>Ga0209526_10002875_pt1 | contig 11675 bp, 15 predicted proteins | sample JacPinW_OM2H0_M1_FD_188566 | JGI IMG/M metagenome (GOLD analysis project Ga0209526, IMG submission 188566) | Forest soil microbial communities from Algoma, Ontario, Canada - Jack Pine, Ontario site 1_JW_OM2H0_M1 (SPAdes) (version 2) | ecosystem: Environmental > Terrestrial > Soil > Boreal...
TCCACGAGCTGGGCGGCGCGGACACCCTGGTCGACCTGGTGGGAGCGTTCTGGCTGCTCGACTCGCTGGGGGTGGGCGCGGTCTATGCCTCCCCGCTGCCGGCTCCCGGCGGCCGCTTCACGGCTCCCGGAACGCTGCGCGTGCTGGCCGGGACGGGAGCCACCCTCGAACCGGACGAACGCCGGGCCGAGCTGGTGACCCCGACCGGGGCGGCGATCCTGGCCACGGTGGCTCGATTCGAGCGTCCGCGGCTGGCCCTGGAGGCCATCGGCTATGGGCTCGGCGCCCGCCCAGACCCGGGCAACGCCGTGGCGCTCTGGCTGGGCCAGCCCGTGGAGGAGACAGCCACGGTGAGCGTCATCGAGACCAACCTCGACGACATGGCGCCCAACCTCCTGGCCGCCCTCACCGAAGACCTGCTGGCCGCGGGCGCGCTTGACGTCACCATCACCCCGGTGCTGATGAAGAAGGGCCGTCCGGGTCAGCAGCTCTCCGTGCTGGCCGATCCGGCGCGGGCACAGGAGCTGGCGCGGATGGTGATGGCGCGCAGCACCACCCTGGGCCTCCGCATGACGCCCGCCACCAGGCTGCTGGCGGGCAGGCGCGTCATCGAGGTGGAGACGGGGATGGGCAGGGTCCGCGTGAAGGTCAAGGAGCTGGAGGGCAGGCCGGTGGACGTGGCCCCCGAGTACGAGGACTGCCGCCGCCTGGGCGGCGACGTGGCCGTGGTCATGCGGCTGGCCGCCGAGGCGGCTCGCCGGGAGCTTGGGCTCTGATACCGCTCGACGGCAAGCGGACCGCGGCCGCCGTACTGGAGGAGGTGCGCCAGGGTGTAGAGCGCAGGGTCGCCGGGGGCCGCCCGCGGCCGCACCTCTCGGTCGTTTTGGTCGGTCACCACCCGGCCTCCGAGACCTACGTCAGGCACAAGCACCGCGACGCGGAGCAGGTGGGCATAACCTCCTCCGATCACCGGTTGCCCGAGACGGCGAGCACAGGAGAGGTCGTCGAGCTGGTCGCGAGGCTGAACGCGGACTCTGCGGTGAGTGGCATTTTGGTCCAGACGCCCCTGCCCCCACAGGTGGCGACCGGAGTCGCGCTCGAAGCGGTCGACCCGGCTCGGGACGTCGACGGCCTCCATCCCTTGAACCAGGGCCGGTTGCTGCGCGACGAAGAGGCGCTGGTCGCCTGTACGCCGGCAGGAATCCTGCGCCTTCTCGACGATCACCAGGTCGAGATCGAGGGCCGGCGCGCGGTGGTCATCGGTCGCAGCACCATCGTGGGCAAGCCGGTCGCGATCCTCCTGCTGCGCCGCAACGCCACGGTCACGGTGTGTCACTCCCGCACCCGGGACCTCGACGAGATCTCGAGGCAGGCCGACATTCTCGTCGCGGCGCTGGGGCGCCCCCACTTCGTGCGACCGGACATGGTCAAGGAGGGCGCGGCGGTGGTCGATGTCGGCATAAACCCCGTGGACGGCAAGCTGCGGGGCGATGTCGATCCCGCCGTGGCGGAAAAGGCAGGTTGGCTCAGTCCTGTCCCCGGAGGGGTGGGGCCCATGACGCGAGCGATGTTGATGTGGAACACACTGAAAGCCGAGCAACTGCGCCGTCCCTGACGTTCGAGGAAGCCCTCGACTACATAACCGGGCAGGGCCGCTTCGGCATCAAGCTCGGGTTGGAGCGGATGCACGCCCTGCTGGCGGAGCTGGGGCACCCCGAGCTGGGGCGGCGCGGCGTCCACATAGCCGGCACCAACGGCAAGGGCTCGACCAGCGCCTTCCTGGAGGCGATCCTGCGGGCGCGTGGCCTCCACGTCGGGATGATGCCCAGCCCGCATCTGTCGTCTTACACAGAGCGGGTCCGTTACGACGGCAGGCCGATCTCCGAGGCGGACTTCGCAGCCGCAGTCACCGAGCTGCGGCCACGCCTGGAACGCGTCCGTCAGCAGCTGGGCCAGCCAACCGAGTTCGAGATACTGACGGCGCTGGCGGTTGACTGGCTGGCGCCTAGCAGCGATCGGCTGGTGATAGAGGTCGGCATGGGGGGGCGGCTCGATTCGACCAACGTGCTCGACCTGGGAGTCGCCGTGGTCACCAACGTGAGCCTCGACCACGTGGGGCATCTCGGGGACACGGTGGCTCGAATCGCCGTGGAGAAGGCCGGGATCGTGAAACCGGGCTCGGTCGTCATCACCGGGGCCACCGGCGAGGCGCTCTCAGTGGTTGAGCGAACGGCGGCCGCCGTGGGTGCGGCCGCTCTGTGGCGGGTCGGCCGAGAGCTCCAGGTCGAATCCCGATCGCTGGGCTGGGAGGGCAGCGAGGTCGATCTGGAGGGTCCCGGCTTCTCACATCGGGGACTGCGGCTGAGAATGTTGGGAGACTTCCAGGTGGCGAACGCGGCGCTCGCCGTCGCCGCCTCTCACGCGCTGGGCGATGCAACGGAGGCTGCGGTTCGGGAGGGCGTGGAGACTGCGTGCTGGCCCGGTCGCCTCGAGCTGTGCGGTGAACGGCTCTTGCTCGACGGCGCCCACAACGAGGCCGGGATCCGGTCGCTGGCCGGCAGCCTTCGCAGTCTGATCGGCGACGCCAGACTCGTGGTGGAGTTCGGCGCCATGGCCGACAAGGACGTCGACGCCATGCTGGCCGAGCTGCGCCGGCTGGAACCGGCCTCCGTCGTATTCACCGCCGCCGCCAGCGCGGGAGTCCGAGCGGCGCCTCCGGAGCAGCTGGCCTCCAGGTGGGGCTCAGACGCGGAGGTGAGAGAGGATCCGCACGAAGCGCTGACCCGAGCCCGGCAGCTCGCCGGCCCCGACGGATGGGTCGTCGTCTGCGGCTCGCTCTACCTGGTCGGCGAGCTGCGCCGCGGATCCGGCTGAGGTGCCCACCCGGCGACCGGTGAAGGTCGCGCCTCTCGGCGACGCGACGCTGCTGGCCGAGCTCGGGCAGCGGGTCGACACCGCGCTCAACACGCGGGCGCTGGCCCTGGCCGCCGCGCTCTCCAAGCGGCGCGACGTGCGTGAGGCGGTCGCCGGGTACGGCAGCGTGGTCGTCCACTACGACCCGGAGCAGGTCACCTACAAGGGCCTCTCGGGGGCCATCCAGAAGATGGTCCAGGCCAAGCCCCCACACGCCGAACCCGGACGGCTTCACCGCATCCCGGTCGTGTACGACGGACCAGACCTGCAGGAGGTGGCCGCAGAGTTGAAGCTCAGCGTGGAAGAGATCATCCGGCTCCACACAGAGCCGATCTACCGCTGCTTCATGATCGGGTTCGTCCCCGGCTGGGCGTACCTGGGCCCGCTGCCCGAGAAGCTGCGCCTGCCTCGCCGCCGGGTGCCGCGAACCCACGTGCCCGCGGGCTCGGTGGCCATGGCGGGCGCCCAGACCGGGGTCTATCCTCTCCCGACGCCCGGCGGCTGGCACCTGCTGGGGCGCACCTCGGTGAAGTTCTTCCTGCCCAACTCCGACCCCCCGACTCTGCTGCGGACGGGCGACCGCGTCAGGTTCTTCGCGACGTGACGGGGGCCCCTTCGCAGCCTCTGCTGCGCGTCGAGGCGCCCGGCCCTTTCACCATGGTCCAGGACCTCGGAAGGCCGGGGAGACGTGGCTTCGGCGTCACACCCTCCGGAGCGATGGACCGCTTCGCCCTCTCGGCAGCCAACCTGCTGGTCGGCAACCCGGAGGGTGCCGCGGCCCTGGAGTGCGCACTCTCCGGGCCCACGCTGGTCGCCCTGACCAATTGCCTCGTTGCCGTAACCGGCGCCGACTTCGGTCCGACTCTGAACGGCGAGCCGGCCCCCTGCTGGACCGGGATCTTCATGGCCGAGGGTGACAGCCTCGCCTTCACGGGCCGCGTCTGGGGCGCGCGCGTGTACATAGCTGTGGCCGGCGGCCTCGCGGCCGAGCGCTGGCTCGGCTCTGCGGCTACGTACTCCCTGGTGGCCCGTGGCGGCTTTCACGGGCGTGCCCTCAAGGCGGGTGACGAGCTGTTGGCGGCGGCTCCAGCCCCGCGCCCTGCGGTGGCGGAGCTGATGCTGCCGGCACAATCCCGGCCGCCTTACGACGAGGAGCCATCGGTCGCGGCAATTGCGGGACCCCACCTGCGGCGGCTGTCCGCTCCATCACGGCGTGCCTTTTTCCGGGAGCTCTGGGCTGTCGGAAGGGACGCGGACCGGATGGGCTACCGCCTGGAGGGTCCCGAACTCGAGATCTCCGGCCCGGATCTGGTGTCCTTCGGCCTCTCCATGGGCTGCGTGCAGGTACCGCCGGCAGGTCAGCCGATAGTGCTGATGGCCGACCACCAGACCGCGGGCGGCTATCCGGTGGTGGCGGGTGTCGCTCGGGTGTCCCTGCCTCTGGTGGCCCAGCTCCTGCCCGGCGACCACCTGCGGTTTCGCGAGGTGAGCGTCGAAACGGCCCAGTCTGAGTGGCGGCGGCTGCGGGCTTCCCTGGACTCCCTGCGCCAATAGCGCGTCCCACTAAGATAGGCGGGGCGCCGTGGGGGGGCGCGTTTGTCAGCCTAATGTCCGCGCAGTACCAATAGGCTGGGCGGCAGAGCCTGAGGGGATGAGTAGCTCGGGGACCAGAATCGGCTTAGTGCTCGCGGCCTTGCTGCTGGCGGTGACGGCCTGCCAGGCCGGTACTCCTCAGGCGCGCACGTCCCCGAAGCCGACGACCTCAGCCAGCCCAAGCGCCTCAGCCGACGCCCAACGCTGCGCGCGCCTGGCCAAGCGCGGATTCACACCATGCCCGCCGCTGGCGTCGCAGTTGCAGTTGCCTGCGACGACCATTAAGAACGCGAGTGACGGCGCGGTCGATGACGCTACCGCTCAGAAGTGGGGGCGTGCCTTCCAGCTGGGACAGGCCTACTACTACTGGGTGTTAGATCAGAACGCTCGGGAAGCATTGACTTCCGGCGTATTGGCCGACCCGAGCGCCACTGACACACTGTTTGGCGGTGACCTGGAGGAGCTTGACCAAGCGAAGAGGGAAGGGGGCACTTTGGTGCAGCGACCACCGGGCCTCTCCGTATTGCAAATTGTAGTTGTCCCTTCGGATACTCAACAGGCCATGAGTCGTCAAGGTCTAATCCCTAAGGGCTTTGCGATAGCCGTCCGATTTGTTGGGCCCCAAAGCCGCTCTATCCGCTTCGCTGATGGACGCCAGAAGGATCTTGTATCCGTAGGTCAGGACTACGTCGCAACTGCAATGACGTGGGGTTCACTGCAAGAAGATCGCGATCTCGGCGCAATTTGGTATGAGAATGGATACTACGTCTGCGAGCGAACAGTTAAGAGTGTTTGCAAGCTTTAGGCGACGTCATCTACTTGCCGTATTGGGATTGCTTGGTGCGCTAAGCCCCACCATGGCAAACGCTTGGGTGCCCCTACCAAATCAATCCAATGCAGCTCCAGACGACTGCCCTGTCGTCTACCAAGGACAGCTTGGTGAGCAGGGGCAGTTGAAGAAAACGTACAAGTCCACAGCTGAGTGTGGTAGAGACGGAAGCAGGGTTGGAACCTACGCTGGCCGCGCCTCCTCGACGCGCCAGCAACTACAACCGGACGGGACGAGCTGCACGCTCTTCTACAACGCGTCCGTCACCTTCCAGGACTCTCCGACCTACATGACGGCGAGCTGGTCGCCACCGAACGGCGGCAGTAAACAATTGCGGATCGACCCCAACTCCAATGGCAACACCATTTCGACCTCGGCGGTGGCTGTTTCGAAAAGCAGCGTCTACTCGGTCTACTCCCGTGACGGCACTTATCAGAACAACGAGTGCCAGCCAAAGACGGGTTGGCAGAGTTACTGCCGCGAAGGGCGTCCCACCGACGACCCCTGCACCTTCACCGAACCCTATCCGCTCGCCCGGGCCCAGTCCCCACCGCCGCCGGTGGCGCCCTACCTGGCCAAGGTCAAAGGTGAACTCCAGGCAGCGGCGGGGACCATCAGCTCAATGCCGAATCCTCGTGGCATCGTCAACCTCCCGACCTGCTTCTGGATGGACGGCATGACGATCCCCGACGAGCAGGACTACAGCCTGGTGCTGGCCGGACCACCTGACCCCAGCGGCCGGCAGATCTTCTATACGTACCTCATCCGGCTCTTTTTCGCTGGCATCGAGTGGAACTTCGACGACCCGCTCGGCAATGGGGAGGTGCAGCCCCACCCCGCCTGCGGTCAACATCCGCAGCTGACCGCGCACAACTACCAGCTGATCTCTGAGAAGCGCGGAAACGACGACGGGAAGTACCACATCACCGCTCGGGAGAACTATCAGCTGACTGTCGACATGTACTGGTCGGACAGCTACACCACCCACCACGAGCCGGTCGACCCTGGTATCCCGCTCCCCATCACCGTCTCCCCGCTGGGGGCCTACCCGCAGTTCGTCGGCCAGGTCGAAGGCATACCGGTCAGCTAGCCAGCCCCCTCGACATTGTCTCTCGGACAGCACATCCGATAAGGATCACCCGGTCGAACGCCCTTGGGACCCCAGATTGGCCGTCCGAGTCCAGAGCCGTTCTCCGAACCTAGTTCATGCGGCACGCCGCTCCTGCTCGGCCAGAACCGGCGGCGGAGCACCACTCTCCGCTGGGACATCGGGCAAACGGAGCCGCTTGACGAGGAGCGCGTTGACCGCGACCAGAAAGCTGGAACCGGACATTGAGAGCGCGGCGATCTCGGGGCGCAGACTGAGCCGAACGCGACCGACAAGGACGTCTCGATCGGCGGCGCCGGCCTGGCCGCGGCAGCGATCGAGCTCCGCCTCCTCGACGAGCTGCGCATGTTCCGCAATCCGGTCGTCGTCGGTGGCGGCACGCCCTTCCTGCCGCCGGTCACCGAAGACGTTCGGCTAGACCTGGTCGAGACCAGGACGTTCGGCTCGCGCGTGATCTACGAGCGCTACGGGCGCGCCCGCGATGAGTCGGACTGACACCGCCGTCCGAGTCATCAGCGCCTCGCCGGACCGGGTATTCGCCGCGCTGACCGACTCCGACGCGCTTGCCGTGTGGCTACCGCCCGACGGATGACCGGCCGGTTCGAGCACTTCGATGCGCGTCCCGGCGGGTCCTACCGACTGGTCCTGGCGTACGCGGACGCGTCGGTCGCGAGGGAAGTCCGCCGTCGACTCCGAGGTGGTTAACCCCGGAAGCCCATCCCGGAAGGCGGCGAGCGACGGAGGAGAGTCCAGCCAAACCCCGCCAGTCCGGCTCCGAGCAGGATGGAGCCCGCCACCGTGAGTGGGCGTCCTGGAGGACCCCCGAACGCCGCTAGCGTGGCCACCGCGCCGGCGGCCAGAACCCAGCCGCTCCAGCTGGGAAAGATGCCGGCACGTGCGGTCGTGAAACCGAGCACCACGTAGCCCGGGAAGAAGCTGAGCGCGGTCAGCACGTAAACCGGCAGTAGTGACGCCAGCACATTGCCCGGGGTCAGGAGGACGTTGAGGTTGGCAGCGCCACCTGTGGACGTGGCGAGGAGCGGCAGCAGGTGTGCCGAAATGATCGAGACGGCCATGGTGAGGGCCGAGCCCGCCAATGCCAGCAGAAAGCCGACGGCCCCCACTCGACCGCCACGAGTGGCTTGAGCCTGGTAGACGGCAGGTAAACCCACTGTGACGAGCAGGTAGGCGACCCAGAAGAGTACGTGAGCGGGGGTCTCCAGAGGATTGCGTAGGGAACGGGAGTCATAGGTGTCTGGATCGAGCACGGTGGCGGCCAGCTGCAGCGGCGCGGCCACTGCCAGCGCCAGCCCCCCGATCAACCGGACAGGTTGTAGCGGTCCCCTGCTGAGATCGGAAGTCGGCGCCACGCTCACCATCCTTTGCTACTGATCGAGGGCCGCCGCAACGCGCCGCTGCCAGGCAGGAGACGCTGAGCTTAGACGTGAGCCGGCCTCCTGGTGATCTTCGAGTGGCTGGTTACTCGAGTCTCGCTCCTTCCAGTTGAGAACCGGATGCTCTGAAGAGCAGGACGCCGGTGATCAGCATCCAAAGCCAGAAGCCAATGACGGCCACCGAGGTCGCCGGGCCGACTGCCGCGTTGAAGGCGCCCCCTTGCTGGAATGCCGCACCGTTGAGAAGGCCGCCCACGCATGCGATCAAGCCGGCCACCATGCCCAACCAGCACAGCCAGGCCGGAAAGGCGCGCGAGAGCAGCATCGCCAAGGCTGTGGTAAGAACCGAGGCGCCAAGTGGCGCCCAGATGCTCAGATTCAGCCAGGTGGCTATCGCATCGAGGCCCGCGATCACGGATTGGTCGGCGCCAGTGGTGGCTGCGTGCGCGGCTCCCCCCGTGATTGCATAGGTGGCCACCTCGAGGACCACGCTGACGGCCATGGTTAAGAGTCCGAAGTCGGCGAGAGCGGTACGGAAGCCGGAGCGCAAGAGGCTGTCACGGACTCCAGCCACGAACAGGATCCGTCCCGGCAAGACCAGGCTGAACCAGCCGGCCTGAAGCGAAATCGCCAGGGCGTGCTGCTTGTACTCGCTAAGAATGGCTTGGGCACTGGTGCCCGGATCGCTCGGTACGGTGCCGGCACCAAAACCTAGGATGGCCATCCACTCAAGCAGGTAGACGATGGCGCCGACGATGGCCAGCCGGGTTCCGATCAACCGGCGTCGCTGACTAGGCATGGCTCCAAATACCTTAGCTGGTGGGATATCTGGGCGGCATGCGCCGGCTGCTCGCCGCCCTCGACGAACGCGAGGACGCCAAGGCGTCCCGCGATCGGGCACTCGTGCGCCTTGCCTTCGAACTGGGATTGCGCCGCGGCGAGTTCGCCGGCCTCGACCTCGAGCAGCTGGACCTGGAGGCGGGGACGCTGGCCGTGCTGGGCAAGGGCCTCATGAGGACGGTTTTCTCGACCTGCCCGACGGCCGGCGGTCGCCAAGGCGGGGTAGTGCTCCGAGGCGTACGCCTTCTTTACGGAAGCAGCAATCGAATCCAGGTCGCGGCCAGCCAGCTCTCGAAGCGATCCAGGTCCCACTGACGCTCGCGAACCAGCAGCAGAAAGAACTCGGGCGAGTTGGTCGCCCAAATCACGTCCGCCGCTTCATGAACGGAAATACCCTCCCGTAGGTCACCGGCGGCGGCCAGCTCGGCGGCGAACATCCGCATGTTGCTCGCTCGTCGTTGGCTGATCTCCTCCCATAGCGCCGTCAGCTCAGGGTCGACCTGAGCGGCGTCTCGCAGGACCCGGAAGAGCGGCGCCAACCTTTCGTGGATCAGGCGCATGGCTCGTGCATAGAGCTCGAGCTTGCGGCGTGGATCAGGCTGGGCCCTGATCTCCCGCACGTAGTCGCGCTCGAGCGCCGGCACCGGCTCCTCAGCGCCCGATATGGAGATCTCGACCAGGTGTCTGAAGAGGGCTGGCTTGGGGCCGACCGAGGCATACACGGTATCGAGCGCCACTCCTGCCGCGGCCGCTATCGCGGGCATGGTGGTGGCGGCATAGCCGCGTTCCAGGAACTGCTGCCGAGCCGTGGCCACGATCGCATGCCGGGTCTGCTGGGCAGCGGCCCGGCGTCTGCTGGCGTCATACCGGCGTTTTCCGGCCCCGAGCTTGACTTCCTGATCCATAGGACACATAGTAACAATTAGTCCGAATATACTTCGGGCGAAATAGCCAGGAGGCTGCCATGTCAGTCGAACAGAACAAGATCAACGCCAAGCGGACCTTCGAGGAAGCCTTCAACCGTGGTGACCTGAGCGTCATCGACGAGTCGGTGACCGGTTCCGGCGTGGACCACCAACACCCGGATGAGCCCAGCTTCCGCGAGCACCTGAAGGCAGTGATCAGCGCCATGCGGACCGCCTTCCCGGACCTCCACTTCGAGATCAACCAACTCATCGGAGAGGGAGACTGGGTCGCCCTTCATTCCTTTATGACCGGCACCCATCGAGGTGAGTTGCGACGGCCGCTGCTGCCGGCCGACGGGCCCCCAGCGATTCCACCGACCGGCCGACAAGTCCGGGTGGCGCACATGCACCTGATTCGCTTCGATCACGGGAAGGGCATTGAGCTGTGGCACGTCATGGACACGCTCACGATGCTCGGCCAACTCGGGCTGCTTCCGACCCGCGCCCCGGCCGAGACCACGGGCTAAGCCTGGGCTGAGCCATAACCCCGATCTCCAGTAGACCCGGGCCATCAGTCGGGAGGCAACCTACTCGCGATTCTTCACCGGCGGGATCGCGTGTAGGTCCTGCCGATTCAGGGCCAGGCCCGCGCCCAGCCTGAGCACCGCCCCGCTGCCAGTGCCTCTGCTCTAGTTATCCGCTACATGGAAGCGTGTCGTCGAAAAGCTAGCGAGAGGCCAACTCAATCCAGGATTGGCGAGTTGCTCGCCGCAGTCCCCAAGTTGCGCTGGGGCGTCCCGAGCCCGACCGAACGTGACGGTCGATTGTTGAGCTCTTCCATCTCGAATCCGGCGATCTGCTTGTAGTCGTCGGCAATCTCTTGCAGCTCCTGTTGGCTCACGACGTCAGAAAGCTCGGTGAAACCATTCGGTGCCCGCTCGTCCACCAGGTCCTGACATCGATGAGGACCTGCCCGGCGGTTCGACTGGACAAGCGCTGCGGTCGCCGGCCGGCGCGCGTTGTCGTAGGCGGCCACCGCAGCGGCAATCGAGCCCTGCAACGCGAGCTCACGGGCGAGAACTCGCGCGTCCAGGATCGCCTGTGAAGCGCCCGGAGGCCGCCACATAATCCTAAGTCGACCGTTGAGGCAGCAGCGGTGCCCGCCCGCGACCACTGCGACCAGGCGGCAGCTGTGGCATCTTCAAGACGTGCGGCGTCGATCCATCGTCTTGGCTGGCTCGGCGACCGCCGCGGCCGCGGTGCTCGGCAACGCCTTCATCGGCAGGGGCGCCATGGATTGGTTCCGCAAGCTCCACACGCCGTCCTGGCAACTCCCGATGCCAGGCTTCATCGCCATAGGCGGCGTCTACTACGTTCTAATTGGCTACGTCCTTGCCCGCAGCCTGGACCGCGGGAACCACCGAAGCACCGGTTGGGCGCTGAGCGTCCTGATCGGTAACGAGGCATGGAACGCAGCCTTCTTCGGCCGCCGCAGCACCCGGGATGGCTTCCTCGGGCTCCTCGGCTTCCTGGTGCCGCTGGCCGGGCTCCAGCACTCCGTGATGGACGATGCACCGTCGCGGCGGGCCCTGATGCCGTACACCGCGTATGTCCTCCTGTATGACCTGCCGTGGAGCTACCAACTCTGGCGGCTCAACCCGGACGAAGGCGGTGACGACTAGCAGAGCTAGGGAGAGGTCTGGGCTCAGCCAGTCGGCGCAAGGCCAGGCGGACGTCTGAGATCGACGAACCCGTCGCCGCCGCAAGCTCACCCAGGGGTGGCTGAGCGAAATGCAGCCACACAGGCACCCAGCGTTGCACTAGCTTTTCGACGGAACACTTCAATGTGCCAGATAACTAGCGCTGACGTGTCTTCTTCTTACTGACGGCGCGAGGTGGTCGCTCTTCGGTCCAGCGTCGGCGAGCAAACTGCGCTACCACCCGCTCGAGAGAGCCGCGCGCCTTGACGACCATTGGAGTTACCGGTCGCAGAACTGCCGTCGAAAAGCTAGCGAGAGGTCCGCTGAGCTCGGCTGTGGACGGCAGGGCTGGGCTGGCCGAGGGAGCTGCGCCGGCCGGCGCACCGCCCTGGG
>Ga0209526_10002876_pt1 | contig 11675 bp, 10 predicted proteins | sample JacPinW_OM2H0_M1_FD_188566 | JGI IMG/M metagenome (GOLD analysis project Ga0209526, IMG submission 188566) | Forest soil microbial communities from Algoma, Ontario, Canada - Jack Pine, Ontario site 1_JW_OM2H0_M1 (SPAdes) (version 2) | ecosystem: Environmental > Terrestrial > Soil > Boreal...
CGACTAACGTCGCATTAAAAATGAAAACCTAGCACTGTTCCTCTCCAAGCAGTTTGACAACTCCCATAGCAGGGCGAAACAGTCCGGCAAACGGTGTGCTTCTTTACTTCATCAGAATGGCGGACTATGAGCCTCGCGCGGCATTATTGTTGGTCAATACTTTGTCGCTATCATCTTGCCCGCACGAATCGCTGATGGCTCGCAAAAGTATAAAGACACCCGGCTCTATGGCGCCAGCCGGGTGTATCGCAATCGGTTGCTGCTTGCTTAGTTCGGTTCAAAAATCATCCGATAGCCGAGCCTGCCAGAACCCTAACCCGTGCGTGGCTGCGCGCAGGATACGAAATTTGCCTTGCAAGGCGATGTCATAAACTTCGACGCGCGGAAAACCGACGCCAAACCGATGCCAACTCGCGCCGCCATTGATTGAGGCATAGACACCGAAGTCGGTTCCGGCATAGAGGTGATCCGGGAACTTAGGATCAATCACTAATCCGTTCACCGAAACGTCGGGAATACCGGAGCCTGCTGATTTCCAGCGAACCGTCCCTCCGGATTTCAATGCGCTCACCAGATTCGTCGTTTTCCAAACCTGCTGACCCGCCGGCAATCCGTATCCGTTAAATGCGACATATGCAACATTGGGATCGGTCGGACTAAGGACGATACGGGTGACGTATTGAGCCGGAAGTGTTCCCGTTACATCAACGAGTCCGAAGGAGCCTGTGGCTGTGGCAAAAACATTTCCGGTCTCGAGCCCGACTACCCGAACGCTATCATTTAAAGGAGATATGCCAATCGCACTAACCACAAATCCCTGAGGCACGCCGGCAGCAAACGGAAGTATGGGCGCCTGGCTTACAACAGTCATATGCGTACCACGATCCGCAGACCGGTAGAGCCGATCGGTGCCAAAATAAACGGTGTTCGGTGTACCCGGTCCGAGCGCAATGGGTGCATAGAAGTTAACATTATCGCTTATGTTAATTCCGTTAAAGGTGTCGGTAGTCCCGTCACAGTGAACCGTGGAATCCACCGGGCCTCCGTAGATTCCCAAAAATGACCATTCTCCTTCTCCTCCGTCGCCATCCGGGGGAGGGATAGCGCAGGAGGTTTTCAGGACTCGACCAAATCCGATCAGGGCACCGGTCGCATTAAAGTAGGTGTGATACATCGTCACATGTTCAGTATCCGTAGCGCTCTGATCGATCACCGCATAGCCACCATCGCCGAAATCAGCTCTGATGAAGCGGCCATCTGGTTTTCGCAAAATCGTGCCGTTGTCTTGCGTTCCGCCAATGGTGAATTTTGGATCGGTCGGGTGCACAGCGACACTCTCAAACTGAGTCGCTAGGAAACCGAACGTGTTGATGTCCTGCCAGGTACGGCCGAAATCGTTCGACCTCCAAACGCCACCGTCGTTTCCGGTGTAAACCACGTTAGGTGAAGAAGGCGAGATGGCGATAGCATGGCTATCGGCGTGCAGACCATTCACGCTTGGGATAAACGTATTTCCTCCGTCATTCGAGTATTGAAACGTTCCGCCACCGTTGTGGGGCCCGGTGCCATTGACCGGATCGGTCACCGGACCAGGAGTCGGTTTTGGAATTGCGGGTCCGTCGTCATTGACGAACTTTGGACCGCCGGGGCCATCCGGTGAAACACCCGCCTGACTCACCGTGCCGGCTAAGTAGACATTTGATGGATTCGCTTGATCTATCGCGATCGCAATGTTGTAAAAGCCTTGTCCGCCCGCGAACCCATTTCCATTTGGGAGAGTCAGAGGAAAGGTGGCACCGCCGTCGATCGATTTCCGTACCAGACCTTGATCGACATAAATCGGACTGGCCAACTCCTCGGTCGCCGCAAGAACGATCAGACCGCCTGAGACTGGATCGCGCGCGGCCGCTAGCTTGACATTTGTGGCTATAGGAAGGTTTCCATCACTGGTTCCGGTGACGATCGCGCGCGAGAAGGTGGGTACCGGATCGAGCGCGTCGTTGGTGTAGTAAATCCCCCCTTGCGGGTTGCTATTACTCGGTGGACCACCGACTGCTCCATAGACGCTGCAGACCAAGTGATTGGGGTCTTTCGGATCCAATACCACACTGGTCACTCTGGTGTTAGCTCCAGGCCCAACCTGAAGCCGCTCAAAAGTGGGGTGACCACTGCGTAAATTTTTCGAACGGTAAAGACCGCGTGCCGGTAGTACCGGACCCAGTTGTGCACCTAGACCGCCGACACCGGATGAAGTCGCGAAAAACCCGACGTTGGTATCATTGGGATCAATCACGATCTTAACGATGCTTTGATTGCTGAACACGTCGTTTCCACTCGCATCGAGCCGGTACGGCCCTTTCAAGTGCGGAAACCAAGACGTCGACTCCTCCATAACATAAACTCCAATCCCGAAATGGCTGTCGATCGACCGGTTGCCCTCCCCGGTTCCGACGATAACTCTGTCATGATCCTTTGGATCAATCGTGATGGAGCCGATCGAGAAATTCTTAGCTCCAAAAAAAAGAGAGAACCAAGTATGGCCGGCGTCGAGGGAACGAAAAACGCCGCCTTGAGCGGCACCGACGTACACGATATTCGGATTGGTGGGATCTACGGCAATCGCGCTTACCCGACCGCTCACTGGCACCTCTGGGGGATTGGTCGTTCCAAAAGTTTGGCCGTTAGGAATCGGGCTGGGTCCAAGTGGAGCCCAAATCGGGCCGAATTCGAAAAAGTCAATAATCGATTCCGTGTCACGGAGAGCTTGATTGTTCGGCAGTAGTGAGCGCGACCGGTTCTTCTCGTTTGCTACTCCCCGTTCGAGGGATGCTTTCCGATGCAATTTCAACGGATCGATCGCCCGGGCGGAATGAGGAAACCAGAGTGGAGCGAGGACAATTGCCAATCCCAGAAAGGTGGCCTTGAATATCGAGTGTGAGCTCGAAGTAAACCATTTCGGCTGGGCCGAGAAAGGATAATTCATAACTGGAAACGATGTTTTACGGACCCCGCGTTCCGAAGTGGTGAGGGGTAATCGGAGACGGTTATCAGGATTTAAAGCGCGATGTCCAACACAAAACAGACGACAGGCGACTAAAAAATCTATTCCCGTTCTAGAAATGCTTTTAACGTTTTTAACTAAATAGCCACCGCCTGTGAGCAGTGCGCTATTGTTAGTCTGGTTTGTGCAGAGATTTCGTTTTTGCCGAGTCGGATCGTTCTTTTAGGGGAAGAGGCTCCTGGGCTGTCGCCAATTGGTTTTATTCCAATCCGCGAAAAGTTTTCCAGTTGTGACTGATTGTGCCCGGCAACTGCCATTTACGGCCTTTGCGAGCTGACCGGTGAAAACCCAAGCGTCCGGGCTAAGTTCCGAGGCCCTTTTGCGGACATAACTCAAACGCTCCCGGCTCACAGACTCGCCTTCGCCGGACCTGCCGCCTTCGCAAGCTTCGGCGCGCCCTAGTCACGCGTCTAAGGATCACTATACAGCCAGCCGCGACGTAGGCCTTGCGGAGTCGGGTTTCGCCCTACCACCACTTTATTCGCTGTCTCTTCTCTCGCCATTTCGGCTATTGGCTATCATTCCCTGCTTGGCTGTGCATCGCGTCCAAGGTTGTCTCCCGGACGCTTTCCTGGTTTTCGTCTGATTGAGCCCTGAGTTAGGATTTGCGACACTTCATCCTTGTTAGTAAACACCTGGGTGGCCGAGAAGCTGGTAAGACCGTCCTTGTTGCCAACCTGACCGATTGCGACAGCTTCCAAGCCCGGCTTTGGTATATCCAGCTGGCTTCCACCTTGCATAGTTGCCGCTAGAGACCGCGCAGTCGTTCCACCGGCGCCACTAATTGATTTGGAATCGATGAAGGAAAACGTTTTCTGCTCCAGAGCCACCTTTTCGACGATTCCGTGAAGAGCTACAATTTTTCCGCGATACCGGTCGGGATTGGTTAGGACCTCATCAACACCGACGATCTGAAGTTTCGACTGAGCTAACACCGGACTCGTGCTAAAAGCGATTGCAGTAAAGAGGCTTAGAAGTTCTGCCTTCATCGTTCCCTGTGCAGGTTAGACCTACAGGGCTCAGTTCTTGTTCAACTGGGGGCCTTTTCCAGATCGCTGCTTACGGCGCGTTGCACCTTCGGACGGCTTTCTTCGCCAGCCAGATGAAGGATGATATCGGTTTTCGAAATGCTGCCGATGAGCCGCTGCGAGGTTAAATTGTCGACCACCGGCAAACGTTCCGAGCGCGTTTCCGAGAATTTCTTTAGCGCATCCGCCATGCTATGCAGGGGCGAAATGCGTGGAAAATTCTCGTCCATGATATCGGCGGCTATTACTACGGTCTCCAACTCCGGTCGATCAAGAAACGCTTTTACGTCGTGAAGCGAGACTGCTCCGAGCAGCCTCCGGTCGTCATCGATGATGTAGATATGTTGGAATTGGTGTTGGACGAAGTTCTGGGCAATCTCCGCGAAGGTTGCGTTTTGGGGTAAGGTAAGCGGATCCCGCTTGATTAAGTCAACTAGGTCTACTTCAGCCAGTTGACTATTGAAGAATGCCGCACCTTTGCGTTCCAACGACTCGCCATACATGAATCGGTGTTCGAAAAAGCTGCTACAATAATAACCCAGCACACAAGCAACCATTAAGAATGGAACGATGGCGTAGCTGAGTGTGAGTTCGAATACCATCAAAATGGCCATCAGGGGTGCGCCGGTCGTCGCCGCCAGGAAAGAGCCCATGCCCATCAACCCATACATGGTGGGATCGGGGCGGAGTTGGGGCGCGAAATAAAGCACTGCTTGGCCGTAGAGGACGCCGATGGCGGATCCGATGAACAGCGTGGGGGTAAAGACACCACCCACCGCGCCGGATCCGAATGTCGCCGAGGTAGCAATCAGCTTGACGATTAATAGAAGCAGGACCGTATAGAAATCCCAATTCTGATGGAAAAGAGAAGCGACCAGGCCTTGCCCGTTACCGCACACCTGAGGATAAAACATAGCGAGCACTCCGACCACGGCTCCGCCGAGCGCCAACTTGGCTGGCACTGGTAATGTTAATTTCGCAAAGAGCGATTCGGTCCAGCGCAAAATCCGCAAATAGAGAGGTGCCAGGAGTCCAAGGAAGATGCCGATCGCACAGAGGGGTACGATCTCCCATCGCGTATGAAGACCGAGATCAGGCGATTGATAGAGGGGACTCTCCCCATGCATCGCCCGCGTGGTGAAGGTGGCCACCACCGAGGCGAGGATCAATGGTCCGAGCGATTCAACCACCACTGTCCCGAGCACAATTTCGGCCACAAAAAACGAACCAGCAATCGGAGCATTGTAAGCACTCGCGATTCCCGCCGCCGCTCCGCAAGCCACCAGATGTCGTCTCTGTGGAATGGGGGAGTTGCGAAACCGCCCCAGCAAGGAAGCGATCAGCGAAGAAAGCTGAACGAGCGGTCCCTCTCGTCCGATCGAGGCACCGGTGCCGATGGAGAAAAGGGCCGAAATCGTTTTGACCAAGCTGGCTCGGAACGAAATAATACCATTCCCCACCACCACCGCTTCCATGTAGTCGGTGGTCGATTTCTGCCGAACAGCAGCGATCAGGCGGTTACCGATCCATAACGTCAGTCCGGCCAAAAGCCCACCCACAACCGGCACCAGAAATCGTTGCCAAAGCGGCAAATGTTCAAAGCTGGTGATGATCTCCGCGCTCGATCCGGTACAGATATAATGGAGAAGATCGGTGACGCGGCGGAAACATTCGGCGGCCAGTGCCCCCAAAAAGCCAATCACTGCCGCCCACAACAGTGTCACCTGCCGCTCGCCCAGCCGAAACCTTTCGATCAGCCAGACTTTGAGGATGAGAAGCCAGCGCAGGATCGGTGAAAGACGCCGCCGTTTCTCTTCCGTCTCCATAAGCTTAGAGTTCTGCGAAGCTTTCCAGGAATTCCGTGATGCTGGTCGCTTCCACTAATCGATCGAGCACCGGCTGGTTGCGCAGGTGTCGAGCCAGAAAAGAGGTGAGATCCAGGTATTCCGCGATCGCAGCTTTTGGTACTCCGATCAGCAAAATCAATCGAACCGGCGTATCCCCAAAAACCACCGGTTCGGGGCAGATGCCGATCGCTAGAACCAGTGCGCGGACGCTGTCGGTTCTGGCATGAGGAAAAGCGACACCCATCGGCAGGATAGGAGGGTCAACCTTTTGGCGTTGCAGGACGGCGGTTCGCAGTGCGTTTGCGTCAACTACATCCGGATGATCCCGCAGAGACGAGAGAAGTTCGTCAATTGCTTCGGTGTCGGTTTTTGCCCGAACCGGATTAACCAATACCGCAGAGCGCAGGTGGGCTACTGTTCGGCTGCTGATCACAGGAACCTCCGTATTGCGCGAGCCAGGCAATTCGCCGAAACCGCTCTCTTTAGCTGAAAAAAACTTGGTTCAGATCCAACCGTCATCTTTCGGTGCCCTAAAATCCTCATAGCAGAAAAGCGTCGCGAAAGCGAATTGACATGGTTTCCCGAAGATTGCGCAGGCATATCGCAGGGCTGCATATCGGCGTGACCAGGGGAGACCTATGAGGTCCATGCCCTCATTTCTCCAAGTCAATCACGCGCACCAAAGATCCCAAACTAGGAAAGCCGTCGTGATGCCAGTCGAGGGCGGGTTCCTGCATTCGGCCGACTGAGCAGATCCGCTGTGCGCCGAAGCGAATCGCCAAATCGATCGCTTCGGGAACCAGAGGGTGAATCCCGATCGTGCTGATATGCTTTCGCAACAAGTCGATGCATGGTTCCAAGCTCGCGGTAAATGGTTTGACTACGAAGGTGCGATTTAGTGGATGATCAGGAATTGTTTCCGCTGGATCGAAGAGAACCGTCCAATCCAACGAGTTGTGTCGGCTTTCCCAGAGTTTAGCGGCCGGATTATTCGCGGTCCGGAACCTCCAGTTTTCCCGAAACGCGCGGACAGCGACGGCTGCTTCCAAAGGCAGCTGAATGGGCGCAGAGGACTCGAGTTGTGCCGCGAGTTGCTCGGCGAATTGGTTGGCACGTTCTCTGACCAGAAAGAATTGCGGTGAGAGACAACCGAGTTGATTGAAAGCAGAGCCATCCCGGATAGCGCCTGAGATCTCGGCTTTGGTCCATTCTCCCAAAACCATTGCGAAGCTGATTTTGTGCCCGTGCGGGATAAATCGCTGCCAGGGTCGTACACGACTCGCGAACTCGTGAATCGTGCGGTCAGAGCCAAAAACTACCACCGCAGCGGCCCTTTCCAGCCAATCGGACGATAGTTGCTGGGAAAGCCTTGGTTGAAATTCTTTTGGCAACGACTCCACAAAAGAGCGAATCTCGACCAGATCAGTCGAAGGGAGTTTGATCCAATTTTCGGCTCCAACCAGAATACCGCGCATGAGACTCTGAAGGGCGGCGTGCGGAGTCTCTCCCGAGACGATATGAAGAATGGGAGAGTAAGGAATTAACTGACGAAAGCGGTCGCCGTGCTGTGCCCAGGATGAGGTCACGAACTCGACTCCGAGTTCACGCGTTACCCAATCATTCAAAACGTGGGGGGTGATTTCTCCCAGCCACGGAAAGGTTCGGGCCGATTCGACAAGTGCCTGAACTCGTTCCTGCAATTTCATCGACTTGTCTGGAGAACTTCATCCACCGCCCGCGAACATCCCCGCGGCAGCCTATCTGGATCGCGTCCAATCAGACGAAACTCTCCGCCGGATCCATTCCAAGCCAGGTCTTGGGTCTGAACCGCAAGCACCGACCAGACGTTCGCCAGGTCAATAATGCGGATCATTCCGGCCTGACCAGGCAAGGCTTCGCGGTTTGTGGTCGGGTCAATCACAACGACGCGAGCCCAAGGTGGCCCAACGTGCGGATGATCAACGTCGGAACTATAGAATTGCGAACTCAACTCCGTCATTCCGTACTCATTCCAGATGCGCTCGGTTGCGATCGCGAAGTAATTTGACAGATCGCGATACAGGACGCTCTTCTCGATCGTTCGATTGCTTCCCTTAAATCCTCCGGTTTCTATTAGTAGGCTGCCGGCAGGAAGAGAAATCGACGAGCCAGCCGAAGTTTCTAAAATATTCAGGAAGGCCAAGGCGGTTCCGAAAAGAACAACCGGCCGTTTCTGGGTCGAAATGAAATTGCGGAGGCTCTCCAATTCGAGACGTCCGGCGTCCTGCCAAAAATATTGGTGCCCCCTAATTTCGCTCAAAAAGCCTCCCATTTGCGCCAACGAAGAATGAGGATTTTGGCGCGGATTCGGCATCAGCAAGCCGATCGGATAATTCGGCAGCCCCGCGTGATCCCAGCCACGCAGGACGGCTTCTTTATATAATTCGAGTGACGGTAAAAAATGCCGGCCATATCCTTCTCCGGTTGTACCGCTGGTCCGAAACTCGAACCGTGTCTCGTTGGCGGGGAAACTTCGAACTTCCGAATGTTTGAATGCCTGTTGGGGTAAGCCCGGTATCTCTTTCCAGGAAGAAATCGAAACGCCCAAAGCGCGGCAATACAAATCGTATGGGCGATTTTTCTTTCGTTGAACTTCGAACAATCGAATCGCGAGTTCCTCGAAACGTTCAGGGCGCGGTTGTACCAAAAAGGACAGGATTTCTTTTTCTAAGCTCATTCCCCAATGATCTTTACCAGGACACGTTTGCGGCGTTTTCCATCAAATTCACCGTAAAAAACTTCCTCCCATGGCCCGAAATCCAGCTTTCCATTAGTGATGGCAATGACGACTTCTCTTCCCATGACCGAGCGCTTCAGATGAGCATCTGCATTATCTTCAGCTCCGTTGTGGGCATATTGGGAATGAGGAAGTTCCGGAGCGAGGTGTTCTAACCATTTCTCGAAATCACCTAAAAGACCCGATTCGTTATCGTTGATGAAGACGCTGGCAGTGATGTGCATGGCATTCACCAGAATTAGTCCTTCCTGAACTCCACTCTCGCGAATAGAGTTTTCAATCTGCGGCGTGATTCGGACGAATTCACGGCGTTTTTTTGTCTCGAAACTCAGTTCTTTTCTGTAGGTTTTCATCGCGAAAAATGGATTTTTTTAGTCCGCTCTTTCATCCGAGTACCTGGGTAAGTTTAGCAATCCTCACGTTCCTCGAGATCGTACTTGGCATCGACAACATCATCGTTATCTCAATTCTTGCAGGTAAATTACCTGCACCCGACCAGCGAAAGGCGCGGAGGGTTGGCTTGTCACTCGCTCTCATCTCGCGGATTCTTCTCCTGCTAAGCATCAATTGGTTGATGAGCCTGCAACAGCCTTGGATCACGCTCTTTGGCCGATCGATGAATGGGCGTGATATCATTTTGGCGGTCGGAGGGCTTTTCTTAATCGCCAAGAGCACTCGGGAGATCCATGAAAAGGTAGAGGGCATCCAACACGGAGAACCGTTGCCCCAGGGACAGCGATTTTTTTCGGTTGTCGTCCAAATTGTCCTGTTGGATATCGTCTTCTCGCTCGACTCGGTGATTACTGTCGTCGGCATGGCACAGCAATTGATCGTGATGATCGGAGCGATCATCCTGTCGGTATTAGTGATGTTGGCGGCGTCCGGTCTGATCAGCACCGTGGTCAATCGGTACCCGACCTTTCGGATTCTCGCGCTCTCGTTTCTATTCCTCATCGGGGTCGTACTGGTTGCCGATGGGCTTGGACAACACATCGACCGAGGGTACGTCTATTTTGCAATGGCTTTCTCGACGGTGGTCGAGATGTTAAACTTACGCTCCGGTTCGGGACGGGGAACCTAATCGCGCCGGGAACGCCGTGATCGCCGAAGATTAAGCTGCGTGCGTCTTTCCACTGGACGCGATGGCTATCCGCGTGAATTCTTCCGCCCTGGTAACAATGAGGAGTCATGAAATCTTCCGGGAATGTCCGACTGAAGTGGTGAACGAAATTTTCGTCTACCTGCACGAGCATGAGAGAGGGGTTTACCGGTCCATCATCCAGAATATCGCCACGCAACGTAAGCTGCGTCCCGTCTTCATCGAGCGAAAGCCAAAAACGGAGCGGCATGAATGGCTCCGGCAAGCGTTGAGCCGCAAACCGGCGGATGACGTAGCAGCGCAAACCCTGCAAATCTGGTTGCTCGGTGCGCAAAAAGATCTGATCTGTCAGTTTCTTGATGCTCTGGAAATCCCGCACGACGGCAAAGGCTTTGTTGATCAACTCCCGCCGGAGCCATCCAACGAAAAGCTGAAGGCTGTGGTTGATCAACTACTCGAAAGTCATCGACCGGAGATTGTAGCGGTATATCTGAACCTTTTTCAGGCGATGGACGACGCGGGCTGGAAGGGATTGGGAGAGATTCTTACGGCCAACTCTCGGCTGAAGATCGGCGGCGCGTCCGAAGCCAAAACGGTTTAACGGCGCCGGGAACGCTATCGAAGTATCAACCTAACATTTGCATCGCTTTTTCCGCGTCCGCCGGCGTTGGAAACTCCTAGGATTCCCTGCGATGGCGGCGTTCCCGCTGCGCTTGATCTTCGGTGCGACCGTGAGAGCTTGTCGGCGGCAGTTATGGAATCTCAACCGGCGATCTTGAGTCTTAGGCAAAGCGAGTTGCAGGACTGGTTTGCCACAAGGGATGACAGTCGATATCGAAGCGAACAGGTCCTCCGTTGGATCTATCGAAAGCGGGTCGACCGATTCGATCAGATGTCAAATTTGCCGGAAGTTTTGCGGGCCAGCCTGCAATCCTCTTTTTCGCTGCGCTCGCTGCGGTGCGTCCGTCAGACCGGATCGAAAGACACAACCCGCAAGTTCTTGTTCTCCCTGCCCGATCAGAACCTAGTGGAATCCGTTTTGATTCCGGCCAGCCCAGCGCTCTACGGATCGACTTCAGACCGCCGAACACTCTGTATCTCCACTCAGGTTGGATGCGCCTATGGATGCAAGTTCTGTGCGAGCGGTCTAAACGGGTGGACCCGCGATCTGCAAGCGGGCGAGATTGTTGAGCAGATCGTTCAAGTTGAAGCGATCACGGCCGAAAAGATTAATAATCTAGTTTTTATGGGCATGGGCGAACCACTGGCAAATTTTTCCAACGTGATGCGAGCGATTGAGATCATCAATGCGCCTTGGGGGCTGGGAATTGGAGCGAGGCATATCACGGTTTCGACCAGCGGCCTGGCGCCTCGAATTCGCCAGCTGGCGGAACATCCACTGCAGGTCCGTCTCGCGATCTCTCTCCACGGAGCGACCGATGATGTCCGCAATCAGATCATGCCGGTCAATCGCAAATACAACCTGGCATCGTTAATGGAGGCATGTGTCTACTTCACCGAGAAGAAGAAACAACGGCTCACCTTTGAATACATCTTGATTGAAAGCGTCAATGACCAGATCGAGCAGGCTGTGGCGTTGGGGGCGTTGGCCGTCCGGCTGAAGGCAAAAGTGAATCTGATCCCTTATAATCGAGTGGAAGGGCTGCCCTGGAAGCGCCCTTCATTGAGTCGGCAGCACGCTTTTTTAAGAACTCTGGAGCGGAGTGGTGTCGATGCCACGATTCGGCGCGAAAAGGGACACGACATCGATGCGGCTTGTGGCCAGTTGCGTCTCCAGACCCTGCGCGATAAAAGCTTTGCAGGCGTGTCCGAGGTAGGATAATGGTCGCGTATGGCTGATTAT
>Ga0209526_10002877_pt1 | contig 11673 bp, 6 predicted proteins | sample JacPinW_OM2H0_M1_FD_188566 | JGI IMG/M metagenome (GOLD analysis project Ga0209526, IMG submission 188566) | Forest soil microbial communities from Algoma, Ontario, Canada - Jack Pine, Ontario site 1_JW_OM2H0_M1 (SPAdes) (version 2) | ecosystem: Environmental > Terrestrial > Soil > Boreal...
GAGGGGCCTTCGAGGCTCGGCACATAGAGAGGCCCGTGCTTTCCTTGAGCCTTGGAGAGCGCGTCGGTCAGCTCGACGAAGGTTTCCGAGTGCTGGCCTGAAGAAAGGTTGTAGATCTCGTGCGCGGGAGATTCCCTCTGATGCAATCTTGCGACGGAGTCGGCGACAAAGTCGACCGGAACGATATCGATGCGGTCGGTTGGACGAAACGGAAGAGCAGGAAGCCCGGCGAGGAACACAAAGGCTCGCACCATCTCGAATTGATTCGTCTCCGGGCGGCGGCTATCGCCCAACACGATGCTGGGACGAAAGATCGTGCGCGGGACATCGGGAAGCAATTGCCGAACCATGTGCTCGCAGAATTTTTTCGTGCGCGCATAGGGATCGTAATCCGACCTATTCCAATCAATCGCAGTATCTTCCTCGACGACCTCGTTCGCCCTGTGCCCGGCGACGGCTACCGTGCTGAGGTGGCTGAAGCGCCGCAGGCCGTGATCGTCGCGGGCCCTCATGGCCAGTTGAACGACCTCGAGCGTCCCGCGCAAATTGACGTTCAAACAGCTCTTCTCCGATTTTCGGTTAAGCGACGCGGCCGAATGAATCACCGAATCGGTCGAGCGAACAAGCTCGAGATACTCGTCCTCGCCCAAGCCGAATTGCGAGTCCGTCAGGTCTCCGCGAAAAATGCGGATGCGGGAATTCAGAAAGGATTCAAACTGCGTAAAATCCATATGGAGCTGCAGCGACCGCCACAGGCGGGCACGCGCTTCCTGCCGATCGCCCGCACGGACGAGCAGGTTCAACGGATCCGAATGACCCGACAGCAGATTCGATAGAATGTGTGCACCGATGTAACCGGTGCCCCCGGTCAGCAGAATAGCCACGGTATTTGGTGTCAGGGAGGTGATGCCGGAGTGTTACCCGCCGCCCCTGCGGCAGACTCGGTGCGTGTTGCCAGAGGCACACTGCGCCGGGGGCGCGCTTCCGGTTGACGACCCTCGATCAGAGGATAGCACCACTTCCGCAACGCCGGAATGTGCACGTTGATCCAGTAATCCCACCAATCGACGGAGCGGGCATCATAGCCGAACGCGGCGCGCTCCTCGGGCGGCAGAGCCGCGCTCAGCCGCTCGACATTCGCGGCCTCGAAGACATGATCGTTATGCAGAATGAACGGCTCGAACACCGAAATCAGCTTGATCACCTTCCCGAGCTCGCGCTCGCGGCGCGCCAGAGGAGGACGGACAAACGGAAGTGGCTCGACGCTGCGGTTGATGGCCTGCACGATGAGTTGCTGGGTGGGGGCCGAAAGCGCGTCATAGCGCATCTTCGACACCGGGATGGCGTCAAACTTCAAGCGCAGCCGATGATGAAAGCCATTCTGCGCGCGGTAGAACTTCCTGTGACCAAGGCCGGTCAATTCGATCGAGCGGCGCATATCGCATGGATTCGTGACCGAGGTGGCCAGTTGGTAAACGCGGGCCTGGCGTCTGGTCACGAGCGCCGCCGCGATCAGCGTCATGCCGCGGGAGACCATATCCACGGGAATCAAGTCGAGGCATTTGCTCTCGTTGGTCGGGAGCTGGCGGAAAAACGTACCGAGTAAGTAGGAAAGCGACGCTGAGGTATTGATACCCTCGTTCCAGCCGACGAACGGTTCCTTGATCGAGGACTCCACGATCGCCGGTCGCACCACGGCGATCGCAGCATCGGGTGACTTGTCGAGAAAATTCCTAACAAGAGATTCAGACAAGCTTTTTGTGAATGTATACGTGTTGGGCCAGCCGAGCTCATTTGCGCGGCGTGTGCCCTCTCCGGTCAGAGTCTGGCGAAGCCAACGGACGCGATTTTTGCGAATCTGATTTTCGAGCGCTGCGCCGCGTAGGTCTTTGGCCGCATGTTCGTTCTCGATGGCCATGAGGCGGAGTTCTTCCACAATTTCCGAAGAATTTGCCCGTGCGTCGGTCTGGCGGACCAAGCGTTCAAGTGATTCCCATTCCTTCTCGGCATCAAAATCTAGCACGCCGCGGGGCGTGTAGTTCTTCGGAAGCTCTTCGAGGATGCGTCCGTCGCGGCGCCCAATGACGTAGCAAGTGGAAAGATGCAGCAGCGACGCGTGCTCGCACGCGCGGAGGAAATCTAGAACGTGCGCCGTAGCTCGCACATTTGTCGCCAGCGCATCCCGCAAGTCCGGATTGAAGTCGGTTAGTCCCGAGCTGTTGACGATCACGTCGATCGACCGTAGGAGCTGTTGGCGTGTTTCAGGCGCCAAGTCGAGGCCGGGCTTGCTGACGTCGCCGGGCACCACTTCAACCCGCTCGCGCAGGAACTCGGCAAAATTCGCGCCGTGCCGGGCGGCGAGCCGCTCGAAAACAGGCGATTCCTCGAGGACTCGCTGAAAACGCTCGAGCGAGGTCGTCATGCGATTGCTTCGGATCAACAAATAAATTCGGCCGATTTCAGGCAGTTCGGTCAACAGATGCGCAAGCCAGACCTTGCCGATGAATCCAGTCGCACCGAGCAGAAAAATGTGCTTCCCCCGCAGGGACTCCCGCACAGATAGTTGAGCGTTCTCGGTTCGGGGATCAAAACGGACGACGGGAAGCGCGATCTGCGGAGACGGCCGATCGGCCGGCCGAATTGCATCGTCGAGGACTTGCGGATTCTTCGTGAACCCCAGGTTCCGCAGCAACCGCTCGCGTGGAATTCTCCCGTCCGGCTGATGCGCTCGAAGTCTAGCGAAAGCACCGCGCGGGCGGATTACCGGATCCAGTAGTCGGCCCGTGGCGAGGCCACCGAGGAAATCGAGCCGGTTCGAGAGAATCCGCTCGACGCCCAAATAATTTGCCAGCGGGCGCATGATATGGTCGAGACCCTGGCTGACGAGGACGACATCGTATCCCGCGGCAATTGCTTCCTTCAATTTTTCGATGCCGCGCGGCTTGAGCCGAGGCCTCAGGAAATAGTGAAAGAACTCCTCACCGAGAAGGTCAAGCCGATCCCGACTCTCGCCGCGCAATACGGTGTGCAGCAACCGCGTTGCGAAAACGCGATGCGTAGCGTAGAGAAATGGCCGGGCGACTGCGAGCACGCCCATCAGTCCCCGGCGCGTCCAACGCTCAAGAAAACTCTGCGCGTTCCAGCTGAAGAACCCGACGGGCCGCACAGCCGTCAAATTCAGCAGGCTTCCCTCGACGCGCCAGAAAATGAGTTCGCGCGCAACTGCCGGCCCTGCACGCTCACGCCCGGCGACTGCTGGAGTGTTAGTGGATCTCGATGAGGGCATCGTTAAATAGAGAACTTCTCAGCCTTCCCCCCAATAGGGCGAAACTAGCACGCTCCGGAGCTGCAATCAACTGGGGGAGCACTTTGCCACGTCACTACCTTGTTCTGACTCACGGCCGGGCGCTGCGGTCGTCACTTTCGGGAATCACGGCGTGTTTCCTGGCGGAGATTTGAACTTCATCCTGCAACACGCCAGTCGGCCAGAGGAGCCTTACGACGTCGGCAAGACTCTGGTTGCCAAGGCCAGCGAGAATCTCCGCCGGGCCCTGCCCTAGATACCCGGAAGCGCCGGGAACTTCCCACTCCTGCCGTTGCGCCCCGGCAAGAAGCTCGACCTTTGTGCCTATGCCGATCTTGTTGTCGGGCTCCCCTCGCAATGCGAGCTGCAGCCAGCTATTTTTCTCGGCGCCAACGTTTTTCAGCAGCACGGGCCCAAGACTGTTTTGGGTGATCAGCAGATCCGTCGAGCCGTCCCCATCGTAATCAAATGCGATCACGCCGCGGGGGCTGTGGAGCTCGATCTTGTCGAGGCCGGTCTCGTGGGTGACGTCGCGGAAGCCTTTGTCAGCTTCGTTCCGGAACAATACGATGCGGCCTTCGCCCGCAAAATTCTCCCCTACGGCAACTAGATCTACCCACCCGTCGTTGTCATAGTCGAATGCGGCTACGCCCCAGCCGCGCATCCATGCGGGGCCCGGCAGCGCAACCCGCTCGAATGATTTTCCCGCAATATTCCGCCACACGCTCAGGCCCGGAGGCGCCCAGTGTGTGAATGCCAGGTCCATCCAGCCGTCTTTATCAAAATCGAGCGCTGTCAGTCCCGCTGGATGTCTTGGCATGTCGGTCGCCCAGGGAGTGATGGCACGGAAGGTGCCGTCGCGTTGGTTCAAAAGGACCGATGGAGGGTTCTCCCATCCCGTGATGACGATGTCGACCGCGCGATCGTTGTTCAAATCGGCTCCGATGGCGCCGACCGAAGATGCATTGCCGCGGAGGGCCGTCTGGTTCGTCCAATCCATGAAAGCGCCGTTTCCCTTATTTCGCCAAAGAACGTTCCCCGGCGGCGCAGCGTCGGACGGGAATGTAAACGGTCCTGCCGGATGGCCGGCAGGGAAGCTGTTGAACCGCGTGACGTAAAGATCGAGATCCCCATCGTGGTCGTAGTCGATAAACGTCACCCCGAGCGAAAGTCCGTCCGTGTTAAGCCCGGCGGCACCGGTCACATCCTTGAATTCTCCGTTGCCTTGGTTGTGATAGAGCAGGACCCGGCCGTTCGAGCTGACGGCAAGATCGGGAAGGCCGTCGTTGTCATAGTCGCCGACAGCGCATCCTGTTCCTTCGCCATAAAACTCGAACTTGGCCGTCTTCCTCACATCCACGAACTTCCCGCGGCCCACGTTTCGATAGAGAGCTGGATTGCCGTCTCCGTCGGCGTTGACTAGAAAAACGTCAGGTTTGCCGTCGCCGTCGTAGTCCAGGATGCAGGCGCCGCTACCCAGTACATTTGCGAGTGATCTCGTTGCGTTCGCCGGTGGTCGACCCGAAGCGGCTTCTCGCGCGTCAGGTTTCATTCTCAGGTTTCGGCCTCGATTGCCTCGACTCGGACGGACCCGTGTGGGGACGGTCGAAACCGCCCGTCGAGCAAGCCCCGATATAGAGGTGACATCGATGAAGTGAACGGGAATCGTCTCGGGAACTGGTTCAGGTTCCAGCAGTTCCTGAGCCAGAGAATATTTTCCCTGCTCGCCGTAGCTGGCGCTGCTCGGCTGGCCAAGATTGTTTGCGATGATGTGTCGATAGCGGTCCAGGTGCACGAGCGCCCCATTTGTGTCGCCCGCGCGTTGCTTCGCCTGCGCAAGGCCGAGTTCGGCAGAGGGAAGAATCGGGTCGAGATTCACGGCATTTTCGAACGCTGCAATCGCCTTATCATCCTGCTGTCGTTCCGAATAAATAAGGCCGATGAGATATTGGGTCTCGACGTCGCTCGGATCGATCGCTGCAACTTTCTCGAGATTTTCGATCGCTGCTTCGGGCCGTCCTCGAGCCCTTTCGAGAAGCCCGAGGTTAAACCACGCGCGCGGATTTTGCGGATCGCGCTCGGCGGACTTGGCGAGAATGTTTTGCGCCTCGTCGAACTGTCTCATATTCAACAGGGCGATGCCCATGTTCAGACATCCGATATCGGATTGCAGGTCTTGGATACACGCCCTCTGAAACCTCCCGAGTGCGTTCTCGAATTGTCGCCGATTCATCAGTGCCAAACCCAAGTTATTGTCGCGGATTGCTCCTTCGTGCGGGATGGGCTGCATGGACGGCTTCGGTTTCACGACGGATCTGGGCGCAGGAGGATGCTTTCGCTGCTGTCCCGCCCCGGCCACGGCACAAGCCGTTACTGTAATCGGTACCGCCCATCGTGCCATTCGGTTCATTGGCTTCCAAGGACCATGGCAGGTATGGAGAGATTCGTCCCGCCGACGAGCAGGATAGCCATCACATTAAAGATGGACGTGAGAGCGAGATAAGGTGTCGCTCGCCGATTGGCGCCTGAGAATTCCTCCCACGCGAAGATGCCCCAGAGTGCCGCCACTATCGGCGCGGTTTGCCCCATCGCGTAGGAAATGGCCACGCCGGTGAAATTTTCGGCCAGCAGATGGACCACAATCCTTGTGGTCCAAGTCGCTCCGCCAAGCAGGCCTAGCGAATGTCCGCTCACCGTCCCCCCGAAGAATCCGCTGAAGCGCACCAGGCCGCCCACCACCGGCTTCTGCATGAAATACACCTTCCAGATGAAACAGCAGAGCAGCGTTCCCAATGTGAGCAACACCGTGACGCCATACGGGCCGAGCACAATCCCGTGCGTGAGTGCGCGCGTCGAAAACCGAGCGCGCAGGCACATCCTCACACCCGAAGCGCCGCACGTGAGAGTGCTCTTGCGCGAGATCGCAGCTCCGGTGCTCATCTCTCCATATCTTGCCGTCTAAGATTAAGGCCACGACGGCGCAGAACACGCCCGCCGACAGCCGAACGGGTTCCCCTGATGCTGCGCAACGTAGCTAAAAGAAAACGCCCGCAACCATCGCGATCCCGACCGAAACAGCCAGTCCCGCCACGTAGATTCCTGCGACTCGCAGCAGGTTTGCGAAATTGAAGATCACTCCAGGCAGTAGTGCCCAGCCGATATTCGAAGCGTCGGCGACGTGAACATTGACGAAGAAGCTCCTATGAGCATGCCCGCTGCTGCCCATCGTGTATGCGTAGACCAGCGACACCAGAAAGGCCCCGACGGCACAATCCCAACAAAAAAGGCCGAAACGACATTCCTTCACGGCCTTAGATATGTTATCCCAGCAGCCAGCGGATCGGCGTCCCGACCATCCTGAGTAAAGCCACGCGCAAGCTCTGCGGTCGGAACGTCACTCGCCTGGCCTTGATCAAAATGTCGCGCGGGCCTCAGAACCCTCCCGCACCAGGGGGGGTATGCGACTTGATAAATGCAAGCACTTCATCGCGCTTCGCCATGGCTCGCGCCCCGACTTTCGTGCAGCAAAGCGCCGCACAGGCATTTGCGAACCGTCCCACGCGCTCGAAATCCCACCCTTCCAGGAGGCCATAGGAGAGTCCGCCCATAAACGCATCGCCCGCACCCGTCCTGTCGACGACGTTTACCCGGAACGCCGGCACGTGCACCCGCCTTTCGCGGCTGGCGATCAGGCAGCCCCCGGCGCCCTCGGTAAGGGCTACGAGCTTCGGCCCGAGGTCTAGAAGTTTGTCGGCAATCTTGTCGTAATTGGCATCACCCGTCAATTCCCGCGCGGCGCTCTTGCAGGGCTTCAAGACGTCGACGAGCCTGAGCGCCCCGCACAGAGCCTCCTGGGTGCCAAGATTCATTTGTGTGAAGAAGCTAGGGGCTACGTCGAGGTCGAAGAATATGCGCACATTCGCTTCCTTCGCCACGCGCATCGCTTCCTTGACGGGCACTAGGGGAAGCTGCGAGGCTTCGGTGTGAAAGTGTTTGGCGCTACGGATATGAGAAGCGAAACGATTGTTGACCTGGAAGGCGGAAATCTTGCCGGTAACGTTCGGGAACATATATATGCAACGCTCACCCTCGGCATCGACGGGAATCCATGTCACCGAGGAACGCTCGCCTTTCACGACTTCAACGCCGGAAGGGTCGATGCCATCGTCGGTGAAAGCTTTCTGGATGATGCGGCCGTTTTCGTCGTCTCCAATTAGGCCGAGCCATCCGGTGGTGGCGCCGAGCCGAGCCACCTGCGTCAGATTATTTGCGGTGACGCCGCCCGCGTGGATTTCCATCCTGTCGGCATTGATCTTTTCCTCCGAGCCAAGTAGCCGGGGAACAATTGCGAAATAATCGACTGCGCAACTTCCGAGTCCAACGACGTCAACCTTCGGTACCATGGGTTCCTCGAGGGGAGTTGTTTGACAGATTCATAGTACGCGTTTCTTTGGATTTCGGTAGTACCGGGCTCTCCGGTGGACAGCGTCGTGCTTCCGCCCAAAATTTCGCCCGCAAGGCGCTGACGAGCCGGGCGCGTGAGCTAGGGATGTCCACCCGGCGTTGGCCGCGTCATCAAATCCAAGAATTCCTTGTAGAATTTGCCCTCGTCGAGATCTTCCTGCACATCCACGATTGGACCGCTAATGGCTGGCTTGTTCGCCGGGTTCCACGTAAGCGTATCCCCGTAGGTGGCGTCGCGTTCGACCGAAACATCCATGTAAAGCTTGGTCGTGCGCGTGACGACGCTCGGGTCGAGCCAGGCGACGGCTGCAAGTTCGTCCCACAGGTAATTTTCCGACGAGTATTTGGCGACATACTGTGCTGCCGGGGTATTTCCTGTTGCAATCGCGGCGATCAGCTTCTTGTCCATTCGTGTCTTTAGCGAAATGTCGGCCGTCGTTGCGACAATTCGCCGCCAGGCGGAGCGCAGGACGCGGCGGGAGGCTTCCGGGTCCATCCAAAAATTGAACTCGCGATGGGGCGTCTCGGCAAATTCGGGATCGTTTGTCGCCGGATGGATTCTCCCGCCCATGAGCACAAGTTCCCGCGCGAGCGACGCGAATCGTGGATCAATCGCCTGTGCCAGCGCCAAGTTCGTCAAGGGGCCGCCTTCGTAGATGGTCACCTCATGCGGGTAGCGATCGACGACGCGGATCAGGAAGTGGGCCGCGTCTTCGTTCGCAGCTGTTGCTTTCGGCATGCCCTCCGGTAGCATCGGAATCTCCCATGGCCCATGAACCGGGTGGCCGGTATTCCATGCCCCCTGATAGATCACCTGGCCGTATCGCTTTTCCCAGAGCGCCACCTCCTCTTTGCTGTTCAGCAGCGGAAACACGGCACCGGGAACGACCGGAATATCCGTGCGGCCGATGATTTCGAGCAGACGCAGGGCGTGCGCAACTTCTTCGTCGCGCCATCCATCGCCCGTTACGACCGTGATGCCTAGCACCTCGGTCTCGGGGGAATTGATGAGCGCCAAAATCGCCTGCATTCCCGTGCCGCCCGGCCCGGCGGAATCCTCGTCGATGATCACCTTGCGTTTCCCCTGCGCCTCGAGCGGCGAGGCCACCACAGCCACAAAAGCCAGCAGGGCGAGAAGCAGCCGAAGAAAATCGGTCCGCATCGGTAATTTCCCCGGCCTAAATTCTACCGCGTCTCGGTACAGAATCGCGCGCGGATCGCGGCTTGCCGTTGCTGGCTTCGACGACAAGGTGGCAGGCTATAGCTGCACTCTGCATGGCCCTTATGGTGCTGTGGCGCCGGGCTTCGCCTTTGCATCAGGCTGTCCTACGAACAAGAACGCAAACGGCGCCGACGGTACTGCGTCGTGCTAGGACCCTACGATGCCCAACGCAACCAGATCGGAACCGTGCTGTTCGAGTCGAATGCGGGGAAGAGCGCGAGGGGGTGGGCCTTGCAGTACGGAGCCGTCTGCGACCGAGAAGGAACCGCCATGGCATGGGCAATCCAGACGGTTTTCGGCAGACCTGTAAAACACGGGACACGATGCATGTGTGCAAAGCCGGCTGTAGGCAACGTAGCTGTCTTGCGCCGGTCGTAGCAGAACGCACGGCGCTACGTCGGTCGGGTAAGTGAAACTCTTCGAACCACCCACGGGAATTTCTCCCGCTTGAGCGACAACCCGCTCTGGGTAGGTGTTTGCGAGTCGTCCGCGAAGAAACCTCCATGCACCGCCCGCAGCTACTGCTAGGCCCGCGAGCGTCAGGGCTCTGGTGAACTGCCTGCGGGATAGGTACGATCGGTTCTCAGTGATGACGGAGACACCCTCCTTCAATCTGGGATACGATCGCGCCAGCGGACCTCAGTTTGGCGGCGACATACCGGATCCCGAGTGCGCAGAGAGACGGTCGGCTAAACCGGGCTCAAGATAACACGCCTGCACGTCGTCGTGCGATGTTTCAACAGTTGTGGGTAGCAGAGCGACGCTTCTCAGCGCCGACAACGCCGTTTGAGGGTTGTTGTGGCCTATCGCCTCATCTACATACCTGAAGTAGCACCGAGAGTCCGATGCTTGCGCGATCTATCAGGCACTAACTTCTTCCGCCCCTCGCTTCAAACATTCTACGGGGCCGGACCAATCGTCGCGACGATGGCCCGGTGTGCGATCCCGCGGGGGGTAAGGAGCCGCGCACTTTCCCATTCGCGCTGGGGCTCAACTGGCAGGCTCGACTCAAAAGTGTCAGGAGACTTTCTTGTGCTCCGCCAAATCCAATTCCTTCTGCTTGCAGTTTGATGCTGCATCTCCGAAATACCTTCTCGATAAACGCGGATCGCGTTAGTCTGATGAGGCAAATTGGCGGCAAACACGAGTTGACGAGGGCAGAATATCGATGAGTTCCGCGAGTTGGCTTGCAATCGGCGCTCTTGCGATTGTGGTCGTTGCCATCATCGTGCGGTCCGCGAGCCGCCGCGCGGAAGCGCAGTTGTCCGGAGTACGGCAGGAAATGCAGAATTCGCTCGCGGCGCACAGCCAGGCGGTTGCCGCACAGATCAGCCAACAGATCAGCCATTTGACCCAAGCTGTGACACAGCAACTTGGCCAGGTGCGGCAGGAACTCCAGAACGGGGTCGCATCGACAGGGCAGCTCGCATCGCAAGCCCAGCGGGAAGTGGCGCAGCAGTTACAGTCGTCGACCGATGTCCTGCTGCAGATGAGCCAGAGAATCGGAGAGGTACACCAGACGAGCCAGGATCTCTCGAAGGCTGCGCAAACGCTTCAGTCGGTCCTTGGCGGCGCGAAGACGCGCGGAACGCTCGGTGAGGTCGCGCTTGATCGCTTGTTAGCGGACGCCCTTCCCCAGGCCGCGTACTCGACGCAACATCGATTTGCTTCGACCGGCGCCATCGTCGATGCAATCGTTCGAAGTGGCGACCGCATCCTCTCGATTGATTCCAAATTCCCTCTGGAGGCGTACCGGAGGCTCGCGGAAACGGGTGACGATGCCCGGCGCGATTTCCACTTGGCGGTCCGGAAGCATGCGGATTCGATCGCCGAAAAATATATTCTCCCCGACGAGCATACCTATGACTATGCCCTGATGTTTGTCCCCTCTGAAGCCGTGTATTACGAGCTCCTGATGACGCAGGACTCGAAATATGGGCAGTTGGATGAGTACTGTCGCAACAGGCGCGTTTTCCCGGTTTCGCCGAACACGTTTTACGCTTGCCTGAACGCTGTGGCCGTCAGTTTGCAAGGCCAGAAGATTGAGGAAAATGCCAGGCATCTCATGGCCGGCCTCGCCGGACTGAATAAACAATTCGAGTCCTTCGCCGAGGTCTATGAGAGACTGGGCACGCATCTGCGTCACGCGCAGCAGAGTTATGAGGATGCAGACAGCCGGCTCAGCCGCGCCCGGAATTCCCTCGAACAGATGTCGCAAGGCGCGCTCCCCGAAGTCTTGCCTAGAGTTTTCGAATCCGCTTCGAAGCAATAGCCGGGCCGATTGCAGCAATTACTCCGGGTCAGTTACAGCGCGGCGCGAGCTGCCTCGAGTAGCGTGCGGAAATCCCCTGCGATGGCCACGGAACTCATCTGCTCCACCTCGCGCCGCACCTGTTCGAAATCACCAGGGTGGTGTACGAGCCGGCTGGCGAGTTTGCTCAGATCGTGCTGCAAACGGTTCGGCGCGAGCGGTCCGGCCGCTTGCAAATATCGCAGCGCGGCGTCGACATCGGGGGCGGAAAGCAATCGCGCCCGGAAAGAAAAATCTCCGGAGCGGATCGCCTGGACCTCCAGTGCCGCGAAATTCCGGGGGCCGCCGCTCGTGAGCAACTCCTGCACGTCCCGTCGCAGGAATCGAACCACATCCGGCGTCTGGTTGTCCACCACGATGCGGAGTCGGTCC
>Ga0209526_10002878_pt1 | contig 11673 bp, 15 predicted proteins | sample JacPinW_OM2H0_M1_FD_188566 | JGI IMG/M metagenome (GOLD analysis project Ga0209526, IMG submission 188566) | Forest soil microbial communities from Algoma, Ontario, Canada - Jack Pine, Ontario site 1_JW_OM2H0_M1 (SPAdes) (version 2) | ecosystem: Environmental > Terrestrial > Soil > Boreal...
CCGTACTGGGCGATGTTCCCACCGGGGCTGCCATCGTCTGCACCTTTGGCGCGGTGCTGGTAGCTATGTTCTTCGTCCATCTGATCTTTTTCCATGGCCATAAGGCTCAACCGTTGGAAGGTGCCGGTTCGGCAACCGATCCCGGGGAAGCCGTGGCACAGCGCTCGCACTCGTAGCGCTAGGCGGGCACCTGACCCGCCGGTTGGCGCGCTGAGCCGGCTGCGCTACCCGTGTTACCCCCTGTTACTTTTGTGCCATAGAGATGGCACCGTCGGTTCATTGACCGACTGGGGCCTGCTTGATAAGTTGTGCTCGTAGAGTGCGGTTTCGCATTCCCGTAAGGGGTAAAAGCATCTAACACTCTAGGGTGAGCCATGAAGCTAGTCTATGTTTGCTACGCGGCGCTGGGCTATGCGGTGGCCCGCTGGATCTTTCGGCGGCAGCCTGTGCCGGTGATTGATCCGGTTACACGTTTCCGTTCTTCTGGCCTTCTGTAGGAGACGTTCTAACCGTGGGCGTGCGGTGCCCCGTTGCGTGCCTTTTTGTCCCGCACGCCCAATTGTTTCAGGGACTTCGGCCCCGTTCGAAGGTTCTACTACCAACGTTTGCGCCCGCCTTGTCCTTCCGCCTTGCCCTCTGGGTACAATTCAGACAGGAACGCCTTTTCCTAGTTATCAATTGAATGCTTGCAGCAGGTGATGATGCTTCATGCCGGGCTGCTTGCGGCACAATGGGGTGGAGCTATTCCAAAACGAAATTCATGATTCGCAAACTCTGCCTTCCGCTTGCCGTTGTTCTGCTGGGAGTCTTGCTCCCGGTATGCGGGGTGGCGCAGTCTGACGGCGCGGAGCCGTCGCTGGGAGACCTGGCGCGTTCATTGCGAAAGAACAAGCCCGCCCCAGAGCATACCGTAATCGATAATGACAATCTGCATCAGGTCATGGACGAAGTGCAGAACCGCAAACTCAATGGCAGTCTGCTGTTCAGTTTCGATAAAGTGGGGAAGAAGTTCCAGGTCTCTTCTCCAGATGTGACCTGCGACCTCTCCTTCAGCGCTGGCGCAACTTCCTTGCTTTCGGATGCCTACGTGCCCCAGGACCTGCCAGAGAGCGAATTGGCCAAACTGGACGGTCCGGCCACCATAAACGGAGATACGCTCGAAGTCTCAGTGCACAACGGGACAGCCTGGAACATAAAGGAAATTACGGTTGGACTGACCATCCTGCGCAGTTCGGACGCGAACACGGCCCGCTACGGCTCCGCGCGGTTGATTCCAGCGGCGGAGACGACGAAGCTCGGGTCGGAGAAACACCCTGATCTAACCGTTCTCTATCACTTCAAGGGCTCGGCTGCGCCCTCCACTACGACGGTTTTCCACGAGACCATGGGCACGGCCCTGGGTCGGGATCAGGATTGGCATTGGGCCATCGTGCAGGCGAAAGGACTTCCTCCACAGCGGCAGGCCACGGTTCAGTAGATGTCGAGATAAGCCCTCACCCTATGTTATCTGGCGTACGTCTTCCGTCTTTCCGCTCTTCAAGCCGCGATACGCGGCATCCAGAATTTCCTGGTTTTGCCAGCCTTCTTCCCCCGACACCGGAAATTTCGCCTTGCCTTCTACAGCCGCCGCGAAAGCGTCCACTTGTTTCGCATATGCGTAGCGATTCGAGATGCGTTCCGTCTCTACTACGGAACCGGCGCGACGCAACTCCAGGGTGATCGGGCGTTCCACGTTTAATACATCGCAGGCGTGGAGAACGCCGGCCTCACCGACGAGTTCGAGAGGTGTGCGGTATTCGGCACGAAAGGAAACCAGCACCGCTCCCAGAGTCCCGCGAGAAAACTCCAGCGTCAGCGCGGCGGCCGACTCCAGTTGGCCGGATACGCTGTCTTGGATTCCGCGCGCACTCACCCGCACTACTTCGTCCTGCAAGATGTAGCGCAGGGTATCTACACAGTGAACGCCGACATCGGCGATGGGTCCGCCGCCGGACACTGCTGGATCATTGATCCAGGTGCGTGCGTGTCCCGGACCGCCCGGGAAGGAGAATTCAGAACGTGCGAACACAATCCTGCCGATTTGGCCGGCGGATACTCGCTCATGAAGCCGTGCAGTGCTTTCCTCAAAGCGGAAAACCTGGGCGACGCCTAGCAATAATTTCTTACGTCGCGCCTCTTCTACCATCTCCCGACACTGGTCGGCGTGGACGCCCATGGGTTTTTCGCATAACACTGGTTTTCCGCATTGGATGGCCAGCAGCACGTCGGCCACATGGCAGGCGTTAGGGGTGGTGACAAAGACGGCATCGACCTCAGGTGACCGGCACAAATCTTCGGCCGAATCGAAGGCCAGCGGGATTCTGTGCTGCCCAGCGGACTCCCGCGCCTTGGCCATGGTGCGCCGTGACAGTGCCGTCACGCGGCAGTTCTGTGCGAGCGCGAACCCCGGCATCAGCCGCTTTGCCGCGTGCAATCCAAAACCGAGAATGCCAAAGCGAATCATCGGATGCGAGGAAAATGAGACATGTGGAACCGTCGCCCGCGTCGGCGGCCTTTGCAGTTGATGTTTCCCTGGACTTCTTCTCCCATCCAGCTCTGAACGCAAAACTGGGATCGCAGTTTCTTGTACGGCCCGGGCTTCCGTGCCACACCAATGCTACTTCGTAAACACCATTGAGGTTGGTGCCAGGTTCATGGTCACCGAGATGGTGCTGCTCGGAAGCCCTCCCGTGTCCTGATCGATTTGAAACTTGGTAATGTTTTTTGAAGACTGGTTACAAACATATAGAAACTTGCCGGAGGGGTCGACGATAGCAAACTCTGGTCCAGTCCCCGCCGCGAAAGGAGATTTGCCCAGTTGCGTGGTTGCACCTGTGGTCGTGTCGATCGAATAGGCGGAGACGTTGTTCGACCCCAAGTTGGCGACGTACAAAAACTTTCCGGAGGGGTGAACCGTGACCGAGATGGGACCCGTGGCAGTGGCGAACGGCGATCTCGAAGCGGCCGTTAGCGTCCCGCTGCTGGGATCGATCACCATGCCAGAGACAGTGTTGGAAATGGTGTTGGCCACGTAGAGAAAATGTTCGGACGGATCCACGGTCAGAGAAAGCGGCCCGCTACCCACGCCAAACGGCGACCCGGGAACTGCCAGCAAACTGCTACCGCCCGAAGCGACCGAATAACCGAACACCACACCCAGATTGGCGCTTGCCACGTAGAGGAATTTTCCGGAAGGAGACAAGGCTAGCGCAACCGGACGAGCGCCAGTGGGAAATGGCGATCCTGCGATCTGAGTCAGAGTGCCGTCGCTTGAGCTGATGGAATAAACGGAAATGTTATTCGATACTTCATTGGTTGCAAAGAGAAGATCGCCCCCGGAGTCGATGGCTAACGATGTCGGGTTAAGCCCGGCAGCGGTGCGTGGCATTTTCTCTGAGAGCTCCCCCGTGCTGCTGTCAATGGTGAACAACGAAATGTCGCTTCCACCTTGGTTCGCAGCATAAATAAACTTGCCCGACGGATGCATCAGAATCGAAACTGGGGAAGTTCCTCCGCTGAAAGGCGAACCCAGCACCGGTTTGAAATCGCCGGAATCGGTATTCACCCGGAAAGCGGCGATGGCGTTGGCTTGTGGTAGGGCGACATAAGCGCTGTGCCGGGAACTACTACTTCCGCCGCATCCTGCCAACCAAGCTAGTGCGAAGATTGTGCCCAGCAAGCTCGTCCCTCTGTTCCGCATCATCAAGTCCCTTCCCCCAACTCCCGAGGTCATGCACAGGCCAATTACGGAGACTGTGCCGGCGCCCGATGTTTTTTGTGCTTGATCGAGCCCCAGTGGTATACAAGGCCAGTCGAAAACCGTAAGTTGTTTTGCTTTTCCTGAAACAAAGTAGTGCGCAGGTAATCGACCTGAAATAGGCGCCAGGCAAAGCGGGAAGAGAGGTCCAGGTCCATGCCTCCTCCCAGCGCTACCGCCCTGGCCGTGTCGCGCTCACCGCTTCCAACTCGTACCAACGACCGGGCGTCGCCGATGAGAACGTGCGCGAAGAATATCGTCTTGCCCTTAGGGTAGAGGAACTGCGGCCCCACCGCGAGATCGCGAAGATCTAACTTCTCACCGTATTGCTGGCTCAGTTCCGCCGCTACGCCGAATCCGCCGATCAAGTTGAAAGCCGGTGAGAAGTTCCATCCGTTCAGGCCGGATGGATTGGAGAAACCGAATGACGGGCTGTCGAATCGCACGTAAGAGTAGCCGCCGAAGACCTGCACCCTGGGCGTATCCTGCGCCACCGCGGGCAAGCCCGCAGCAATGGTTAACCCGACAAATAGAATCACGGCCGTCATCCTGAGAAATTTGACCCGCTGAACGTGATATTCAATCAGGGGTAAGGCCGCAAGCTGGCAGGGTCTCATGGGATCTTTGTGGAGTCTCCTACATAAACACAGCACAACCGAAAGTTGCGCATCAGCACGCAACTCTCGAACCGATCAGATGCAGGATAAAACAGCGGATGGGCTATTTCACCGCCATTGCTCCCACCAGCGACTCGAAGACCTTGAATCCTTCCCTGCCGCCTAACTCGGGCTCGCTGGAGCGTTCCGGATGAGGCATCATGCCCAGCACATTCCGGCCCGGACTGCAGATCCCCGCGATGTTGTCCAAAGATCCGTTAGGATTGGCTTCAGGCGTAATCTCACCGGCAGGAGAACAGTAACGAAATACGATCCGCCGGTCGCGGCGCAACTCGTTGAGGGTAGCATCGTCGCAGAAGTAATTACCCTCCATGTGGCCGATAGGAATGGTCAGTACTTCCCCCTGACGGCAGGCGCCGGTGAAAGGGGTTTCCGCGTTCTCCACCCGTACCTGGACCGCTTTGCAGACATATTTCAGGCCTACATTCCGCATCAGTGCTCCCGGGAGCAGGCCCGACTCGCACAAAATCTGGAAGCCGTTGCAAATACCGAGCACCAAGCCGCCGGTGGAGGCGAAATTCCGCACCGCCTCCATCACTGGAGAGAATTTCGCGATCGCCCCGGTGCGGAGGTAATCGCCGTAGGCGAATCCGCCGGGCACGACGATGGCTTCACAATTCTCCAAGTCGTGGGATTCGTGCCACAGCAAGGTGACCGGCTGTCTGGCCACTTGCTGGATTGTCCAACAGGCATCATGGTCACAGTTGGATCCTGGGAAAATGATGACGCCGAATTTCATCTTGTTTTCCTCGGAGAGAATTTCACTTGAGAGTTTAGCACGAAGAAAAAGCCGTCCGCACCCCGGGGGAGAAGCCGAATTGGGCGCCGGTCGAGAAGGGCTGGCCACCATTCAATACATTTCTGGCGGAACCGCGCCGGGAGGAGGAATCATCGGAATTCCGCCCGGCGGCAAAGGCAGGGTCGAAGGTTCTGCGCCCGGAGGGAGCACTTTTCGGAAGAAGATTTTGTCACCAAGGCCGCCACTTTGTCCGCGAATTGATTTCAACTGTCGCCACTGGTCGAGGGAAAGCACTTTGCGTAGGTTCAGATTCATCAATGTAAATTCACGTTCGAGTTTGCCCCGTGCGGCGAGGACCTGGTCCACCTGCGCCTCCACCTGGCCTTCACTGGGAACGTCGGCATCGAGCAGTGACTGCAGTTTAAGATCCTGCTTCTCCATCTCCGCACCGTAGTCAATCAGCTTGATCTTATGATTGTAGAAAGTCTGGTCGAGCTGGCCGATCTGGTCCTCGCTAAGCTGCAGCTTCTTGGCAATTTCCGAGTTCTGCCACCATTTGCCCAGCTCCCGGTGATACACCATATTCATCCTGGGTCCTGGAGTTGCGGCAGAAGCGCCCGGGCGGTCCTGCGCCTGCATGCACAAAGGGAGCAGGAGTACGGCCCATGCGGTTAGAGACTTAATTTTCATGTCTGGGCTCCTTCTTGCGAACTGGGAAGTTGGCCGCTGGCAGCTGCTGGACCATTTCCTCGGCTAAGAGTGCGGCTGGCTCCAGCGCGGCCGGCCCGTCGCTGTGTACGACACGCTCCACCTCAACCAGTAATTCATGGTCAGAATCCACTTGGGCGTTCTGCGTCGGGACAACAGAAGCACGATCCAGCATCATTCCGGCCAGCACCATCATCGCGGCTGCCGCCGCCCCTGCCAGCATTGGCAGGCGACGCACCGGTCGGCGCTGCGGCGCAGAAATTCGTGATCGAATGGCGGCACGCTGGTCCTGCCAGAACTCGTCATTTCGCTCCGTTGCGGTACGGGCCCATCCCGGCAGGGCCTCGAGTGTCTGCCGCAGCGATTGCTGGTCGCTGTCAATGACCAAGTCGGTCAATTCCTCATTGCTCAGATGGCGAATTATCTCCATTGTCTCTCCTTCATCTCTCGCAGCTTCCCCGTCGCGCGCGACAGTTGGGACTTCACCGAGCCCACCTTCAGCTGCAGTAGGTCCGCGATCTGGGTCAGGGACATTTCTTCCTCAAAGCGCAGGAAGAAAATGGTGCGCTGCTGCGACGAAAGCGAAGACAGAGCGTTCCACAAAGCCTCTAGTTCTTCGCGTGCCAGTAGGGTGCGTTCCGCCGAGGGCTCCGGTGCCGGGAATTGTCGGGGCTCGGCGCCACCGTCTCCATGATCGAGTCCCACCAGCCTTTTCCAGAACGAAGCCCGCCGGCTCTTGCTGTGGTCCCGCACGAGGTTGACAGCGATGCGAAGGAGCCAGGTTTCGACACGGCACTCTCCCCGAAAGCCCTTGCGTTTCCGGTAGGCGCGCAGGAAACATTCCTGAGTTAGAGTATCAGCCGTGTCGCCGTCCCTCACTAGCAAGAAGATCACCCGATACACTCGCCGCTGGTGTTGGCGCATGATCTCGTCGAACCTCTCCGCTGAAATCTCCTCCGCCTTCTCTGTCGCGGGGGAGCTTAGCGCTGTCGTCAGGATCGTGTCCACACGCCTTCTCTCGCGGAAGATTCGGTGCTATGAGTATGGACGAGTGTCGCGAGGCAGGGTTTACGCGCAGCGACGAAAAATTCATTTCAACTCTCTGCTGGCGTCATCCATCGCCGATTCCGGCTGGTGCATCTCAGCAAGAGTGGATCTCGGAGAGCACTTTCGGGTCACCGGCGGTGCCCTTAAGAATTGGTTTGTTGCGCAGCTCGAGGATTCGCTAGCCGTCGGATTACTGTGGCTGGTTGGGCTTTACATCATTGGCGTGCCCTGGGCTTTGCTCTGGGCATTGCTCGGCGCCACCTTCCAGTTTGTGCCGCAGATCGGCGCTGTGCTCGGAGTCATCGGGCCCGCTCTTACTGCGATGTTTAAGTGGGGAGACTGGGAACATCCCCTGTATGTTCTGCTGCTGTACGCCGTGATTGCGATAGTGGATGGCTTTCTATTACAGCCCTACATCATGAAGCGCACGGCCAAGGTCCCGATCTGGGCCTCCATCCTGGCACCGATACTGCTGGGAATCGTGATTCCATTCTGGGGTGTGCTGTTAGCCCCGCCCCTGCTGGCGGTTGTCTACGCATACAAGGCTCGGCAGGCCCGTATTCACGGTCCCATGCTATAATTTTGTTTCGCCTGCATACTTTTGAGGCAATCCGTTGATCTCTTCGACGGGCCAGTCCCGCGCCACTAAAGCTTCTTGAACACGAGGTATTTCCATGTCCGGCCACTCAAAATGGGCCACCATCAAACATAAAAAGGGCGCGCTTGACGCCAAGCGGGGCAAGATCTTTACCCGCCTGATCAAGGAAATTTCGATCGCCGCCAAAAATGGCGGAGATCCGGACACCAATCCGCGTTTGCGCGGCGCAATCGTCGCCGCCAAGGCGGAGAACATGCCAGCCGACAACATCAAACGGGCCATCCAGCGTGGCACGGGGGAACTGCCAGGGGCAACCTACGAAGAGTTCTCGCTCGAAGGGTACGGGCCGGGTGGTGTGGCCATCCTGCTCGATATCAACACCGACAACCGCAATCGTACCGTCAGCGAAATCCGTCACGTGTTTGGCAAAAATGGCGGCAACATGGCCGAAGCAGGCGCAGTTTCCTGGATGTTTCACAAGAAAGGCGACATCGTCGTCCCCAAGTCGGCCGCAAAAGAAGACGATTTGATGAGCGTTGTCCTCGATGCGGGCGCGGAAGATTTGCGCGACGACGGCGACAACTGGGAAGTGCTTTCTGAGCCGTCGGTCTACGAAGCCGTGCTGGAAGCCGTGAAGAAAGCGGGGATTGAGCCGGTGTCATCCAGTGTGTCGATGATTCCGCAGAACTATGTCAAGCTGGAAGGCGCGGCCGCAAGCCAGATGATTCGGTTGATGGAAGCTCTGGAAGAGCATGACGACGTGCAAAACGTTCACTCCAACTTCGACATCGATCAGAAACTTCTGGAAGAAGTTGCCGGCTAATACCGCTTCTCGATCGAATGACGGGCGTCCTCGCCCGTCTGCCCTAGTTTCCGCCTTGTGCGCTCTTCTTGCCTTACTCCGACCTCGCAACTTTTCAACATCACAGTGCAAAATTCTGTGGGAAAACAGGAAAGTAGACTGATAAGTTATTTGTTACGAGTGGTTTATGCATCTTGCACCTGGTCGGGTGCGGACGGTTCCACTTCCGGTTGAGGGGCAAACTGACAACTGCCCTCGGAGCTAGATTTGAAAGTGCGGCTCGACAAATTGCTACTCGAACGTGGAATGGTGACCTCGCGGGAGCGTGCACAAGGACTGATCCTTGCCGGAAAAGTGCTCGTGAACGGACAAAAAATTGAAAAGGCAGGAGCTGGCGTGGATGGCGCGGCGAACCTTCGCCTTCTCGCTGAAGATCTAAAGTACGTCAGCCGTGGCGGTCTCAAATTGGAGAAAGCCCTCGAGCACTGGCAAATTGACGTGACCGGCAAGGTCTGTCTCGACGTGGGAAGCTCAACTGGCGGTTTTACGGATTGTCTGCTGCAGCGCGGCGCGGCGCGTGTGATTGCCGTAGATACCGGCTACAGCCAAATCGATTTCCGCCTCCGTCAGCACCCGCGCGTCCGCTTGCTGGAAAGGACTAATGCTCGCTATCTCACGCCAGAGCAGATTGGCGAAGCGGTCAATCTGGGGGTCATGGACGTTTCTTTCATTTCCGCTACCCTGGTTCTTCCCGCGGTGATCGCGGCTGCTTTCCCTAAATCTTCGCCTGAGCGTGGCGGCCGCCGAATCATTGTCCTGGTAAAGCCGCAGTTCGAAGCTGGCCGGGAGCACGTGGGGAAGGGTGGCATTGTGCGCGATCCGGCGGTGCAAACTGCCGCGGTCGATAAGGTTCGGCAGGCTTTGCTCGCGCTGGGATGCACTCAGACAGATGCGATCGACTCTCCGATCTTAGGCAGAGAAGGGAATCGCGAATTTCTCTTGTACGGCCTATTCTAGAGGTACCCCTCTGCGCCCTCTGTGGCCGAGGCTTTATATTTGGATTTTTTCTGTACAATTCGACTTTCATCATGGCTACCAGGAACGTACTGACAACCAAGGCCGCCGCCATCATTTCCAAGCCCGGCAAGTCGCAACTGGCGCAGATCGTCCCACCTCTGGTTGCGTGGTTTCGCGAGCATCAGTACCAGATCGTGATCGATCCGGAGACCGCACGCCATGCCCCCGGGTTGGAGGTTCTCGCGCGAGACGAAATGACTTCTCGTCCATTGAATTTCGTCGTCGTGCTGGGAGGGGACGGCACGTTGCTATCTGCGGCGCGGGCTGTAGCCAAGGCCGGAATCCCAGTGCTCGGTATAAATCTGGGCTCGCTTGGCTTCCTGACTGAAGTGCCGCTGGAGGACCTATACCCAACCCTCGACAGCATTGATCAGAGCTGCTGCAACGTGGAGAGCCGTTCCATGGTGCACTGCGAAGTGTTTAGGATAGACGACTGCGTAGGCCGTTATGATGCGCTCAACGATGTGGTGGTCGGCAAAGGCACCATCGCTCGCTTGAATCACTGCGATGTTTACATTGACCGGGCATTCGTCTCGAGCTACCAGGCCGACAGTTTGATCGTATCCACGCCTACGGGCTCCACAGCCTACTCCCTGGCCGCCGGAGGACCGATCCTGATGCCTTCCGTCGACGCCTTTGTGGTGACGCCCGTTTCCGCGCACTCGCTCACCCATCGCCCGCTGGTGGTTCGTGATACAGCCCAGATCGAGATCGTGGTTAAGACCGGAGAGGATGAGGCCTACCTGAGCATCGATGGCCAGATCGGCAAGCCGATGTTGGATGGGGACCGGGTGCTTTGCCGCAAATCTCAGCACCAAGTCAAGTTGCTGCACACCCAGGGCACATTTTTTGACGTGCTTCGGGCCAAACTGAAGTGGGGCCAGAGGTAATTCCGCTGGCCAGCGGATATTCTACGCCTAGTGCTGCCGGATTGCGATCGCTAACCGAGAGAAGATACTGCTGCAGTGAAACCAAGCGCCGGGCGGAGCGTTTTGCTCTCGCGCGCAGCCGTTGCGTCCTCTTGCGGCGCATTCGGTGCGACGACCCGGACTTCCTGCCTGCCAGGCTCTCCCAGGAATTCGCGGATACGCAGCTTCGCCTTGTGCAGCTGTGACTTGGAATTTCCTACCGAGCAATCCAATAGCTTCGCGATCTCCTGATGCTCGTAGCCTTCAACCTCGTGCAGCAGGAAGATCGTTCTGTAGCCAGCGGGCAGATCCTTGATGGCCCGAGCCAGTGTAATGCGGTCCACGGAACCCGAGAGACGGCCATCCCGGCCGCCGTACTCGCGGCGCACCAGCTTCGCGTCCTGGCTTGAGGGTTCATCCAGGGAGATCTGCCGCAGAGCTTTTTTCCGGAAATGCATCAGTACGGTATTCACCGCGATACGATAGAGCCACGTGGATAGCGCCGAGTTTCCCTTGAAGGTAGACAGCTTCCGGAACACCTGCAGGAACGCGTCTTGAGTGAGATCCTCAGCTTGCGCTGTATTGTTGGTCATGCGCAAGCAAATGGAGTAAATCCTCGCCTTGTGCGCGTTAAACACCACTGCGAACGCTTCGGGGTCACCCTCCTGGGCACGTCTGACCAGTTCAAGGTCTGAATCGGTCCGGCCGGTGTTATTCACATCATGGCTCACTGCCGCTTCCTTGGTAGAAATATTCTGGCTCATCACGACTTTCCTCCAGGGGCTGCTAGCGCCCTCGAATAACCACGACGAAATCAAGACTAGGGACCGGCGGCGCTGGGGTCTATCCAGTGCAATCTGTAGGCGTTTCAATAAGTTGCTGTACTAAACGAGGGGCAAGCCGGAGGCCTAAACCAGGGCATGTCGGAGATAGAAATGGATCACGCGGCAGTCAGGAAAGGCTGCAAACACGCGGAGCTTTGCCTGCTTGGGAAGAATGGAGAATTGGAACGCGTGCTGCCTCAAAAAACGCCTTCCGCGCTAGTTTGTAGTCAGGCCCTCGAGACCGGGCCGATCTTCGAACCTTAGAACCTTATTCGATCGCGGGCTGAACCACGTGAACAATATTGTTGCGGACCGCGTAAAGCACCAGATCGCTCACCGAGTGCAGTTGGAGTTTGCGCATGATATTCGAGCGGTGAGTCTCCGCCGTTTTCACGCTTAGGCCGAGCGCAACCGCGACCTCTTTCGTGCTCTTACCTTCGGCAAGCAATTGCACAACTTCGCGCTCGCGCGGAGTAAGCCGGTCGCGCCCCAGAGAA
>Ga0209526_10002879_pt1 | contig 11672 bp, 9 predicted proteins | sample JacPinW_OM2H0_M1_FD_188566 | JGI IMG/M metagenome (GOLD analysis project Ga0209526, IMG submission 188566) | Forest soil microbial communities from Algoma, Ontario, Canada - Jack Pine, Ontario site 1_JW_OM2H0_M1 (SPAdes) (version 2) | ecosystem: Environmental > Terrestrial > Soil > Boreal...
GTCCGGGTTGTATCTTTTCGCGGCTCAATGGCCACCCCGCCTATCCTCTATCTACGCTTCGCTGAGTCCCTCGCGGTAACAGCGCAAGACTCGAGGCCAAGTGGTTCGCTACTCCTTTCTTGTAAGGCTCTTTCATCCTCTACTTCATGCCGGTTTAGCCCGGCGCACTAACATCGCGATAGCACTCATCGACAGGTCTATGTGCGTTTGCGCATGGAACGACGCGGGTTAAACGCATGTCGTAGCACTCCTGACCGCATAAACACTGGCTGAATCGAAATTGACAAATGGCGAGGGGGGCACTGTCGGCCGTCACCCCATACTATCCCGTCAAACGATCAAAGGGGGTTATACGCATTGAGGGGAAAATGCTCCACCCCCTGGTCCGAATGTCGCTAGGGATTAAGATGGATGCGCGTCTATGTGGTGCGTGCCTAAGGCGGATGGCGTGCGCGGGTGCGGGAGCGTGCTCGACTACTTCACTTTCTCGTACTCCGCCTTGGCTTCCTTCAGGATGGAGATGTCTGGGTCGGCGCCTTTCCAGAGCGTGAGGAAGTCTTGGTATGCAGCGTGCGCTTTGGTCTTGTCGCAGTGAGCGCATACGCCCGACCCAGGCAGTAATTGGTTCAGTTCTCGGCGTTGCGAGGACTACTTGTGCTGATGCGGTAATCGTATCCCCGCTTTGACCCTGAGCTAGTGCGGTGCGGACGGCTTCCGCAACCTCGGTTCGCTTGTTTGCGGGGATTGCTCGTAGCAGCGGGTGGAACAGGGCACTGATCTCCTGGAAGTATTGCCATAAATCCTGCGGCGAACCAGCCCAAATCCTGGGAAGTGTCCCGTGTTGCTCTTCGATACTGCGAAACCCTGCGCGCCGCAGGGCGTCCCCAATAGAGCCGCGGGACGCAAATCTGAACATTGCGCGAGCTTCATCTGAAATCCTCGTCCCCGAAACCAAGCGCAACACAATTCCCACCGTGCTTTCGAAGAAAGGCTGCTCGAACGGTCCCCATGCCAAAAAAGCTGCGCGTCCACGCGGCTTGAGCACGCGTAACATTTCAGCGAGGGCCAAATCAATGTGAGTGAAGAACATGATCCCGCAGCGGCAAGTGACGCGGTCGACACAAGAATTGGAAACAGGCAACTTATGCGCGTCAGCTTGAACCATTGTCAGTTTTGATCCCAGACCCAAATCATCACCTTGGCGCTGTGCCAGAAGTAAGCCAGGACGGGAGCTGTCGATCGCGATTACCCTTCCTTCCCTTTAAGCGCTTAATGATCGAGAGCGCGGGGTCGCCAGAACCAGCCGCGACATCAATAACAAGGCAACTCGGCGTGAGATTCGCGGAATCGAGCAACGCGTGGGTCAGCGCAGCGTTCCAGTTTGCAGCAGCAAAATGCCAGCGATCAGCCGTTCGTACCTGTGCTGCGGCACCCCAAACATCATTGTCGACCATCTGAAGAGTTCCGAATTTAGGCGAGTGCTATGCAGCCGGCAGGCCGATTTGCTTGAGGATCTGACTGAATCGTGGGTCGGAGCGCAGGGGGTCCAGCCGCGGCTCCCACTTGCTGTAAACAATAAAAGAAGAGCGCTCGGCGACTGCCTTATCTAACAGAGCAAATGCTTTGTCCTTTTCGCCTAGCGCTACGTGAATCAGGGCCAGGTCAAACGGCGAGACATACGATTTCTTCCCGCGATCCGACAACGTCTGGAGGATTTTTTCCGCTTCCCTCCGATTGCCAGCCATCGCGTACGCCTGCCCCAGCGCAGCAAGATAGAAAGAATCTCCCTTCGTTACCTCGACTGCTTTCTTGAATTGCACGACCGCCTCTTCCGGCTTTCCTTTTTGTTCGTAGTCCCATCCGATAGTTGAGAGCTCCCAAGGATCATCCCCATGCGTAGAGAGAAATTTCTGCGCCTGTCGAACCGATTGGTCATAGTTGCGCGCGGCGAAACTATGCCAGCAGAGACATGAGGTTAGAACATCTCCCATGGGATCTAGCGCCACTGCGCGCTTGCTCTCGGCCTCCGATTCGGCCACACGGCCCATCGCCATCAGATAGTGCCCGTAGTCATGGTGGATGTCCGCGTTGTTGGGATTCAGCTCCAGACCGCGCTTGAACTCCCGCTCTGCCCCAACGAAGTCCCAATCGTAGTGCAGGTTCGCCAGTCCCAGGGCTCCATGACCTTCGGACAGGAGGTCATCTTTCTCGACGGCCTGCGTCGCCGCTTCTTTCACCTTGCGCCAGCCCTCCTGAGGCGGTAGCGTGCCGAAGAACGCCAGAAAAAAGTAGGCACGGGCCATATGGGCATAGGCAGGGGCATAGTTCGGTTCGAGCTTGATGACTTGGTTGTAGAACTCAATACTCTTCTGCAAGTCGAACTCGTCCAGGTAGTAATTCGCCTTTAAATAAGTTTCATAAGCTTCCGGGCTTATTGCCTGCGCTTTGGCAAGCGGCTGAGGCTGCGGACCACCCAGCCTGCTCTCAATCTGCTTGGCAATGGCGGAAGCGACATCATCCTGCAGCGCGAGAATGTCACGAAAATCTCGTTCATACGTCTCGGCCCAGAGGTGTCGGTCGTCAATGGCGCGGACCAGTTGCGCGGTTACACGTACCCGATTGCCGAAGCGTTGCACCGAGCCTTCAACAACCGCGCCTGCATTGAGTTCGCGTGCGATGACAGGCAGAGACTTCTTGGCCGTTTTGTACTGCATCGTAGAGGTCCGTGAAATTACCTGGAGGCTCTCCATTCTTGCTAGATCGGTTGTCAGAGCCTCGGTCATTCCGTCGGCAAAGTAATCCTGCGCGGCGTCACCGGTGAGGTTCTGGAGTGGCAGCACCGCGATTGCATGCAGTGGCCCGGCTGCTCCGCCAAACAATTGCTCTCGCCAGCCGCGTGGATTCGTAACCGCAGCCGCGATCACAATCGCCAGGCCGACGGCAGCAAAGAGTGCTGGACGCCAATAAGTCCGCCGCGATGGCGGGACGATTGCAGTTGTACCTGTGGTTGGCGACGCTCGGCGTAGATCGACGGCAAGCTCTTTTGCCGACTGGTAACGGTCCCCTGGGTTCTTCTCGAGACACTTAAGCATAACGTCTTCCAACCGTGGGGATATGGCCGAGTTTATAGCCCGCGGAGACTTCGGCGACTCGTGGAGAATGGCCTCGACTATTGCAGTTGTAAGCTTGTGGTCAAAGGGCACCTGGCCGGTTGACATTTCATATAGAACGGACCCTGCAGCATATATGTCAGTTCTTGCATCAATGGTCTCCCCGCGCAGTTGCTCCGGGGCCATGTAGCGCAAGGTTCCTTCCACCTCCGGCGGTCCCACCGTCGTTTGTGTGGCGCTATTTTCACTGACGACATCGATGGCTCTGGCTAGTCCGAAATCGAGAATCTTCAGCCAACCATCAGGCGTTACTCGCAAGTTGCCCGGTTTCAGGTCGCGATGAATTATGCCCTGTTCGTGTGCCGCCGCGATCCCTTCCGCCAGTTGCAGCCCGAGGCGTAGAACATCCTTTTCCGGCAATGGACCAGCTGCGACCTTGTCGCTGAGGGTTATTCCGCGGATGTACTCCATAACCAGAAAGTCGCGGCCGTCCCGAGTTTCAAAATCGTAAACGGTTGCAATGTTGGCATGGTTAAGTCGGCAAAGGAGTTTAGCCTCCCGGCGGAACCGATTTCTGATGTTCTCATCCTGAAATACACTTGGCGGAAGCACTTTGACTGCTACATCGCGGCCCAAGTGCTGGTCTTGGGCGTGATACACCTCGCCCATGCCACCTGCACCAATTTTTTCTGTCAGGCGATATCTACCGAGTGTTTTCTCCTGGCTTGTGTCCTGAATGGGTGCGATGAATCGATAACCTTGTCGAGGCAGTGTCTCCACATAACGCGGAGTGCCGGCATCGTCGCCCAGTGCCGTCCGGATCTCCCGGATACACAGATTAATGCCGTGTTCAAAGTCAACGAAAGTCTCTTGTCCCCAAAGCTGCTCCTGTAAGTCTTCGCGCGTGACGAGTTTCCCCGGTCGGGACGCAAGCATTCCCAACACCTTGGCCGCCTGTGGCCGCAGCTTGACCGCGCGGCCGGACTTCCGCAGCTCACCCGTGTTGAGATCCAGTTCAAAGACGCCGAAACGAAGAGGAAGGTTCCTGGAAGAGGCGGTCACCACGACATTTACTCCGGAGTGGGGATTATACGCCCAATCCCGGATCGTAGACCCAGGCGAACAAATCCCCTCAAATCAATGCAATACGCCCTCACCACAAACTAACCTTGCGCTCCTTGATCAATTTTCACTAACAGAGCACAGTCGCCACCGTGCCACACCACTTGCAAGGTTGCAAAAATAGAAGGAGAAAGGTTTATGACGAGACAAAATGGAATCCTGCTTGCATCAATCCTATTGCTGATGGCGGCTACTGGCGTGACCAGCCCACTTCAGGTTGCCGCGCAGAATCAGAAGGAGCTTAACAAGAAACCACCTCACTACTCAGTCCACAACCTGGGAGCGCTCGGTGGAACATCGAGCTCGGCGAATGGCATTAATAACAAAGGCTGGGTGTCGGGTTCCGCCAACATTCCAGGAGACACCTTCCAGCATGGCTTCCTTTGGACCGAAGAGGACGGTATGAAGGACCTCGGCACTCTGGGAGGGCCAAACAGCTTAGTGAATTGGCCGGTCAAGGATGGTAGAGGTTTGATCGTGGGCGTTTCGGAAACTTCCATGACAGACCCGTTAGGCGAAAATTTTTGCTTTTTCGGCAACCACCTTACATGTCTAGGGTTTCTCTGGCAGGACGGCGCGATGACCCCGCTTCCCACCTTGGGAGGCAATAATAGTTTCGCCTCCGGTATCAACAATCGGGGCCAGGCGGTCGGGATAGCGGAGAATACGACCCCTGACCCATGCCTAACCGCTCCCCAAGTCCTCGATTGGAAGCCCGTTATCTGGGGACCAGAGAAGGGCGAAATCACGGAGCTGCCTCTGCTCCCGGGAGACTCCACCGGAGCGGCTATCGCGATCAACGACAAAGGTCAAATCGCGGGTGCCTCGGGTATTTGCAAGTCTCCGTCGCTTGCAAACGCCGTTCACGCAGTTCTGTGGGATGGCGGCTCCGTGATCGACCTCGGGAGCCTTGGAGGCACGACGCACAATGCTGCAACTGCCATCAACGGTCAGGGTCGCGTTGTGGGTTTTTCTAACCTGCCTGGCGACACCAACAGTCACGCGTTCCTGTGGACAAAAAATCGCGGCATGAAGGACCTTGGTACGCTTACGGGAGACGTTTTCAGCGCAGCTTTTGGCATTAACAATAAAGACCAAGTGGTTGGTCTGTCCTGCGATGTGAACGGGAATTGCCGCGGCTTCCTATGGAAAGACGGCGTAATGACCGACCTCAATACTTTGATCCCGCCTGGTTCAGGTTTGTTTCTGTTCTACGCCGGCGACATAAATTCTCGTGGCGAGATCGTGGGCGAAGCATTTGAGCAAAGTACCGGTGCAGCCCCTGCTTTTGTGGCGACCCCGTGTGAGCAGGATCACGCCGGCCAGCAGGGGTGCGAGGAAGGCGCGGAAAGCTCAAGTATTACCAACCAAAATCCGGGCGTCTCCCTTTCTGTAAATGCTCGCAAATCGCTTCAACGAGCGGCGCTCGGCCGATTTGCCTCGAAGGTGATGAAGCCGTAAGGCGACCGCTGCAGTCACGAAATTCCGTCATCGAGAACATGGTCTTCGCGACAACAGAGTTGACAGCCAATATTTTTTATCCCAGGAGGGAATTTATGAAGCAACAGAAGCTCTTACCAGTTAAGTCATTTAGCCCGCTGACGCTTGCCGTCGCAATGCTCGTCTTAACCGTAGCTACCGCGACTACCGCGGAAGCCCAAACGTTTTCAGTGCTGTATACCTTCGGATCAAACACTGGGGACCCGTATAACACCCAATATCCGGGCCTAATTGCTCAGGGCCGCGACGGCGACCTGTACAGCACGTCGCTGTTTGGTGGCAATCTTGGGGGTTGGGGCGACGTGTTCACGATTACACCCTCGGGCACCCTCACAAGTATTCACTCTTTCAGTTCCGCTGCGGGAACAGGTAATGAGCCCCATAGTGGACTCGTGCTAGGGGTCGATGGCAACTTTTATGGAACAACAAAGAGTGGTGGCGCGGGGACCCCAGCCTTTGGGACAGTGTTCAAGATCACTGGGACAACTCTGAAGACACTGTATAACTTTGGCACTGTCCAGTACCCTAAAACAGAGGGGACGTTTCCGATTGCTCCTCCCGTGCAAGGCAGGGATGGGAACTTTTATGGGACGACGCCTTCCTCGAACGATGGAAATATCGACGGAATAGCGTACCAACTCACGTCTGGGGGCAAGCGTGCGCTGCTTTATCTGTTTACTACCAGCGGTTACAACCCGCAGGCTCCTTTGATTCTAGGGGCCGATGGCAACTTCTATGGAACAACGGCGGCCGGTGGCAAGACCACTACATCCAATTGTTTCGCTAGTACTATGAGCTGCGGTACGGTGTTCAAAATGACGCCTGCTGGTAGAGTCACGTTTCTGTACCAGTTTGACCAAGTCCACGGAGCAGAACCCTTGGGTCCATTGGTTCAAGGTACCGACGGTAATTTCTACGGAACAACGGCGGCGGGCGGCGACGCGAATGGCGACGGTGTCATATTCAAGCTCACGTCGCAAGGCAAGATCACAATTCTGCACACGTTTAATGGGACTGACGGGAAGCAACCTACGGCCGGCCTGGTGCAGGCGAGCGACGGGAACTTCTATGGCGTGGCTTCGGCAGGCGGAGCCAAGGGCTTCGGAACCCTTTTCAAAGTCACATCGTCCGGCGTGTTCTCGGTTCTTCACGACTTTGACAGCACCAACGACGGAGCTAATCCGGAAGTTACCCTGGTCCAGCATACGAACGGTATCCTGTATGGAGATACAGTCCTAGGTGGCAGCCACAATATCGGCACCCTTTACAGTTGGGACAGCGAGCTACCAGCCTTTATTAAGTTAGTATCCGCCTCTGGCACGGTGGGAGCTTCCATCGGTATCCTGGGCCAAGGCTTCACGGGGACCACCTCCGTTTCATTCAACGGATCTTCCGCGAAGTTCACGGTTACAACCGACACCTACCTGACTGTCACCGTTCCTACCGCGGCGACCACGGGCACTGTGACCGTCACCACTCCAACCGGCATCCTGACCAGCAACCAGAGCTTTGTCGTCTTGCCGAGCATTACCAGCTTCAGCCCGACGAGCGGGAAAGTGGCTACCTCCGTTGTCATCATGGGAGGTGGAATGACCAATGCGTCCCAGGTCACATTCGGCGGTGTCAAGGCAGCGACCTTCACCGTGAACTCCACCTCGAAGGTGACGGCGACAGTTCCAACTGGAGCGAAGACCGGCAAGATCGGGATCACCACTCCAGAAGGCACGGCCACCAGTTCAGGAACCTTCACGGTACTACCGTAAGGATTCGGGTTCAAGAACAAATGGGAGGGCAAAAGGAGCGTTTCGGGCTTCGCCATAGGCCGACTCGATTTTCGTCGTCATGCCCACGCCTGACGAGTGCATAACTCTGGATAACCACCATAAAATCTAGGTTTGCATTGAGACACCAATCCTCAAAAAAAACAAGTTGGACAGCGCTTTCCTCAAATTCGCTGGCACACATCCGCCGAGCGCAGTCCGACCAGGAATCGAGACTCGAAGCACAGGGCAAGTTCTTGGCACTGCTACTCGGAGACAAGGCTCACCTGCTCACGGAGACGATCCAGTGATCTATCTTGGGCTGAACCTTGGCCTGGCAGAGAAGCGAAGTCACCAACAGTCACCGCCAAGATGGTCATCTACGAGGCGTTTGTCGAGGGCAAGTTTGAGGCTCCGAAACATCTTGCCCGCACAGTGAATGACTCTACTTTGAGCCGAAGTACGAGGAATTCCGGCCGCGGACGATCTGGAGTCTCTCCAACGCGTTCACTTCGGCCTTCAGGAACCGGATCCCTTCCCGCAATTCAAAGCGACAGCCAAGCTGGGCGAGTTTCTGGAGACGAAGTTCTCAGTCCTTCTGACTGAACGGCATTCCCCTGAGGATCGAGAATCCGACCCTTCAACCCGCGCTTTTGAGCTTGTAGAATGCGCGGAGTGAAGAACGACCACAGGAGGGTCTTCATCCAATGCGTGTTGCGTTTGCCGCGAGCCCTTTTCGGAATTCGAGGGGGCGATTGAAAACCAATCATACGTTAACCGCTGTAAGAAGGTGTTGACAAGCCAAGGACCCAACTTCCCGTTTCTTTGCGGTTTTGCACAGGTCGCATCAAGCGTCGCCAGCAGCAACTTGCGCCGAACGGCTAAATCGGCGAGGGACGACGCATAGCAGTCCATCGTTCCAAGAACAGGAAGTGCGATGCGCCTTCTAACTTCTAACCTAAGAGGCCGACGCCCAATTTCTTTGCGGTTTTTCGCAAGTCGTCGTCAAGCGTCGCCAACGGCAAGCTTCGACGAATGGCCAAATCGAGGTAGATCGCGTCGTAGCTGGTTAGTCGATGTGTTCGGCACAATGCAAGAAGGTGCGTAAACGCGCGATCGGGAGCTTCGTCGTCTCGCTCGATTCCGAGCTTGCTCAAGTCAGCGATGAAAGTGTCAGACTGCGTCGGGGTGATACGCCCCTTGCGCTCCGCCATCGCGAGGACGTTCGTAATTTCGATGAACCACCAGGCAGGCACAAGCGCCGTCTCGGTTGCCAGTCGATTCAGCAAGGCCGCCGTCTTCGGTGTCGTTTCGTCGTGGAACAGCCAAGCCATGGCGACCGAACAATCAACGACAAACGCCGCGCTCATCGGCGGCCCTCGCGAATGAGATCCTTGATCTTCAAGCCGCCTAGGGATAGACCAGTGGCGAGCTTCTGAATCCGCTCAATGGCGGCGACGCGCTCCTTTGGGCTTGCTTCCTTTTTCACGGGCACGAGCTTGGCTACAGGTGCGCCATGTTTGGTGATAGTGATCTCCTCGCCCGCCTCCACCTTTTCTAGCAGTTCGGACAAATGCGTTTTTGCCTCGTAAGCGCCGACAGTGTTGCTGCCCTGCTGAGTGGCCACGAGCGTATCCTCCGTACCGACTAGTATACGACTAGTGTAAATGATGTCATGTCAAGATTCAACCCCAAAGTATGGGCGAGTATGGGCGAGCGCACCCACAACATTTGGTTGGCGGATTGGAAAGACTGGTGAGCCCCCTCAGACAAGATTCCAGCTTGGCAACATTGTCCCAGGCGTGTTCACGCCGGTGCTCGCCAAGCACACCAAGAGCTTCAACCTGGTCGATACGCTCTCAGTCGGAGTGGATCGTATCCAGCGGGACTTCGAGCCGATGCAGCGCCAGGTCGAGTCTTGGCGTCAGACGCAGATCACCGATGCCCAGGGAGAGAGTTTCTCACGCAGCTGCCAGCTTAATCCCAGTGGCTCCTGTTTCACGAACGGCGAAACGTGAACAGGAGCCAACGCCGTGGGTCTTCCCGCAGTTCAGGCGCCAAAAGCCTTTAGGCCGCGTTCTGGGATTTGGTTGTGAGAACGCGTGGGGTCAACAGATCACCGAGTCCGATCCGTCGCAGCATCTCGGCGCGAACCCGATCTGACACCATGTTCACCACTTCCGCACCGTCCTGAGTAGGATCGACGTGAACGCGAAATGGGCGCTTTCCAAATGGCGTGTCCACGACTCTGACGATCGCCTCCGCAACTGCCGACACATCGGCGTCGGGCGGCACGATGGAAGAAAACCCCTGTAGCACTTCGTCAGCAAAGCCCTTGTAAGGACCTGCCTCGTAATCCGCAGCGCGAGCCGTGTCCGCTGGCGATCCAGCATGGGCAAAGTGATTGGTTCCGCCAGTGAATGCTCCGGGAACGATGATGGAGGTCTCTATGCCCCAACGCGTCAACTCACGGGCATAGATCACCGCTAAGGCGTCCATGCCGGCCTTCGCCGCGAAGTACGGCGCAAGATAAGGTGGTGTTCCTCCGGCCGCGCTGCTGCTGGATACCCACACCACCAGACCGTTCTTCTGCTTTCGCAACTGAGGCAACGCAGCGCGGTTCACCCGCTGAGTGCTGAGCACGTTGACGTCGTAGAGCTCTGCGAGTTGTTCGGGCGTGAAAGCTTCCGCGGGACCGAAGACCATGTGACCAGCGTTGTGAATCAAAACGTCGATGCGCCCGTCGTCTTTCACGATCTGGTGTATCGCCGCATCGACCGATTCCTGCGACGCGACATCCAATTCAATTGTGCGCAAATCGACGCCGGTCTCTTCGGAAAACTTCTTCGCTCCCTCAACCTGGGATGCGTTGCGTCCTGTAGTTTCGCGCATACTGGCGTAGACCGTGTGACCCGCTCGTGAGAGAGCCCGTGCTGTCAACGCTCCAAATCCGCTTGAGGCCCCTGTGATTACGATTACCTTATTCATGACTGCCGTTCCTCCATTCTCTTGAGGTTTCTGTCTTTTCAAACGAGCCGACGTGCACTGTTTAATAGGCGAAGCCTCCGTTGGCACGTAGCACCTGAGAGTTCACCCAGCCAGCATCCGCCCCTGCGAGAAAGGAAACTACGCTCGCTATGTCGTCGGGTTGCCCCAAACGCTCCAGAGGCGCCATCTTGGCAATCTCCGCGACCTGCTCTTCGCTCTTACCCTTCAGGAAGAGTTCAGTCGCGACCGGCCCTGGCGCGACCGCATTCACAGTAACGTTGCGTCCACGGAGTTCGTTCGCAAGCACGTGTACGAGCCCTTCGACGCCGGCCTTTGACGCGATGTAGGGACCGTAAGTGGGAAAGGATTTCGCCAGGACACTACTCGAAAAAGCGATAATCCTTCCGCCGGTTGCGATGTGCTGCGCGGCTTGAGCCAGCACCAGAAAGGCGCCGCGCAAATTTGTGGAGATAACCTTATCGAACAGATCCACCTCGTTCTTGCCGATTGGCGAAAGTGGCATGATCCCAGAGTTATGAACCACGACATCGAGGCTCCCGAGCCTCTTGACCGTTTCATTGAAAAGCCGCTCCACATCAGGAGCACTTGACACATCCGCTTGGATGGCGATGGCATTGCCGCCGATTCCTTTGAGTTCTACCACCACTTGGTCAGCTTCGCCTGCGTTGCTTAGATAATTCACGACGACAACGAAGCCGTCCTGCGCCAATCGCCTCGCCACCGCCCGTCCGATCCCTCGCGATGCCCCAGTTACGATTGCGACCTTTTTCATGACCGCTCTCCTTTTCGGAATGCACTTCCGCTCTAGTATCCCGTTTCCTAGGTGGACTACCGCTGCGCTAAACCAGGACCGTACCGCCATCGACTACAACGGTCTGGCCAGTGCCGAATTCTTCCTTCATCAAAAACAGGTAGGCTTGGGCAATATCATGAGCTTCGCCGACTCGCCCCACCGGCAGACGCTTGCCCACGCCCGCATATAGCTGCTCCCTTTCTACTGAACTCATGTTCTGCCATAGGTTCGTCCGGACTATGCCTGGAGATACAGCGTTAACTCGGATCGGCGCCAGTTCAATCGCCAGGGCACGGGTCAAGGATTCGATAGTTCCACAGACACTTGCGGCGATTACCCATCCACTTTGTGGGCGCCGGCCGGCGATTCCAGTTGTGA
>Ga0209526_10002880_pt1 | contig 11670 bp, 10 predicted proteins | sample JacPinW_OM2H0_M1_FD_188566 | JGI IMG/M metagenome (GOLD analysis project Ga0209526, IMG submission 188566) | Forest soil microbial communities from Algoma, Ontario, Canada - Jack Pine, Ontario site 1_JW_OM2H0_M1 (SPAdes) (version 2) | ecosystem: Environmental > Terrestrial > Soil > Boreal...
CTTTCCGCCCTTGCCGTCGGTGTGGCCTCCGATAGTACACACATAGGCAGGATAGGACTGCATCACGGTCACGACCTTTAGCAAACTGGGAATGGCCACCGGCCGGAGATCGCTCTTGTCGAAATCGAACAGCACATCGCTGGAAAGCTCAATTTGAATTTCAGTGTCCGTAGCCCGAGCACCCAGATCTTTGAGTGCGGCATTCAATGCATCCACCTTGCCGGCCACGGCGGAGCTGATACCTCTGAGGTCAGTGACCCTTCCCTGCAGCGGAAGCACTTTCCCGGTTGCACCGGGCGGGATCGGGTCGTTGAGCTTGTATTTCTGCGCCTCGGCCCTTTGCTGGAAACACACCGCGGTCAGTAGAGGGACACAAATCAGCAACGTCTGCATCGCCCTTTTGCGGATCACAGTTGCCCTCCTTACTGAGACACGGGAACATCTTCAAAGGGCATGAATTTAGGGATGAACACCGTGATTTTGTTTGAAGTTGGCGGCGGCGAGGGGAACTTGGCCCAGTTCAGGCGCTGCTGGCCGGCTTCATAGTTCCCATAGAACACATCCAGGATTCGGTTGTTATCGGAATCGGTCAAGAAGGCATACTTTTTGTTCTCGACAGGATCCGTATAGTAGATTTCTTTCCAATCGAAATCATAGTTAATAGGCTTAGACTGCCCGCCGCTGGCAACCAGGCCGGTGGATGCCTGTGCCCCGGCGGTGTTGATGAGCCTCCAGCGGACCAGCAAGGCGCCGCCACTCACGCGCTTCACTTCCAGCAAGTCGCAACGTAGATTCGGGTCGTTGCTATATTGCGCGCTGGCAATGGCGGTACCGGAACTCATCGGCGCGGCCGCAGGCGCGGCGGCTACTGGAGCGCTGGCAGGGGCCGCAGCAGGTTGAGAGGTTGCGCCCGAAGGCGAGGGCTGGGCGGGGGTTTCCTGCTTCGAACAAGCCACCGTTTCAGAAACCACGCACAGAGAAGATAGAAGGAGAAATCTCGCGCCCAAATTCCGTGATTTCATAGCTGCCCTCCGCTTAAGGGTGCGGATTTTATGCTCAAGAGGTGGGTATTTCAAGGAGTTTCAACGGATGGTAAGGGAACTGCTTCTGCACCCGCTTCGGCCGGAACGACTTTCCGCAGCCATCCCGAAGGGCTGAGCGCTTATTTTGGTGAAGTGTTTTCTGCGCACGTCTGGTCCTGGCGCGGCGTCATAGAAACGACGCTGTAATCGCGTTCCCTGCCATCAAGGTCCTCTGCGGCACTACCTCCTCAGCGCAGACAGCCCCAGGAACACTGTTCCTTTGCCCGCTGGTGGATTTTGGAGAGGGTGGTAGCCCTGCGGCCTTGCGATAGCGTTCCTTGCGGTCTAGGAGGAATGCCCGGCGAAATATTTTCTGGCAGTCTCTACCACACGTCTTAGCACCACGGCGCACGCGCTCATCGGGAATCGGTTTACTATCTACAATGCAGTACAGTGGAATCATGTCAGTTTCACACCCCTAATTTCCTTTACAGACGGCGCCTACCGACGACCATACCTGCTCAGCACTGCGGGTCGCCCGCTACGCTCACATTCATCTGTCATTTGCGTGCCCCTAATCAACGCCGAAGTGGCAACCGCGCGGCGCTCAGCTTCAGAAAACGACTGCTCGTGCATGAGTTCAACAAAAGGCCGGACCGCTTTAGCGCGGCGCACTTCAAAAGGTTCCTCCGTGGGGCCCGCGCTCAGAAGGCGACTTGCGATGCCATACCGTAAACTGTCGTTCACATCTAGGTGAACCGCATCGCCCTGCTTCACAATGTCCCCATCCGACTTTGGGTCGTAGATAGCTTGGGAAAGACATTCAATTGGAGTCGGATTCTCACCGTCTTCTGGAATGGGATAGGTGCGGTGGTTGGTTATCAACCAGCCGGACAATGTCCGAATCTTGTTGCCCAAGTGAACGCCTTCATGGCGTTGCTTCAGCAACTCGTACATCAGTGTCAGACCATCCTCACGGTCGTTGTTGGTTCCCAATGGTCGCGGCAAGCCGTTCGCCGTAAAGACGTCGCCCATGCGCTGCGCCCTGGAAAACGGATTGTCGCCGAAGGTTTCTGGCGACAAGTAGGTAGACTCTATTCGGCCTTCATCGCCAATTGCCCGCGTCATATCGACGATTTCCTGCGCTAGCGCAGTTTCACCAATACCGCGGACCTCTTTTCACCCTGAACCGGTACTGCGCTCGCTTAGTAGTAGCCACGTTGTCCTCCCAACGCTTCTTGCGTGACTCCACACCTGTGGGGAATAATCGCATAGTCGTTCGCCTTACTGCTCGCACCATATCCGCCAAAGGAATATCTGTAGCGTTGCCGTATGTACGTTGGTTCGCACCTTGTTTGTTCGTTCTCGGGAGTGCCCACGCAACTACGGTGATAGCAGTTACGACCGATAGGTCGGCTTACATCGGAGCCGATAGCCGAAGCGAGCCGCAGGGCACCATATGTAAGATTGTCGTCGGCAACGGCGTGGCCGTCGGAATGAGCGGGTTGCTGGCTGACGGGGCCACCCACTTCAGTGCGGCCATTACGATTGAGGGTGCCCTCTCCCGTACGAAAAATCTCTCTACTGCCATTGATTCCACCATCGCGGCCCTTGAGCCACCGTTGAAGCGCAGTCTTGAGTGGGGATTTAGCAATTCTCCCGCCGATTATTCGCGGTATCAGGGAAAGGCTGCTCTCGCCCTCCTTTTCGTTGGAATTGAGCATGGCACACCCCAAAAAACCTACTTCGTCTGGCAAACGGAAAATGGAGGCATATCTCGGCTGCCGATCCATCGCCTCGGAGCAAACTCATTCAACGGCATTGGCAGCTTCGACGCTATTGTGAGCTACGTGACTAGGACTCCTAAATGGCGCTCCATGAGTCCCATTGTACGAATTACCAAGGCACTGCAAATCCCCAATGATGTCGGGCCGCCATTTTCAATTCTGCGAATCACGCCGAACAGCAGAGTGGAGTGGATTAAACGTGGTACCTGCGATGCAGGACAACAACGCTAACCAGGTCACGAAACAGACCCCCGGAGTGTCGATTTCCCACAGCCACAGCGGCAACACGTTTTTTAAAGACGCTACCCGAATTTGGCTTGCTGTTCGTCATTGCGTCTTGAGAGTCAAGTTGATTGGTCCGCTTTGCCCACAAGACTACTGAACGACCGCCTCTGCATCCGTGACTTCCGCTCCCCGATGCTGCTTCATTAAGTTCTCGCGCTCCGTGTGCAATATTGGTTTCAATTGCTGTTTCTCGCTTTCGTCTGCATTCGTAAACCTGCATCAATTCCCGATAAACTAAAATCGTGTACCTGGTTTTGCAATGACGTTCGGCCCGCACGGCGATGCAGATCGCGGGCTTGCGCCACATGGTGATCAGTCCAGCGTCTTCCGCTTCTTGGAGCGGCTTACTGTCACCCTTGCGCAGTCCCTCGAGCGCGCGCTGGCGGGCATCGTACTGTTGGCGCTGTTCGGCGTGCGTGGCGGAATTGTCTTGCTGCGCATGATTTCCATCGCCACTCTTTCCGCCGGCGTCATGTCGAGATCACGTCGAGCAGGAGTGAAGCCGAGCAGACCCAACACCGATTCGGCTTTCGAGCCACCGCCTTCCTGCTCTTTCTTGTAAGTGCTTACCGATAGGCGTTCCGAGTACGTGGGCAGCTCCTCTGGGACCTTCCCTTGCTTGTTTGCACCGACCATGTGTCATTCCCTTTCGGCTACAAAAAACTAGGGACGGCTTGATGCCGCCGCGCTGAGCAACTTCGGTATTTCGGATCGCTACTTAAAACTTGTGTTCAGAAACGTGTTCAATACGCGCCGATAGTGCCGCACTTGGCCCTATATGGCCCGCTGTATGTGCTTGATTTCGTGTTGAGCGAAGGGTAGGCCTCACCTTCCCAAGCTGGATGTCGCCGGTTCGATCCCGGTCTCCCGCTCCATAGAATCAATCCGATAGCTTCTTAGGTCCCTCGGTCAGACCCCCAACTTTCATCGTACTTTCATCGTCGGCGTCTAGCACCTCGCCTTTCCGCCACTGTTCGACTGCCTCCATCGCGGTGTGCAGTAGTTTCGGCGAGGTAATGTTGTAGCGCAGGAAAGCGGAAGTCTTCGCCGCGAATAGACGCCGCCTTGGAAGCAGGGGGCTGCCGATATGCTCTTCAAGGCGGCCTTAATAATCTTTCCTGCCGGTTCCGAATCGAGCCGAATTGGAGATTATTTTGGCGCCAGCTCGACATACCCAATCGAGTTGGGCGTTTCCTTCACCAAGTGGGCGAGGTTCCCGCTACTGGTGGCAGGGGATTTTGGAACGCGCGGGCTGAGGGGTTAGAGCCTTCCATTCCTGAAAGGCCTCGCCGCCTGCTAAGCTTTCATAGAAACATCATGCCAGTGCCTTCCTTCTTCGCTCTGGTCGATTCGACTTCCACCGGTTCTGGTTTTTTCCTATCGAGGACGGGCTCGCCCAAGTGGTTGTTGACTACTTGCTCCAGTTGGGTCATAAGGGATCTCAGGGTCTGGTCGCCAGCGTCCAACCTAATGCGTAGCGCCGTGCCAATCGCCATGGCTTCCTGATACGCAGTCCGAGCTTCGGTTAGAAGATGGACGTGTTCCATGAAAGCTGTGGCAGACCTACTGAACTTATTCATTGCATCGGCATACATCGCCCAGGTTGGCGTCGGCTGCGTGCCCATGCCGTCGTCCTTTTTCCACATCGCTTCACTCATTTGGGTTCCTCGATATCCCTTCGCGGCGCAAAGGTGGCCGAGGCGTAGGACGCTGCAATTGCGCCCACCGCTCTTTCGCAATCACCATACCGCCAGCAAGGGCTACAGAATCACCACCAACCCGAAAAGCATAGCCGAAGGAAGCTAAGTGTCTATAAGAGTCAACAGAGACCCTGTTAACTCTGTTGATTCTCGTCTTTGTCAACTATTTGAGAGGTATGGGTATCAGAGGTACCGGAGAAAATGACCGCTGCCGCTAATTTTGCAAGGAATTAGGCGAGCTAGTCTGACTGCCCCGTACTAAGGTGGTAGCGGAAATAGACCGCCTGCTTGAAGAAAAGGAGTACGGCTGAGGAACCACCAAACCTCCCCGAACCGAACGCACCGTGAGCACGTATGCGAATCTTGGCCAAAGTGCATCAAAGGGCTTTGCGCATGCCTCGATGGGCGAGGTGGTCACCCTCCCCTGTCCTCCGGTTTCCCTCGATAGTAAAACTGTCGGCAGGATTTAGAAACTTGTGTTCAGAATCATGTTCCATTGGCCCGATAGTGCTGAACTTGGCCCTGGATGGCTGGCTGTACCTGCTTGATTTTTGGGTTGGACGAGAACTAGACTCCAGCTTCTCACGCTAGATGTCGCGGCTTCGATCCCGTCTCCCGCTCCATGGCAACAAGCAGTCTCTCGCTGCACCTGACACTCGACGTACTTCACTCCAGCCCCTATCATGTAAGGGTCACGTCATTCTGCGAGGTCATCTCATGCCTGAACCGACTTATGAAGAACTCAAAGCCCGTCTGTCCGAACTGGAAAAGCAAGGGCCGCGCCGCACCGGCAGCCTGGAATTTCGCGTCAGCGAAAAGGGAGGCGTGAGCGTCTACGGCCTGGGCCGTTTTCCCGTGACGCTCTATTACGAACAGTGGACACGATTGCTCGACGCCGCTGAAAAACTTCGTGAATTTCTTGAAGACAACAAGTCCAAGCTCAAACTGAAAGGTCAATAGGAGATTCGCAACTTAGAACCGAAGACTGCGATCCCGAAACCGAAGCCAATCTGAACCTGACATCGGAACTCTGACTCCGCATGCCCGCAGACGATATCCTGACGCTACCCCCGCCCCCCGCCGATGCTCGGCTGACCTACGGCTCCGATCCAAATCAAGTCGCTGAACTGCGTGTGCCAAAAGCCGGTGGTCCGTTCCCTGTGGTCATGAACATTCACGGCGGCTACTGGCGGGCGAAGTACGATCTGAAGCATGCTGGACACCTCTGCGCCGCGCTGACCGCTAAGGGACTCGCGACCTGGAACGTGGAGTATCGCCGCGTGGGCAATGCGGGCGGCGGCTGGCCCGGGACCTTCGAAGACGTGCGCAACGGGTACCGCTTCGCTTCATCGATCGCCAAGCGCTATAACCTGGACACCTCGAAGATCGCAGTCGTGGGCCATTCCGCTGGTGGTCAACTGGGCCTTTGTCTTGCCGCTCATGAGCCGTCGGCCCATCGCGTCATATCTCTTGCTGGTGTGGTGGATTTGCTGCAGGCTTGGGAGCTTCACCTTAGCGACAACGCCGTTGTGGGTTTCTTGGGCGGCGAACCCGCCACTGTTCCCGAGCACTATCGTGAAGCCGACCCCATGCAGCTCAAAATTTCCACGGCCACACAATGGCTGATTCACGGCGCAACCGACGACACAGTGCCGCCCTTTCTCAGCCGTAACTACGCGGAGCAGAAGAAAAGGCGCGCCGAGAACGTGCACTATCTGGAAATCTCGACCGCCGGACACTTCGATCTGATCGATCCCCGTTCCACCGCCTGGCCGAAAGTCGAAGGCGTTATCCTGCACTTATTGGAATCATAGCCGTCGTTGGTGGTTAGTCCTTGGTCATCGGTCCAGGCACTCTGTGTCGGGTGAAAATCAGACCGAGCCCCCCGCGAATCTTGAGGGGTTGACCAACGACCCACGACGGCCCACCAACCACTGAACTAAGCACAATTCCGCAACACTAACGCCGAGTTTTTCGACCCGAACGCAATGCAATTGCACACCGCGTGCTCGATTGCCTTCTTCCGCCCGACATCCGGCACGTAGTCGAGATCGCATTCCGGATCCGGCGTCTCCAGGTTGCTGGTCGGCGGGATCTGTCCGCCCTGCATGGCCACAATCGTCGCTGCCACACCCGCCGCCCCACACGCCCCTTGCGGATGCCCGATTTGCGACTTGAGCGCCGACATGGGCACCTGCGACGCATGTTCACCCAGCACCAGCTTAAGCGCACGCGTCTCGATGCGATCGTTCAGTTGAGTTGAAGTCCCGTGCAAATTCACGTACTCCACATCCTTCGCGCCAATGCCCGCCTCTTTCATCGCGAGACCAATCGCTCGGGCCGGTTCCTCACCGCACTCTTGCAGGCGCACCCGATGAAACGCTTCGCAGGTAGAGCCATAACCGCAAATCTCCGCCAGCACCTTCGCTCCTCGCGCCCGCGCGTGCTCGTATTCTTCGAGGATAAACATCCAGGCTCCCTCCGCAACCACGAAACCGTCGCGATCCACCGAAAACGGCCGCGAACCCCGTTCCGGAGCATGGTTCCAGGAGTCGGTAAGGATTTTCATCAAAATGAAGCCTTTTACGATGCCCAGCGAGATGGGGGCATCTGCGCCGCCGCTCAACGCCACATCCAGCCGCCCGGATTGTATTTGCCGTACCGAATATCCGAACCCGTCGGTAGACGATGTGCATCCCGTTGTGACTACGTGGCTGGGCCCGCGCAATCCAAAGCGCACGCTGAGTTCACTGGATAGCGTTCCCATCACTCCGGTGGGCACGCAGAAAAGGCTCATCTGCTTATATTGCTGATGAAAAAACAGCCGGTATTGCTCTTCGGTAAATTCTTGCGATCCGCCGCCCGAACCCAAAATTACGCCAAAGCGTCGCTTTTTTTCCAGGGGCAGGGAAGCGGCATCAATTCCCGCCGTTTGTAAGGCTTCAGTCGCCGCGGCCATCGCCAGTGGCAATACCCGCGACACGTGCTTGCGTTCGCGCTTCTCCACCCAGGCCAGTTCGTCGAAGTCGGGCACCTCCCCGGCAATTTGCACCGGAATTTCGGACGGATCGAAACGGGTAATGCGTCGAATCCCACTTTTTCCCTTCAGGATGGCCTGGGAGAATGCGGCATTCCCCACACCATTGGGGCTAACGCTTCCCATTCCTGTGATCACCACGCGTCGCTTCACTCAGTCACTCCGGTTGCTTGCTCAAGACTATATACGAAGGGTGGGATGCAAACGGTACCAAATATTAATCCCGGTGAGTTAAAGGAATTGTCATCTCGATGGAGTGACGCCGTGCCCTTCAATACAGATCGAGCAGTGAATCCGCGAGCAGTTAGTCCGTGACCAGTCCGTTCGCTCTAGCCTGCTTAATTCACCAGAGCTGAGATTTGTTTGCGAAACGGTGCGATCAGGCGTTGATGGAGGGCAAAGTCGGCCAGGTCGTACGGTTTGTTCGGGAGAGTTCGGAGTCGCGACCTGAGGGAGAGGGGATTTGAGCAGGGCTCCGCACGAACTGCGAATGAAAGGTGAGTTCGGAGGCAAGCAATCGGGTCAACTGCTGTTGACGGCGAGGGCGACGGAGCGGAACAGGTTCTGAAATGGCCAGCCGCTGGCCAGGTGGAAGCGGATGCAGCGAGCGGTTTGGCGTACGCGGGCGCCGATTTTGAAGAGCTGGGCACGCAAGGTTTCGATCTGAGCGGAGCGCCAAGGCTGAGGTAACTGCAAACGGAAGATATTGACCAGATTGTAGGCAGCCCCGTGCAGGAGCAGGCGAAAAGCGTTGGCTAAGAAGCGGTGACAGCTCAAGCGGTCAGCGCAGAAGCCGTTCTTGAACTCCTCGATGCGGTTCTCGCACTCACCGCGATCGTTGTAGAAAGCGAAGACTCGCGAGGCGCGACCGGTGCAGTTGGTAATCAGGAAGCGCAGGTTGGTTCCGGTCACGGTGTGCTCGGCCTTGTAGCAGATGCGGCGCTGGCGCGGCCAGCTGCGGGCACGGTGGGGGAAACTGGAGAAGCTGCGCTGCGGCACTTGGGTGCGGCGATAGCGCCGTTTTAACTGCTTCTGCCGCGGCTGGGCACGCTCTTGGAATACGCAGTTGGCCGGGATGCCGACGGCGTACTCGAGGTCGAAGAACTCGCAGAACTGGTAGAGAAGTGGAAAAGCAAAACCGGCATCGCCGCGCAGCTTGATCTTCACGCCGGGGAAAGCGGACTGCAAACGCGGTACCAGGCGCAGCAGCATGGGCAGGATGCGGGCATGGCTGGAGGCGTTTCCTGGACGCAGCCGTGCTGCCAGCAGGCATCCGGTGTGACGTTCGAAGACCAGTATGGCCGTTGAAGAAGCTGAGTTGCTGTTGACCATGGGTGGGATCGTCGGTGGAGTCGAGATCGAGCAGAATCTCGCGGCGCTGGCGGACCTGGTCGCCGCATGTCGCTCAGGCGCACCAGATCACGGGCGCAAGGCGCGTTTTCCCAGCGGCTCAGGGTGGGCTGCGAGCCTAGCGCGTCGCCCAGTTTGTGATCGGCGACGATCTGCAACATGGGATCGAGACGCAAACGATTGGCGTCGTTGACATCTTCGTACCCGGCCACGATCTGATAGATGCGTTGCCGCAGCAGCGCTACCGAATCATGCCGTAGACGGTCGTGTTCGGCGTCCATGTTTCCCGGACGAATCCGGTCGGCCTCTGATCAAGTCAATCGCAATGCCCGTGGGTCGAGAGCTTGGTCCAGTCGCTGCCGGCGAAAGGCAAAGCATCCGCCGAAACTCATGACTTCGGCCTCAGTCCGTGCTTCTGAATATAGGCAAAGACCGCGGCAAAGTTCTCCACCAGCCACTCATGGCAGATCATCGAGTTCAGATTCTTGGAGTGATCGCACGAGAGCCGGAGCCGGAAACGGCAGTGCCGCACTTGCCAGAAAATCTCCCGCCAGCGCGGATCAAGATGATAGCCATCTTCCGTAACGCTGGCTTCAAATGGGGGAGGTGATCGGCCAGGCAAGTCGCGAGACCCAATGCATTTTCAGTTTTGTACGGGATATTGCAGATGCTGGATTATTCAGAAGGTTCTAGCCAAAAAAGAAAGGATGCTCTAAAAGGAATGATGAACACTGGGTTTGCAGACCCAGCATTCCCTTTCGGAGCATCCATCGCTTGATACAAAGTGTTTTACCACAGCTGACCTTCTCCTTCTACCGTCATCAACCCATCCGCGCCGATTTTTCCGGCGGCCAGATCACCAGTGATGCCGGGCTGCTGCCGCTGCGAACGTTCGATCAGCGTCATCATCTAACCCGCAAGATGGCCGCTGGTCTCAGCGATCCGCGGCACCACGACCGCGTACGCCACGACACACTGGCGTTGCTGAGGCAGCGCATCTATCAGATTGTCGCCGGCTACGAAGATGCCAACGACGCCGACCGCCTGCGCCACGATCCCATGTTGCAGATCGTCGCCGATCAAAAGCTCGGCGACGCGCTGGGTTCGCAACCCACACTCAGCCGCTGGGAGAACGCGCCTTCCGCCCGCGAACTGGTGCACTTCAACGACCTGCTGTGCGAGCAGTTCATCCGCCTCTGCGCCGCCCAAGTCCGCCAACGCGGTGAGATCCTACTCGATCTCGATTCCACTGACGATCCCACCCACGGCCAGCAGCAGCTCAGCTTCTTCAACGGCGCTTATGGCCAGCATATGTATCACCCCATGCTGATCTTCGAGCGCCACACCGGATCCCTGCTGGCGGCGCGCCTGCGTCCGGGAAACGCCTCCAGTCATGCTCGCATCGTGCCCATGCTTCTGCGTCTGCTGCCGCGTTTGCAGTCCGCTTTCCCCGGGGTGCCCATCAAACTGCGCGGCGATGCCGGTTTCGCTCTGCCCCTGCTCTACCAGTTCTGCGAGTTCTTCGGCATCCACTACACCCTCGGCATTCCCGCCAACTGCGTTTTCAAGCGTCGAGCCGAGCCCCGGCAGAAGTGGTTAAAACGTCGCTATCGTCGTACCCAACTCCCGCAGCGCAGCTTTTCCAGCTTTCGCCACCGGGCCCGCAGTTGGCCGCGCCACCGCCGCATCTGCTACAAGGCCGAGCACACCGCCACCGGAACCAACCTGCGCTTCGTGGTTACTAACTGCGCCGGTCGCGCCGCGCAAATCTTCGCTTTCTACAACGATCGCGGCGAGTGCGAGAATCGCATCGAGGAGTTCAAGAATGGCTTCCGCGCCGACCGCTTGAGCTGTCACCGCTTCTTAGCCAACGCTTTTCGCCTGCTCCTGCACGCCGCCGCCTACAACCTAGTCAACCTGTTCCGCCTTCAGTTGCCCCAGCCCTGGCGCTCGGCCCAGATCGAAACCCTGCGCGCACGTCTGTTCAAACTAGGCGCTCGCGTCCGCCAAACCGCCCGCTGTATCCGATTCCATCTGGCTACCGGCTGGCCCTTTCAGAATCTGTTCCGCGACATCGCCCTCGCCGTCAACAGCAGTTGATCTGATTCCTTCCTTACTAACTCAACTCCTACTCGCTGTTCCTGCGGAGCCGCGTTCAAAATCCTCTCCCTCAGTAGCGACCTCGACCTGTTCCTAACAAACCTCATGAACCTAGCCGATTCTGCCCTTCCTCAAACGCCTGATCGCTCATCCTCGCAAACAAATCTCAGCTGTGGTGAATTAAGCAGGCTAGGGCAAAGATTGTCCCGCGAGGTGTTACACATAGTTGAAGAAAGTGTGGGGTCAAACTGCTCTGATGTTACTGCAGTTTTTTTCAAGAAACAGTTGATTGGGCGGTGATGAGGTGTTTGTGTGAGCAGTGCTCTGTTGAGGCGTGATCAGCCATCACGCGTTTGACAGAAATGTCGAGGTGAGTTTTGGAGGATATG
>Ga0209526_10002881_pt1 | contig 11669 bp, 12 predicted proteins | sample JacPinW_OM2H0_M1_FD_188566 | JGI IMG/M metagenome (GOLD analysis project Ga0209526, IMG submission 188566) | Forest soil microbial communities from Algoma, Ontario, Canada - Jack Pine, Ontario site 1_JW_OM2H0_M1 (SPAdes) (version 2) | ecosystem: Environmental > Terrestrial > Soil > Boreal...
CGCGAGCAGCAGCACGATCCCGGCGCCATGAAGTGAGGTTGGAATCGACGACGCGAGCAGCAGCCAGCATGCAGCAAGCAGCAGCAGAACAATTCTCGAGTTGGTCACGGGAACTGCACCACCTTTCCGTCTTTGGTCAGCGAGAGCGTCATCACGACGTCGCGGGAGATAAAGGGGAGGATCGCGGCCGTGAGCCTGGTCCGATAGGTGAACGTCAGTGTTCCGTCGGGCGTGGTTCGCTGTTGGCACGCGACCGTCGAATCAACAACCGCCTCGGTCATGCGTGCATGGCAGTCGCTCCCGTACATGCCCCACTGCGGATAGGCTCGGGTCCCGTTCCAACAGGCGACGGCGCTGATCGGAAGGGATGCCCCGAATCCCCAACCGACCCGCTTGCTCGCTTCGAAGTACCGGCCGTGATCGTTGCCGCAGGCGCTAACCCCCGCGAATTCGACCGGATTGGCCACGGTGAAAGCATTGATGCGGACCGGCGCGATCAGCAGCGCGACCGAGAGCACGACCGGGGCGACGATGCAGAGCGCCACCATGCCGTAGGCCAGCCGCGCCCGCACGCTGCGGCGAAATCGCGGCGCATCCTCGTCAGAAATTCGGTCCGGTTCGATCCAGGCGATCACCATGGCTGGGAGGAAGAGGAGGAGTTGAAGAAAGCTGATCGCCGCACCACCATGAATGGCCTCGGCGAGCCAGCGATGACTTTCCGGGGTCGCCACGTCGGCGACGACGAGCACGAGCCCGACGGATGCCGCAAGGATGCCGTATGCAATCCGGTGGGCACGATTCCGCAACGATTCTTGTCGCTCGTCAAGGTCCCGGGCTTCGGCGCTCGCGATTCGCCGGGTAGCACGGCCGAGGGCAAAGTCTGCCAGGGCCAGCGCAAATAGCAGGGGTATCTCAGCTGCCTGGTACGAAGACCCGAGCGCGAGAAAGTCGACGGTAATCAGGCTGATAAGCACAACAAGCGCGCGTCGAACGACACGGAGACCAAGCCACGCACCCGGCTCGACCGGCACACTGCGCACGACCGCGATCGTCGCGAGCACCAAAACGAGGTAGGCGAAGGACGTGGTTCCCGGTGGCAGGAAGCCGACGAGGAACAAGCCCACGAAAACGGCGACCAGGAGTGCGGTCATCCGCGCGATGGAGATGCGCGGCGAAAACTGGCGCGAAACCTGCTTGACCATTCAGACGCCCTCCCGTGGATCACGTCGATAGAGTTCCTCGCTGAGGGGGCGCAGCGGCTCACGCGAAAAGATCGCCTCGATCGGGAGCTTGAAGACTTCGGCAAACCGGAAGGCCAGCTCCAGGCTGGGGTTGTATTCGCCGCGCTCGATGTATCCGATGGTTTGGTAATTCACTCCAACCGCCTCTGCCAGTTGCTGGCGAGAAAGTTGTCGCTCGGTGCGCAGGACCGCAATCCGATTGAACAGCGGCCGCTGCCCATCTCCCGTCGAACTCTTTTCATCTTCCTTCCTGCGCACAAACAGAATGTTGCACAACTACAACAGTATGTCAAGTCACTTCACAGACTTGTTCAGGTTGACCGCCGATTTCCTAATGTGCTATTGTGCTAGCACAATGGCGCTGATTTCATTTCATCTCGATCCGAACTCCGGGGTTTCCTATTACGTCCAGCTCATGCAGCAAGTCCGCCAGGCGCTGCTCTTCGGCCTCCTGAAGGCCGGCGACCAGTTGCCGACGGTGAAGGAAGTGGTCGCTCAGGTCGCGCTCAACCCGAACACCGTTCTGCGCGCGTACCGCGACCTCGAGCATGAAGGCCTGGTTCTAAGTCGACCGGGGCTCGGCACCTTCGTCGCCAGCAGCGTGCCGCCGGCCGTCGCCCAATCGAGCTATCGCCTACTCAGAACGGAGCTCGAGCGCTGGATTCGTAAGGCACATGAGGCTGGACTGGACGACGACACGCTTGCCGCGCTCGTGGCGCATGTGCTTCACGCACGAACAGATGAGGTGGTTGCATGATCGCGCCCATCGAGGCCACCGGCTTGGGTAAGCGCTTTGGTCGAACCTGGGCGCTCGACGACTGCTCGATCCGCGTGCCTGCCGGAAAGATCGCGGGGTTGGTCGGTCCCAACGGTGCCGGCAAGACAACCTTCCTCCACCTCGCGGCCGGCCTGCTGCGGCCGACGGCGGGAGAGATTACCGTCTTTGGGCGGTCGCCGCATGGGCAGCTGCTGTTGCTGCTCGACCGGGTTGGCTTCGTCGCCCAGGACACGCCGCTCTATTCCGGATTTTCGGTTGGGGACATGCTGCGGTTCGGGCGCGAGCTCAATCGCCGTTGGGATCAGGCCGATGTCGAGGAGCGGCTGCGGTCGCTCGACATTCCGTTCGACAAACGCGTCGGCCAGCTTTCCGGTGGCCAGCGATCGCAGGTCGCGCTGACGCTCGCCCTGGGCAAGCATCCGGAATTGCTCCTCCTCGATGAACCGGTCGCGAGGCTTGACCCACTGGCTCGCCGGGAGTTCATGCGGCGGCTCACCGAGGCCGTAGCGGAGGAGGGGATTACGGTCTTGTTGTCCTCGCACGTGATGGCCGACCTTGAACGCGTTTGCGACTACCTGATCATCATCGCGGCCGGACGGGTGCAGGTCGCCGGCGAGATCGAGGCGCTGCTCGCCTCGCACCACCTCATCGTCGGGCCGCGGCTCAACGCCAATGCGCGTCTCAGCGGCGCCGAGCTGGTCAAGGCCCAGCACACCGAACGGCAGTCGTCGCTCTGGATTCGTGGATCCGTTCCGGAGCTCGGGGCCGGATGGCGGGAAGAACCGCTGCCGCTCGAAGAGCTGGTGATCACCTATCTCTCAGCGCCCAGGGCCGTCACGTTGCCGAGACCCCAGCTCGAGGAGGCGGCATCGTGATCTGGGTTACCTGGCGGCAGCATCGGCTCGAAGCGCTCTGGGCACTTGTTCTAGCGGCGCTGCTCGGCGGCTCCGTTGGGTATGTCGCGCTGCAGATCTCGTTCGCGTCCGGCCGCTGCCCATCAACCGTTGGCTTCGGCTACTGCCTGTCCAGCGACCCATTCGGGCAGATCGCCCAAGCGATTCTCCGATTCAACCTCGCTCAGTACGGTCTCGTCGTGCTCCCCGCGCTGGCTGGCGCCTTCATCGGCGCTCCGCTCGTCGCGCGTGAAATCGAGAATGGCACTCAGCACCTCGCGTGGACTCAAGGGGTGACGAGGATGCGCTGGCTCCTGGTGAAGCTCGCCCTCGTCTTCATTCCACTCATCGCGGCCGCCGCGCTCGTTGGCTACCTCGAGGTTGTGTTTCTCAACCTCCAGGGACCACAGGTCAATCGGTGGGACATCTTCGATCAGCAGGCTCCCGTTGTTGCGGCGGCGACGTTCTTCGCCCTGGCGCTGGGCGTCGCATTCGGCGCCGTCATCCGCCGATCGATACCGGCCATGGCCGCCACGCTGCTCGCCTTCGTGGTCGTTCGCGTCGGCATTGCAGAGCTGGTGCGTAGCCACTACGTCGCTCCGCTCGTGAAAACCACACACGACCTAAACGCAGTCGGCAGCCAGGCCGATCCCACGGCGTGGTGGCTGGGTTTCCCAAATTACTACGACTCTGCCGGACACCTCCTCGGCAATCTCATTGGTCCAAGCGTTGGCCAGCCGAGCTACGTGGTTCAGTCCTTCCAGCCCGGCGATCGGTTCTGGGCCTTCGAGACGATCGAGTCCGCGATCCTTTGCACTCTCGCGCTGCTGATCCTTGGCTTCGTCGTCTACTGGGTGACGCGGCGCGCGACCTGAAGTTCTAGGCGCCGATCCGGGCGATCTCTTCCCAGAGCTGCGCGGCGGCCTTGCGGCCGGCGTAGAAGCTCTCGAGGTCAAGGCGCTCGTTCGGCGCGTGCGCGAAGCAGTCCGGGAGCACAAAGCCGACGAGCAGGCAGGGTGTGTCGAGCAGCCGCCCCATCACCTCGACCGCGCCGATCGATCCACCGGACCGGACCATGGCCGGCTCCTTGCCGTAGGCGCGCTGCAGCGCCCGGCGACCGGCCTGGATCAACGGGTGATCCATCGGCGTGATCCACGGTTGGCTGTGGCTCTCCAGCTCGGTGAGGCTGAGCCTCACCGTCTTTGGTCGGATGTCGTTGATATAGTCGCGTAACGCCTGCGCCACCGCCTTCGGATCCTGATCCGGGACAAGCCGGCAGCTGAGCTTGGCCGCGGCCCAGGCCGGGATGATTGTCTTCGCGCCAGGTCCCTGATAGCCGCCCCAGATGCCGTTGACGTCGAGCGTCGGCCGGGCCCAATTACGCTCGGTCGGGGTAAAGCCGGCCTCCCCCTGCAGGGCCTCGAGCCCATAGGTCTGCTTCAGCGCTACCTCGTCGAAGGGGACGCGTGCGAACTGGCGATGCTCCTCTTCGCTCAACGGTCGAACGCCGTCGTAGAACCCCGGCACCAGGATGTGCCCGGCGGAATCCTTGAGCCGGGTGAGAATCTCGGCGAGCGCCTGCGCCGGGTTGGGTACCATCCCGCCCAGCAGCCCCGAGTGCATGTCGACGGTGGCCGCCTCGACCCGTAGCTCGAAATACACCAAGCCACGGAGCGCATACGTGATGGCGGGAAAGCCCCTCGCCACCATGGTCGTGTCGCTGACCACGCAGTAATCGGCCTTCAGCCGGTCGCGGTTCGCCCGGACAAAGTCTTCGAAGTGGACGCTGGAGATCTCCTCTTCACCTTCGGCGATCACCTTGATGTTCAACGGCAGCTCGCCGGTGGTGGCAAGCCACGCTCGCATCGCCTGCCAGTGCAAGGCAATCTGCCCTTTGTCGTCGGACGATCCGCGGCCGAGCAACTGACCATCCTGCCGAATGGGCTCGAAGGGCGGCGATTTCCAGAGGTCCAGCGGATCGACCGGCTGGACATCGTAGTGACCGTAAAGCAGGACCGTCGGCTTGCCCGGGGCCTTCAGCCAGTCGGCATAGACGACCGGATGTCCGGCGGTGTCGATGACCTGCGCGTGCTGCAGCCCGATTCGCTCGTACTGCTCGGCGAGGTGGCCCGCGGCGCGGCGGACGTCGTCGGCGTGTTCGGGCTGGCTCGATATGCTCGGGATGCGGAGAAAGTCCTCGAGCTCGCGGAGCCCTTGCTCACGCGTCTCGTCGAGGAATTCCCCGGGGGTCGGCATCGAACGCAATCTTAGACCGCCGGGGCGAAAACTCTTAGTAGATGAACCCCAACAGATCCAGGCCGGCCGTTGACTTGATCGTCCGGTAATCGACCCGGCCCCAGCCGCCGTAGTTCATCTCGGACACCGTGAAGGAACCGTCGGCGTTGACCGACTCGACGTAGGAGACGTGCCCCACGGGCGAGGTCCAGCTGATGCCCTGCACCATGATCGCTCCCGCCATGGGCACCTGGCCTTCGGCAAAGCCAAACAGCCGCGCGTTGGACCACCACTCGTAGGCATTGCCATTCCACGGGACATTGCGCCGGTGCGCCACCCACCAGGTGCAATAGCCGTACGGGAACTTCCCGCCGGAGCCGGTCACCGGGGTGTTGCTGTAGGTGATCGTGTAATTCGTCACCTGCCGGCCGAGGCGGTTCCAGGTCACCGACTTGACCGTCTTCTTACCGACGCCGGTATCGAGGGCCGGCCCGACGCCATCGGGGAGCATCAGCATCGAGCCCGCCTTGAGATGCTCGGGGTCTCGGAGCAGGTTGAAATCGACGATGTCCTGGACGTTCACGTGGTACTGGATGGCGAGCGCGTGAAGCTGGGTGTCTGACTGGACTTTGACGAGGATCCCGTTGACGGGTGGAACGACCACCCGCTCGCCGGCGATGACGCTCGTGATGTCGGAAATGTTGTTCGCCCAGCGAAGGGTGTCAACGGTCAGACCGAAGCGGCCGGCCACATCCTGGACGGTATCGCCCGGCTTGATCGTGTAGTAGCTGACATCCCGCCGGACCGCCGCGTCCACACTCGACGTGCTCATCTTCATGATGAACCCACCCTGGCTGAGCACCACGTCGTCGACGTGCGTGGTCCGCAGCGAAACCGAAGGGGTGGTTGGATTTGCGCCGTAGGCGGTATCGGTGTGGAGTCGGTCGAAGGCCGTCAGTACCGGGATCACGGCCGCCGCTAACAAAACAAGCGTGTGCGTTAAAAACCGGCTCTGTGCCAGATCACTTCCCCCGTGATAGCTCAGTTGGTTTTTTTGGATGGTAGCACAGCTTAGGTCCGGACAAGTGTCCAAAACCGCTTCCGAGAAAGGTGAAACCAGGCAAGGAGTGACAAAAAGGTGAAAATAGGAGAAAGTAGGGGGTAGGGGTTCGGAGGAGCGGGCTGAGCGGTCGCTGAATACGAATCGGGCAAGAAGGGCCAGCGGAGGAAGGCGATTTGGGGTCGGACGGGGCAAGCAATACCAGCCTTGCCCTTAACAGTTGTAAAGATTTTCATAGGGCGGTAAACTCTCCACCCCGCGTGGTGGCGGGCGCCTGGTCGCGCCGCAGGGTGACGATCGCCGCCCTGAGCCTCGCCGGTGGGCTCGGCCTGCTGTTGTCGCCGGCCGGCGCGCTGGCCGATTCCGCTGCGCCGCTGACCGCCTCCCCCACACCCTCGCCGTCGGCGAGTCCAAGCCCGGCCGCCAATCCGTTTGCCCCATCTCCGAAGCCCTCGGCCAGCCCGACGAGCCCCGGCCTCCAGAACCGCCAGGCCCAGGGCCAGTTGATCGGCGACCTGACCGCCTCCGAGGCGCACGCCTTGATGCTGGAGAAATCGCTGAGTCAGTCTCAGCTCGGCCTGGTCGCGCTCGGGCAGCAGATCCTCGACGCCGAGCGGCAGATCTCCCAGCTCGACACCAGGATCGCCGCGGTCACGGCCCAGCACGCCGAGATCAGCGCGCGCCTTGCGTCAGATCGCAACCAGCTCGCCACCACCGTCCGGGGGCTGTACAAGCACAAGGACACCTTCCTCGTCAACCTGATTCGGGCCGGGGGATTCGGCCCCCTCCTGGAGACGATCGGGTATAGCGACGTCGTCGTCGACCGGGAGAAGGAAATGGTTCGAACCGTCCAGGCTGATGAGGTCGCGCTCGCCCATGCGCAGACGACGCTGGCGCGGAGCCGCGCGACAAAGAAGGATGTGCTTGCCGCACTGGTCCTGGCGCGGACGACGCTCGCCCAGGCGATCGCCAACGAGCAGTCCCTCCAGACCCAGCTGCAGGCCACGATCGACGAGGCGCTCACCGCCCTCGATGCCATGCAGAGCGATTCCCCCGAGGTGGCGGCGCGGCGGGCGGCCCTCCAGCGGGTGAAGACGGACAGCATCCTCAGCCAGATCGAGCAGGCGGTATTTGGCCAGCAGAATCTTCAGCTCACCGCGGAGCTGGTCGCATTGGATCCCGAGCTGACGGCGACCGGCAAGCTGCTCTGGCCGATCCCGCACGCGACCGTTTCGCAGGGCTTCGGGCCGACCCCCTACGCTTTCGAAGCCGCCTACGCCGGGTTCCCGCATTTCCACACGGGCATCGACCTCTCGGTGCCACTCGGGACGCCGGTCTTCGCCGCGGCCGACGGCGTCGTCGTGCTGGCCCGACCGATGACCGACGCGGCGGGGGCGCTGGTCGGCTACGGGAATTACGTCATCATCCAGCACGAGACCGGACTGAAGACCCTCTACGGCCACCTCCTCGCGATCGGCGTCAAGGAAGGCGAGCAGGTCAAGCGCGGTCAGCTGGTCGGTTTAGTCGGATCGACTGGGAACTCGACCGGACCGCATACTCACTTCGAGGTGCGGATCGATAACAGCCCGGTCGACCCGCTGCAGATGCTGCCGGACGCGGCCGCGCATTAATTTACCCTCCCCCTCTGGGGGAGGGTAGGGTGGGGGCTCAGTACACCGGCGCGTAGCCGGGGTTGGCGCTGGCACTCGCCGCCGCCGCAGCCGCCACATCGGGCGTGGCGACGAACCACTTTCCACCGATGCCTTGACCATAGGCGTCGGCGGCGTCCCCATCCTTGACGTAGGTATAGAGCGGATGCCCGTTGTAGAGAACCTGGTTGCCATTGGCGCCGTTCAAGACTGTGAGCGTCCCTGGCAGAGCCGGAGCACTCGAGGGAGTCCCCGCGGTGGCGAGCAGGGGTGGCCAATTCGACACGCAGCCGGCGGTGCAAGCGACTTTGGTCGACGTGTCGGCAGTGAAGTAGTAGAGGGTCAGCCCTTTGTCATTCTTGAGCACCATCTCGGTTTTGTCGCCAACCTTGACGGACGCCGTGTGGATCAGTGCGTTGGTGCTCGCGGCCGGGCTGCTGCCGGCGCCCGAAACGCTCGCGCCGCCGCAGGCGGCCAGCAGCAGGGTGGCCAGCACGCCGACGGTGAGCCCAATCGAGAGCCGAATCGACCTCATGAGTGCCTCCTGGGGGAAAGATCCTGGATCTGAATACGGCCCCTGGTTACGTTCGGCCCTTGCCAAACACGCGTGCCCGTTGTACGATGCCGGGCACATGACGGGGCGGGTTCGCTTCGCGGGCTTTTACTTTTACGCCTACCTCGGGCCGGCACGGGACCGGCTCGGGATGGGCTAGCGCCGCCCCTCCCGCCGCCACCCGTTCACCGGCCTCCTCCTAACACAGACAACTAACTTGGCGCGCCCAGGAGGCAAACAAGGATGGCGGTTCGAGGGATTCGCGGCGCGACGACTACTGAAGAAGACAGCGAGACGGCGATCGTCGACGCCACGACGGAGCTGCTGGCGCAGCTCGCCCGCGAGAACGCGCTCAGTCCGGGCGACATCGCCGCCGTCTGGTTCACCACAACGCCCGACCTGACGGCTGAGTTTCCTGCGGCCGCAGCCCGTCGCTTCGGTTGGGGAGACGTGCCGCTGCTCTGTGGCCACGAAATGGCCGTCCCCTCCTCGAACCCGCGCAGCCTGCCACGCTGCATCCGCGTGCTGCTCCTCGTCAACACCGACCGGCCGTCATCGGCGATGCGCTTCGTCTACCTGCGCGGCGCGGAGAAGTTGAGGGTGACAGCATGATCATCGTGATGCGGCACGACGCGACCCCGGCGCAGGTGGCGGCGGTCGTTTCGCAGGTCGAGGCGCACGGTTGCCGGACCCACCTGAGCGACGGTGAGGAGCGAACCGTGATCGGCGTCATCGGCACGAATCCATTCGCCCTGCGGGATCTCTTCATCGAGGCCCCCGGGGTAGCTGAGGTGGTACCCATCACGAAGCCATTCAAATTGTCGAACCGCGAGTTCCGATCGCGCGATACTCGTATCAGGGTCGGTGACCACGAGGTTGGTGGCGACCGCCCCTGGATCGTGGCCGGCCCGTGCTCGGTTGACGACGAGGAGATGTATCTCGAGACCTGCCGGAGAGTACGGGCGGCAGGGGCCCATGCGCTGCGGGGCGGCGTCTTCAAGCCGCGTACCTCGCCCTACAGCTTCCAGGGGCTACGCGGCGACGGGATCAAGATCCTGCGCGAGGCAAAGCGCGAGACCGGCCTGCCGCTGGTGTGCGAGGTCCTGGAGCCGGCGGACATCGGGACGCTGGCCGACATCGTCGACGTGCTGCAAATCGGCGCGCGCAACATGCAGAACTTCCCGCTGCTATCCGAAGTCGGTCGTTTGCGCAAGCCGGTCCTGCTGAAGCGAGGCATGTCGGCGACGATCGAGGAATGGCTGCTCTCGGCCGAGTACATCCTCAGCCAGGGCAACTACGACGTGATCCTCTGCGAGCGTGGGATTCGGACCTTCGAGACCTATACGCGAAACACGCTGGACCTCAACGCCGTGCCGCTGATCAAGGAACTGAGTCACCTTCCGGTGATTGTCGACCCAAGCCACGGCACGGGCCGGCGCTCCCTGGTCACCCCGATGGCCCTGGCCGGGATCGCGGCGGGCGCGGACGGCCTGATGGTCGAGGTGCACGCGCAGCCGGAGGTCGCGCTCTCCGACGGTGCGCAATCCCTGACGCCGCAGGCCTTCGCGCACCTGGTCCAGCAGGTCGATGCGGTGGCCGCTGCGCTGAACCGGACGGTCGGAGTGGCGTGATGCGGGTCGGCATCGTCGGACTCGGGCTGATCGGTGGCTCGCTCGGCCTGGCGCTGCGCCGGCTGGGCGGGTCCATCGAGGTCCGCGGTGTCGCCCATCACGAGGATGGCGTGCTGGCGGCGCAGCAGCGTGGCGTAGTCGGCCGCGCGTCGACCGACCTGCGCGACCTGGCCGACTGCGACATTGTCGTGGTCGCCACGCCCATCAACCAGATGCGGACGGTGCTCGAACGACTGGCGAGCATCGTGCCGCGAAGCGCCATCGTCACCGACGTGGCCAGTGTGAAGCGCCCGGTGCTCGACTGGGCGCGCTGTCTGCCCGCTCCGGATCGATTCCTCGGCGGCCACCCCGTCGCCGGCAAGGAGCGAAGCGGCCTGGGTGAAAGCGATGCCACGCTCTTCCGCGGCGAGACCTGGATCTTCACGCCGGACGATGGGCAAGACCTGACACCGTTCGACGAGTGGTTCCGAATCGTCCGGGCCCTGGGAGCGCGGCCGCAGATTCTCTCCGCGCAGGCACACGACCGCCAGATGGCGTTTCTGAGCCACCTGGCCTTCACCATCAGCATCGCCTACGCCCAGACCGTGCGACCGGTTGCGGATCCGGCGCTAGGCGGCCCCGGATTTCGAGGCATGGTACGCCTGGCCGAGGGTGATCCCACCCTGTACGAGGACATCACGACCACGAACCGCGGTCCCCTGGTCGAGGCAATCGATCGCTTCTCCGAGGTGCTGCGCGACTACCGCGAGCGCATCGACCGTGGCGAGCGCGTGGGCGAGCTCTTCAGGCAGGGCGTGCATGCCGCTCGCTGAGGTGCAGTCCGCCCGCACCGTCTCACCGGCGATGCGCGTTGCCGGCGAACTGTCCGTCCCCGGCGATAAGTCGATTGCTCACCGTGTGCTGATGCTCGCCGCCCTGGCGCAGGGCGAAAGCTGGGTTCACGGTCTTCCCGAAGGGGAAGATGTCCTGGCCACCGTCGCCTGTCTCCGCGGCCTCGGTGCCGACCTCCAGCGCAGCGGCCGCACGGCGCGGATCCGTGGGGCGGGCCTGAGCTCGTTCGCGACGCCACATGGCAACCTCGACTGTGCCAACTCCGGCACCACGATGCGACTCCTGCTCGGCCTACTCGCCGGCAGCTCGATAACGGCGACCCTCGACGGCGACGCCTCGCTCCGCCGCCGCCCGATGGATCGAGTGATCGAGCCGCTGAGGCGTATGGGGGCGAGGATCGAATCGCATGAGGATCGAGCCCCGATCGCCGTGAGGGGAACATCGCTCCAGGGTCGGCGCTACGCGTTGCCGGTCCCGAGCGCCCAGGTGAAGAGCGCACTGCTGTTGGCCGGACTTTCCGCCAGCGGTCCCACGACGGTGGTCGAGCCCACACCCACGCGGGACCACACAGAACGGTTGCTGCGAGCGATGGGAACGGATGTCAACGCGACGGTGGACGGAGTGGTGATCCGGCCATCGCATCAGCCGCTACGGCCGATCGAGCTGGCCGTGCCTGGCGACTTTTCCTCGGCCGCGTTCTGGATGACCGCCGCGGCGTTGAGGCCTGGCTGGTTGGTGATCATCGGCGATGTCGGCCTCAACCCAACGCGGACCGCGTTTCTCGAGCTGTTGCGGTCG
>Ga0209526_10002882_pt1 | contig 11669 bp, 9 predicted proteins | sample JacPinW_OM2H0_M1_FD_188566 | JGI IMG/M metagenome (GOLD analysis project Ga0209526, IMG submission 188566) | Forest soil microbial communities from Algoma, Ontario, Canada - Jack Pine, Ontario site 1_JW_OM2H0_M1 (SPAdes) (version 2) | ecosystem: Environmental > Terrestrial > Soil > Boreal...
CAGGGTAGTTTACGTGTCCACGCTTTTTCGCCAGGAAGCTGTCGAGGCGAAACGCGACGCGTGTTTCGGCCGCGTGCAAATCACACAGTCCTTGCCGACAAATCTCGTGATTGTTGCGGGTGTGCTATTGCTAGCCATCAGCATCGGCTATGCCATAGTTGGCCATTATACCCGCCGCGTGAACGCGACCGGCCTTATCCTGCCGCGCGACGGTCTGCTCAACCTCTCGAGCACCGTGGCGGGCATCGTTGCAGCAAGCGCGGCCGTAGAGGGGCAAAAGGTCGAAAAGGGTCAGCTCCTCTTTGTCATAGATCGTGAAGCCAATTCCGTCACCGGGCCGACAGTCCGGCAGGCGATTGAGAGCCTCAAGCAGCAAAAGGCCCTGCTGCAGCAGCAGCGCGATCTGCGTAAGGTCCTGGCGCGCGCGGAGCAGGAAGCCCTTCAGGCGCAGATCCTCAATGAGGAGGCGCAGCATGCGGAGCTTGCGCAACAGATCGCGGTCAACGAAGAAAACGTGCGGCGCCTGAAGGCTAAAAGCGATCAACTCGCCGAGGCCAACAGAAACCACATCATCTCGGACATTGCCTTCCAATCCCAAAACACGGTCTATCTCGAAATCCTTGGCCGACAGGGAGTGGCGAGGCAAAATTACCTGCAGACGGAGGGCAGACTTGGTCAGGCGAAGGCCACCCTCGCCGCCCTCGACCACAAAACAGAGCAGTCCGTCAACGAGATTGAGCAAAATATCCTCAATGTCGAACAACACATCGCAGAAAACGAAGCTAAACAATCGATTTACGTTTTGGCGCCAGCCGATGGCATTGTAACTGCGCTGCGCGTCCATGTAGGGCAAGGGGTCGATCCGAATACAATCCTTGTCACCCTCCTCCCGAGCTCCGGAACGATGGAGGCCAATCTCTTCGTCGATAGTTCAGCGATCGGCTACCTGCGGGTCGGTGCGCCTGTGCTATTGCGCTATGCGGCTTTCCCGTTTCAAAAATTTGGCCTCTACAAGGGCACAGTCACGGAATTAACCCTGGCTCCGATCAGCGACGATACGAGCCCGCCCCGAGGACCTTCGAGCCCGGCCGCGGGAACGAGTAGCGCAAGCGAAAAAGGTTCGCTCTACCGGCTCGTTGTCACGCCGCAACTGCCTTACGTTCTCGCCGAAGGCAAACAGAAAAAGCTCGAAGCCGGCATGCAAGTCCAGGCGAGCATCGCCGTCGACCGGCGGCATCTTTATGAATGGGCGCTCGAACCTTTGTATCAAGTTCAACGGAGCGTTCGCATCATAACTGGGGCAGATACGCGATGAGCCTTCTGGATTTCGGCTGGCGCCGCCGCCTTCCGGTCATCCTTCAGTCCGAAGGCGCCGAATGCGGCATGGCCTGCCTAGCCATGATCCTGAACTTTCATGGCCACCGCATTGATCTGGATACGCTCCGGCGCCGCTATGCCGTCTCCCTCAAGGGCACCACGCTCCACGACCTCACGGAGATTGCCGGATCGCTCGGTCTTGCCACGCGCGCCTTGCGGCTTGAGCTGACGGATCTCGCAAAGCTCCGCACGCCGTGCATTCTTCATTGGTCGTTCAATCATTTCGTTGTCCTCGCGCGCGTTCATGGCAACTCGATCACGATACACGACCCGGCAAGGGGACACCGCCGCATATCACTCGAAGCAACCTCACGAGAATTCACCGGCGTCGCGCTTGAGGCAATGCCGACCACGACTTTCACCCGAAAGAAGGAACGCGGCCTCGGGTTTGGGCCCCTATTGGGGAGCCTTCGCGGCCTGGGCGGCACAGCCGCGACGGTCATCCTGCTTTCTTTCTGTCTCGAAATCGTGGCTCTTCTGATGCCGATCGGGTCGCAGGTGATCGTCGATGAAGTTGTGGTCGCATCCGACTATGACCTCCTTCTCGTGGTGGCCGCCGGCATTGCTCTACTCCTGCTGTTCCAGCTTGTTCTGGAGGTCGCCCGCGGCTGGACTCTCGCAGTGGTCGGCACGAAGGTCAACTTACATTGGAACAGCAGCCTATTCGATTACATGATGCGGCTGCCGCTTGAATATTTTGTCAAACGGCATGTCGGCGACATCATCTCACGTTTCGGATCTCTCGCGACGATTCAGAAGACGCTGACTACGGATCTTATCCGGACCATATTTGATGGGGTTATGGGAATAGGCATGGTTATCATGCTATTTTTATACGGTGGGTGGCTCGGCGGTGTCGCGCTTGTCTCCACAGGCCTCAACGCCCTGTTTCGCCTCGTCGCCTATCATGCCTATAGGCACGGGACTGAAGAAGCTCTAATTCACGAGGCGCGGCAGCAGACTCATTTCATTGAAACGCTGCGCGGCATTGCGAGCGTCAAACTACTCGGTTTGACCAAACGCCGCCAGGCTGCTTGGCTTAATCACTTTGTCGACTCTCTCAACGCCAAATTCCGCCTGGTACGCCTGGATTTGTTATTCGGGCGCGCCGATGATCTGGTGACAGGGGCCGATCGGCTCATCATGATCGTCTTTGCGGCAAAAATGGTCATGGCAGGGACGATGTCTCTTGGCATGCTTGTGGCGTTTCTTGCCTACCGCGACCAGTTCGCCAGGCGCGTCAATAACCTGATCGCCTCCGGTTTTCAGCTGCGTATGTTGAATGTTCAAATCGGTCGGCTGGCCGATATCGTGATGGCTGAGCCCGAGCAGGGGCTTGTCCCCGCCGCCAATGTCCCCGCAATGTCCTCGAAGGAGGCTTTGGGGGTCGCTCTGCACGCGGAGAATGTGTGCTTCCGCTATGGCGATAATGAATCTTGGGTTTTTCGCGACATCACCTTGGATATTCACCCAGGCTCCTGCGTCGCTATAACCGGCCCCTCCGGTTGCGGCAAGACAACCTTCATCAAGATTCTCATGGGCCTCATCCGCCCGACCGAGGGAGTTGTCTCCTGTAACGGAGTCAATATTACCGCCTTCGGCACCACCTACCGTGAACGCATTGCTGGTGTTCTCCAGGACGATGGGCTATTCGCAGGTTCATTGGCCGAAAACATCTGCGGGTTTGACAGCCATCCGGATCCAGACTGGATGACCGAATGCGCGAAGCGAGCAGCCATTCTGGACGATATCCAGCACATGCCGATGGGCTTTGAAACCCTCGTCGGCGATATGGGAAGCACTCTTTCGGGGGGACAGAAACAGCGTGTTGTTCTGGCGCGTGCTTTATACCGCCGCCCGGCAATCCTGTTCCTCGATGAGGCAACGAGCCATCTCGATGAGACGACGGAGGCCGCCATTATCAAGGCGCTCAGAGACTTGCGGATCACGCGCGTGATCGTCGCGCATCGGCCAGCAACTATAGCCCACGCCGATACAGTCATCCAACTCGAAAGCCTGTACAGTCGGCGCGTCCCGAAAATCCCCAGAGCCATGCGAAGACCCAGCCAACGCCTCGTGCAAGCCGACCCCTAAGAGTCCGTCCAAGAACTTCATGACGGATTACAGAGTTTTCGTAACATGAGACGGATGGAGGCAAAGCGCAAGAAAGCAAGTGCTTTGACATTCAGATTTTCCCAATCCTTGGCGAGCCGGCGACACCGATTGAGCCAAGCAATCGTTCGTTCCATGCTTATCGGATTGACTGACATTTTCGAGGTCTCTGCGCTGGCTGTTTCGCGCGTGGTTTAGCTGGCTTGCTAGGCGTTGTGAAATATTTGTAATCCTCGGTGAGCATGCTTCTGTTTTTCGCGAAGGATTTGCGCATACGAGAAATCCGCTGTTGTGGAGTTGTCATTTCGCTCGTTCCTTGTCGGCTTCGGCTTGCAAAGCCACTGGGGTATTCGAGAACGAATCGCTCATTTCATTCACGACTTGAATCAGAAACCCGGCTCATTGGCCGGGTTTCTTCGTCTTCGGTTTCTTTGGTTCAGGCGGCGGGGCAGGCGGCGGTTTGTGCCTCGCGATCTTCTTTAGGTTTTCATCAAACACGGCTTCGTCTTCGCTGCATCCAGCCTTGCGTGCGGCTTCGATGAAGAGCTTCCCTTGATCATCCTGGCCAGCTGTCTTTTGTGCCTTCGTCGTAATAGCGTACTCTATCGCAAATCGTCGGCTCTTGCCCATGTTTTTCCGCCTATTCGTCGATGAGGTAGGCAATGGCGACCTCAAGGGGGCGGCAACGGACCCTAACATCCGTTTTCTGTCCCTCACAGGGGTGCTCACGCGTGTTGATCTCCATGACAAGATCATCCAACCGCAGATCGATGGGCTGAAGAAGAGGCTCTTCGGGCATACCCCCGCTACACCCGACGGCAACTTCACGTGTGAGCGACTCTCGCAAGCAGGTCGGATATTCGTCAACCGACTGTGCCGCGGCGATCGTCACCAGCGGATAAGCGGATATACTGGAGTTCCAAGGCTCCTCGATCCCTAGGCCTTTGCGGAAAGCATCGATCAAAGCATGGCGTTTGAGGCCAGGCAAGGTCGCCGACAATATGATGGCCGATCCGCCGAGCGCCGCATGAAAGCACAAGAGCGTTTCAAGTTCTTTATCCATATAGGCGTCATACGCATGGGCTTCGTCGATCACTAACACCTTGTCTGCGAGGCCCCACAGTCGCAACACCTGATGGCGGGCCGGCAGAATCGCGAGAAGAGCCTGGTCGATCGTCCCGGCTCCCATCTGCGCCAGGAAGGCCTGCTTGTTGGACCGGGCTATCCAATCAGAGCAAAATGCGCTAGCGGTGGTTTCCGACGGATCATCGGACGTTTCGTCGCAACGATCGTCATAGGCCAAAAATCGCGATAGACTCCGGAATCCTTCGCAGAGATCTCGCCGGCCATGAACCAGAACGACGGAAGGATCGGTGCCGGGCGCGAAGAGCCTGCGATAGGACGCCGACAGGCGGCCGAACATGGCGTTCGCCGTTGCCATTGTGGGCAGAGCGACATGGACACCGCGCGCCCGGCCCTTTGCCAGAAGACGATGCGCGAGGGCCACTGCGGCCTCGGTCTTTCCGGCGCCCTCATATCCTCGATGACGAAAAGTATTGGTCCGTCAGGGAGCGTGACCTCTTCACAGAAGAGTTGCAGCGGTGTTGGCTTGTCGATGTGGGGAAACAGCGATTTCACACCCCTAAAGGGAGCAGCCTGTGCCGGAATGAGACCGGCTTGCCGTACCGCGCGCGTCGCCGCCGGTCGGGTGACCTCGCGCCAATAGTGCATAAGTTCGTCGATCAGGGGTTCGCCGCCTCTCGGCGTCGCGAAATCAAACCAATGTTCGGTTCGAGCCGAGCCAATCCGCCAGCACGGCGAGCCCGGCGAGAGCAAATGACAAAGTCGGGACGGCTTCTTCGGGTGGCGAGATCCCGGGAGGCTCGAAGACGGCGTAGATCGCCTCCGCCAGTTCGGTTGCGGCAAGTTGAGCCGCTTGGCCGATCTGGACCTCGCTATTTACGATAGCCGCGACACCGCCGCGGAAATCCAGTTCCAAGGGTTCGCCGTGATGCCCAACGACACTTTGGAAAATCTTCTCCCGTTCCGAAGGAAGCAATCGCAGTATCAATTGCTCCCCCAGCGCGGTGAGACTCGGCTCGTTCTTAAACAGCCACAAGCCTGCTGCATCGTGTCGAACCGGAATAGACTTTTTCGGATCGGGCCTTGGTCCCAGCGCGGATGGCCATAATTCTGGCACCTTGCCTTGGAATCCGCGCGCGCACTTGCCGAGGTCATGCAGCGCGATCAGACAAACCAACGTGCGGCGTAACTTATCCGGCTCGATTTCGCAGAGATCGGCCAGGAATCTCAGTCTGGCAGGGTTGGCGTCGAGAATGGCGTCGGCGGAAGCGGCGACATCGAGGAGGTGATAGGCAAGCGGTTGGAATTCGTGTTCCTGGCGCGCATGGTGCTCCGACTTGTCGGTCTTGCCCCAGAATTGAAGGAGTGCAAGGCGATCCGATGGGAGCATCGTGCATCACCTAACTCGTCGAGCGTCCTTGGTCAATAAAAGCCCGCAATGCGGACGGGACAGCGCGCAAACCGCGAAACATCAAAAGAACGCCGCATAAAATCAGCCGTCAGATGAGCCGCGTCCTCCACCAAATCCCGCCGCCTTCTGTCTCAAATACTCTGACGACGGACACCCCGATCACTGCATCCCCGCAGGAGCGCAGCATCAAAGCGGCAGCACCCACTTCCCGGCAATTTGCCTCAATGGTCGTCCGCTGCCCACTGCTCGCCAGCAATCCCAAAGAGTCGGGGCTCGGTCACAGGAGTCGACTTTCAGGAATTTGATGGGCACCTCGAAAAATATCCCCTTACGGTGTGATTACCGGGGTTCGAGTTCGCAGCGGGTAGATCGTTCCAAGCAGCCGCCGGTTCATGAAGCGCTCGCCGGCCGCAACGAGACGACATTCGATGTCGGCGCTTCGTCGATAATGCTCTGGACCTGCTCAGACCATAATTCGAGTGCGCGGCGCTTTTCGCGGAGCCGGTCGTACTGATCATAGTGGCGGCCGGTCACGTCACTGCGGGCGTGATTGAGGCAAGCTTTCACGTCTTCCGCGGCAATGCCGAGCGCAGCCAGTCTTGTTGCCAGCGTGCGGCGAAGGTCGTGAGCAGTTGGCCGATCTTCAAACCAGGACGCCGGGGCTTTGCCGTGTTCTATCTCAAGGTCTTGCGCGTCGTCTTTGCACTTTAGTTCGAATGCTTTGCCGAACCGAGCCATAGCAACCGAGAGCGCGTGACCATCGATCGGTTGGTCGTCTCTAGCCGGAGATACCAGGAGAAACCGAGCGGTAGCCACGCTGCCCTCTCGCTTCCCCAACTCCTCTGCACGCCTGTTGGCAATGTTTACCAGCTCTTTCACGATCGCCCGTGCCATCAAGGAAAGCGGCACCACATGAGCGCGGCCATTCTTCGATCGCGCCGGTGGGATTGACCAAGTGGCTTGATTACCGTCTAGGTGAGCGAATTCCCTGAGTTCGGCTCCAGCCATTTCGGTGACACGGACCCCCGTAAGCAGCACCAGGCGCAATGCCAGGCCGATGCGACGTGACACCGGCCTCTTAGTGATCCTGTGCCAGAACAGAGCTATCTCTGCATCGGACAACACACGGCGCCTCGCCTCTTCGCTAGCGCGTTTGCGAAGCCTCAAGCACGGGTTCGCTGGCAGCAGGTCGGCATCGACCGCGAAAGAAAACATCTTACTGACGAGTGCCTGCACCCTGTTTGCCTGAATGGGCTTGCCGGTGGCGACGATGCCTTCGCACAGCTCGATGACATCACGCCGACCGATACTGTGGTAAGGTCGGGCCCGCCATTTCGGCAGGATATGCACGGTGAGCGCTCGCTCGTCAGCTTCGGCAGTCTTTTTGAACCTGCGAGCGTGCTCCTTGAGGTACCTGTCCGCGAGCGCGCCGAAGGTCCGAGTCATAGCTTGTTCTCGTTCGCGACGCTTCTCTTCGACCGGGTTCGTGCCCTTGGCGACGGCGCGCCTCATGTCGATCGCCTTCTCACGGGCCTCGGCAAGCGACAGGTCCGGATAGGTGCCCAGCGTCGCCCTCGTAAGTCTGTTTGAGCGTGGATCGCGGAACCGAAAGGACCACGAACGCACCCCGTTGGTGGTCACTCGGAAAGTTAGACCGGAGCAGCGTTCGTCGCTGATTTCGACCCTCCCGGACGCAAGCGCTGCGACGGTGCGGATGAGCGTGTCGGTAAGGGGCTTCTTCATCGGATGGCTCCGCGCAGAACTGTGCCCCTGCATACTGGGGGCACACCGGGGGCACAATTTGATACGGCTGCAAGTGAACCGGCGCGAACAGCCATGAACTGAAATCATTATGAATCAAAGGGATAATAATTGCAATAAGAGTTCACCGGTGTCCGCGTAAGTTCATGTTACGTGACTACGAATCTAGGGGTCGGGAGTTCGAATCTCTCCGGGCGCGCCATTTCGGTATAAAACTGCGAACGCCAGCCGCCGCCGTTCTACGCCCGCAGCGGCCACAAGTGTCCGTAGGAGTTCGGTTTTCGTGCCGAGGATCGGAATCTCGCTCCCACGATCCGATAGCCGGTCGGCGGAAGCGCGCCGTTCCAATACCCCTGGCGCGCATTCTCCTTCATCGCACGCAAGGTGTGCTTGGCGTTCTCTTTCGACTGATACTCATCGAACAGCGTCATGATCTGCCGCATCATCACGCTCATCGGATCGTCTCCGAGGTCCTGCGTGATCGAAATCAGGCGGACGCCATTCTTCGCCAGCTTGCGGACGTAGAACTCGAACTGGAACTGATCGCGGAAGAAGCGCGACAAGGAGTGGACGACGATAAGCGTAAACAGCGGCAGCTTGCTTAGCGCGGCGTCGATCATCGCCTGGAACGCCGGCCGGCGGTCATCCGTGGCGGTGTTGCCCGGCTCGACGAACTCCGCCGCGACGTCCCAGCCCTTCGCCGCGCAATAGGCTTCGATCTGCCGGCGTTGATCTGGGATAGACAGGTCGCTTTCGGCCTGACGGCCGGTCGATACGCGCAGATAGGGCGCCGCCTTCGGCGCAGGGTGGCCGGAGCATCTGCGGTCAAGTCATCGGTAATCCGTCGGCTACCGTTCGTCATCGCGCGAGCAACTCCTCGATCGAGCGCATCGGCAGCACGAGGCGCAGGGACTCCGGCAGACGCTGGAAGCCGAATGATTCGTAGAACGCGGCAGCGCGCTCATTCAGCGCATCGACCACCAGCATCGAAGAGCCGACAGTCTCGGCACTTGCGTAGGCGCGCTGGACCGCATCCGCGAGCAGTAGCGACCCCAGACCATCGCCTTGCCGAGTCCGCGACCCAGCGAGGCGGCCGATGAGCGTCGCGCTCACCAGCGGATAGCGGGTAACATGCTTGCGCGCCGCCGCCCGAACGTCGCCCTGCGGCAGCGAGCCGGCGCAAAGCGTGTGATCGGATTCCGCAGATAACGGCGGCCGACATGCCGTGCCAGCCTGGCGCGGGTTTACCGCGGCCCGCGCATCGGCTATGGCAGGCGCCGGGAAAAACCATTCAGGCAGGAGTTCGGCATGCCGGAGGCCGGTAACACGCTCACACTAGAGACCACGCAGGGACAGGTCGTCATCGACATGCGGCCCGATCTCGCCCCAGGCCATGTCGCGCAAATCAAAAAGCTCGTGGGCGAGAAATTCTACGACGGCATCGTTTTCCACCGCGTGATCGAGGGGTTCATGGCCCAGACCGGCTGCCCGCACGGGACCGGGACCGGCGGCTCGAAATATCCCAATCTCAAGGCCGAGTTCAATGCCGAGCCGCATGTACGCGGCACCTGTTCCATGGCGCGCGCGCAGGACGTAAATTCGGCCAACTCGCAGTTCTTCATCTGCTTTGGCGACGCGCGCTTTCTCGACAAGCAATATACCGTCTGGGGAAGGGTCACGGCGGGCATGCAGAACGTCGACAAGATCAAGCGCGGCGAACCCGTCCGCGATCCCGATAGGATCGTTTCCGCGACAGTCAGCTGACGCCCCAAATGCATGATCGCGAAGTTTGCGGCGCCTGGCGGGGTCTCGCCGGGGCGCGGGCGCTTCGATCGACCGGCTCAGCTTGGGACGAGGTTAGAGGGCGCCTCGAGAACTTGCGTCAATGCATGGAACGGCATAGGCCAGCCGAACAGATATCCTTGCAGAACGCTGCAGCCGCAGGCGATCATTCTGAGGGCCTGACTTTCGGTTTCCTCACCTTCCGTGATAACCGCGAGATTGAGCGCTTACGAGTGGTGACGAACCGGACTGATTGTATATCCCACCCCCAACAAATGGTGGCCGGAATCACTCAAATTGAGGATGGATATGATTAAGTTTGATGCGGACGTCCCTTGGTTGGGCTCTTCCAAGCGGATTCCTTCGCCGGGGTTTTCGTTGACCGGGATGCGGCAACCGCTATAGCGGCCGGCTCGCTGGCGATTTTTGCAATTGTGCGTGTCGATCTCTTCGATTTCGATTTGCCTCCGGAACGCATTGCGCTGCGCCCCGCGGAACCGCGCGATGCCGCGCGGCTCCTAATTGTCCGGCCACATGGCTCGCCGCCTTTCGAGGACCGCGCAATCCTCGACCTGCCGGACTTTTTTGCGCCCGGCGACGTTCTCGCCGTCAATGACACGCGGGTCATCCGCGCGGGGCTATGTGGCTTTCGTGTGCGCGGCAAAACCTCGGCCCGGATCGAGGCAACATTGGTCAGACGCGAAGGCGCAGCGTTGTGGCGCGCTTACGTGCGGCCAGCGAAGAAGCTGAAGCAAGGCGAAGTCATTCGCTTCGCAGCTGCAAATAGCTTGGAGAGCAGCGCGGAAAGTCTCGATGCCGAGGTAGTGTCAAAAGGCGACGAAGGGGACGTTTTGCTGAAGTTCGTTTTGTCTGGTGAGCAACTCGGCACGGCAATCGAACGGATAGGCCAGATGCCTCTGCCTCCCTATATTTCCAGCCGGCGGCGGCCCGATCGAAGGGATACGCAAGATTATCAGACGCTGTTCGCGCAAAAGCCCGGCGCGGTCGCGGCGCCAACCGCAAGCCTCCATTTCACGCCAAGGCTCGCCGCCGCGCTTGCCGCGCGGGGTGTCTCCATTCAAAGAGTGACGCTGCATGTGGGGCCAGGCACGTTTTCGCCGATCAAGGCGAAGGACACCGCGGACCACAAGATGCACGCTGAATGGGGCGAGGTTAGCCAAGCGGCGGCTGGCGCCTTCAACCGAGCGCGCGGCTCAGGAGGGCGGATCATTGCCTCGGGGACGACGAGCTTGCGGATTCTCGAAGCCGCGGCGAGGCCGGATGGAAGGTTTGAGGCTTTTGCCGGCGAAACGTCGATCTTCATCACGCCGGGCTATAAGTTCAAGGCGGCAGACGTGCTGTTGACCAATTTCCATCTGCCGCGCTCGACGCTTTTCATGCTTGCCGCCGCTTTTTCCGGCATTGAGACCATGCGTGCTGCCTATTCCCACGCAATCGCCGAAAACTACCGGTTCTATAGCTACGGCGACGCATGTTTGCTGTTTCCGGCCGCCACGGAGAATGGCGCGTGACGGGTATTTTCCGCTTCGACGTCTTGAGCCAGGACGGGGCGGCCCGCGCGGGAGTCATCACGACTCCCCGCGGAATGATCCGTACGCCTGCCTTCATGCCGGTCGGCACGGCCGCCACCGTCAAGGCGATGCATCCCGAAACGGTAAAGGCGCTCGGCGCCGATATCGTGCTCGCCAACACGTATCATCTCATGCTGCGGCCGGGCGCGGAGCGGATCGCGATGCTCGGCGGCCTGCATAAATTTATGAACTGGCCGTGGCCGATCCTGACCGATTCCGGCGGGTTCCAGGTCATGTCCCTCGCCAAACTCAGAAAGCTCGACAAAAATGGCGTGACCTTTCAATCCCACATCGATGGCGCGGCGCATGTGTTGACTCCCGCGCGGGCGATGGAAATTCAGGATCTGCTCGGTTCCGACATCGCGATGCAGCTTGACGAATGCGTCAGACTGCCCTGCGCGGAAGCGGACGCGCGCCGCGCCATGCTCTTGTCGCTGAGATGGGCGGAGCGCTCCAAGGCGGCGTTCGTGGCGAAGCCGGGCCACGCGGCGTTCGGCATCGTCCAGGGCGGCGCGGCCGAAGCATTGCGGATCGAAAGCGCGAAAGCGCTC
>Ga0209526_10002883_pt1 | contig 11668 bp, 10 predicted proteins | sample JacPinW_OM2H0_M1_FD_188566 | JGI IMG/M metagenome (GOLD analysis project Ga0209526, IMG submission 188566) | Forest soil microbial communities from Algoma, Ontario, Canada - Jack Pine, Ontario site 1_JW_OM2H0_M1 (SPAdes) (version 2) | ecosystem: Environmental > Terrestrial > Soil > Boreal...
GAAATGCACCGCCTGCTGGCTCGAGCCGCACTGACGGTCGACAGTGGTCGCGGGCGTGGTGACGGGGAAGCCCGCGGTGAGCCATGCGTTGCGCGCGACATTCAACGATTGCTCGCCGACCTGGCTTACGCAGCCGAACACAACATCCTCGACCTGCTCCGGCTTGATGCCAGCGCGGCCGACGATCTCTTTCAAAACGAGCGAAGCGAGAACAACGGGGTGGATGTCCTTGAGCTTTCCGTTGCGACGACCGATTGGCGTTCGCACGGCCTCGACGATCACTACTTCGCGCATGTTCAACGTCTCCTTCCAGCCTTTGTGTCGTCGATTCTACGACCGCGCATTAATGGTCACGCCAATCGGTGTCAAGCCCCTAAAAATTTGCCTGGCTCCTAGATTTTTTTAGCTGTTGACGTGCTCTTGGGCCCCTGTTAACTTTCGCGACGCCCCAAGCGGCTGAGTACGGTAAACCTGAGGATACCGAACGTCGAGTAGGTGGAAGGTGCGGCGCAAGCCGTGGCTGGAAACCGAAAAACGCATAGGGCACTTCAGGGTAAACAGGAAGGTCTCTTGGGGCATCTCTTTTCCACAGAGGATGCACAGCCCGCTCCTCAATTCGAAAAGCCCCGCTTTCGTGCTTCCGCGCACGCTTTGTCCACAGCATCCCCATCCACGGTTATGCCCTGTTGGACAAGACTTCGCAGCCCTTCGGCGAGGCGCTCTACAGGCATCGGATCCTCGTAGCGCAGCCAGTGGTAGCCGACCGGCTCCGACCACGGCTTGCCCCGTGTCGCGTACAGGCGCCGGTGGCCGTCGAGGACGATCAGCTCCACCTCGCGCAGCAGGCTGGGCTCGCCATCGTTCAGGCTCTTGAAGTCCTGCAGCGCCATCCACTCCAGGAGGCCCTGCAGCCGATCGCCGGCGTCTACCTTCCGTCCCCGGCGGCCGGCGCGCCTTCCGCGCGGCCGCGCGCTCCGGTGTCCAGCTCGATGACGCTCGGCTTCAGCGCACATATGAAAGGAAGGTTCCGGTACAGCTCGCGATAGTCGAGGCCGTAGCCGACGACGTAGTCGTTTGGAATCTGGAAACCGACGTACCGGACCGGCACCTCGACGAGCCGCCGACCCGGACGGTTCAGCAGGGTCACCACCTCGATGGACGCGGGGCGGCGCTCACGCAGCTCGTTCAGGACGTAGTCGAGGGTCAGGCCGGTGTTCACGATGTCCTCGACGAGGAGCACGTTGCGGCCCTCGATCGGGTAGTCGATGTCGCGGGCGATGCGCACCCGCTCTCGCGGCTGCGCTCCCGCGAAACGCCGCAGGTCGAGGTAGTCGATGACGAACGGCACCTTGATCTGCCGCGCGAGATCGGCAAGAAAGAAGGTCACGCCTTTGAGGACGCCGACCAGCACGATGGAGCCGCCGCGATAGTCGCGGGATATCTTCCGCGCCAGCGCGCGCACACGAGTCTCGAGCTCCACCGGAGAGATGAGGATGTTGCCGATGTCCTCCTTGCGCAGGTGCTGAACCTCGAGCGCCCCATAGCCCGCCTTGGCGAGGAGCTGCTGATAGTCCTTTCGATAGAGCAGGCGGACGTTGACGTCGGGGTAGGTCTCGCGCAGCATCCGCAGCTTGCGGTTCTTAGGAGTCACCAGCGACTGCTTCATCGTGGTCAGCTCGATGTACAGGTCGTGCTCCGGCAGGTAGAAGTCCGGCGTGAACATCTCGGACACTCGCGTGCCGTCCCACGCGATCGGAAACGAGACTGGCTCGTAGACCCAGCGAATGCGGTAGTAATCGAGGAAACGCGCGAACTCTTGCTCAGAAGGGTGCGCGAACTCGATTCGTGAGTGGGCCGGTCCGGATCGCCTGACGAGGCGAGACCGCTGCTTGACCGGGCGGCGCCACTTCTCTGGGACGGAAACGTGGACGGACGACGCCAAGGAAACGCCGAGATTGTACGCTCACCTCTAGGCTCCATGGAATGAGCACACCGGCGCAGAAGATGGTCGCCGAGCAGCTGCTGCCCAACGGGGTCACCGATGCGCGCGTCCTCGAGGTCATGGCCCAGGTTCCGCGGGAGGAGTTCCTATCCGGCCGGCTGCGCCGCCACGCTTATGAGAATCGCGCGCTCGCCATCGAATGCGGCCAGACGATCTCCCAACCGCTGGTCGTCGCGCTGATGACCCAGGCGCTCGCGCCCAAGCCCGACGACAGCGCTCTCGAGGTGGGCGCCGGATCGGGGTATCAGGCCGCGGTCTTGAGCCGGCTCGTCCGGCACCTGGTCACGCTTGAGCTCGAGCCAGCGCTCGCCGAGCACGCATCGGAGACGCTGACAAGGTTGGGCTACTCGAACGTCGATGTCGCCGTCGCTGACGGCGCCCTCGGCTGGCCCGCCAACGCGCCCTACGACATCATCCTGGTCGCAGCCGCGTCGCCGGACCTTCCGCCGGCGCTCGTCGATCAGCTGGCGCCTGGGGGCCGCCTCGTCATCCCGCTTGGCCGGGCTTCGGACGAGCATCAGGACCTCCGGATTTTCGAACGCCACGGCGATGACCTGACATCGCGGTCGCTGTTCCCGGTGCGGTTCGTGCCCTTACGGTGAATGCGAGGGCGATGGCGAGGCGCGGCCAGGCGACGGCGATGCGCCTCCGGTTGGGGTGCTCACCGTGCCCGTGATCTTCTGCAGCTGATTCAGGATGGCCCCCACCTGGGCCATCTCTGACGCAAAGCCGGCGAGGTCGCCGTTCTTGAGGTCTGTGTACGCCTGCGCGTAGTGGGTGTTGGCCTGCGTCACGAGATCTGCGATCTGGGCGGCGATCGCGGGCGTGATCGTCGTCGGTGGAGTGTTTGTAGGTGGCGGCGCGGTTGCGGTGCCGACCAGCTGATCGATGGCCTGCTGCAGCGTGTCGGTGTAGACGACCTGGGTCTGGTCGGCCAGGATCACTTTCTTGAGCTCAGGAAGGCTGGAACCGGACGTGGCCTTCAGGTAGATCGGCTCGAAGTACAGGAACGAGTCGCCGATCGGCACGACGAGCAGGTTGCCCTGCTGCACCTGAGATCCCGTCCCATGGAAAAGCGTGAAGTCGCGTGAGATTGCAGGGTCTTGATTGATGAGGCTTGCCACCTGCTGAGGGCCGAAGATCACCTTGTCGTGAGGTAAGTCGTACGAGATGTATTCGCCGTAATGAGAACCATCGTTGCGGGCGGCCATCCATGACACCAGGTTGTTCTTGCCGTGCGGAGTGAAGGGCATGATGAGCAGGAATTCCGCGGTCTGCTCCCCGGGCAGTCGGAAGAGAACGTAGTAAGGCTGCACAGGCGTGGGAATGCTGCCGGGAGACGTCTGCGCGGTGGGGATGTCCCAAACGTCCTCGCGTGCGAAGAAAACCTTGGGGTCCGTGATGTGGTACGTGGCGTAGATGCCGACCTGGGTGTTGAACAGATCCACAGGCACCCGGATGTGTGCCCGCAGGCCGGCAGACATCGCATCCGCGGAAGTGAAAAGGCCTGGGAAGGTGGCCTGGTATGCCTTGATGATCGGGTCCTTCGGATCGAACACGTAGAAAACGGCAGTGCCTTCATAGGCATCGATAACGACCTTGACGGAGTTGCGGATGTAGTTGATGTCGTTGCTGTTCTGGAATGTCACGGTCTGCGAATACGGATACGTGGCTCCGGTCGTGTACGCGTCGACCACCCAGTAGATGCGGCCGTCAACGAGAACCACATACGGGCTCGAGTCAAAGCTCAGGAACGGCGCTATCTCCCTGATTCGGTCGATGATGTTGCGCCGGTAGAGCATCAAGGTTTGATTCGTGACCTGGCCGGAGACGAGCAGGTTGAAGTCACCAAGCTTGAGCGACCAGAGGGCGCGGTTCACCGTCGTCATCGGCACCCCGTGGGTGCCGGTGTATGAGTTGTAGACATCGGGCGAGGAGGGGTAATCGAACTCGCGGTTTGTGTTGGGTGCGAGCGCGTAAGTGTTGGTCACCTCGCCGAAATAGATGGCCGGCTGCGTGACTTTGAGCTGCCCGGTCGGAGGGATGTCACCGATGATGTAGTCGGGCAAGCCCTGGCCGAGGACAGCGTTGACGGGGCTGGCGGCGACGCCGTAGCCGTGGGTGTACTGCAGGTGCTGGTTGACCCAGTTCTGCGCAGCTTGCGACAGCTTGGAGAAGTCGAACTCGCGAGCGCTGATCTCCAGCGAGGTGTACTTGTTGTTCACCGTGTAGCGGTCGATGTTGATGTCGTTGAACGTGTAGTACGTGCGGATCGTCTGCTGTTGCTCATAGGTGTCCTTGAGCGGCGCGAAATCCCAAAGCCGGAGGTTGTTGATCGTGACCTGGTCGTTCTGGACATTTGCAAGCGTCAGCGGTTGGTCGCCCGTGAACGTGCTCACCGTCACATTCGACAGCCCGTACGCGGCACGAGTGCCTGAGATCTCGCGGCTGATATAGGGGAGCTCGTACGTCTGGGCGTTGGGGGTGACAAGGAACGACTGCACCACCGCGGGATACACCTGGCCGATCAGGAGCAACGCGACCCACACGCCCGCCGCGGACAGCGGGAGCCACAGCCGGCGCAGCCAGATGTTGACGAGGAGCGCCCCGGCCAGGACGATCGCGGCACCCGATTGGAATGTGACGATCGGCAGGCGCGCGTTGACGTCGGTATAAGCCGCGCCCCACACCACACCGCTGTTGTGCGCGTAGAGCAGGTCGTAGCGGCCGATCCACATCCACGCCGCCAGCACGAGCGCGAACGCCGCGAGCAGCGCGGACAGATGTGCGATCGCAAGCGGTCCCAGGTTGAGGTCGAATGTGTCGCCGCGCCAGGCGTAGATGATGCCGATCAATAGCGGTGTCAAGAACCCCAAGCCCAGCGCCCAGTTGACCACTGAATGCAGGAAAGGCAGCGTCAGAAGATAGAAGGACACGTCCTGGCCCAGGACCGGGTCGGTGACCCCCGTGGGCGTGGCGTGCTGGAACAGCGCCAGGCTCTGCCATTGCGTGCCCGCCCCGCCGGACAGCACGAGCGCCACCAGCGCGGCCGCGCCCAGGGCAGCGCCGCCCGACGCGCTGCGAATGCTCGAGCGCTTGATGCCGACGGCACGAAGGCTTGGCCCCGAACGGAAGCGCAAAGCAATGACGACGTTGACGACCAGGTAAGCAAAAGCAAGCGCGAAACTGCCGATGAAGAGCGCCGCCTGCAGGGCCACACGGGTCGTGAAAACGTCTTTGAATCCAAGCGAGTCGTACCACTGCAGCTCGGTGAAGAACCAAACGATCGGGCTGGCGAAGATGAAGATGAGCACGGCCAGCCCAAACAGCCCGGCGCCGATCCAGAAGCGTCGTGGCGGGCGAGGGATTCGGATCTCTCGGGCGTCGAATGGACCGCCTCGCTCGAAGGGATCAAACGGCCGGTACCGTCGGGTCACTGCTCCTGAAGCTTAGAGCGAAGCCAGGGCGAGGTCGTCGGCGCTGAAATCCTGATCGGCGTCCGGCGGCGGGTGGTCGAGGTGCCAACGCACGGTCGTGTGGAGGGTCTGGGCCGGGTCGGAGGTGGTCCACCCGAGGATGTCGCGGGCCCGCTTGCTGGTCGCGGGGATGTGCTGCGTCATCGTGCCGGTCGCCTCGAGGTCCTCGGGCAGCAGCTCATCCGCAACCCTCACCAGCTCCGCAGTGGAACTGGCCGCTTCCAGGATCATGCGCGACCACATGGCCATCGAGAAGGTCCGATCCTCGCACAGGTTGAGCGCGAGCCCCGCCGTCGAGCGCGACTCCAGCGCGAGCCGCGCGCCGCGGGCGATGTCGCGCACGTAGGCGCGACAGGCGAGCCACGTGCCGGCACCGACAGGAATCTGCCGTCGCCCGGCACGCACCCGACGCAGAAGGTATTCCTCGCGCAGCTGGTAGTCCCGTTCGCCATAGACCATCGGCAGCCGAAGGGAGGTCGCGCCTTCAGGGAGGTAAACGTCCTCGACGTCGAGCTTGTCGTAATCATCCATCCCCGGCGTCTTGCCGCGATACGGATAGCGCTTGCTTCGCACGGGCGATTCCTCGTCGAGCGGGACCGGATCGGTCTCGCGATCATCGTTGAGGGCGCCGAACGCCCTGTAGACGTCGATGCTCGATATGACCACGAGCCTCAGGCCTGACGGAACCGAATCAAGGACGGTCTGAGCGTCCGTGCGCGTCAGCGCCCGGCAGTCGACTGCCGCGTTCGGTGCGAACTCCGCCAGCTCAGATCGGCGCGCCGGCAGCTCCATTCGGTCGGCGTGCAGATGCTGGGCGGGCGGTAGGCCCTCGGGCTCGAGCACGCCACGATGCACGATCAGCAGATCGTGTCCGGCGGCGGCCAGCTCCTCGACGATGGCGCGCCCGATGAATCGGGTGCCGCCGAAGACGACGATCCTCACGCCACTGGTTTTGCCGCGGTCGGGTTCTTCTCGACGATGAGGTCGATGAGGCCCCACTCCTTGGCCTCTTGCGGGTTCATGAAGAAGTCGCGCTCCATGGCCCTCTCCACGTCCTCGAGCGGGCGGCCGCAATGCTTGCTGTAGATGCGCGCCATGGCTTCGCGCTGGCGGAGGATCTCCTGCGCGTGGAGCTGGATGTCGGTCGCTTGGCCCTGGATTCCTTGTGTGAACGGCTGGTGAATGAGGATCTGTGCGTGGGGCAGTGACATGCGCAACCCGGGGTCACCGCCGGCGAGCAGTATGGAAGCGCCGCTGGCCGCAAGCCCCGTGCACAGGGTGCCGACCTTCGGGCTCACGTACTGCATCGCGTCGTAAACGGAAAGCGCGGCGGTCAGCGACCCGCCCGGGCTGTTTATGTACAGCTGGATGTCGCGGTCCGGTGTTTCGTTTTCGAGAAACAGCAGCTGCGCCGTGACCGTCGTCGCCATGTCGTCGTCGATGACGCCGCGCACGAAAACAACGCCGTCCTTGAGCAACCGCGAGTAGATGTCATACGCGCGTTCGCCACGCCCGTCGTTGGTGATCACGGTTGGAATCAGGTGCATCTGGATTTACCTCCTTGGTTCGAAACCGATACGTGGTCGGGCCCTGGGTGGCGGGTTGGCCATCGCGAGATAAGCGCTGAAATCGGCGACGCTGCGCAGCGCCTCGAGCGGCATGCCGGCGGTCGCGAGCCGGAGCTTAACGGGCGGATCCTCAGGCCACGATCGCTGTTCGGAGTCGGCGCCAAGCAGGCGGGCGAGCTCGGCGTAGAGGTCGGCGGACCGCACCCCGAGCGCGTGCGCCACAGCCAGGAGCCGTTCCGTCGAGACCTCTTTGCGGCCTCGCTCGACCTCAGACAGGTGCGCGGGCGACAGTCCCGCCTCGGCCGCCACCTCGGTGAGGGTGCGGTGGTTCGCTTCTCGTCGCTGCCTCAGGACCGACCCGAGGGCGCCGCGAACGACGGTCGCTGATTCGCTGTAGGCGAACGGCATTCTTCTGCGGCGAATCATACGCCTGGACGGGAAACTGGTTTCCGCACCTTTGGCGCCAGCCGCACCCATCGCACCCATGAATAAGGACTGTTTGGCGCCAGCGGTGCGTTTGGGGCGACTCGCTGCTTCCTAGTCCTTGAGGTTGTTCGGGTCGAGTAGTTCCTGTTTCGGCCGCTCGATTCGCTGGCGCGACCGCATGATCTCAATGAGCTTCTTGCGGCCCTTGGGCGGTCCGATCATGATCGCGCCCACCAACCGGTCGTCTTTGAAGAACAGCTTGCGGTAGAACTTTTCCTCGAGGCTGAACGTGCGAACGGATTCGAGGTCGGGCTGCACGTCAGGCGTGACGCCCATCACCGCGAGAGTGGACCCGAACATCGTCGTCGTGTAGGTCGGGACGTCGAAGAAGTCCTCGTCCCCGCCGGCCATGTTTCGCGCCGCGACCTTGCCGTGCGCCTCTGCGTTGTCCCACGTGCCCATCTGGTTGTGACGCTCGACCATGAGGTCGTAGAACACCGCGATGTCTCCGGCCGCGTAGACGTCCGGCGCCGACGCGCGAAGCTTGGCATCGGTGACGACGCCTTTCTCCAACTTGACCGCCGACCCCGCAGCCGGCTCGGTGTAGTAGTCGAGCCCGACGCCGTACGTCAGCAGGTCGAACTCCACGCGCTTGCCGTTGACGGTCTCGGCCAGGAAGCGCCCATTCATGCGACTGAACTTCTGGACCTCGTCCGACGTGATGAACTCCACGCCCTGCGCCTCTCCCAGTTGACGGCAGAGCTGCCCACCTTCCTCATCCAGGACATAACGCAGAAACCACGGGCCGCGCATGATCCACGTCAGCTGCGCTTTCTTGCGGAAGCTGACTCCCTCTGCGAGCTCGTAGCCGATGAAGCTGCCGCCCATGACCAGCACCCGTTCGGAGGCGTCGGCCTTTTCGATGATGGCGTCGGTGTCGTCGAGGGTCTGGAAACCGAGCGCCTGCGACACCTGATCCGAGCCTGGCCATGGCGGTGGTTTGGGCCGTCCTCCGGTTGCGATTAGAAGAGCGTCGTACGCGAATTCCTGCCCGCGATTCGTGCGGACCAACTTGTTCGCAAAATCGATCTCCGTCGCCCACGTTTCGAAATGGATGTCGAGGCTGTGCTTTGCATAGTCCTCGACCGTCCGCATGAACACCTTCTCTCTGCGGACCTGGCCGCGCAGATATCGCGGCAGAGCCACACGGTTGTAAAGCGGATGCCGCTCGGCCGCGATCATCACGATCGAGGCATCGCCATCGAGCTTGCGGAGCTCCTCGGCGGCCGTCTGCCCGGCGATGCCGTTGCCGAGTATTACGTAGCGACGGCTCAACTACAGAGTGAGGGCGTAGATGTAGCTGTGGTCGTCGGCATTCGCGAAATCGTATCCGGAAGCATGAAGGTCATCGGCGGCGGGGTGGTCGCGGGGCAAGCTGACGACGACGTCATCGAGCCCATCCGCGTCGGCCTCGAAGCGGAGGGCCATCAGCAGCTCGCGAAGCGCCCCGCCCGCGCCGGCGAGCAAGCCGACCGCGATGTTGTTGCCCCAAGGCCGGCGAAGGCCCGCGACCGCGCGGCCGCCGGGCCCGACACGCAGCATCCCGTTTTCGGCGAGCCTGGCGAGCTCGGCCGCGCCCAGGTCGCGAGCGCCGTTGAAGTCGGCCATCACGCCCCCGAAGAGGCCGATTCCCGGGCTCGCGGCGACCATCGGCCAAAGCTTCTCGGCCTCGGCCGCATCTGGGATGCGCGCGGACTCTCCCCCCTCCATCCGGGGACCTCTCCACCAGCGCACATCGAGGAGCTTTCGAAAACCGGCTGATTCGAACAGGCGAACCGCGTCGGGGTTGCCGGTCGCCAGACGCATCTCGCTGCCGCCATGCCCGCGGGCCTCGGCGATCGCCGAGGTCAACATCGCGCGCGCGAGGCCCTGGCGGCGGTGGCTTGTCGCCACTCGAAGGCCCTCATACCAGACAAGGCCTGGAGCGTAGGGCCGGACGCGCTGGAGCCCGACCACCACACCGTCCACCTCGACCGCCTGGAAGGCTGAGGCCGAGTCGGCGACCCAGTCGTCGAAGACGTCGGGGATGTAGTCGTGACCACCCCACACGTCCTTTGTCAGCTCGATGACGCGTTCGCGGTCCGCCGGCCGAACCGGCCGCAGGGTCAGCTCCCTTGAGGTTGCCAATGGGCGATTCCTGAAAGCGCGATGCCGCTGTCGATCACGAGGTCGTCCCCGTCCTTGGTGACCATCTCTTCGAGCACGGTACGAGCGCTGGCCTCGTCCCAGCCGTCGCCGAAGAGCATGCGGGAGTCCGCGAGCGCCTCACCGATATCCGAATAGCGGTTGACCACCGGGTAGCGGATGAAATCGACGTCTGCGGTAATGCCCATCTCCATCAACAGCATGAACAGGTCGCTGAATTGGGGCGTGGGCAGCGCGGGACCTCCGACCATCCTTTGTCGCAGAAGCGTGGCCGGGTGCGGGACCGGCCCCTGCCGCAGCATGATGAAGACGCGCTCGCGCGCGGACAATTGAAGCTTGGTGATGAAGGGGACGGGTTCTCCGATTCCATACAGGACATGGCAGCAGATCACGACGTCGGCCTGGGCGACCTCGGCGTCCTGCCAGGTGCTGGCGATCACGGTCATGTTGTCTCGGTGTGGGATCTGTGCTCGCATCCCCTCGGACGGCTCGACCGCGGTAACCCACTCCACCTGCTCGGCAAGTGGCACCGAATGGCGGCCGGAGCCGGCCCCGGCGTCGATGAGGGTCTTGCGTGGCGACAGGTATGGCTCCATCACACGCAGGAAGTCGTCTTTCCGGTTGCGGGTCATACGCGCATATGAAGGCGCCCGCCGATCCCAGTAATTCAGGTAGCTGTGTCCGTCCGGGCCCGCCCGCAGGCCAACGATGGCGCGCCACCGTGCGGCCCAGTCGACACCCGCAAGCTCGCCGGTCATCCCTCCCTCATTTGTAGTAGGCAAGCTAGCTTGTTAACACCTTTGGGGACAAGTAGGGGACAAGTTTGGAGGGTCCAAGCAAGATGATGGGGTCGGCCGGCCCTCGGCCACCAGATGTAGTGCGAAGGCTAGGATAGGCGCTGTTCAATGGCAGGCGAACCGTCGTCGGAATTCAACATCGCGGAGACGGGTGTCCTCGCGCGATATTTCACCAACCTCGACCGCCCCGTTTTCGCGCTCCGCAACCTGCCCGAGGTGGTGAAAGGGGCGCTCTTCTCCCGGTATTCGCGCACCGAGAAGAGCCTTCGCAGGGTGCTGCTCGACGAGTTCATCAATCAGCCGGACTCCGGCTTTGAGGCGCTGGCGTCGGTTTCCGGCCAGTCTGACGACATGGTCGCCGTGCGGCGCGCCGAAGAGTTCTACGAGCGGGTTCTCGTCGGTTACGGAGATGACTCTGTCGCCGAGCTCGCCGGCGCTCACATCGCTGTCGAACGCACGTCCACCCTGGCCGCCAAGGCGCTGGAAGACAGCCGGATCGGGATCTCGCCACTCGAGAAGTCGACGCGGTACGTTCGGTTCGACCGGCCTGGCCGCGACGGTAGGTTTCTGTACCACCGCGGACCAGAGCTCGCGCACCCTGACTACGAGCCGGCCGCCGAGGTCCTCTTCGAAACCTACAGCGCGCTCATCGACCCGCTCACGCAGGCGATTCGCGAGCGATTTCCAATCGAGGAGAAAGAGAGCGACCGCGCATGGAAGGCGGCGACCCGCGCCAAGGCGCTGGACATGCTGCGAGGTCTCCTGCCGGCGGGGACGCTGACGAACCTCGGACTGTTCGGAAACGGTCGCGCCTTCGAATACCTCATCACCAAGCTCGCTGCCCATGAGCTACCCGAATGCCGCACGCTGGCCACCGACCTTCATCGCGAGCTCGAGCTCGTGATACCGGCTTTTGTCAAGCGCGCCCTGGACGAGAAGTACGGGATGCCGGCCGCCGAGCGTATGGCGCAAGTGCGCGCATCCGTCCAGAGCATCGCGAGGCTTTCGCCCTCCCCACACCGTGGGGAGGGTGGGGACGTTCACGCTCCCAAAGTCGTTCTTCTCGAGCACGACCCCAATGCCGAAAAGAAGGTGGTTGCCGCTGCGCTGTTTCCTTATTCGGACCTGCCCTGGGAGGATCTCGATGGGGACCCGGCGAAGGTGCTCGACGCCATGGTGGCCGATCGCGCCAAC
>Ga0209526_10002884_pt1 | contig 11662 bp, 19 predicted proteins | sample JacPinW_OM2H0_M1_FD_188566 | JGI IMG/M metagenome (GOLD analysis project Ga0209526, IMG submission 188566) | Forest soil microbial communities from Algoma, Ontario, Canada - Jack Pine, Ontario site 1_JW_OM2H0_M1 (SPAdes) (version 2) | ecosystem: Environmental > Terrestrial > Soil > Boreal...
ATCCATTCATTGCGGGCAAGAGGGGTGAGGTCTTCCCACGCAGCGAGAACCTTTGGGTTGGCAATCAGGACGCGTCTCAAATCCACCGGGACTGTATGTACCACTCCGCCGGAGATCGCCCTGGAGCCCATCGATCGCCCATCGTAGCTCCGATGCGGTCGAAGGTAGCCTTGAGGTCGGCGCGGCGCCGGGCGCTCGCCTCATCGGGGACCTCGTCCGCGACGACGCCGGCCAGCGAGCGGAGATCGTCCTCAGTTCCCGAGACCTCGATCAGCCCTCCGACGTGGCGGGAGCGATACACGAGGCGCTCGTCAGCGGAATCGAGAGTCTGGATCCGCCGCAGCGTCTCGAATTCGGCCGGTGAGAGCTGCACGGTCACCACTCCATCAGCCGATTCCGACGAGGCGCGCCGGGGTGGGATGTCCCAGATCGTCCCTTCGAAGCCCTAGGTCAGGCCGGCGTCCTCGCACCACTAGCATTGCCACCGTAGCTGCGGCGGGACATCGGTGCGCTGGATCTCGATGTTGCCAGGGCACGACCTGCCCTTCGGGCGCATGTTGCACTGGATCGCGCTGGGGGACCGTCTGCTCGGCCGGCGCGAGACAACCGGCTTTAACGATCGCGCCGAGGTGCTCGATGAGGCGGAAAAGTGCCCGGTGCTTGGTCGGGTCGAGTTCGGCGGTCCCATCGAAGTGGGACATATCCGTGACCCCCATCCGCCGCCCCGCGGATGCTGCTCGTGGCCCATCTTGAGAGAGCGACTATCTCCGCGATACGTTCGGCCCGCACCTCCGGCCGGCGTTTCGTGGCATCGATCCGCAGCCAGCCCTTCCGGTAGAACGTGGCAAGCGAGTCGAAGGCGCGGCGCACGCCGGTTCAAATAAGGCCAGATCGGTCGGGGACCCGGGGATTTGAACGGGCCTCAGGTCATGAACCGTGCCGCGGGCCACGACCTTGCCGCCGAACCCGGACGTAAGTGTGGTTCGGCGTGGAGGAGGGAGGTGAGGCTCGCCAAGGGCCGCACGTCGGGCAAGACGAGGCCAAGGGCGATTCACCGAGCCCGCATGCGGCTCGCTGGTGGCCGTGCTCCCGACCTATGCGTTTCGGCCTTCCAGTTCTTCGCCTCGCTGAAGGCGATCGACCGCGCCCGGAACTTCTTCTCGGTAGGAGCCGTCCGGCTGCCGGAAATCGGCGAGGCAGGCGGTGAGCGCGTCTTCGACTAGTGACCGCTACCCGCGGCAAGGGGCAAGGCCGACGGTTATGTGGCAGACCGTATTGCGGGCGCGCCGCACGAGTGGGCCGGCGCTCGCGCGGGTCAGTCGATTCGCTGGGCCAGTGCCACGATGATTCCCTCCGGCCCGCGCACGTACGCCATGCGCCAGATGTGTTCGTACTGACCGATGCCTCCGACCAGGCCGTAGCCGTCCGCTGCCAGCCGGTCGACAACCGCCTGGAGGTTGTCCACTTCGAAACAAACGCTGCGCAGCCCCAGCTCGTTGGACATGGCGTCGGGCGATCCCGGTTCGTGGTTGGGCCGGATGAAGCTCGACAGCTCCAGCCCGGTTCCTCCGTCGGGCGGCCGCAACGTGACGATCTCGGAACGGGAGTTCGGTATGCCAATGACAGTGTCGACGAACTCGCCTTCCATGAACATCCTGCCCTCAACCTCGAAACCCAGCCCGACGAAGAACGCCGTCACCGCGTCGAGGTCCCCGACCGTGATGCCGACGTGGTCGAAGCGTCGAATACGCGACACGGGTGAATCCTCCTGTCTTAGTCCCTCAGTTCAGGCTCGCCTTGCCGCCGCTTGCCTACGAGGGCCCGTCCGAACTTACAGGGTTGTCGCGGATGGCGTTTGTCCACGGAAAACATCGGTTCGTTCCTCTCCAGATCGCTTGTCACGTCTCTCATTGTTCGACCCTCCTCTCTCATCCGACTGCGGCCGCCTATGTCACGCGCTTCAGGTCGCGGTGGCGGTTGCATACTGCGGGCGCCCGATGGGCCGGTAGACCTGGATCGTTATCCCCTTCGGGGTGGCTCGCGAGTCGACCAGATCAAGCGCTAGGTCCGGGCCGGTGTCGGGGAACAGCCGCGTGCCCTGGCCGATGACCACGGGGAAGGTGAACAGGGTGATCTCGTCGACAAGCTGGTTGTCGAGCAGCCACCGGATCAGGGCGCCGCTGCCTTGCACCTGCAGCTCGCGTCCCGGCTTGGCTTTCAGCTCGCGGACGGCGGCCGCGACGTCACCGGAGAGGACGGTCGTCTTCGCCCACCGCGGTTCGGTGAGCGTGGTCGATGCGACGTACTTAGGCTGCTTGTTCAGGGCCGTCCAGATCGGGCTGTCGCCCGGATCGTCCCACGTTCCCCAGGAGCCGGCGAAGACCTCATAGGTCCGGCGGCCGAACAAGAACGCGTCGGCGCGCTGGAAGATCTCGTCCATGACCGTCCCGGCTTCGTTGTCGAAGTGGGCCCATCCGCCGCGCTCGAATACGCCGCGGTCGTCCTCGTCCGGCCCGCCGGGCCCCTGCATCACTCCGTCAACGGAGACCTGCGTGGTGGTCGCCAGTTTCATGGTCGCAGTTCCCTCCTGGTGAGTTTGTCGTTGGTTGGCTGGTTGACGTGGTCACAACGGCTCTCCTCTGGCTCTGCGGAAGCCAAAGGCAAGGTCCGGCTAATGGCTCCTTCCCACCGCTAATGCCATGACGGGCGGACGTATAACTTGCAATCAGGACGCGGTCGTGATGGCAAGGATGGCATCGATCTGTCCGACCGCCAGCCTCGTCCCCTCTCCCTTGCCCATTCCGAGCAGCTGCTCCATGTCCGCGATAGAAGCGAACCGGGTGATGATGGTCATGGTGCTCTTCTCGGGCGTCTCGACTAGGCGAACCTCGGCCGTCGTGGCCGGCAGGTCCTCGTTCGGCGGGCCGCAACCCTCCTCGAACTCGAGCGATCTGGGTGGATCGACCGAGGTGATTCGCCACCATCCATGGAGCTTCTCGCCGTCGGGCCCGGTCATGTAGTAGGTGACCCGGCCGCCAATGGTCAGATCGTGGTCGACGACGGTCGCGGGGTAATTCGGCGGGCCCCACCATCGTTCCAGCTGCCGCGGGTCCGCCCATACCTGCCAGACTCGTTCGACCGGCGCATCGAACTCGGACACGATCGTGAGCGTCAGCGCAACCGAGTCGCGGTCCACAGCGATCACCGTCATGATCTGTCTCCACCTAATGGGTTGGCGAGAACATCGCCGATCCGGTCAAGTCGACCACGCCACAGCAGCTCGAACTCCGCGAGCAGTGATTTCGCTTTGGCGATTGTGTCGATCTCCGTCTTGACGAGTTGCTCACGGCCGTGCCGCGTCAGGTGAACGAGTCCGGCGTCCTCAAGGACAGCCACATGCTTCTGCACCGCTGTCGTGCTCATCGGATAGAGGCGCGCCAACCCGGACACTGACAGTGTCCCCTGCATCGCACGGCGCAGGACGTCTCGCCGGGTGGGGTCAGCGAGCGCCCTGAAGACGCGATCGGCGTGCTCCTCCTGAAGGCCGGTACGACCTACAACCATCTGGTTGTAAGATTACCACGGCACCCAACCTGGTGGCGACCTCGCCAGGTGAACGGACGACAGAGATACAAGGAGTGACCACAACATGAGGTTGACGACGACGACCAAGGTCTCTGTTGACGGCGTAATGCAGGGGTTGGGCGGGCCTAGCGAGGATCGCCGTGGCGGCTTCGATCGCGGCGGATGGGCACCGCCCTTTGTCGACCCCGAAATAGCCAGGAGCACGGCAAGTGCGAGCGGCACCCTTTGGCCATTAGCGATCCCGAAGGCTGCGGCCGCAAAGACATAGGCCGCGGCGATGAGCGCCCAGAGCGTCCCGTAGATGACCGAGCGACCTCCGTGCTTCGGGTTCAGGACGGCCTGATCACGGAGGAACTCGGCCAGGATGACGGAGTAACCGTCCTCAAGCAGCTCGGCCTGATCCCTAACGCCTAACCGATAACCGCCTCGGGCTTGCGCTTGCAAGCCCGAGGGCTCTACCGGCTGTCGCGCGTCGTTTGCAAAGCATGTTGACCAGGCTGCATCGACCTGACCGGGTTTCGGCTGCGAGCAGACAAGGCCACGAAGCGTCTCCTACACCCTTTCCAAATGTGCGACCTCACGTTTCTGGGAACCTGGACGTCTACTAGGTGTGACAGACAAACAGCCCTTCGACATGGTCGTCGCCAGACACGGCGCCAGCGTCCTTCGGGTGTGCCGTGCTGTCCTCGGCTCCGTCGACGCCGATGACGCGTGGTCAGAGACGTTCCTCTCGGCGCTGAAGGCGTATCCCGAACTACCCGCGGACGCCAACGTGCAGGCGTGGCTGGTCACCATCGCGCACCGCAAAGCGATCGACATCACCCGTGCCACCGCGCGAGCCGCCGTCCCGATGGCCGAGATCCCCGACTTGCCATCGGGACGATCAACGGACCATCGAGACCTAGATCTGGCCAAATCCCTAGCTGAACTACCCGACAAACAACGGCACGCCGTTGTCTACCACTACCTGGCGGGGCTGCCATATCACGACGTGGCCGCCGTCATCGGCGGCAGCGCCGACGCCGCCCGCCGGGCGGCCGCCGACGGCATCGCCACACTGCGCAAGACCCATCCGGGTGACGCAGGCAGGACAAAAGGATAAACCCATGACTACCAGCAACCACCGCGACGACGAACTGTTCGCGAATCTGTCGCCGATCGGCGACACCGAGCTGCAGGCCCTGCGCGACCGGCTGGCGGCACGCGCCGAGGCGGCCGAGCTGCTCGACGTAGCCTACCGCACCATCGACACCCCCGTCGGGACGTTGCTGCTGGCCGCCACCCCCCTGGGCCTGGTCCGCATCGCCTACGACCGAGAAGGGCTCGACACCGTGCTAAGCAGCCTGGCCGCCAAGCTCAGCCCCCGTATCCTGAACTCCCCGAAACGGCTGGAAACCGCGGCCCGCCAAATCGAGGAATACTTCGCCAGGCGACGCGACCAGTTCGACCTGCCGCTGGACTTCAGCCTGTCCACCGGCTTCCGGCGGCTCGTCCTCGACGCCCTGCCCGACATCGGATACGGCCACACCGCCAGCTACGGCGCCGTCGCAGCGGCGGTGGGCAACCCGAGAGCGGTTCGCGCGGTCGGCACCGCCTGCGCCACCAATCCGCTGCCGCTGGTCGTGCCATGTCACCGTGTCGTGCGCTCCAGCGGCGTCATCGGGCCCTACCTGGGCGGCCCCGACGCCAAGAAACTCCTTCTGAACCTGGAGGGAGCAGCATGAGCACCATCCCTACGACAGGACAGAGCTCAACGACGCGGACACCCCAGACCCAACCCTGGCAACGGCGCATCGACGAAGCGGACTGGGACGCCATCACCGCCGAGGTCAATCAGTTCGGCTGCGCGCTGACCCCGCAGCTGCTCAGCGTGCCCGAGAGCGCGCGCATCGCCGGCCTGTACGACCAAGACGAGCTGTTCCGTTCCACGGTCAACATCGTCCGCTACCGCTTCGGTTCACGTTGGTTCTCGTGTTCCACGACGCAGCTTGAGCGCGGTGTCCACCACCGTGCCTTAGCCCGATGCCACGCCGCGCCTCAGCGAGATATACCTCCTCGACATAAAGGCATATCGAACTAAACATTCTGGGCCGTTAAGAACGGTGTCCTAGGCGACGACCAGTAAACGGACCACAGACAAACAAAGGAGCTCACCATGGTGACGAAGGTAACAGCGGCTGCAGAGTCCGCGGCTGCCACGGACTCGGATCCCGTCAGACGATGCGGCTGCGGCCACGCGAGAGCCGTCCACTGGGAGTACGCCCGCATGCAGGGCTGCTCGCACCCAATGGGCCGGCTTCAGCAGTGCACCTGTCGCGGCTACCTTCCAGTCTCCGCTCAGTTGCAGGATGGGATCGATGACCTCCTGAACTTCGTCGCCGAGTGTGAGCGCGACTGGGCGCTGCTCGACCGGATCGACCTCTCGCTTGGCCTGGCTAGGGGCGGCCGAGGCCAGGTGGCCTAGAACAGAGCAGAAGAAGCTTTCGAGACGAAATAGCTGGTGTAAAAGCTGGTTTTCGTCAGCTATTTACATCTGTTAGGCTGCGGACGTACAGATGTTCGGCACGGTAGAAGAGGGGGAGCGAGAGATGCTGATGACCACCACCGAGGCCATCCCCGGCTTCCAGGTCGAGCAGGTGCTCGGGCTGGTGGAGGCCAGTAGCGGCTGGGCAGTCGGTGTGGCCCGTAATCGGCTGGTCAAGAAGGCGGAGCGAATGGGTGCAAATGCCATCCTGGCCACTCGGTATGCCAGCGGCACTGGGAGTCTCAGTGGCACCATCTGCTACGGCACCGCGGTGGTCGTGCGCTCCCGGTCCGGCTGATGCTCGCCAAGTCGAGCGCCGGTCACGTCCAGTGCCTGGTCGAGCCACGGGAGGAGCAACTGCCGGAGCTCGGCCAATCCGAACTCTGCTTTGCCGAGGAGAACGTCCCCGAGGGGACAGCTGGCGCGCCTGAAGAGGCCACGGCGGTGGCGCCAGCAGCGATCGCAGAAGGGACAGCCTGCAGCTAGTTGGCATGGAGGCTGCTCTGGCCCTCAGCCTCGCCGAGCTCGAGCATCCGGTTACCGCCTATCTGAACGGTCTGGCTCCCTCATCGCGGCACCCCCAGCTGGCCGCCCTGGAGGCGATTGCGCGCCGCTCCACCCAGGTCTTCGGCGCCGAGACGATGCCCTGGCAGCGGCTGCGTCGTCCCCATGTGCTCAAGATCCGGAGCCTGCTCGAGGAGAACTACCTGCCCGCCACCGCCAACCGCATGCTCTCCGCCCTGCGAGGAGTGCTCAAGGAGTGCTGGCACTCAGGGCGGCTGGGCATGGAGGAGTACCGCTTGGCGGTCGACGTGGAGCCGGTGCGGGGAGAGTCCGAGCCGCGCGGCCGCGATCTCTCCTCCAGCGAGCTGCAAAGCCTGCTCGAGGCCTGCTCCCGGGCGCCTCAGCAGGTCAGGCATCGCCAGGACTCCGTGAGCCGGCGCCGGCGCGACGGAGCCCTCCTGAGCCTGCTCTACGCCAGCGGGCTGCGCCGGGCCGAGGCGGTCGCCCTCGAGCTCGCCGACCTCGACCTGGTCACTGGTCAGCTACGGGTCCGCCGGAGCAAGGGCCGCAAGCCACGGCCGGTCTCGCTGCCCGCCTCAGCTCTCCCCGCCCTCCGAGACTGGCTACAGGTGCGCGGCAACGAGCCCGGTCCTCTCTTCTCTGCCGTGCTCAAGAACGGGCGGCTGGTCCGCGAACCGGACGGGCGGCTGCAGGGCCTGAGCGGCTCAGCCGCCTGGGCGATCTGCCAGGAGCGCGGGCGGAAGGCTGGGATCAAGCCCCCCGCCCCACACGACCTGCGTCGGACCTGGACTGGCGACCTGCTCGAGGCCGGGGTGGACCTGGCCACGGTCCAGAAGATGGCCGGGCATGCCTCGGTGTCTACGACTGGGCGGTACGATCGACGCGATCACGGCGTCCAGCGCAAGGCCGCTGGGCAGCTGCTCGTGCCCTACGTGGCGCCCGAAGACTGATCCACCGGCGCTGAGGGCCTGCGGCTGGGCGACTCGTGGTCATCACGAATCTCGGGGGATCGGGGGGCAAGCGCTACGGGGGCCCCGCGCTACCGAACGTCGACGTGCAGGCCCCTGGACGGACGGCGGTCAGGCAGGAGCCGCTGCTGCCTCCGGCTTGTGCACGAGCGCGCCGTCGATCTCGATCTTGACGTCCTCGCTCACCACCAAGCGACCGCCCTCCAGCACCATATTCCACGTCAACCCCCAATCGGAGCGGCGCAGTGTTGCCTCGGCGCTGAAGCCGACTCGGTCGAACCCCATCATGTCCTGAAACGCTTCCTCGATCTCCACTTCGAGAGTAATCGGATGAGTGTTCCCTGCGATGGTCAGATCGCCAGTCACGCGGTATCGTCGCTGGCCCGTCTCCTCGACCTTTGTGCTCCGGTATGTGATCTCAGGGTGCTGCTCAACGTCAAGGATGTGCGTTCGCAAGTCGTTGTCGCGCATCTCCAGACCCGTATCTATGCTGGCTGCATTGATTGTCAGCGTCGCGACCGAAGTCAGCGGGTTGTTGTCTTCGACCTCGACCTGGCCCGACCACTCTTTGAACTTGCCGCGCACCCTGGTGACCATCATGTGGCGGGCCGAGAGCCCGATAGTCGTGTGGTTGGGATCAACGGTGTAGACGACTTTCATCACTCCCTCCTCAAGCCAGTCGGTTCCCCACGCCCGGCGCTCCGGGCTGATTGCATAAGCAACTATATCGCCATGGCGGGGCTCTGACCTATTGGATGTCGTCGAGGGTTCAGTCCTAGAGGTCGGCGACGGAGTTGACGCGGCTCCAAGCAAGGCCTATCGGGGAGGAGCCGAGAGCGGGCGCCACTCTGACGAATTTGCTTCAACGCGTCAGACAACTAGCGGAAGTTACAAGGCTTCCGAGCCCGGGTGTGGCTTTCCGGCGCTCGTCCTCCGCTACATCGCGAGGCATGTGCTCGCTTCGACTGACTCCGAGCGGCGATCTTAAAGATCACCGATCCGTGCCTCCAAGCGCTCCCACGCCAGCCTGATCGCGTGGGGCTCATCGACGCCCCACACGAACATCACCGGTGTCTCGTCGCGATCGATCAGATCCCTGACGATCTGTCCCGTGCCCGAGCTCCCGCGGTGACAGCGGCGACCAGGATCGAGACTCGACACGCCCCCGGCCCCGGTGGTCTGGCTTCCTGGTGTGCTCCTACTCGGAAGCGCAACCGGCACCGACAAGCAAGCTGCGGGTCGCCGCTACCGCTGTCGACTGCTGAGCGCGCAGTCGCACCGGGCGCCCAGAGGGGCGGCTGATGCAGCCCGCTTCGGTGACGATCGCGTTGGTTTCTAGTCCGCTAATGCTGCTACGTGGGGATGAGGAGCTGCTGAGCTTCACAGGCCGGCTTGAGATGGACCGAGAAGGCGAGACCCCGGGCGAAGACTTCGACCCTGACGAAGGACCGATGGCGGTAGTCGGCGTGACCATGGGGGAGCTCGCGGAGCCGGCGGAGCTGGTCGACGCCATGGCGGAGATGGAGCCCGACGTCCAACTGCCCCATGGCCTAGACGAGCGCCTGGTCGTGGACCGCCATCAGCACATGCAGGCTCTGAGCACCGAACAGTGGGAGAAGATCCGGGAGAGGGCCGCTCAGGGCTGGACTCGATCAGAGTCCCCGGTCTAGCGGCTCGAGGCGTCAGCGGCTGCAGGAGCCGGCTGCTCCCCGCAGCCGGCCATCCACAGGGCCCCGGGTGCAATGAGCGTCAGCTGGCGCGGTCTTGTGAGTGCTTGCCTCTGACCAGGCATCGTACGTCTCAGACGTGATGCGTCAGATGGCAGCGAACTCGTGACCCCCTTGATTATTCATCGCTAGCAGGGGTGCTACTATGTCGGCGCGCGTCGGCAGACCATGCACTTGGCGCGCCTTCTCGCTCGCGGGGACTCTATAAGGGGGGGTCATGGGACAGAGACCAAAGCTGCCCAGGCGTTTCACTAGCCGGCGTTCCTTTTTGCTCACAGGACTGGCGGCCGGAGCGGGAACCGTGGGCTCCGGGCTGCTGGCCAACGGGGTGACGGCGTTCGCCGCCGACGATAAAGCCGGTCTCACACAGGGAGACGCGGCCATTCTCAGGTTCCTGTCTGCGGCCGAGATCATCGAAGCCGATCTGTGGCAACAATACAACGAGCTCGGCGGTATCCAAGACAGCGAGGTCCCCGGGGGAAGCGGCAGCGCGCCGTACACCGCTGCCCTCAAGGTGTTGGATGGGGACATGGATCAGTACATCCACGACAACACCGAGGATGAGTTCAGCCACTTCGCATTCATCAACGCTTTCCTGACTTCGAAGGGCAGGGACGCAGTCAACCTGGATCAGTTTCGCACCTTAGCAAGCAGTAAGGCGACCGGTGCGCAGCAAATCGGACGGCTCACCAACCTCACGCAGCTCACCGTGGACACCAGTTGGTGGACTCGGTACCGCAGCCGAACACAGAACCCCGACTTCGGTGACACGTTTCGTCAAGCAGTCCCGGGTCTGAGTTCGGGGCAGTTCCCGGCGATTCCCCGAAACGACGGTGACCTCGCTCCCCCTGACCACCTTCAGGCGATCGCCAACACGGCCGGATTCCATTTTGGGTTTATCGAGCAGGGCGGTACCAGCCTCTATCCTCAGCTGGCACAGCGGGTCACCCATCCGCAAGTACTGCGCATCTTGCTAAGTATCGGCCCGACCGAGAGCATGCACTTTCAGACCTGGCATGACAAGGCGGGAAATGCGCCTCCTCTGACCGACCCCACGAATGGGTTGGTGTTTCCGAACCTCAATGCTCCTCCTTTCGATGGGGAGGACTTCCAGACCAACCTCATCATGCCCGAGCCCACCATATTCCTCAACCGAAAGTTCCCGGTCGTTTCGATCGTTCGCCCGACCGAGACCAAAGGTGCTGCGATGGCCGCGCTCCAGGCCTTGACAGCCGATGGACTGTTCATCGGTCAATCGCCGGCATTCTTTGCCGTCCTAAAAGAGCTCGCAAAAGAAGCAGACGCGGCGCGACACGAGTCTTGAGCGATAACCGATTCAGTCGTTCGCGGATGGATGACCCACGATGCCGGCGCAGACCGCGAGCTGCGGCGGACGGGGCGGCCATCTGCGCTGTCTGTCCAGGGTAGAGCGGATAGGGTGCCCTGTCCGCTCTGCTCTGGTCGGACCGCGGGCTGGTCCGGTTATGAGCCTCATAGCGCACGCTGCTCGGGCCAGGGCTGACCGCGGACCGGCTGATTTGAATCCCGCGCCCGGTGCAACCCAGGGCGGAGCATCGTAGTCGCCCAACGATCGGCCTCGGTGATCACCCAGAGCCGATCATGAGTCGTTGTGGTGGCCATTGGCCACCATCGAGCAACGACTGGATCATCGGATCACTGCCCTCGACCTCGGCCCTATGTACGCGAACCCGTTTAAACGTGCTGCCTTCGCGTTTTCACAGGGGGAGGAGGGCGGGGGCTGCGCGCCCCCGCTACTGGGGTTGACCCCTCGGCAAAGGGGGGTCAACCGTGAACGGCGGCCGCTGGCAGGGCCTGAAGACCTGTGCCCCCTCCGCCCTCACCACCGTCGAGTATCAGGGCGGCGCCGTCAGTCGGACAGTTGGGCAAACCTAGGTCCGCCCACTTCTTGCTCAGCCGAATCGTGTAGCCGCACTCCGGACACTCGGCCTTGAGTATCCGCGTGGATTGCTTCTTCGGCCGATCGTCGGGTCGCAGGATGATCGGCTTGTCGCCTGGCTCGGTGGGGGGGACCAAGATCTCCCCCCGCCCGGTGATCGCGCCATGCGGGTACTGGCCCAACTGTGGCAGCAGCGTCCAGTTGATGAAGTCCAGGAGCTCTGGGCTGGCGACGGTCGCCGTCATGGGGCCGGTCAGCCCCAGCTCGACCGCGAGAGCCTTGAAGGCCTTGCCGTGTCCTCGGCGGCCGGCTGCGTGCACCAGCTCATGGCGCAGGGTGACCAGCACACCCTGGATGCCGGCGACCTGGTCGAGCACTGGGCTGATGAAGACCTCGACGTAGCCCCGGCTGGAGG
>Ga0209526_10002886_pt1 | contig 11656 bp, 5 predicted proteins | sample JacPinW_OM2H0_M1_FD_188566 | JGI IMG/M metagenome (GOLD analysis project Ga0209526, IMG submission 188566) | Forest soil microbial communities from Algoma, Ontario, Canada - Jack Pine, Ontario site 1_JW_OM2H0_M1 (SPAdes) (version 2) | ecosystem: Environmental > Terrestrial > Soil > Boreal...
GGCCGATCCGAAGGGAGTTCGGCGACTCGGAGTTCCACGCCAGCGATCCCTCCGAGCCGTCGATCTCGAACCACAGGCGAGCTTTGCGTCCGGCGCTGACTTGCGAGACGGTCACGACGCCGTGCAGGTTATTTTCCAAATGCAGCAGCACCGAAGCATAGTCGTCGGTGGTGATGGGAACTTCGTCGGCAGCGCCCGAGCCGGATTTTTGAAACGTCTCGACGCGGCCGCGCGGCCGCTGGCGCACGGGAATCACCGTGGCGAGATCGGCGCAAAGCTCGATGACTTTTCGGCCGGTCATCCACATCAGTAAGTCGAGCCAGTGCGTGCCGATATCCGATACCGCGCGAAGCTCGCCGCCGAGTTTCGGATCCAGGCGCCAATTCCAGTCTTTGGGAAAAAGCAGCCAATCCTGCAAGAAGCTTCCGTGAATGAGCCGCGCTTGCCCAATCGCGCCGCTCGCGACGATCGACCGGGCTTCCTGACAGAGCGGATAGTAACGCAAATTGTATGCGACACCGCCCACGCGGCCCGCTTCGCGCGCGAGAGCCGCGAGCATCGCCGATTCACGAGAGTCCATCGCCAGCGGCTTTTCACAGAGGACGTGCTTACCAGCGCGCAGTAAGATGCTGGCCTGCTGAAAGTGCAAGTGATTCGGAGTGCAGATGTGCACGGCGCTGACGTGGGGATCCTGCGCCAATTCCTCGAGCGAACCATAGGCGCGCTCGATACTCAGGGACTCACAGGCCTCCTTCGTGCGCTCGGCGGAACTGCCGAGAATGCCTCGCACGGGTATTCCCAGACGCCGGATCGCTTCAAGGTGCGCTCGGCCCACAAACCCGACACCCACCACTGCCGCTGCCGTTTTCATAGCCTCCTCCGTCAGTCTTCATTTCCATCTTTTTTGATCTCGCTGGCAAGGTAACAGTTTTCGCTCCGACTGCAATTTAAATTTTCAGCGGGGCTCTTCGGACGGTGATCGCGGTACCGAACCACATCGACCGCCATCGCGCAGATCTGTTTTGTTATGGGTACTTATATGATTTATCCGACGAGCTTCCTGGTATCTGTATTCATACATAAGCATCAGGTAAATTTAGCTCACCATCCTTCTCTAAGTGCTTCCAATTCAACGTCCGATCCTCGGCCATGCCCGCTTGCACTATGGCAGTGATATTGCCCTCGTGCTTGGGACGTTGTCGGTCGTTGTGAAGGTCGCTGCTCTTCTGCGGTAATTCAATAAGGAGCCTTACATGAGGAAACGTTTTGGGGGAATGATCATTGCGCTCTGGTTTGCGACCACCTTGATGGTGGCGTCGGCGTGGGCGCAAGACGCGGCGTCCGTCATCGGCACGGTGACGGACAAGACCGGCGCCGCCATTTCCGATGTGGGCGCCAAGCTCACGAACACGCGCACGGGCGCTATCTATGAAGCGCAAACGGACGCCGATGGTTCCTACCGCTTCCTCAGAGTTCCGCCAGGCCCCGGATACGCACTGACGGTCAGCAAGGACGGGTTCCAAGCCGTCACCGTTTCGGATCTTTATTTGGCGGTGGCGACGACTCGAACCCAAGACTTCAAACTCCAAATCGGCACGATCACTCAAACCGTCGAAGTGAAATCCCAGGGCTCGGTCAGCCTCAATACTACGGACGCGACCGTTGGAAACAACTTCGATATGCGGACGGTGCATGAATTGCCGCAGCAGTTCCGGGACAACCCGGCAAACCTATTGCGATTGGAGCCGGGAGTGCAGACCGCCGCCGCGGTGGATGATCCCAATGGAAATAGGGACGGCGCGGTGACCGGCGCGCGCACCGACCAAAACAATATCGTCGTGGACGGAATCGATGGGCAGGATTTCGCGATTGGACAAGCTTTCGCGCTCGTGGCGCAGATCCCGGTAGACGCCGTCCAGGAGTTTCGTACCGATGTGGCAAACCCGACGGCCGACTTCGGCCGCGGCAGCGGCGCTACCACGGTCATCACGACCAAGAGCGGCACGAACAACTGGCATGGCTCGGCGCGCGAATATCACCGCAACACCGTCACCGAAGCGAATTCGTTCTTTAATAACGCCGCAGGCGTCGCGCGCCCGGCCCTTATTCGCAATCAATTCGGCGCCAATCTCGGCGGCCCAATTAGAAAAGACAAGCTTTTCTTCTTCTTCGATTTTGATGCTCGCCGGGATGCCAAACAAGACTCCATTCTCCGCATCGTCCCTCTCGATTCCGTGCGCAGCGGCCAGCTGAGCTACGTCAACAGCAGCACTCCTTCCTGCACGAACGCAAGCCGGCTCAGCACGCAACCGAGCTGCATAACCACGCTTCCCGCTACAGGTCCGAACAGCGTCGCTTCCCTCGATCCGGCGGGCATCGGTGCCGACCCGGCACTTCTCCAGTTCATTCAGTCCCGATACCCACACGCGAACGATCTGGCCAGCGCAGATTGTGTAAATACCGGCGGGTTTCGATTCAATGCTCCCGCGCCTCTTTCAGAAAATACCTACACCTCGCGAGTCGACTACCTTCTCTCGAGCAAGCACAAGCTGTTTGTACGATTCAACTTTAACAATCTGACGCAAGGCGACGACCTTAACGGCGCAAGTCCAATCACAGGTTTCGCGGCTTCGATCTGGTTTCCGGGCGATCCCCTCACCCAGCAAATCGTAGTCCGGGACAAAGCCTGGGTACTCGGCGAAACCTGGACGATCAACGCCAACACCGTCAATCAATTTGTTTATGGAGAATCGCGAAACGAACTCAACTTCCCGCGGCCATTCAATCCGAATGGCAGTACCTACCAATTCTCCTTCATGAACAACCTGACCTTTGACGCGCCATACGCGAGGCAGACCACGTCGTCGCGCTTGATTCCTATTCCCACCTTCCGGGACGATCTTACCCACATCCTCGGGAAACACACTCTACAGTTGGGTGGAGTCTGGAAGCCCATCCGCACCCGCAGTTCGCAAGCCAACGACTTGAATTTCGTGTTCCTCGGTTTGGGACCGACACTGGGTTCCCTCGCGCCCGATCTGCGTCCGGCAGACATTCTCAACGATCCGGCAGCCCAGAGCGCTTGGGACAACATTTTCGCCGGACAGCTCGGTTCCTGGAATGGAGTTGCCGGTGTCTATAACTACGGCAAGAACGGTAACGCGTTCCCTCACTATACCGGCGCGCGGCGCGACTACCGCTACTACGAGTATGAGGGCTACATCCAGGATTCCTTTAAAATCCGCAGCGACCTGACCCTCACCTATGGCCTTCGCTATCAATATGATTCTGTACCGTATGAGACCAGTGGGCTCGAAGCCATAGCGCAAGTGGGCTTGGCCACGGAATTTAGCCCCCGGGTGCTCAACGGTCTCGGTGGCGTTTCCGGCAACGGCGGACCGCTCCTCACCTACCGTTTCGCTGGAAAGGCCAATCATGGCGCACCTTCGCTCTACGCGGGAGACAAGACAAACTTCTCTCCGCGCTTGGCTGCGGCCTGGAATCCGGCGTTCCGCGGCGGTCTTCTCGGAAGCGTATTGGGAGAGCGGAAGACTGTCATTCGTGCCGGTGCGGCGATGATCGACGACCACACCGCGCTCAGCTCGATCAATTTTCAACAGGATCAAAGCAACTTCCTGTTTGGGAATCAAGCGAGTGCGTTCTTTGCCGCGGCTACTCCGGAGCAGACCCTGGCGACCAACCCCCGATTTACGGACATCAATACCGCGCCGGCAAACCCGCCCGCACCGGCGTTCGTGAACCCCTTGACTCCGCAGGTGGCCGGAGGCATCGGCAACGGCGCATCGCAAAATGTGACGGCTTACAACGTGGACCCGCACTTCAAGACGCCCTATGCGCTGACTTATACCGCCGGTCTTCAGCGAGAACTGCCCGGTGATTTCCAATTGGAGATGAGCTATTTCGGCCGCTTTGGTCGGAGACTGTTCTCTATCGCGGACGCGGCGCAGCTCACCGATTTCAAGGATCCCGCTTCCGGTCAGACGCTCCTTCAAGCGGTCACGACGTTGGAAAATCTCGCACGCCAGGGCGCAGTGAAGGTGCCGGCGCAACCCTTCTTCGAGAACCAAATCAGTTCCGCACTGGTCGCGCAAGGGGCCGCCCCTTGTGCTCCAAACTGCACGCAGTCCGTCTATTCGAACAATACCACCACCCTGCAACTCGGTAACCTGGCCGGCCTGGTCCAGAATCTCGCCGCGTTTCAGAACACCGGCGGCGGGTTTCCGTTGCCGCCCGGTGTCGGTCTTCCGGCCCAGTTTTCTCAAAACCTTTACGCCTCAAACAAAGGCTGGTCCAGCTATAACGGTCTATTGATGACTCTCCGCAAACGCTTCTCCCGCAACTTGCAGATGGACTTCAACTACACCTTCTCCCACTCCATTGATAATTTCTCGGCCATCGCCAACAACACGGGAAACGGTAACCAGATTCTTTGCGACGTAAGGAATTTGGGAGCGTGCCGCGGCAATTCGGAGTTTGACGTCACGCACTCGATCAGCGCGTATGGAATTTATGACTTGCCCATCGGACGCGGACAGCGGATCGGTCGGAACATGTCCAGGTGGCTGCAGCAGATCGTTGGCGGGTGGGAACTAGCGCCGCTGGTGACCTGGCGCACGGGTTTCCCGTTCAGTCCAATTACAGGTGTTTCTACGACCTCACTGGGGTCGGACGCCTTGGGGATCTTCCATGGGAACCAATCCGCGATTGCTACGAACCTGCACTTCGATCCTGCCTCCGGCGCCCTCCAATTGTTCAAGGATCCCGCGGCGGCCAAGGCAGCGTTCCGTGCGCCGACCGGCCAGCAGATCGGCAACCGGGATATTTTCCGTGGCCCCGGCTTCGCGAACGTCGATCTGGCGATTGTGAAGAACTGGCAGCTTTTCCGCGAGGGCTATCGCTTACAGTTCCGCGCGGAAGCCTACAATGCCCTGAATCATCCTAGCTTCGCGTTGCCGCAAACGAGCAACATTAACAATGGACAGTTTGGACAGATCACTGCAACGTCCAGTACCGCACGCGTCTTGCAATTCGCGTTGCGGTTCGATTTCTAGTCTAGCGGAGGTAGCCGCCACGAGTGGGGCAGGATCTTTCTGCGGCGAATAGGAGATCCTGCCTCCATCGTCTTTGTCCAGGGCACGACTGGCTCTGCGGTCAATCCTTCTCCGCAAGCAGGGAATCGCGTATTTGTTCCAGTTCCTTCTTTTTTGCTTTATCTACATCCGGGAACGCCAGCTCCAACCCGTTCAGCGCTTCGACGATCGCCGAGGCCACGACCAGCCGCGCAAACCATTTGTTGTCGGCCGGAATCACATACCAGGGAGCTTGTTTCGTCGCTGTCTTCTGAATCATCTCTTCGTAGGCTTCCTTGTAGTCCTGCCAGAACGCCCGCTCTTTGATATCCGCTAGCGAGAATTTCCAGTTCTTTTTCGAATCTTCCAGGCGCGCGAGAAACCGCCTTTTCTGTTCTTCTTTTGAAATGTAAAGGAAGAATTTGCGAATCACCACTCCATTGCGCCCCAGAAACCGTTCAAACGCGTTGATGTCTTCATAGCGTTCGTCCCAAACATGTTTCGTTAGCAGCCGTTCGGGCAACTTCTCCACCTTCAACAATCCCGGATGCACCCGCACGACCAGCACCTCTTCGTAGTACGATCGGTTGAAAATACCGATCTTTCCGCGTTCCGGCATCACTTTGTGAGTCCGCCAAAGGTAATCATGATCCAGCTCTTCGTTTGTCGGCACCTTGAAGGCATGAACGTCGCAGCCTTGCGGATTCACGCCGGACATCACGTGTTTGATCACGCTGTCTTTGCCTGCAGCGTCCATGCCTTGAAAAATCAGCAGCAGCGCCCAGCGATCCTGCGCGTACAGCTTTTCTTGCATCTGACTAGCCATGGCGCTGCTCTGCTCGAGGAGCTTCTTGGCGTGCTTTTTGGACTTCACGCCGTTGGTGTCGGCAGGATTGAAATCCTTGAGGTGAAACTTCTCACCTTTGGTGATGCAATAGGGTTCGGCCAGGCGTGATCCTTCCTGTATGAGCTTTCGTTCCTTCATCGTATGCGAAGTGTAGTACAACCAGGCCCGTCAAAACAGCGGACCGAGTCCCCAGCCAAAGGCGGAGAACCGGTTGTGCGCGTGGAACGCCGAGCCGTCTGGCATCCGCAGCCAACGGTCCAATCGCAGCACGTTCAGCGCGTAGTAGACTTTTATGGGAACGCCCACTCCCGGCACGGTCCATCGCAACTCCACGCCCGTCGAACCATGAAGTACGCCGTTCGTGGAGTCTAGCAGCGAGGGACGCGCGTGCCCGAGCCAATTCTCCAGAAGTAATCCCGAGCCCAAGTCGAAAAAACCTGCAGCCTCCGTGCCACCGGAGAGCCGTGCGCGATACTCCGCGTTTGCCGCGCCGGCGAGATCGGCGCCTGCCGGCGTTGTGGAATATTTCTTTGGGCCTGACGCTGACCAAGACGCCACCGCATCTGGGCCAAGTTCCCCGGCACGCAGTCCGCGCACGAATTCATCGCCAGCCAAGAACCGCGCCAGGAAAGGCAGGTCTCCGGAATAGCTGCCCACGCCCGTCAGATTCGTCCGCAAGGCCCATGCGTTTTGGCGACAGAAGACCGGATCCTGAAAAATGTGGCTATACCCGGCCTGCGAGCGCACCAGGTTCTCACGACCTCCCAGCCAACCTCCCGAGACCGAATCCGCGAAACTCACGGTTCCGTTGCCGGTATCGTGCGTCCAGCCGAGCCCCGCTGAATGGCTTGAGGTATCGGCCCGAATATCACCGACCGACCCTCCCGTCACTCCCGAAGGGAGCACTCGCGAATACTGCGTTCTCGAATGCGACAACTCATAGTTGATCTTCAGGGTGTCCACACGGGTCACGGCGTAGCTCCACGCCGCGTCCACTCCCTCACTCTGCTGTTTAAAGAAGGGGCCCTTGGTTCTGCCTGCAAGACGCGGTCGCAGAAATGTATTGAACACGGAAAGCGCCAGCGATCCACGCGAGCCCAGAAAGCCTTCTTTGGCAAAGCCGATCGCCAACTCCAGGCTCTCCGGGCCCCCCTCGACGTGTGACGACAGGAGTTCTTCGCGGTCGAGAAGGTTGAACACCGTGTATGCGAGGCCGACAGTGCTGCCGAATTGTCCGCAGCCCCCGCCCAGCGAAGCCCGCTGTCGCCCGAGCTCCTCGACACGAATGGTAATGTCGACGGTGCGTGCAACTTCGTCCGCTTCGACACGCACATCCCTTTTTTTGATCGGCTTGAAGTAACTCGTCCGCGCCAGCCGCGCCAGCCCGGCTTCCAGAACGCGATCGTCCAGCGGCGTTCCCTCCTTCAAGAGCATGCGGCTGCGGAAATACCGGTCAGGGAAGCGGCGGTTCCCCACGAACTCCAGCCGCCGCACGATGTAGGGCGGCGTCGGGCTCACCTGAAGCTTTACAAAAGCGGTATGACCCCGAGCGTCCAGCGTTCGAATCGCTTCAACGTCGTGAAAGGTTGCGGCATCGCTCCCGTGCGACCTTGGCTGCACCCGCGACTGCCAGGAGCGTCGGAGATTCTCGATGGCTCGCGCAGAGTAAGGCCGTCCCGGCGCCACATCGGGGAGTGTGACTTCTCGTTTGCCGCGACTCGCCGCGCGCGCCAGCGCTTGGTCAATTTCGAGGGCGGCGATTCGATACCAAGGCCCGGATTCTAGCGGAATCGTGACTTCCAGCCGGGCTACCGCCCTCCGGCGAGGCCAGGGGAACCATTGCCAGGAATTTTCTTCGCATGCTGAGATCCGCGCCGCGCCGACGCGCGCCTCCGGAAAACCATGATTCTGGTAGTAGGCGAGCAGCCGTTCGCGATCCTCTTCAAATGCTGCGCGCGTGTAGGAATCCTTTCCGCGCAAACCCGCGAAGAGGGCGCCTGGAGTTAGACGCCGCATCTCGCGTCTCAGCAATTTCGTAGAAACCCCGGAATGACCTTCGAACGTCACTCGACGCACGGGGAGATGCGGGCCGTCACTGATTTCGAATCGCACCCTGATGGTCGCATTGGGCAACTCGTCCCGGTGTAGTTGCACGCGTGCTTCGGGGTGGCCTAGGTCCGCGAGGGTCGACGCAATGGCCCTGGCGATGCGATGCAGATTCACCGGATCTTCCGGTTCCCCAAGCCTGGGCGTCAGCTGGTTATCGCCAAGCAACTTATCGATCTGTCGCCGCGCCAGTAGCCGTGATCCGTGGTACTCCACCTCACTCACAAACGCATGTTCCTCCAGGTAGAAATTCAGCCGCACGCGGCGCAGTCCATCTCCGTCTGCGTCGGAGGCATCGCCCACCTCGGTGGCCTCCACACGGATGGTCTCGAACCATCCCAGCCGTGCGAGTGCGCGGATGTCGCGCGCCACGCGTGCACCATCAAGCTTTTCGCCCGCGTGGCAAACAATGTGTGCCTGTACGGTTTCAGGAGCAATCCGCCGAAGCCCCTGGAACACGATGTGGTCGATCGTGAGGGCATCGCTTCCGCCGCCGTTTCCTAAGTGGGAAGGCTCGGCACCCTGAGGACGATGATCCGGTTCTGTCGCGCGGGCCGTACACGCGAAAACCGACACAACCAGAACGGCCAAAATAAACTGCCGCGTGCCCATCATCTCTCCTCGCACCAAGGAGGATGACAGAACGGATGACGCCTACCCACGCGGGGTTGTCTCTCCCTCGGTCGACGCTCAAACAAAAGGCCCGCCGCACCCCGCGCGCTGCAGGCCTTCCCTTACCTTCTCAACCACTCGCCGCAGGATTCCGTTCGGCGTCCCTCGCTATTAGTGTGGAACGCGAGCTGCGCGGGGTGAACTCTGCCAGGACGGCGACCCGTCGGGCAGCGCCCGAGATAGGCCCACGCCCGCGTAAGGTTCTAAGCGTCCTCTGTTAGCCCTGCGTGAATGGACCGTCAAAACTGGTAGCCGAGGAAGCCCAGCTGCGTTGAGCCGGGTCGCTGCCTTTCCAAAAATAGCCCGCAAGCGATTTCACTCGCTCGTCAAGCTTCGCCGGTGCCGACTTGGAGCGTTGACTTCGCCCGTTTCCGGAAACTAAGATGCCTGCTCATGCCCAAGCCCCGCCGCGCCTTTCGTTTGCCTCACCCCCAGCCTACCGACGCGCTCGCCTACGCGCGCTTCACCGGCATCTCTACTTTCATGCGTCTCCCGCATATTGCCGAGCCCGAAGAGTTGGAAATCGCGCTGATCGGCGTCCCTTTTGACGGCGGCACCACCTATCGCCCCGGTCCGCGTTTCGGGCCACGCCACGTGCGCGCGCAATCCGCGATTATTCGTCCTTGGAATCCGGTTTTGAAGGTGAACCCTTTTGCCAAACACCGCGTCGCGGACTTCGGCGACCTGAGCGTCAATCCTCTTTCCATCGAAGACACCTTTCAGCGCATCGAGCAGGGAATGGCTGCTCTTCACGACGCCGCAGTGCGTTGCATCTGCGTCGGCGGGGATCACTCCATCAGCCTTCCCCTCCTTCGCGCGGTTACGAAGAAGCATGGACCCGTTTGTCTTGTCCAGTTCGATGCCCACAACGATCTTTGGGACGAATATTTCGGCAGCAAGTATTCCCACGGCACGCCCTTTCGCCGCGCCTTCGAGGAAGGTCTTCTGCAAGAGGGCGGTGTCCTGCAAGTCGGCCTTCGCGGCCAGGTTTACAGCGAAGGCGATTTCGATTTCGCCTACGCGCACAAAGTCCGCATGGTCACCGCCGAGGAGTTCCACGAAAAAGGTATAGCCACCGTCGGGCGTCATCTACAGGCATTTCGGCGTAAGCCGGTTTACATCACTCTGGACATCGATTCTGTTGACCCCGCGTTCGCTCCAGGTACCGGCACTCCTCAGGTCGGCGGTTTGACCAGTGTGCAGATTCTCGAACTCGTTCGCGCCCTCCGCGGGCTCAACATCATCGGCTGCGATCTCGTCGAGGTATCTCCGCCTTTCGACGTCGGCGAGCTTACTTCGCTCCTGGCCGCTAATCTCCTTTTCGAGCTTCTCTGCGTCCTCTAAATGCCCGCTCTAGCACATAAGCTCAGGCTGCACGACTATTTCGCGCTGGCCTTCGGGACCATGATCGGCACCGGCTGGCTCGTGTTGATGGACGACTGGCTCGGCCGTGGCGGCCCACTCGGCGCAATCCTGGGTTTTGTTTTCGGTGGAGTCATTTTGCTTCCGGTGGGCTACGTCTATGGCCAGTGGGTCAAGCGCCTGCCAGACGCCGCCGGCGAAGCCGCTTACACTGCGCAGGTCTTCCCGCACATCGTCAGCTATTTCACCGGCTGGGTGATGCTGCTGGCGTATTTCATCGTCGGTCCCTGGGAAGCCATCGCCCTCGGAAAGATCGCTGCCTACATTTTCCCCTCGCTCGATTCCTTCGAGCTCTACCGGGTCGCGGGCCAGCCGGTTTTTTTGTCCCGGCTCATCCTCGGAATCGCTCTAACCGTGTTTCTGGCCATCGTCAACTACCGCGGTATCCGTCTCAGCGCCAATTTCCAGAACACAATGACCGCCATGGTCCTGCTGCTGTTTCTGGTCATCGTTGGCATGAGTGCCTCACACGGCAGTTCCGCTAATTTTCATCCTGCCTTTGGCGCCGCTCCTTGGGTTTCCATCCTCCTGACCCTGCAAATCGTGCCCTACTTCCTGACCGGCTTCGAGTCCGTACCGAAGTATGCCGAAGAAGCCAACCCGAACTTGCAGGAGAAAAGCTATATGCACGCCATCGCGCTGGCTCTCGGCGTCGGCGTATTCTTTTACGCGCTGTGCATCGCTGCGGTCGCGTACGCAGCCCCGTGGCAGAGCCTCCTCGGCAGGCGCTTCGCTACCGCCATCGCTTTCGAGCAAGCCCTTGGAGCGCGCTGGCCCGTCCAACTTATCCTGGCCATGGCCATGTTCGGCCTCTTCCAATGCTTTAACGGAAACTTCGTGGCCTCCAGCCGCCTGCTCTTTGCCTTCAGCCGCAATGGCTCGGTCAGCCCACGACTCGCCCGCATCCATCCGCGCTTTCAAACACCCAGCACTGCCGTGCTCGCCGTTTCTGGCGGAACGCTCGCCGCCCTGTTCTTGGGGGATGCCATCCTCGTCCCGGTAACAGAAGTAGGCTCGGCCGCCTCCGCCTTCGGCTGGCTCGCCACCTGCGTCTCTTTCTTCCTCGTTGTCTCGCGCCTCGGCTCTGGCGCCACGTCGAAGGCCGACTTTGGCAATAGGACATGGCTCTGCCTCGTCGCCACCCTCGGCGCCCTAGCCTCTCTCATCCTCGTCCTCATAAAGTTCGTGCCCATCTTCCCCGGCCACTTCTCTACCTGGGAGTGGCTCGCCCTGGGCATCTGGCTCGCCCTCGGCGCTATCCTCCATCGCCGCTCCCGCCCTGCGCCGACGCGTACCCGGTAGCCCCGCAAGTGCCGATTCTTAAAAGGGTGGGTGAGGGAGGGATTCGTCACGGAGCTTTCTCCTGACCATCGGCTTCATCGTCACGGGTATTTTTCTTTTTCGCAAACAAACCAGGGACCGGAGTGATCCCCTACATCGTAGGCGAGCGCACACACGAGATCGGGATTCGCCTCGCACTTGGCGCAGAAAAGAGGAACATCCTGCAGATGGTCTTGCG
>Ga0209526_10002887_pt1 | contig 11643 bp, 12 predicted proteins | sample JacPinW_OM2H0_M1_FD_188566 | JGI IMG/M metagenome (GOLD analysis project Ga0209526, IMG submission 188566) | Forest soil microbial communities from Algoma, Ontario, Canada - Jack Pine, Ontario site 1_JW_OM2H0_M1 (SPAdes) (version 2) | ecosystem: Environmental > Terrestrial > Soil > Boreal...
TCGGCCCACAGCGCCGGGTCATGCTCGGGAGCCGCGAGCGCCGACGCCACCCGCCGCCAGGTATCCTCGATCGTCTTGTCGAGGGCCTCTCCTGATGGGGCCCTGAGGCGATACTTCATGTCCCAGATCCGCTGCGAGATCGAGCCGACGAGAGCCATGACTAAGGGTCCCTCCTGCCGCGGCGGCCTCATGCCGACTGGCGGACTCATGAACGAATGGGGAACTATGATACACTTCCGCGGAAGGTCTGTCGCGGCACCCGTCGTATTCCGCTATATTCGCAAGATGACCGTCACGACTGACTCGCTCTATGAGGAAGATTTCTACGCTTGGACGCAGGAGCAAGCAAAGCTGCTGCGGCGTCTGCCGGCGATCGGAAATGAGTTCGACCGCAAGCATATCGCGGAGGAAATCGAGGATTTGGGACGCAGCGAGCTCCACGCGGCGCAATCGCTCTGTGAGCACATCATCGAGCATTTTCTCAAGCTCGAGTATTCTGGGCTCAACGAGCCCAACGATCACTGGCGAGACGAGATCGTCGAGTGGCGCCTCCAACTAGAAAAGATCCTGACGCGCAGCATCGAGGCGAAGCTCGATTTGCGGGGTCGTTACCGGGCTGCGCTGAGGCTGGTGCGCCGGCTCGAACGCGACGCGCCAGGCCTGATGGGTCGTCTGCCGGCGCAACTCCCGTACACGCTCGAACAAATCGTCAGCAGCGGTGATGAGGACTGGTTTCCGGAGCGTCGGGCACCTCACACCTGAGGGAGCGCCTTCGGGGTGCGTCTCGAATGCACGCACAATCCCGATGCAGCCCTTCGTTTCCCATCTGCTGCCAATTTCGTCATACGCTCGAAGCGGGGGTGCAGAGGCGAGCATATAACCTTGTTCCCTGGACCCTCGCTTTCGCGAAGGTGACGAAATAGGATCGGGAGCGGTCTGCGAAGACCGCAGCGCAGGGAGCAAGCAATGAAATTCGGCATATTTTACGAGCTGCAATTGCCGCGACCTTGGGAGCCGGAGGGCGAACTAACGCTCTACCATAACGCGCTCGATCAGCTCGAATTGGCGGACCGCCTCGGCTACGACTTCGCCTGGGAGGTCGAGCACCATTTCCTTGAAGAATACTCGCACTCGCCGGCGCCTGAGGTCTTCCTCGCTGCGGCGAGCCAGCGCACCCGGCAGATACGGCTCGCCCACGGTATCATGCAATTGACCACGACCCATCCCGCACGTGTCGCCGAGCGGATCGCAGCGCTCGATCTGGTGAGCCGCGGCCGTGTCGAATTCGGCATGGGCGAGAGCGCCAGCATCACCGAGCTCGAGCCTTTCGACCGCACCTTCGAGGAGAAGCGGGCAGTCTGGGAGGATGCGGTGCGCGCGGTCATCCCGATGTTCAAGGAAGGCGGCTGCGAGTATCACGGGACCTATTTCGATTTTCCGCTACGCAATGTCGTGCCCAAGCCGTTGCAGAAGCCGCACCCGCCGTTGTGGGTCGCGTGTTCGGCGCTCGACACCATCGAAATGGCCGGCCGCCGGGGCCTGGGCGCCCTCGCGTTCCAGTTCCTGAGCGCCGACGCGGCACATGCTTGGGTGCACGCCTACTACAACGCTTTTACCAAGCGGCTCGACAAGCTCACAGACTACGTGACGAACCCCAACATTGCCTTGACCAGCTATTTCATGTGCGCCGAGACCGACGAGGAGGCGCGCCGTCGGGCCGATGGCATACCGTTCTTCCAATTCGCGCTGCGCTTTTATGGCCAGAGCGCATTCCGCAAACGGCCGGAACCCGGCACGGTCAATCTGTGGGACGAGTACGAGAAGTGGAAGCGGGCCAACCCCGAGGGCCTGGCCCGCGCACTGTCGGGAGGGCTGATCGGCTCCCCCGAGACGTTGCGGCGCAAGCTCCAGCGGTTCGAGACCTCGCACATTGACCAGGTCATCCTGTTGAACCAGGCCGGCAAAAACGCGCACGAGCACATCTGCGAGAGCCTCGCGCTGTTCGCCAGAGAGGTAATGCCCGAGTTCCACGCCCGAGTGCCCGAGCAAGATGCGTGGAAAATCAAGGTATTGAGCGGCGAGATCGAGCTCGAGGAGATCGACACCGCGCCGTTCCGCGACCGCTACGGCCCCAATTCGGTGCAGCTCAGCACCTCGCGGGCTGCCGAGTAGTCCTCTGGGGACAGTGCGGCGGCCCTAGTCCGAGCATCTCGAGATCGATCGCTGCGATCGCAAAAGTTCTGATCGGCTGACGGACAGGGGTGATCTACCCACGGCCGCTTCATCCTGCGCGGCGCGGCACGGCATCACCTCGCCTGCAGCGGCGCTTAGCCCGAACAGCGTGAAAATTCGAGAAAACCCATCGGTGCCTCAGACGAGAGGCCGGCCTTTGCGGGAGATGAATTCGGGGAAGGCTTCTTCGGCCCGCGCGCCCCTCACGTGAGTGGTATATTCGCGCTCTTCGGTCCACTGCTGCTCAAGGTTCTGCCCCATCTGCTTCAGCAGCAGCGCCTTTACACCCATAACTGCGGCGCGATTGTTGCCGGCGATCATGCGCGCCAGTTCCATTGTCTTCGCCCGCAGCTGATCACGCGGCACCAGATAGTTCAACAGCCCGATGCGCTGCGCCTCGTCGGCTTCGACGACCCGCGCCGTAAACAGAAGTTCCTTGGCAATCGGCCAGCCGACCTGGTTGGGTAATGTCCAGGTGCTGTTGATCCGGCCATAGGCGGCCGCGAGAAAACGGAAACGGGTGTCTTCGCAACCGACCCGCATGTCGAGCGAGGAGGCGAGCACCGCCGCGCCTCCGTAGGCGAGCCCGTTGATCATGCCGATCGTCGGCTTTGCGCTGGCAGCGATTTCATAGCTGCCGCGGCCGCGACGCGCATCCAATTCTTCCGGAGTGAAGCGGCGGTCGTCCTCGCGCTGCTCGTGGATGTCGCCGCCGGCGGAAAAAGCGCGGTTGCCCGCTCCGGTGATCACGATGCAGGCGATCGCGTCCTCGGCTTCGAGCTCTTTGACTGCGTCGCGCAGTTCGCTCGACAGCTTCCGGCTCATCGCGTTGAGCTTTTCCGGACGGTTGAGTGTGACGATGCCGACGCCGTCTTCCCTTTCGACCAGGATATGCTCGTATTTCATCGTTTCCTCCGATCGACCAATTCAGCTGACAATCTGCCGAGTTGCTTGTCCGGCTTGAGATGGGCGCTGTGCGTCATCAATTTCGGATAGCGCGAACGAGCGGTCGACTATCGGCCGCAGGCTGCGGTCACGCAATACCGGCATGAGCGGCTGTACCCGCATTTTTCGGCTGCCGTTTGATCGATGGGGCGGTACCGTTCATGTCGAAGGCATTCAGGCGGATTTGCCTTGGCATCTGGTCTCTCTTGCTCCGGCCGGCTGCGCCACCTACACCGTTGGCGATTCTGGCGGAAGCAACGGGGTTAGGAACACGATGGACGCTAATGAACTGCGCGCGCTGCAGGCGCCGTTAAAGAAGCAGTATCGGGAGCAGCCCGAAGCCGCGAGCATGCCGGCGCGCGCCGAGGCGATGCTCGATGTGGAACGCGTCGCCTGCCGCGTGCGCTCCTGGGCCGGCGAGACCGATGCCGGCTTGCATCCGGCCACCGGGGGGGACGGGAGCCTGGCCTGCTCCGCGGATATGCTGCTGGAGGCATTCGTCGCCTGTGCCGGCGTGACAATCAGCGCGGTCGCCACCGCCATGGGCGTGAAGCTCCGGGGCGGGCGGGTTATCGCGGAGGGCCATTGGGACGCGCGCGGCACGCTCGGCGTCGACCGCGAGGCGCCGGTCGGCCTCACCGATATCGTGCTGAAGCTCGAATTGGACACCGACGCCGATGCGGCGACGGTGCAGCGTCTCGTCGAGATGACCGAGCGGTTCTGCGTCATCTACCAGACCTTGCGCACACCGCCCCGACTTTCGGTTGCGCACCAGATCGTAGCCGAGACTTGATGGTACGGCGCCCCCGCCGGCAGACCTGTCGCCCTTACGGTGAGTAGCATCAGCCTCGACGGACGAATCGACGAACGGCATCGAGCAGCACTACGGACGGGGCAAGGCGCGGTCCTTCACCGTCGTCGACCGGCGCGACGATCGTCACGCCCCAGCTGCGCAGCCTCTTCAGCGATGCCTGAGCCTCAGGGTGGTTCAGCAGCGGCGCGTTCAACGACGGGCCCACGATCACCGGCGTACCCCGACCGATCGCCTCAGCGACCACGGATAGCGCAAGGTTGTCGGCAATGCCGTGCGCAAGCTTGTTCAACGAGTTGAAACTGCAGGGCGCGAACAGCACCACCCCACGCGGCGGTCGTGGGCGGATGGCCAGATCGAAATACGATTGGACGACTTGCACGCCCTCGACATCCGCGAGGTCGCGCGGCGCGATCACGCGCGAAGCGTTCGGCGTCGGGATCGCAATGACAGTTGCAAAGCCGAGCCCGACCAGCCCATGCAGAAGCTCGGGACAGCGTGCCGCGGTCGTCGTTCCGCTGAGCACCAAGTAGGCTACCTCAAAGCTTTCGCCACTGGCCGCGTTATCAGAGCTCATCTCGTTCTCTTTGGGACTGCGCCGGATTCTACACAGATGACGAAAACCCTTGTTGCAAAATCCTTCAGGCTGGATCCCTTCCATGTGTTGCCGTCACCCCGTCTCCCGACCCACGCTGCGATTCTGTGAGCCGGGAGAAATCAAAGTGGGGCAAGCGTCCGCAGGCCCCTGTGGCAGGCGCCCGTAGGTGCTAGGGCTGATGATCCAGGGCCTTTTGTAGAGTCGCGAGAGTTGTGTCCCGGACACAACTAGTTTTCGCGCGGGCGGCGAGGGATACGAGCGACGTGCGCTCGGTAGCCGGGTGCCGCGGGGAAATCCGCGCTCCTTTGGCCGCTATGTGGTTGCTGCGGACTGCTTTAGCGGATTGATATAATTGGCGTCCCCGGCGGGATTCGAACCTGCGACCCACAGTTTAGGAAAAAGGTGCTTGTCGATCGCTCTTCCTAACATCACGTATCGTTAACTTTCTGATAACACTTGTTTTTTCTATCTATCTGTCTGTCGCAGTGTTAGGTGATGTTACGAACATCACGCCACACGGGGTAACAGCCTGGGTAACGCTACCCCGCTGTTACCCGAGAGAGCAACAGATGCCGACAATTAAGCTCACGCAACCTGCCATCGAGAAGCTCAAAGCTCTACCTTCGGGCCGGATCGAGTATTGGGATAACCAGCTTCCCGGCTTCGGGCTCCGTATCTCGGAAACAGGCCGAAAGACCTGGGTGGTGATGTATCGGGTCGGGGGAAAACTCGTCCGAGAAACTCTCGGCACGGCCGCGGTGATCCCGAATCTCGCTCATGCGCGCTCGCGAGAGCCTAGTAAAGGTGCAAGCTGGAGTGAGCCCGGTAGAACAGAGAAGGGGTATCTGAACGAACAGCTAAGCTAGCCGAAGAAAGGAGGCCTAAATCATTCGGTGCGACTGTGGATCTTTATCTAGATCGTTACGCTGAAAAAAACACAAGGGCTTCCACTCACAAAGAAACCAGGCGAGTTCTTGAGCATGATGTGAGAGTGGAGTGGGAACATCGATCTGTCACCGAAATTACCCGACGCGATGTAATCGAACTCCTCGATGCTATTGTCGATCGTGGCGCCACTGTCCAGGCAAATCGGACGCTCGCAGTCCTCCGCCGCTTCTTCAACTGGACCGTAGAGCGCGAGGTCATCGCTGCAAGCCCTATGGCCGGATTGAAAGCGCCTACCGCGGAGACAGCCCGCGATCGAGCTCTCAGCGACGACGAAATTCGCCTCTTCTGGGCCGGTTGCGACAAGCTGGGCTGGCCTTTCGGCCCGATGTTCAAGCTCCTCCTTCTGACCGCGCAACGGGGCGACGAGTTGGGGGCATGGAATGGACGGAGACCGAACCTCGCGAGAAGAGGGTTTGGGCCATCCCACGTGAGAAGGCGAAGAACGACCGGGCGCATGAAGTCCACTTGTCCGGGCTCGCGATCGAGATCATTGACGGGCTGCCGAAGATTTCGCGACCGCGTGTCGACGGTGCGGGCTCGGAGCCCAGCCCCCACCTGTTCACCACCAATGGCGAACGCCGGGTCTCAGGTTTCAGCAAGGCCAAGGAGCGGCTCGACAAGCACATGATGCAGCTGCTCCGCGCCGAGCTCGAGGAAGCCGGTAAGGATCCGGGAAAGGCTGAGATCGACGGCTGGATCCTTCATCATCTTCGGCGCACCGCCGCTACCGGCATCGCCCGGCTCAACATCGTTCCGCACGTGGTCGACTGCATCCTCAATCACGTCTCCGGCACGATCCGGAGTGTGGCAGCCGTCTACAACCGTCATGCCTATCTGGAGGAGCGCAAAGCGGCGCTAGAGGCTTGGGGCCGTTATGTCGAAAGCCTCGTCCGGCCAGGAGCGGTGAACGTGGTTCCGTTCGTGGCTGACACTTTATATTATGGGCCTGCATCCGCGACAGAGGCCTTCGGCGATAGCCAACTACGACCCCTAGCCTCCCGCGGCCTGATGAGGCCGGCAGGCTTGTTGGCCAGCCCGAGCTGAACAGCATATCTAACGGGCCGTACCCCTGCTGCAGTGGATGGTCGAAATAGCTGCCGCCCCATCTGCGCCCTTCGATCCCGCCGCGCGGGGCCGCTTCTGTACGCTCTCGTCCATAAAATGCCAGCCCTAACCGCTGGCGCCCTCCCGATAACCAAGCTTGGTCTGGTCTCCAGATAGACCCGAGGCCTCACGATCCGGCCAAATGTGACGTCGAGTTGAGCGGCACGGCTTTATCGGGTACCCCCCACCAACTGCCAGTCACTTCTACAAAGGGCACCACCATGGGCGTCAATAGCTATTCACCAATACGTAAAGCGTCACTCGGGCGGATGACGAGCTCCTTGAGAGGGGCTGCAGCACGAAATCTGCGAAAACTTGAGCGGCACGGTTTTGTCGAGGATCATTCTCACCATGAGCCAATCACCTCACGGAGGACACCACCATGCATCCGCATGAGTATTCAGAACTGGGGAAAATGTCACTCGTCCCGGATGACGAGGTTCTTCTTACCGCTCGACAGGTTTGCGCCAAGCTCGGCTCCATCTCGCTCATGACCCTACACAGGTGGTTGGGCAGCGATGTGGTTCGCTTTCCACAGGCCACTGCATGGATAAACAACAGGCGGTATTGGTCGGCCGGCACCATCCGGCGCTGGCTGGCGGAACGCGGTTCGAAGGAGATCGCGGCATGACGAAGCTCGCCCGGTTGGGTCTGCTGCCTCGAGCAGGAGGACGATTGACCCAGTTCCCTGTGCAAGAATCCAGGCTGATCCTTGTTGTAGGGCGCCAGATAAAACCCATTGTTTGGAGTGACCTAAATGCTTAACACCACTGATCCCTCTCTCGCCTTCGTGGTCCCATACGCGCAGATCAAGCCCCAGATGGAGGATTCCGGCGTTAGGGCCAAAACACCGGGGACCGACAGCGGCCCCGCGACAGACAGCATTGACGCCCGCCGAGATCCCGCTCCTGTTCTGTCCTAAAACAGCGCGGGGCAGACGAATCAGGTTCAGGCTGCTGCCGGAGGCAGCGGAAACACAGGTCCTGTTCCCCTTATCGACACTCACTGGGCGATTGCCAACCAATTCGAGCAACTTTTTTCTAATGAGCGGAAGTACAACGTCGACCGCTGAGAGTGGCTCAAGTTCGGTGCCCTAGTCTGGCAGCCGGCCTATACAATGCTCCACGATATCGGCGAACTGACGGTCAAACTGTCGCGGCAGATTTTGCAGTCCGTGCCCGGCTCAAGCGGTGCCGCGCGCAGCCGAGCTCTCGAGAATACCGGCACATGCACATTGGTGCGCTACGTGCTTCAAAATAGACCGGCAATGATCGTGCGCGAAAAAGAGTTCGACGCAGACCCGCGGCTGCTCAACACGCCGAAGTTCGTCATCAATCTAGAGACTGGTGATACCTACGCGCACAGCCCACACTTCATGATGCAGCAGCAGACGCTCGTCACGGCCGACCTTGTCGCCTATGGCAGCAGCTATAGGCTGGGCTGCCCGCGTTTCATGAATTTCCTCGAGCTGATCGCCGATGGCCGCGGTACCGCCAGGAAGCAGCGACTAAGCTCGGTCCTATTCTGGATGAGGCTAAGGTGCGCGAGCAGGACATTGAGCTGCCGGCCGAGGCTGAGCTGAAGCGGCACGGGATCACGATCGAGGGCGAGGTTGGAAATCCGAGTGCGGAGCCAGCGGTCCAAGTAGACGTCGACGCTGATGAGGCTGATGGCAAAGTGAAGGGGGCAAGCCTGCTCCTGCGGTGGTCCAGGCTGCTGAAACGCACTGGGCTGGTCGAGGAGCAACGAAAGCATGCCGGATGAAGCTGTTCGCCGACGTGCTGAAAACGTTTCAGATTAGGGTATCGTTATAGGAAAACCCATGTCGGTCTACGGCGACGACTTGATCGGCATAGGCGCCACCAGCCTCAGCTCGGGCGATTTTCTAAAAGTACCATCACCCATACCGCACGGGCGAGAACGCGTTCATGGTTCGGGGGTCATTGAAATCGTGGGGTTTCCCAGCGACGACCAAGGTGTCCAAGGTAGAAAAATGCCCGATGTTGATGACCTTCACCCTGATCGCAAAGGGGGCTGAAATCGCGGGGTTTTTGGGCGTAGCAGAGCTTCGGAGATGGGGTATCCGACATCCATAGTCGTCACGCGCGATGCCCGCCGACGTCGAATAATCCTGTTGGCAGAGGCGGCGTCGCTCCGAGCAGCTGAGCAGGGAACAGGTGCTCCGGGTCGGCGATCCCGCCTGATAAGGCTCGCTTTATTCCGGCGATGGCTGCCCTTTCCAAGGTGTTCGGGTAACCCACGGGTAACGCCCGACCGGAGCAGGGGCAAGAATCGGACACAACTCTGGCAGTTTCGCGCAGGGATCCGACACCCGGTGTGCCTTGACGTCTCCGGCCCAGGCCGTCTGCAGAATGGGGTCGGTAGGCCACCGGCCTCAGCGAGAGCAAAGCGCCGCGAGCTGCTCGAGATCGTGACATAAATAGCGTGTGGTAGCTAAGCTCGTCTAATCTGTTGATATCCCGCGCTGGACCGGTACTGCACCCAGTATCGGCACAGCCCAAAACGCCCGGTAAACGCTAGGAAATGGTCGATGGTGAGCCCAAGACCCCTCCGCGCAGGTTTTTCGTGCTCAAAGCAGGGGGTGAAGAGCCGGATGGACATAAAACGGTCGCGCGGTTGCGTCGTCTAAAGTATTGAAAAAGAAGGCAGCGTAGTGGCTCTATCAGATGGGCACAAAAGGAACGTTTGATGGCAAAAGGGGCTGAACGAGGGGTTGCAAACGGACTTGCAAATGGTGTTGCAATCTATGCCAGGGTATCGACCGACGATAAGGGGCAAACCCCCGACAACCAGCTCCTGCAGCTGCGTGCATGGTGCGAGCGTATGGGCTACCCAGTAGTGCGCGAATACGTCGAGCACGAGAAGGGCGGCAAGGGCGCCGAGTACCGAAAGCAGCTCGCAGCGATGTTTGCCGGCGCTGCACGACGCGAGTTCGACCTGTTGCTCGTATGGTCGCTCGACCGCTTAAGCCGAGAGGGCATGGCGGCTACGGTCGGGCATCTGCAGCGCCTAGCCTCTCAGGGTGTCGCATTCCGGTCCTTCACGGAAGAACACTTCTCGACCGAAACGAGCTCGTCAGAAACATCCTCCTGGCCACCCTCTCCTCACTCGCAAAGCTGGAGCGCGAGAAGATCAGCCAGCGGACGAAGGCCGGTCTCGAACGAGCTCGCGCGAAGGGCAAAATCCTGGGCCGCCCGAAATTCAGCGATGGTCGTCGTGACAAGCTCGTATTGGCGCTCGAAACCGGCGACAGCTGGCACAGGGTGAGCAAGGTGACGAAGATCGCCTACAGCACCGTCAAGAAGCACGCCCGAGCGCTGGGGTACGAACCTCGGCGACGCGTCACAACCTCAACGGCGGAAGCATAATAATCGGCATGGGTAAGGGCAGACCCCTCCGCCATTAGTTCTCCAGTTTTTGTTTTTGAAGAGGTGGGTCCCGGTGACTTCTAAAGCCGTCTCCAAATTCAGACCCCCGGCCTTCGTTGGCGTCGTTGGGTCCCATCCTGGCTCTTTCTCGTTCGCGTCTCGGGTCCTCCGGCGACCGCACCGCTTTCCCAGTTCGGCACGCACCCCGGCCATTCGTCGGCCTGATTGGGTCCCTCGGTAGCTCTTCATTTGGTCTCGGGTCCTCCGGCGGGCACCCCCGGCTTGTGATGGCCGCTTTGGGACCCCTTGCGCCCTCCTCTCCCCGGTTCGGGACCGTGCCCTATTCAAATTAGTCCTGAACGCCGGGAGGAAAGTTGCGCCAAATTGAGTGGCAAGCACCCCGGACCACGAAGATCGAGCTGCCTGATCCTAGCGGAGAGTTCCATGCCAGACACGCTTCTACCCCGTCCCGGTTCCGCATCGCCTCCCAGCTGGATCGGTGACCTTACACGCGTGCCATACTGGGTGTATCGCGACGGGGCTTTGCCAAAAGCCGAACAGGAACGGATTTTTGAAGGTCCGGTCTGGAATTATCTCTGCCTCGAGGACGAGATAGCCAATCCCGGCGACTGGCACACGACTGTCGTCGGGCGAATGCCGGTGGTGGTCGCTCGCGATAATGACGGATCGATCGCCGCCTTCGAAAACCGCTGCGCGCACCGCGGCGCCCTGATCTGCCTCGATAACGCGGGCAAAGGCGCCAAAGATTTTCAGTGCGTGTACCATGCCTGGCGCTATGACCTTCGCGGCAACCTGCAGTCTGTCGCGTTCCAGCGCGGGGTGAAGGGCAAGGGTGGTATGCCGGCCGACTTCAGGGTGGAGGATCACGGTCCGCGGCAGTTGCGTGTGACGACGCTCCACGGCCTCGTATTCGGCACGTTCTCCGACGAGACGCCGGCCATCGAGAACTTCATCGGACCAGAGGTGCTGGCGCGGTTCGACCGGATCCTTGGCGGTCGCAAAATCGAAATCATCGGCCGCTTCGTTGAAGTGCTGCCGAACAACTGGAAGATGTATGCGGAGAACGCGCGCGACTCCTACCATGCCAGTCTGCTGCATTTGTTTTTTGCTACGTTCAAGCTTAACCGGCTGAGCCAGGGTGGCGGCCTGGTCGTCAGCCCGAACGGTGGCTGCAGCGTTTCCGAGACCCTCGCGCCGACGGAAACAGACGACAAGGCCTACGCCGGGATGCGATCCGTTGACGAGGATTACAAGCTTAAAGATATGAGGCTAATGGACGTCGTCGACGAGCATCCGGACCGCATTCGACACCAGATCGTCACGGTCTTTCCAAACTTTGTCCTGCAGAAAACTCAAAACGCCATGGCGATCCGCTTCTTCACGCCCAACGCGGTCGATCGCACGCACCTGGAGTGGATCTATTTCGGTTATGCCAATGATACGCCGGAGATGCGCAAGCGCCGGCTTAGGCACCTCAATCTGGGCGGTCCAGCCGGTTTCGTGTCGATGGAAGATGGTTGTGTCGGCGGTTTTGTGGAGCGCGGCATCGCAACGGCAGAGGCTGAATCCGCCATTGTTGGAATGGGCGGCGGCGG
>Ga0209526_10002888_pt1 | contig 11641 bp, 8 predicted proteins | sample JacPinW_OM2H0_M1_FD_188566 | JGI IMG/M metagenome (GOLD analysis project Ga0209526, IMG submission 188566) | Forest soil microbial communities from Algoma, Ontario, Canada - Jack Pine, Ontario site 1_JW_OM2H0_M1 (SPAdes) (version 2) | ecosystem: Environmental > Terrestrial > Soil > Boreal...
ACCTCCCGTAAACTGCACTATGCCTACCGATACCGGTGTCAGAGGTATTCCGCCGGCTGGCGGCACTCGGCGACTCTCAACACGGTACGCCTGGATAAGCATGGGTTAATCTGCTTCCCCGGTTAGGGAAGGCAACCACGAACGCAATCCGGCTTAGCGGGAACACGATTGAATTGCACTCTGATTGCTCGGACACGCCAACCTCTCAACCACGCAAATTTATACGCATGTTACAGTTGAGCGGCTGAAAAAAGCGTACGACGATTCGCATCCGCGGGCTTAAGCCTAATTTGCCGTTCCCAGATAATGTGGCCATTGCGCAAAATGTTGCACCCATGGAAATCGCGAGGACCCGTCCCGGAAGGACACCATGATAGTAGCAGCACGAAGTGCTCGTTAGTTAGGCTCAAAGGCATGTCCGTCCCGCAGGGACGCGATGAAAGTAGCCCAGTACGAAGTGCTGGGTTAGCGTTCTTAAAGAGCTATCCGTCCCGGACGGGACGATCGACCAATGGTGGCAATCGCTGAGCGGCGTGCGAGACCAAAAGCCGAGCGTTTCTATCGTCCCTCTCCCGGGACGGACATATCTACTTTCTATCGATCCCCGGCACTTCATACCGAGCTACCTTCGGAATGTCCCTCCGGGACATGCCAACACCGGGACGGACGCTCTTTCTCCTTGTTCTTCAGCACTTTCGTAATGGCCTTCTATTATAGACGTCTTCGAAGTCTCCAACCGCGCCTTGCCGACGCCGATTAACTCTTCCGAGTCGGAAGAGAACCATCCGTCGAACGCGACTGCCGCCGGGGTATCGCTCTCTCAAACTCGACCGCGCCGCGCGCTACTTCCGTGTCCGTGCGCCGCTCTCTGTAGACGCAAATGATCTTAATATGCGCGCAATGCGCTTTGGTTGTGTTTCCGGACTAACCGTTCGGCTTGGTCGGCGTCACCGCTCCGGATAGCGCGCAGAATTTGCCGATGCTGTTTCTGCGCAATCGGCAGATGACGCACAAAAACCAGCGGGCGCTCATTGTCGTTCGCTGATGTTCGTCGCTAGCCGAGCTGCTCGCCTAGCTTGCGGAAGAATTCGTGGAGCATCTTCTTCGCCGCCGCCTCCACGAGCCGCGAGCCAACTGCCGCAATCACCCCACCAACCTGTCCTTCTGACTCGCATTGGAGCTCGCTCCCCTCACCCTTGGGCGAGATCTGGATCCTCGCAGTCCCTTTCACCCAGCCCGGAGCGCCCTTGCCCGCGGCCTGAAGCGTGAACGACTCCGGCGGTTTCTTCTCATAGATCCGGATCTTTCCGACGTAGCTCCCCTTGAGCCCGGCGACGCCGATCTTGAGATGCGCATCGTAGCTGTCTTCCTCCGTCTTCTCCATCTTCTCGCATCCCTCGATGCACTTCTGCAGAATCGCGGGCTCGACGAGCGCCGCAAAGACTTTCTCCGGCGGCGCCTCGAATGCGTATTTCGCCGCAAGCTTCATCGAAGATTCAAGACGAAAGACCTCAAGGGGATGGAAATTCTCTTTGTGGATTTGTGTTGAGTCTTATCCGCGGCTCGCAGCGAGCTCTAGCGCCCGCTTAGCCTGGACGCGCGCGAGATGCGCCCGGAACTCCGATGAAGCGTGGATGTCCGAGAGCGGATCGACCCCATCCGCCACCTGCTGGGCCGCCGTCGCGATCGTCGTCGCTGAAAGCTCCAATCCGCGAAGGGACGATTCCGCAGCAGCTGCACGATAAACCTTGGCTGCCACGCCCGTCACCGCGATGGCAACGTCCTTTCGCGCCTTGTCTACTACCGCCGCGACGCCCGCGATTGCAAACCCGCTCGCCTTCTGCGCGAACTTGACGTACGCAGTCGTCTTCGCTGTCACCCGCACGCGGATGAATTTCAGGATCTCGTCTGGCTGGACCGCTGAAGTCAGCATATCGACGAAGAAATCTTTGGCGACCACGGTCCGGTTTCCCCGTGGGCTCCCAATCTCGAACTCGGCGTCGAGGGCTAGCATCGCCGCCGGCCAGTCGCCCGCGGGATCCGCATGGACGCAGCTCCCGCCGATAGTCCCTTTATTGCGCACCTGTACGTCGCCGATCTTCCCTGCCACCTCGGGAAGAAGCGGGCAAGAACGCTTGAGAAAATCGGACGACTCGATTTCGTAGTGGGTGGTGAGCGCGCCGATCGCGATCTGCCCGTCTCGCTCGCGCATCGAGTGAAGGTCGCGGATCCGGCCGATATCAACCACAACCCTCGGCTGCGAGAGCCTGAGCTTCATCGCCGGGATTAAACTGTGGCCCCCCGCAAGCACTTTTGCGTCCTCGCCGTGCTTGGCGAGATGCTCGAGCGCCTCGTCAAGTGTTGCCGGCCGGACATAGTCGAACGCGGCGGCGATCATGATCCGCCTCCCTTTTGCTGGATCGCGCGCCAGACCCGCTCCGGCGTGAAAGGCAGATCGAGGTGGCGGATTCCGAGCGGTGAGAGCGCGTCGATGACGGCGTTCGCGATAGCGGGCGTGGAGCCGATCGTCCCCGCCTCGCCGACACCCTTCACACCGAGCGGGTTCGAAGGCGAGGGGGTTTCTGTGCTCCCGAGGACGTAATCGGGGATATCCGTCGCCCGCGGGATCGCGTAGTCCATGAACTCTCCGGTAAGAAGCTGGCCATTCTCGTCGTAAACGGTTCTCTCCATGAGGGCAGCGCCGATGGATTGAGCGATGCCACCCTGCACCTGGCCTTCAACCAGAAGCGGATTCACCTGCTTACCGCAGTCGTCGACTGCAATATATTTCAAGATCTTCACCTGACCGGTGTCGCGGTCCACATCGACTGCAACGATGTGCGTCCCAAACGGGAACGTGCAGTTGGGCGGCTCGAAGAAGCTCGATGCCTCGAGCCCCGGCTCGAATCCGGGCGGCAGATTTTTCGCGACGTAGGCTTCGCTGGCGAGCTGGCCCCAGCCAAGCTCGTTCTCCGCCTCTCCGCTAACGAAGAATTTCCCATCCGCGAACTCGATCTTCTCCGGCGTCGACTTCAGGAGCGCCGCGGCCAGCGTTTTCGTTTTCTCGATAATCTTGTCGATCGACATCACGATCGCCGAACCGCCCAGCGCCGTTGCGCGGCTGCCGTACGTGTCGCGACCGAAGTGAGCGGTCGCTGTGTCGCCGTGGAGAACGACAATGTCCTCAATCGGGATACCGAGCCGATCGGCAGCGATCTGGGCGAAGCTGGTCTCCTGCCCTTGCCCGTGCGGAGTCGTGCCCGTGATCACTGTCACCTTTCCGGAGATCTCGATCCGGACGCAACCCCATTCCCATCCACCTGCGGCCATGGTCTTGGAAGGACCGAGCGCACAAATCTCAACGTAGGTGGAAAGACCGATCCCAAAAAGCCGGCCCGCCTTCCGAGCCGCATCTCGCTCCTTGAGGAGATTTGGCCAATCCGCGAGCTCCCGAGCCTTATTGAACGCGGCCTGATAATTCCCGCTGTCGTACTGGAGTCCCGTCGCGGTTTGGAACGGGAACTCGGTTGGTTCAGGCATGTTTTTCAGGCGCACCTGTACCGGATCGAGACCGAGCTCGCTTGCCACCAGGTCCATGATGCGTTCGATGATGTATGCTGCCTCAGGCCGCCCAGCACCGCGGTACGCGTCAGTCGACATCTTGTTTGTGTGGACACCTGTAACTTCCATCTGCACGGCCTTGAGCTTGTAGCAGCCGCAGAGCATTATGCCCGTCAGCGTTGGGATCGCGGGCGTGAGAAGCTGGCAATACGAACCGACGTCGACTATCGCCTTACATCGAATTGCGAGCACCGTGCCATCCTTCTTGATCGCAATCTCGTGGTCCCCGATCTGGTCACGCCCGTGAATCGTGGCTGCCGCGTTTTCGCGCCGGCCCTCGATCCACTTGATAGGCCGATTGAGGCGTATCGCGAGGTGACTGATAACGACCTCTTCGGCGTACAGATTGAGCTTTGAACCGAATCCACCTCCGACCTCGGGGGCCACGACGCGGAGTTTGTTCTCCGGAATGCCGATAAGGCCCGGGAGAAGCGTGCGGACCAGGTGCGGGATCTGGGTCGAGGTCCAGAGCGTAAGCGAGGACTCGCCGGCATGCCATGACGCCACACAGCCGCGGGGCTCAATCGCCATCGGCGTCAGCCGCGGGTGGATCAGACGGATTTTGAGGACCTTGTCAGCTTCCTTGAAAGCGCTCTCGACGTCGCCGCCGGAGAGGCTCCACGTGAAGGCAATGTTCGTCCCGAGCTCGGGGTGCGTTAAGGGCGAGTTCTTTTCGAGCGCCTTCTCCGGATCGATCACCGCTGGAAGTGGGTCGTAGTCAACGTCGATAAGCTCGAGCGCGTCCCGCGCGATCGCCCGCGTCTCAGCAACGACGATCGCAACCGGATGGCCGACGAAGTAGGCGCGCGCACCGGCCAAAACCTTGTGATCGGGCGATTTCCCGCCCGGGAGCGGGGTGGCACAAGGGATTGTCCCCAATTTGTCGTTCACATCTGCGCCGGTGAAGATGGCAACAACGCCTGGCAGTTTCTTCGCGCTGTCGGTTTTGATCGAATTGATTTTCGCGTTTGCGTGTGGACTACGGACGTATTCCGCGTGAAGCATACCCGCGAGTTTCAGGTCGTCGACATAGGTGGCAATACCCTTGAGCAGGCGCGGGTCCTCCACCCGTTTCATCGCGCGACCGAAGTATTTTTGAGAAGCTTTGGCCCCTTTGGGGGCCTCCTCTACTTTGGGGGCTTCCTCAATCGTTGTGCTCATTTCTGCGTCTGTCCTTTCTTGGCCGCATGCTCGACCGCGTCGACAATATGTGAGTAGCCGGTGCAACGGCAGAGATTGCCATCGAGCGCATGGCGAATCTCGTCACGCGAAGGCGAGCCGTTCCGCTCGAGGAGCTGGATGGCAGTCATTATCATGCCTGGCGTGCAGTAGCCGCATTGGAGACCGTGGCACTCCCAGAAGCTTTCCTGGACCGGATGCATCTCTCCGTTGCTCGAGAGGCCTTCCACCGTCGTGACCTCGGAGCCGTCGACCTGGACCGCGAACATCGTGCATGACTTAACCGCCTGGCCGTCAACGAGGACCGTGCAGGCGCCGCAGACGCCGGTCTCGCATCCAACGTGCGTTCCGGTGAGACCGCACGACTCGCGCAGGAACTGGACGAGCAAACAGCGCGGTTCAACCTCGCTTTCTCGCAGTGTTCCATTGACGCGGATCTTGAGGGGCATGTTCACGGCTGCTCCCTACGTACCGGGGGGTGAGAATACCGAATGTATTGCGCCGGGCGAGGTCCTGTCAACGCTGACATTCAACATCGAACAATTTCGCGAGGATTTTTCCCGCCGTTGTCCCGCTGATCCGTAGACTTCTTGTATCTGATCACCCGGGCGGGACTAAGGCGGGAAGGCTGTGCTTGTCCTCGCAGGATTTTGCTCGTACTCGAACTCGTCCTAGTCACTCGGCAGCGATGGCGAAGCCCGAGAGGGTTGGTCTATCCATGGCGTTTTCGGGAAGGCGGAACGTCTTTGAGCTTTAGCGTTTGAATTTCGAGTACGAGGACGAGTTTGAGTAAGTACGAGCTACCGGATAAACTGTTCTACGAATGCCGCACCTAGACCATTTTCAGCGTAGTGTCGCTGGCACATAGCGACCTTCGTAAACACATCTTCGTAACCTGTCTGTTTGCCCCAAGGATCAACGTAGATCATGCAGCCCGTGATATGGAACAATGTGATCATTTCCTGGACATCATCCGGAACGACCAAAGTATGGGTCTCGCCGGGTGGCTCAAACACGTAGGAGCCTTCCGTTGCGATCCAGCTGTGTTCGAGATAGTGCCAGCTGCCGCGCAGGACTAATCCGTGCACTGGGGCCGGATGCCGATGTCGGGTTAGCACGCCGGACCTTCGTACTCGTAAGAGGTTCACCCAATACCCTTGTGACACATTGAGGCAAAGCGGCCGGAACCACACGTTTTCCATCTGAGGCACCCAAACTCGCTCATCGGTCGGAATCACCGGCAGCTGGACGATCTCAGTTTGCGCCTCGATTGGAAACGGGAGTTGATAGGGCATCCGTACTTCATCCGGGTTAGCGTCTTTAGTCGAGTCGGTTGCAGGATTCATAGCGTGCTTCTTTCGTTTTCAACTGATCAAATATCCCCCGTCAACCGGCAGCGTGACGCCAGTGATGAATGCTGCAGCCGGAGAACACAGGAAGACCGCGGCACCGGCTACGTCTGCCGGCTGACCCCATCGATTGAGGGGTGTGCGGGCTAGAATGGCGGCGTTGCGAGCAGGATCGTCCTGCAGCACTTGCGTCAATGGCGTAGCTATCCAGCCGGGTGCAATGGCGTTCACACGAATCTTGTCGGGGGCCCACGCAATGGCCAGGCTCTTAGTTAATTGAGCGACACCGCCTTTGCTCGCCGTGTAAGCCGGGGACATTCCACTACCAAAGAAGCTGAACATGGAAGCAATATTAACAATCGAGCCTCCGCGGTCGACCAAGAGAGGGCGACACGCCATGCACATGCGCATGGTGCCTGTCAGGTTGACATCGATCACTCTTTCGAAGGTCGCGGAATCGAATTCAGCGCTGCGCCGAATAATACCGGCGCTGTTAATGAGGATGTCGAGGCGCTCGAGACCGGCAGTTAATCGCCGAATGCTTTCGGCGTCCGAGACATTCAGCCCCGCGACCTCAATTCTATCGTCCAGATCCGGGGTCGGCTTTTCTTCAGGAAGGCCGGCGACCAGAACGCGGCAACCGGCGGCAAAGAGCTGGTTTGCAATGGCGGCGCCGATGCCGCTGGTACCACCGGTGACTAGTGCTGATTTGCCGGAAATATCGAACATGATGACCAGAGAGGTGATCCGTTCAAACTCAGGAGCAAGATCCCAACTGTCTTCCTTTTGGCAAATCCAATTCCTGTTCTTAAGTGCACCGGAGAATTAGCATCCCAACTAGCTTTGAGTTCTTTCACCTCATGGTCCTGTCATGTTTACGACGGACGCAGATGACAGAATGTGGATGAACTTACGACTACGAACATGTTCAAGAGAATTCCATGGCAAGACGTGCGCGAGTTCCTTGCCGACGCCCAACGAGTTGGTCGCGGAAATACACCCTCGAATGCCTGTTATTCTGCCACCGGAAACGCACGACCGGTGGCTATCCGGCGAAGCCGGGAAGGAGGTTTTACGACCGTTCCCGGCCCAAGAGATGAAAATAAGACCTTTCTCGACACGGATAAACAAACCAGAAAATAATGATCCAGGACTACTCGAAGAAGGTGAGATGGAGCAGGTTGGACGGCTGATCTAATTGTAGCGACCGAGAACATAAATGGCCTAGCGAAACAATGAAATTTCTTACCTTGCTTACGCTAATGGCGGCTGCCTACTTCGTTGCGCGAGGTGATCAGCACGCGGGCTGTGCGGAGCGTCATAGCCGCAGACGGACGGGTTTGGAATAACGTTCGAATTGACTGGACGATAGCAGGTGTTCTGCAACTGAGCGACGCGAGGGTCACCGAATCATAACGCTTCCAGAAAAGACGACCTCATATTCCTATACGACGGATTCCTGGTATCTCGGGTTTTTTGCTTGGGTTTCCATTGCCGCGGTAATCGGCTACGGAACCTACACATTTCTCGGTCCCTTTCGGCTAGTGCTCCGGAAGGTGATGTCCGCTCAGCCGAAAGCGGTGGCTCCGCGAAAGGAAGCCGGCGGGGATTCGTTTTTATGAGCTGGATCGCGTTTTGCGTGGCGCACACAATCCAGTTCTCTGGCGGACTTAGTTAGACCGGCTTTAGTTCGCCGCGCCGGACGCGGGCAGCGAACTCATTCCACCACTCTGGGTGGGTTAGCGTGACGGTATTGTGGTTCCCTTATCCCCATGCTCTTATCGCCAATCTTCACAGAGGGGCAGTGATCAGAGGCGGCGCAAAGCTCGCAATGTTTCCTGCCAAGCTGACTGTTCTTGGCTATCCTCGTTGATCACTTATCAACAACAAGCCCGTTATCACCGGTCGCCATCACGACTTTGACACCCATGTCATGGAGGCGCTGAATCGCGCTGGGAGTAGTCTCCTTGATGGGATCGGCTATCCCGATGACGCCGACCGTAACGCCGTCGCTCGCCACCCATACGAGACTTCGCGCCTTGCTGCTCAGTTCGTCCGCACGATCCGTTAGTTCGCTGGAAATGGTAACGCCGTTATCGAGCAAAAATGCTTGCTTCCCAACCAGCACATTACTTCCATCGACTTTCGCTTTAAGGCCGGCGCCGGTGATCGAGATGAAATCTTCGGCTTTTCTCTGGCGAATGCCTCTTTGGTTCGCCGCCGAAACTACGGCTCTGGCCAGGGGATGCTCGCTTTGGGACTCGACCGCTGCCGCGAGCGATAGCATGTTGTTTTCCTCGAACCCAGCAGAAGCGACCAGGTCGGTGACTTCGGGCCTACCAGCAGTCAGTGTGCCGGTCTTGTCGACAATGAGATAGGTAACCTTCTCGGCTGTTTCGATAGCCTCAGCATTTTTAACCAAAATGCCAAGCTGCGCCCCGCGACCGACTCCAACCATGATTGACATAGGGGTAGCGAGACCCAGCGCACACGGACACGCGATGATCAATACGGCGACCGCATTTACCACGGCAAACCCAAGCGCGGGAGGAGGACCCCAAACTGCCCAGATCAACGCTGTAAAAAGTGCCACACCAATTACGACTGGAACAAAGTATCCAGAGACTTGATCAGCGACGACCTTTTGAATGGGTGCCCTGCTCCGTTGCGCTTCCGCGACCATATGGACGATTTGCGATAGTACGGTTTCCGAACCGACTCTTACGGCTCGCATCACAAAGCTGCCCGTTTGGTTCACCGTCGCGCCGATCACTTTGTCACCCGCGGCTTTTTCAACCGGCATCGGTTCACCTGTAATCATTGATTCGTCCAGTGAGCTTGATCCCTCCGTAATTACACCATCGATGGGAATCTTTTCACCCGGACGCACTCGGACAAGATCTCCCAGCTGCAGTGCATCGACAGGGACCTCTTCCTCGTCGTCTGCAGACGTCAGGCGATGGGCCGTCTTTGCGGCCAGTCCCAGCAGAGACTGAATTGCCCTACCTGTCTGGCTGCGCGCCCTAGCCTCGAGCCATTGACCCAGGAGGACGAGCACCGTGATTACCGCCGCCGCCTCAAAGTAAAGGTCAATTTCTTCGTGGTGTTTGAAAGAGTCCGGAAAAATCCCCGGAAACGCGGTTGCGATTGCGCTGTAAAGATAAGCGGCACCCACGCCAACGCCGATCAAGGTAAACATGTTGAGGCTCCGATTGACAACCGAGCGCCACGCACGCACAAAGAAGATACCGCCGCACCAGAATACGATTACTGTCGCCAGGACAAGCTGAATCCACTTGTTGCTCGTGACTGGCAACAAATGATCTATGCTTATACCCGGAAGCATCTCCCCAACCGACAAGAAAAGCAGTGGGACTGTCAGCATTACGCCCAGCCAGAATTTTGACGCGAGAGATTTGACCTCACGATCCTCTGCGGCCCCCTCGAGTGCTCTAGCCTTAGGTTCAAGCCGCATTCCGCAGATTGGGCAATCGCCAGGATGGTCCTGCTCGATCTGGGGATGCATCGGGCAGGTGTAAATTGTGTTACCGGTCGGCGACCGATCGGCAGGATAACGTTCCAACCTCATGCCGCGCTCGGGAGAGTCTCTCGGCTCGCTGGAGACGGAATCAGATCTGTGGTGGTTTTCCTCGAAAGTTTGGCGGGCATATCTCGCAGGATCCGCATCGAACTTCTGAGCACAACTTGATGAGCAAAAATAGAAGGTTTCTCCTTCATAATTGCGCGTTGCGGCGGCGGAGCCCATCTCGATTTCCATACCGCAAACGGGATCTCTGATTTTAGACGCGGCTGATGGCGTGTTCATGATTAAACTCCATTAACGCAAGAACCGCGATAGGACGTTGTGAACCTCAGCAACGAGCGCCTCGGGCTTCATCGGTTTAGCCTTCGGATGTGCACTACCTTTATCCGGTCCAAGGACACACGTTTCTAGATGATTGGTTAGTAACTCCACGCCCAGTGCGTCCAGTGCAGATCGAATTGCCGAAATCTGATTGAGTACATCCACGCAGTAACGGTCTTGCTCGATCATCCGCTGAACACCGGCAATTTGACCAGTGATACGTTTGACTCGGCCAAGGACCTTTTCACGCACTTGATCGTTCATACTCTATATACATATACCCTGTATAGGTATTGTCAAACCATTCGACCAGTTCCTAACTGCGCCCGGTACCCCAGAGCATTGGCGATCTCACTCAGCTTGCCTTAGGTGGATGAAGTCGATCGTCTCAACATGGCCAGTCTTGAGCAAACGCTCGCGGTCTTCGACGAGGGACGGATCGGATTAGTGCTCATAGGCATGCCAGGGCTGGAAAGCGCTTGGCCCGATTGAGCCAGCTATGCAAGGTGGTCATACAGGCAGCGCGGGAGAACTTGCCAATCGCGACTTGCCTTCGGTTCACTCGGGCTGCGCCACCGGCCTCCAGGGTCAGTGACCGTGGAGGCCGGTGAGGTGCACGACGACGAACACCACCACGATCGCTCCGAGGACGGCGAGGCAGATCTTGAGTCCGAGACTGGGTCCGTTGCGGGTCGTCTCGGTCCCAACCTGACGCGGCAACTTGCTCCGCTCTTGTTGCTTGCGCCGCCCGTAGCTCGTTAGGCCTTAACAAGAATACTAGGGTAGCTTCCGCTTCTGCCTCATAGCTTGAACCATTGATTGTGATCTTCATCAGCAAAAGTTTTCAATCGCGTTTCGAAATCATAAGTTATTGTGAGTCTGAAGATTACTTTCTAGGGGGTACGGCCGAGAACAGCGGGATGAGTCCCTCCAGCATGGTGGGATGGGTGAAGATGGCATCGCGCAATACGGTATACGGCAGTCCTGCGAGCATCGCGACTTGGACGGTTGCGATGATTTCCCCTGCCTCCACTCCGAGAGCGGTGAAGCCAAGAATGTGATCACTCTCGGTATCGATGAGGGCCTTCAGAAAGCCTCGAGTCTCGGACAACGTGCGGGTACGTAAAACCGCGACCATGGGAATTTTCGCCAACCGATAGGCGATACCACGCACCTTGGCTTCCGTTTCACTAAGACCGATCCGGGCAAACTCGGGATCGGTAAACATGCAGAAGGGCACTTGCCGTCCGGTTGTAACGCGGTGACCGCCCGCCAGATTGTCCCGCACAATGCGGTGGTCATCGAAGGCAATATGAGTGAAGTGTGGGCTGCCCGCGCAATCTCCCACTGCCCAGACGCTGGGGGCCGTTGTTTCAAGGCGTTCATTCACCTTCACGTAACCACGGTCAGTTGTTTCAACTCCGGCCAACTCCAAACCAATACCCTGAGTGTTGGGAGCGCGGCCGCTGGCGACCAGAAGATGCGTGCCTTCCAGGATGATCTCAGCCCCGTCCCGGGCCGCATAGAGTTTCACCCACTCACCGGATTTTCCTTCGACTTTCGCAATGTGCGCGCTCGTGACGATTTCAATCCCTTCCTCGCTAAACACTTCGTGGAGCATGTCCGT
>Ga0209526_10002889_pt1 | contig 11641 bp, 12 predicted proteins | sample JacPinW_OM2H0_M1_FD_188566 | JGI IMG/M metagenome (GOLD analysis project Ga0209526, IMG submission 188566) | Forest soil microbial communities from Algoma, Ontario, Canada - Jack Pine, Ontario site 1_JW_OM2H0_M1 (SPAdes) (version 2) | ecosystem: Environmental > Terrestrial > Soil > Boreal...
GACCGGCGATATCGGCAACCTTGACGCAGATGGATTTCTCTCCATCACCGATCGCAAGAAAGATTTGATCAAGACCTCGGGCGGCAAGTTCATCGCGCCGCAGCCGATCGAGAATTCGCTAAAACACAATGCTTTGATCGCCGAGGCAGTGGTGCTGGGGGATAAGCGCAAGTTCCCTGCAGTTCTGATTTCGCCGAACTTCCCGTTGCTGGAAGACTGGGCGCGCAGCCAGGAACTGGCGTTCACCTCGCGCGCGGACCTGGTTGCCACCCCCCAGGTCTGTGGACTCTATCTGGATATCGTCGAAGGCCTCAACCAAAATCTGGCCCGCTTTGAAAAGCTGAAAAAAGTTCTTCTAGTGGCCGAAGAATTTTCCGCCGAGAACGGGACGCTAACCGCCAGCATGAAGCTACGCCGACACGCCATTGAAGAACGCTATCGAGGGCAGATTGAAGAGATGTATGAGCATGCGGAAACTTCCGATCCCGCCTTATAGACAGACATTCCCGCTCGCGGAGATCGCCACCACCAGCGGGGAAACCTGGTCTGGTATTGGAAGCGGCGGCTGTAACCTCGCCTCAGCAGAATCAGCTACGGATCATACGGATTCTCACGGATCTGGTCCTAATGAAAACTTCCTAAACCTAATCCGTGAGCGTGCATCTCCAGCCCGAGGCTATGTCGTGTCGGCAGTTGAGGTTCGTGCCGCCGGCTTCGAGTTTCATTACAATAGAGGCATGATGGATCCATTGATCATTGCTGGACGCGAGTTTTATTCCCGCCTCATCGTGGGCACGGGGAAGTACGAGTCCTTCCAGGAAACTGCGCGTGCACTCGAAGCCAGCGGGGTAGAGATGGTCACGGTCGCAGTGCGGCGGGTGAATCTGGACCGCAGCAAAGAATCGCTGCTCGACTATCTCGATCCGAAAAAATATTTTCTGTTGCCCAATACTGCCGGCTGTTACACGGCGGATGAAGCCATCCGTGCGGCGCGCCTGGGACGCGAAGTCGGGCTTTCTGATTGGATCAAGCTGGAGGTGATCGGCGACCAGGCGACACTTTATCCGGACGTGCAGGCCACGCTCGAGGCGACTCGAGTATTAGTAAAGGAAGGTTTTACGGTTCTTCCCTATACCTCTGATGACGTGGTTTTTGCCAAACGACTGCTTGACGCCGGAGCCTCAGCGGTAATGCCACTTGGTGCGCCGATTGGAAGTGGACTGGGGATACAAAACGCGGCCAATATTCGCATCCTGAGGGAGATGATCACAGGAGTGCCGCTGATCCTGGATGCGGGTGTGGGAACCGCTTCTGATGCCGCCATCGCCATGGAACTGGGCGCAGATGCAGTGTTGATGAATAGCGGAATTGCGAATGCGCAAAATCCGGTTCTTATGGCGGAGGCTATGAGGCACGCGGTGCTTGCTGGGCGCCAGGCTTATCTCGCTGGCCGCATGCCGAGGAAGCTTTACGCGACGGCGAGTTCACCGCTGGAAGGCGTGGTGCACTGATTCTGTCGAGGCGCCGACGCCCTCCAGTCTGAGCTCCGGAAGACTTGATGGCCTGTAGCCTGCTCCGCTCTTGGTTGTTAATGTAGCGCCGGCATCTGCCGGCTGTCGCGAGCGCATTTTGCCTTCGGGTGTGAGGGCCGAGACCCCTCACGACGGCCGCGGGAACGACGGCGCTACTTAATCTCAACCAAATCAGAGCATCTTGACACTTTCGACGTGGATGGAATCACCCTTTACGTGTCCGGTGACGGCCACGTGATGTCCTTCATGTCCCTTTAGCGCGTCGGCGTTTTCGACAGTCAGGACCTTCGAATCACCGTCCGTGACCACGACTGCAGTGGCACCGCCATCGATACATTTCTTGGTGCATGCGGCTGCACCGGCATTGGCGCCCTTGGCGCCGCACTTGGAATCGCTGACCCAGCCATTCACGGTCTGAGCCTTGTCCATGTCATCGGCTGATACTACGGCCACCAGTAGAAACAATACGGAAAGGACGATACAGATCAGCAATAGTTTCTTCATAGCTGGAACTCCTCGAGTTTTGGCGGCCAAAGCCGCAGATTGCAGCGGCGCTCCGCTGCAAGCGCCTTGCTGCTACACAGATTGACGTGGCGGGTTGGCAGTCGGTTACTCCTCCATCTGCCAACCGGAATTGAGCGCACTATATCATCACAACTAGGAGGATGGGAAGGTCAGCTGCGCTCGGGCCAGCGTCGAGTCAGAAGGAAGTTATTCTGCAGGCTTCTTTGGCCAATACCCGTACCCTCACGGCTGGATAAGCCAATGCTCAATGCGATCATAACGGCAAGTAGCAGATGAGGGTTAAGCAAGGACGCCGCAAACGATCTTGACCGTGGCCCCCAGGATTCTTATAACCATCTGAGTCATGCTGTCTCGGCAATGATACTCATGCCTGCTGGCTAACCTTGGGGGTCCCAACCGACAATCGTTGGGTACCCGCAGGGGCAGCCCGGGCAACCGCTAGTCTAGGGGAGTTCCACTTTTTTTAATGAGGCCCTCCAGCCGCGGCGGGGGGGCGCTGGCGCCCGTTCATCTGCAAATTATTTCACTTGCGTCTTTACCGAAAAGATACTAATAGCTTCCCAAAATCGTTCGTTTACGGGAGAAACAGCGGCTCCTTCGTTCTTTCCCGAATGGTATTGCACGTGCACCTACCTTTGCTTCGCATTAGTTTGCTTGTTGGGCATCCTTCCCCTGGGAACCTCCCCCATTGGTAAAGCATTAACCGAATCAATCCCCCGCGACGTTTTGCGCTTGCAAACTGCTGCTAAGTAAGTAAATCTGGCACCAAGGTTCTTCCAGCCCTTGGACGGTGCCCGCTATTTGGGGTGATATTTGGGTGGGTTCGAGTTCATGCAACTCCGAAGAGAAAGTCCCATGCTACAACCCGCGCAGGAACGGCGTACAATGCGACGTTTCGATATGCGTTTGCCAGCCTCCGTCCGAGTGGCCGGCAAGGGTGTCCGAGACTTATTAACGCAGACTCAGAACGTTAGCGCTCGCGGCGTCTTTTTCTATCTCGATCGTCCTTTGGCCGAGGGCACGCACATCGAAGTTACCATGACGTTTCCGCCTCACGTGACTCTGACCGAGCCGGTGCGTGTTCGGTTCACTGCTCGTGTGGTGCGGGTGGAAACGTCGCACGCCCCAGGCGGGATTGGCGTGGCTGCAATGATCGAAGAGTACGAATTCTTGCGCTCCAATCCCACCGGGGAGACCGGCGACACGCGCTAAATTCAGCGCTCAGCATCAGCCGAGACGGCCGTGCTAGTTGCTGCCTAAGTGCTAAATGCCAAGTGCTGGTTTTCTCCTACTACTACTTCTTCTTCAACTCTTCAATCTCACTCCGCAGGCGTTCGTAACGCTGCACCAAAATACCCAGGTAAGTGATGTGGATGATCCATGTGGCGGTGTAGGCGGCATAAAGGAAATTCATCGGGAGCTCCGCGGTTCAAGCGTTTCCAGCGCCTGAGCTTCTTCCACTTCCCTTTGCAAAATTTCCAGGCGATAACGAGACCAGCAAATCAGCCCGGCAAAGCAAAGGAACGCGGCCCAGTTGATCAGCAGCACATGCCACATGCGGGGATCAATCGAACCTCCGCCGCCGATAACCGGCTGGGGATGCTGGGTGCGAAAAATCCAGATCGAGAAGTACACCAGCGGGACATCGAGCGCCCCCAAAATGGCCATAGCTGCAGCCAGTACCGGAGTTTGTCCGCTGGTCGAAAACCGACGTAGCATCAGATAGCTGATGTAGATGAGCCAGAGGACCAGGGTCGAGGTCAGGCGAACATCCCAGGTCCACCAGATTCCCCAGACTGGACGCGCCCATAGCGGCCCCGTCAGCAACACCACGGTGCAGAACACGACGCCTACTTCGGCAGTGACTACGGCGACGGCATCCGCATGCGGACTCCGGCGAATGAGATACCAGACCGAGGCAACAAAATTGATGGTGAACAACAGGAACGCTGTCCACGCCGAGGGCACATGATAGTAAAAGATGCGCTGCACGTTGCCCATGGTCTGCTCGGTGGGGGCAGCGACCAGCGCCTCATAGAGCGCATAGCTCAGCAAGATCGCCGTCAGCAGTGCGAAAATGGGGAAAGCCCGTTTCATTCTCGTTTCATTCCGCGTGCAACACCAGTTCAAATAACAGCAGACAAGCGATAGTAAACACCACGTCGTAAGTGGTAAGCAACACAATCCAGAACCGGGCCGAGAGCTCGCCCGTCAAAATAGCGGTCGTGGCATTCACCAGCGCGAGCAAGGCCGGGATAGTGACCGGGAACAGGAGCAGCGGCAGCATGATCTCGCGGCTGCGGGCGCGCAGCGACATGGCAGCAAAAAAAGTGCCATTCACCACTATGGCCCAGGTGCCGAGCACAGCTAGAGGAATCAGCTGCCACGCCGGACCGAGCGGGCGCAGCTTATAGAACATGATGAACAGCGGCGTCATCAGCATTTCCAATACGGCGACGAAAATAAAGTTGCCCAACGCCTTGGCCAGAAAAAGCGAATTCGCCGGAGCGGGGGAAACGCGATAAGCGTCCAAAACCTGGTTTCGAAGTTCGCGCGCCCAGGTCTGGTTGAGCGCCACCACCGCCGCAAAGAGAACCGCTACCCACACCAGTCCGCCGGCAATTTGGCGCGATTGCTCCGCATTGGGATCAAAAGAAAAACTGAAAACCACGACCACCAGCAAGGCGAAGAACAGCATGGAGTTGATCGCGTCTTTTGATCGCCATTCCAAGCGCAGATCCTTGGCCAACGTAACTCCGGTCACGCCCGCAGTGGCCCCCGAGTTCTTGCTCATGGCGTCTCCAACGTCCGCAGTTCGCGCGTGCGGCTGGTGATCTGCCCTGCTTCCATCCACACAAACTCGTCCGCCGTACCGTCGAGTAAGGATGCCTGGTGGGTGACAACGAAGATGGTTTTGCCCGCAGTGCGCATCTGCGCCAGAAGAGTGACCATTTCACGTGCCGAACGAAGGTCCACATTGGAAAAAGGCTCGTCCAGCAAAAGGATCTTTGGATCGTTGAGCAGCGCCCGCGCCAAAGATAGCCTCTGCCGCATGCCTTGCGAATATTGCGCAACCGGCCGAGTAAGCGCCGGATCGAGGCCGACTGCGGTCATATTCGTGGCACCGCGCCGGTCGTCGGCGATTCCGTAAAGCCGCGCAAAATAGAGCAGGTTCTCCATCCCGCTCATCTCGTCGTAGAGCAAGGAAGGATGCGCCATGTAACCGAGCTCGCGGCACACAGCCCGCACGTCTCTCGTCCCTAAAATCAAGACACTGCCTCGAGTGGGCTGCGTAAGCCCGGCGAGGGCGCGCAGGAGCGTGGTCTTTCCTGCCCCGTTGTCGCCGAGAATGGCGTAAAGAACGCCGGGAGCGAATTCGGCGCTCACGCCACGGAGTGCGGCAAATCGGCCAAATTGCTTGACCAGAGCGCTGACGGAGATGACGGGGGACACAGGCGTCAGCGGATCGCTCGCGGAAGGCATCGGATTGGAAGATAGCTGAAGCCTGCGGGGAAGTCGAGGGTGTCCAACACATGCGCGCAAATAGCAGCAGATAAATCGAAGAGCTCATCGCCAAGCTCGCGCGGTTGAGATAGGTTGGACAACCGTTATCGCGGGCGAGTGGCGCGCCCTGTTCTATGCGTGGGCCTTCCGTTCGGTAGCTCGTTGATGGATTTCCCACCCTTCTCCTGCGCGAGGCGTGACTCATGAAGACTTTGCAAGATCATGATCGTCTGCTATCGGGACAAGCGGGCCAGGGACTTCGCCGTCGGTTAAAACCTCGCCGAGAACTAGACCATCGCAACTGGCAAGAACCTCAACATTGACACCTCCGGAGCGAGTCGAAGGAGCGGGTTTGGGACTAAGGCATTACGTTAGTTCGAGGTGCCAGTCGAGCTGCTACTCTGAATCCGCGTGATACTCCGGGCGGGCTCGTTCGCAGGGGCACCATTGGCTGGAACTCGCGGCTGCTGGGGGGCATATTTCGACGCGCACTTCGCCTGCAGTTGTTTGGCATGAAAGACGCTGTCGCGTCCAAAGCTGCCGTCGGCCAGCGCCTGGGAATTATCCTTGAAAGTATCCGGTGGCGCTTCGGTTCCGCTGTAAACCACCTTGAGAAGCTGGTCATTTTCCACCAGTACAAATTCAACTTTCGTCCCCGCCCGCTTGATCGAACCTGGCTGAACATTACCGGCCACACGCAGACGCTTCGTATATGCGCCGTCGCCCATGCCACGCAGTTCTTTGATGGTGACGTAGTAACTTTTGCTCTCCTGCACGCCGGTGTAAGCGAGAAAACCCAGAGATAGGAGGATCACTGCCGCGGACCCGCCAAATTTAACGTATTTGCCAGTTTCGCTCGACATAACCAATCCCTGACACTTGACTGTATTCCGGCTTTCGCAGGAGGTCAAGATGTCCGAAAGCCCGGTAGCGGATCAGTTTCAGCTACCTTTCGACCGTTCACTAGTCCGAGAACTAGGCCAACACTGCGGCAACTGCTCACCGACCTACCGCAACCGGGATATTCTGCCACACGACCGCGATCCAACTCCCCTGTCAATGCCAATCGCTACTCCCACGACCGTGAATTCCATGAATTTGTTCATTGTGCTGAATCCCACGACGGAAGCCCGTTTGGATTTCAAACTAGCCCTCATGCCGAAACGCCGACCTATCTATAATGCAATCAGCCCTTTACTCCGATGAGGCTGGAATGATCCATCCCTGGCATGACGTGACCCCCGGCGACAAATTGCCCCAGGAGTTTTACAGCATTGTCGAGATCCCCTTCGGATCAAGCGTAAAGTACGAACTCGACAAGGCCAGCGGGCTGATCAAGCTGGATCGTGTTCTCTACTCAGCCGTGTACTATCCTGCCAACTACGGATTCATTCCGCAGACGCTCGCCGAAGATGACGATCCCCTCGACGTACTGGTCCTATGCCAGGAGACGGTGGTTCCTCTAACCCTGATCCACGCGCGGACAATTGGGCTGATGACCATGATTGATACCGGAAAGAAAGACCACAAGATCATAGCGGTCGCAACCCAGGACCCCGAATTCAGCAGTTACCGCGAGGCAGGGGAGATGCCGCCCCACCGGCTGCTCATGCTACGTCGCTTTTTCCAGGACTACAAGCAGCTGGAAGGAAAAGCCGTGGAAGTCGATGAGATCCAGCCCGCCGCGGAAGCCTACCCCATCATCAACGATGCGCTACACCGCTACAGCGAGCAGCGACGCGGGGGCTTCAAGGGGATCGGCGGCGCTCACTAAGCGTGCAGAGGACTCTTTCTGACATCGATCGACGTATCGAATCACTTAGCTGTTCTCGCCCCAATGTGTGCGGCCGGCACCGACCACCGTTTCTGCGGCGCACGTTGAAATGGATATCATTACCGGCCGAGGAAGAGTCAGATGACCGATCCGGAGGGACGATACTCAGAACAACCGGCTGATCTAAATCCATCACACCCACGGAGGCACTGTGATTTGAGTCGATCGCCCGTTGGTTCTCTTGGCCCAACCCTGAAATTGGATCGGGCCCTTCGCTCGAGGTTCTTTCATGCCACCTCGATCATGCTCGCGCTGTTGCAATCTTCGCCTGGTGCGGCTGCCGACAGCGTTCGTTACAACCCGGTCCCCCGCGAGGTCGTGGAAGCCCGCCTGGGGAAATACAAGGGTAACGACAAGCAACGGGAGGCAACGCTCAAGCAGATGTTTGCTGATGTCGGTTGCGACGAGCAGCACCTTTCCGAACAGAGGGTGAAGGGAACGAAGTTGCCCAACGTCATTTGCCTGCTGCGGGGAAGCTCCGATAAGGTCATCATCGTTGGGGCGCACTTCGACCATGTGTCCCAGGGTGATGGAGTCGTCGACAACTGGAGTGGGGCGTCGCTACTGCCCTCGCTGTATGAGGCGGTGAAGATTGAGCCGCGCAAGCATACCTACATCTTCGTTGGGTTCACGGCTGAAGAGCAGGGCGAAGTCGGGTCGCACTTCTATGCCCAACAAATGACCAAGGAACAGGTCGCGGCGACCGATGCGATGGTGAACATGGACACGCTTGGTCTGGCGGCCACCGAGATCTGGGCCAGCCACTCGGACAAGCTGTTGAACCGTGCACTGACTTACATCGCGAGCCAGCTGAACTCACCCGTCACTGGTGTCAATGTGGAGCAGGTGGGCGGCACTGACTCGGAGCAGTTTTCCGCGCGCAAGATCCCCAGCATCACGATTCACTCGCTGACGCAGGAGACTTGGAATGCCCGTATTATTCACACGCCGAAGGACAACCTTTCGGCCATCCGGCTCGACGATTATTACCAGACATACCGCCTCCTCTCGGCTTACGTCGCTTTCTTAGATCAAGTCCCGAGACCGAGACCCGTGACTGGTGCGGGGAAGGCTAGCAGAGGCATCAATATGCGGCGACAACAATGAGCACAGCACCTACCACACCCGGCAAGCGTTTTCCCGCACCATGGGTTGCCCTGCTTTGCAGCCCCACGCTTTCTGGAACTCGGGCATATTCTGCACTACGCCGTCGACGCGGTATTTGCCCGGCGAATGTGGATCGACGCTGACCAGCATGCGTGAATACTCCGGACGCCGCTTCTCGCACCACACACGCGCAAAACCGAGAAAGAAACGCTGTTGCGGAGTGTAGCCGTCGATTGTATGACCTTCTTTGCCGGTCTTGTCATCAGCAATCCTGCGCTCCAGCGCCATCAGCGCGATGCGCGCGCCGCCATTGTCAGCCGTGTTTTCGCCTAGTGTCAGCTTGCCATTGAGCTTGCGATCGTCGACGGCAACGAAATTGCTGTACTCATCAGCGACGCAGCTGGCGCGTTTTTCAAATTCCGTGCCATCCTGGGCCGTCCACCAGTCGCGGAGATTGCCTTCCGGATCGAACTTGCGCCCCTGATCATCGAAGCCGTGCGTCAACTCGTGGCCGATGACAATGCCGATGCCGCCGAAATTCACCGCATCGTCTGCCTGCTTGTCAAAGAAAGGCGGTTGCAGAATGCCTGCCGGAAATACAATCTCATTCCTGGGCGGACTGTAATAGGCATTGACGGTGGGTGGGCTCATCTGCCATTCATTGCGGTCCAGCGGCTTGCCGATCTTGACAATCTGGCGTCGCGCTTCAAATTCGTTTGCCCGCAGAAAGTTTCCCAGAAGATCGCCACGCACGATTTTCAGCGAGCTGTAATCGCGCCAGACGTCGGGATAGCCGATCTTGTTGTGGATTGCGTCCAGCTTCACTTTGGCTTGTTTTTTTGTATCGTCTGTCATCCAGGGGAGACTGCGGATGTCCTGCTCCAGACTCTTCTCCAGCGCATCAACCATCTTCAGCATGCGCTGCTTGCCATCGGCGCCGAACGTCAACTCCACGTATCGCTGGCCCAGCGCCTCGCCCAGCGCATTGTCAGTGGAACTCACACAGCGCTTCCACCGCGGCTTGATCTCCGATTGTCCGGTCAATGCCTGCTGCATCTTGAAATTCGCCTCTACGAACGGCTGAGAGAGCCAGGGTGCAGCCCCGTCGATAAGGTGCCAGCTCACATAGGTTCGCAGGGCGTCCAGGGATTCTGACTGGAGAAGACCGTTCACTTGCTTGAAGAAATCCGGATCGGTGACGTTCAGGCTGGAAAACTTCGGCGTGCCCACGGCAGCAAAGTATCGTTTCAGGTAGAAATTAGGCGCCAGACCAACGGCTTCCTGAAGCGTCATCTTATGATCGCGGTTCTTGGGATCGCGGCGTGCGGTCCGGTCCATTGAAGCCTGGGCCAGAGCCGTCTCGATGCGCAAGACGGTCTGGGCTGAGTCCGCTGCCTGCTGGGGAGATTGCCCGGCGAGCGTGAACATCTGGATCGCATACTGCACCAGGCTCTTTCGCGCCTCCGCCATCTTGGGATCCTGTTTGATGTAGTAATCCCGGTCCGGCAGGGACAGGCCGCCCTGGTCAATGTAAGCGATCACTTCATTGGCATTGTGCAGGTCGGGCGATGAATAAAAATTGAACAGCGGATTGGGCCCAACCAGGTGGACGCGGGCAATCGCTTCCACCAGCGCCGTTTTATCTTTCGCGCCTGCAATGCGCTGGAGTTCCGGCTTCAGTGGCTCCAATCCCCTGGCTTCGACGGTCTTTTCGTCCATGCAGGAACCGTAGTAGTCGCCGATTTTCTGGCCGATGGCATCGCGACCAGGATTGTCGACGGCAGTTTTCTCCAGAATCTCGCGCAAGATGCCCACATTCCGTTCACGAAGTTCGACAAAGCTCGACCAGGAAGTCTGGTCGGCGGGAATTTCCGCCGTCTTCAACCAGTTGGAGCAAGTGTACTGGGAGAAGTCCACACACGGATCGAGGGCCTTATCAACCGTATCGAACTTGACGGCTGGCTGGGACGGAACAGACTGGGCAAGGCTGCCGAGGGGCACCAGCAAAAGAGATGCTGGCACTAAGTAAAATAGACGCATGGATGACCTCACGGGAGTGGACTGTCGATTCTAGGGCCTCAGCGTTAGACGGACAAGCCAGGAAATTGTACGTGATGTCGGTTCTGACTTCTTTCCGCGTCCTCCGCAAGACCTCCGCGTTCTTCGCGATTTAGGACTTTCCCTCCCGACTGACACGCGCAACCCAGCGTATAATCTTCGATAGATAGCCAAAAGGATAAATTCGCAATGACTTCCACAAACGGAGCTCCTACCCACGGCAGCAATGGACACAGTGTTCCAAAGCCGCGGGCTGAGTGGATCGCAAGCCGCAAGGCGCAAAATACCGACGGCAATTTTTCCCAGATGGGCTATGCCCGCAAGGGGGTTCTCACTGAGGAGATGGCGTATGTTGCCCAGCGCGAGATGCTCTCGGTCGAATTGGTTCGCGACGAAGTCGCCTGTGGACGCATGATTATCCCCGCCAATATCAATCATCCTGAAGTCGAGCCCATGTGCATCGGCGTGGCCTCGCTATGCAAGATCAATTCCAACATTGGCAACTCAGCCGTAACCTCGAACGTTGAGGAAGAACTCAAGAAGCTACACACTTCCGTTCACTTCGGCGCCGACACGGTCATGGACCTCTCCACCGGCGGTGACATCCACGAGATTCGTGAAGCCATTCTGCGCCACTCGCCTGTACCCATCGGCACGGTTCCCATTTATGAAGCGATTTCCCGGGTCAAGCGGGTGGAAGATCTTAATGCCAACGTCATGCTGGAAGTGATCGAACAGCAGGCGGAACAGGGCGTGGACTACATGACCATCCATGCCGGTGTGCTTATTCAATATTTACCGCTGGTGTCCAGGCGCATCACCGGGATCGTCAGTCGCGGGGGCGCAATCCTTGCGCAGTGGATGGCGCATCATCACAAGCAGAATTTTCTTTACGAGTGCTTTGACGATATCTGCAAGATTTTCGTCAAGCACGATGTTTCGTTCTCTCTCGGGGACGGCTTGCGACCTGGCTGCATCGCCGATGCCAGCGACGAGGCTCAATTCGCGGAATTAAAAACGCTCGGCGAGCTCACCAAGAGCGCCTGGAAACATGACGTGCAGGTAATGATCGAGGGTCCTG
>Ga0209526_10002890_pt1 | contig 11639 bp, 9 predicted proteins | sample JacPinW_OM2H0_M1_FD_188566 | JGI IMG/M metagenome (GOLD analysis project Ga0209526, IMG submission 188566) | Forest soil microbial communities from Algoma, Ontario, Canada - Jack Pine, Ontario site 1_JW_OM2H0_M1 (SPAdes) (version 2) | ecosystem: Environmental > Terrestrial > Soil > Boreal...
TTAAGGACTTCCCAGGCTATCCCGGGACCAAGAAAGCGGCAGTCGCAAGCCTAGTTGTCAAAGAAGATCCAGACCATAAGGGGAAGCTGGAAGTCGATATCGCAATAGAGCTTGGTTACACGAGCTTCGAGAATGTCGGTGGCAATGGTGGCACCACTCCCGGTACGGACGATATCGAACTCGACAAGATCGTCCTCACGAACCAGAATCCCGGGAACTTCAAGATCAACAACGATGGCTTACATGGGCGCTGGAATTTCCTACCATTCATAACCCCGACGTGCACCGCAGCCGCAGATTAACTTTCTAACTACCATGAGCGCCTGGGCTTCAAAATGCCTTGGCGCTCATGGCACCCACCTTGTTCAGGTCTGCATTAATAAATGGGGGATTTAAACCCCCGACCCTCCGATTCGACTTCTGCCTGACTGGACCGGCGTTCCGCTGGCAAACGCAGCCGCGCGCGGCCTATGCTGGCGCAACCTCTCAATTGCAAGCTGGAGGAAATGGCGATGAATACGAAAGGCTTCGTCACTCTGCCCGGGCAACAACCCGTATGGAACATAGCACCTGGTAGAACCGCCACGCTCAAGTTGCAGACCAACCAGACTGGAGAGAGTGTGATGGTGTTCGAAGAAGTAGCGCCGGCTGGCACTGAAACGCCGCTCCACCTCCATCACCACAGCGACGAGGTGATGTGCGTCCTGAGCGGGCAATTCACCTTCAAACTTGGCGAAGGTGTTACTAATGGCGGCGCTGGCGCATGCATATTCATGCCTAGGGGCATTCCACACGCTTGGAAGAACACTGGAGCCGATACGGGCCGGGCGCTCTTCATCTATACACCAGCCGAGGCAGGGAAATTTTTCGAAGAGTTCGCACGCTTGCAGCGCCCGTTTTCGTTGGACGATCCGGAAATGGAGCAGATCCTCCACCGCGCGGGTTGGGAAAACGTTGGGCCTCCTCCGTTCTGAGTCGAATAGTCTCGTGACCGGCATGCAAAGCGACGGTGCGAAGGAGTGCGACGGAGGAGTTTTCAGGTTTACCAGCGCTCGGTCGCGCCAACCCCGCCCAAGGAAATACTCTTCAGCGTCGCCGGGCCTCGATGATGTCAGAAGTACCACCCGTTCGTATGACGCGTGTGAGCTCGAACTCAGCGGATTCAAGCAATTTCTGAAACTCTCCTTGGGTTCGTTCACGGCCGCCAGGGGTTACCGCCAGCATAGTCATGTCAACAAGGTATCCTATCGCGCCCTCAGGGGTAGGTTGCTCAGGAAGTACCATATCGATGATCAACAGCCGCGCCGACGCGCCCATGACGCGATGGCAGTTTCTCAATATCGCCCGTGCGCGTTCGTCGTCCCAATCGTGGATAATGTGCTTGAGGATATAAGCGTCTCCCCCGGAGGGTACCGCTTCAAGGAAGTCGCAGCCGACGACCTTGCAACGGTCTGAAACTCCGGTCTGCTGAAGCACACCAGATGCGAGGCTGACCACGTGAGGCAGGTCTCCCAGAATGCCGGTGGCCTCCAGGTGCTTGCCCAGAATGGCCGCCAGAAGAGCTCCAGTCCCTCCCCCGACATCAACGATCGTGGGAAATTGTGAAAAGTCGTACGCGGCCAGCACCCGCGCCGCCTCCGTGGCCGTCAGTCCGGCCATCGCTTCGTCGTGGATTTTCGACACGTCAGGGTTGCGTGCCCAATACTCGAAATTGGATATCCCCCAGACATGATCAAAAGCGGGTTCCCCGGTTCGCACGCTGTGGCTGAGCTGCTCGAACGCGCGCCAGTCCCACGGGCCGACGAGAAAGCGCACCGTGGAGCGCAACGAGCCGGCCACATCGGTGCGGAGGAAATCTCCCGTTGGGGTCAGGCCGAATTGCTCTTCGCCCTCACGCTTGAGTACGCCGAAAGCAACCAGCGCCTGGAGAAGGCGCGCCAACGAATCGGGGTGCGCGCCAATTTTGCTCGCGAGCTCTTGCGCGCTCAGCGCGCCGTGCGCAAGGTGATCCGCGATGCCGAGCTCGGCCGGTACGTAAAGAACTTGTGAGGTGACGAATGCGAACGTCATTCGCAAAAGGACAGCCGCCTCTTTGGCCGATTCCACGTTACTGCTGGGCATCGTGATCTCCTCAACCTGGATGGAGTGAGGCGCCTTACGCGGGAATTCCTTTTTGACTCTCCGATTCCACTCGCCCTACATACCGAATGCCATGTTATTCACTTTTCGGTGGGATAAAAGTGGCGCGCGGAACAAATGACCTCTCAGCACTCACGGACGTGAAAGCCGAGTGCATAGCCACGTGAATCCACTTTTCACGCGTTCTCCTGCGGGGCGCATGCTCGACTGGAGCCTGCCGGGTTGGCAGGGAGTCCGTGCCCAAGGACACGGATGCCCATATGACGGCAATTCGGGGTATGCGCCTAGAGTACGACGCGCGTCGCGAGCCGCCATCCGCGGCGACAGCGCGAAATAGTCCGATGTATGAATAAGAGTGAATCACGACTAAGTATGTAACTCCTGGTTCAAGAGCTTTGGCCGGTGGCGGCCGATGCTAAGCGAGCAAAGGTGAACACTATGGCTTACTTGCAGCCCGATGTCCGTTCCAGCTCAGCGGCGATTCGCGCCCGTTTGAATCATCCGATAATCGATTCCGACGGCCATCAGGTCGAGATGAACCCGGTGTTTCTCGATTACCTTGCCGAAGTGGGTGGCGCATCGGTGGCCAAACGCTTCAAGAACGGAGTTGCCTTCGATTCGTTCCTCAACTTCGAGTGGCGCGATCTGAAGCCCGAAGAGCGCCGTGAGCGGTGTGCGATGAAGCCGGTATGGTGGGCGGGCCCGACCCGCAATACTCGCGATCTCGCCACTTCTTTTTTCCCCAAATTGTTCCATGAACGGATGGAGGAAATGGGGCTGGATGTCTCGGTGGTCTACCCGACGCTCGGGCTGCTCACAATTCTAATCGGTGACGAGGAGGTGCGGCGGGCGGCGTGCCGAGCCCTTAATCGAATGAAGGCGGACATGTTCGCTGGCTTCACCGACCGCCTGATTCCGGTCGCTGCGATTCCGATGCATACGCCGCGGGAGGCGATTGACGAACTGGAGTTCGCGGTCAGAGACCTCAAGTTGCGCGCAGTTATGATGGCCAGCCTGGTGCCGCGGGCGATCAAGGCGGCGATGCGGATTTCACCGCAGGCGGCACGCTATAGCTACTGGATCGACACCTTCGGGTTGGACAGCGAATACGACTACGATCCTGTATGGGCGAAATGCGTGGAGTTGGGAGTGTCGCCCACGTTTCATTCATTAGGCTACGGTTGGGGCAGCCGTACCTCGACGACGAACTATGTTCATAATCATCTCGGGAGTTTCGCCTCGAGCGCAGAGGCTATATGCCGCGGACTGTTGATGGGCGGGGTGCCCAAGCGCTTCCCTCAGTTGAAATTCGCCTTTCTGGAGGGCGGTGTCGCGTGGGCGCGCAGCCTCTACTGCGACCTGGTCTCGCATTGGGAAAAGCGCAACCGGGAGGCGTTGGAGAACTACAATCCGGCGCTTATCAACACCGCCGAGTTCATCGAACTTGCCGCTCGTTATGGAGGTCGGCGTGTGGCCGGCCGTGCCGAGACTCTCATCGCGGATCACCGGGACAGGATGTCGCGCGGCGAGGATGCGGCGACACTTGACGAATGGGCGCCGAGCGGGATCGGTAGCGCCGCGGAAATCTGCGAGATTTTTACCCGGCAGTTCTACTTCGGATGCGAGGGTGATGACCCCTTGAACGCACTCGCCTGCGATACCAAGGGCTCGCCCTTCAACGCGAGACTTCATGCTCTGTATGGTTCCGACCTTGGCCATTGGGATGTGCCTGAGATGGCGCAAGCCGCACACGAGGCTCACGAGCTGGTCGAGCATGGTGTCATCAGCGAGGATGCCTTCCGCGACATGGTCTTCACCAACGCGGTCGAGTTCTGGACCTCGGGGAATCGCGATTTCTTCAGCGGTACGGCGGTGCAAGCGGCCGCGGATTCATTATTGGCAAACGGCGGCTGGAAACCGCAGTAATCGGCTGCGAACCCGGCGGGGCGTTGAAGAGACTCGCGCGTGTTTCGAGCGATGCGCGAGACGACCGCATGGGTCGGTACGAGGCGGCGTCGCGTTCAGTGGCTCAGTTGCCTCGAAGCCGGATCCGGAGAGGAGGGGCCTTTTCCCTTTTGTCTTAGACGGTGCGCCAAGGGCGCGTCCCCAGCGCGCGCTTCGCGCGATGCGGATCGAAGCGAAGCGGAGAGCCGACCGCAACTCTTTACGAGCGTAGCGAGGCTCGCTGCCTTTGACCTTCGGATGCAGCCTTCACTTTGTCTAGTATCGAAACAAGTGCACGCGCCGCGCGGTAGTGGGTACCTCGTTTAGGTCGGATATTCCGTGCCTCAGCGTCTTCTTCGGCACCGGCGCACTGAATGATGTTTCAGCCTGCTTTTTCCTCGATTGCGTGGCGCTACCTCGATCACGATTCATTCAGCGAAACCTATCTTGGCCAACGCCGCATCGAGCGCGCGATGGAAATGGCTCAGCGCCATCTCGAAACGCCCGAACTCGAAGAATTGGTTGGCGCCGCTCTTGAGCCCCCGTTGAATCGCGCATGCGACCTCCTGGTCCTCGATCGCTCCGAGATTGACGAAGTCCTCTCCGCGCTTCACTTCGGCTTGCGCCTCGCTTTGGTCGGATGGCCGGTCGGTCACCGTATAGGTGATCACACGGGTGCGATCAATGTCGAGCGGTTCCAGAATCACGATCGCGATATTGGTCGGGAACGTCGCAACCATCACATTCGGAAACAGATGATAGACGTAGGTAAGAACTCCATCGGCGGTACGCTCAGCCGCTGGCACCTCGCGAAGCTTGTTGATGCTCCGGTAGGGGAAAACGATCCTGCTGTTCGTCCCGAAACTCTCGACCACGTTCAGATTGTCGAATTGGACCGGATAGAACGTATCGCGATGAAGCGAACGGATATGATAGCCCTCCAGAAAGCCTTCCGCGAAAATCTTCCAGTTTGCCTGCATTTCGATTTCGGTGCTACGGCGCAGCTTGTGGCGCGAAGACACCATCAGAGGAAGACTTTTCAAATTCGCATCGGGCGGCGCGGCATCGCGTTGAGAGACAAAGACGAGCCCCTGCTGTTCGGAGGCAGGCAACGGCGCCAACCCTCTGGTGTCCTGGTCCAGAACAGGGAACCCGTATCCGTGCGGCACGTGACGAAGGCGTCCATCGAGCCCGTAGGTCCATCCGTGGTAACGGCACACAAAACCTTTCTGGCAGCCGCTCTTGTCAGCGAGCTGCATCCCGCGATGGCGGCACGCATTGCGAAACGCGCGCACGACGCCGTCGCTCCCCCGCACCGCGAGTATCGAAGTGCCGGCCGCGTCTCGCGCAATATAGGATCCGTTCTCCGGCAAAGCGGCCGATGGGCAGAACGGAATCAGGTAGCGGCGCAGTAACTCCATCTCGGCAGCGAAGCGTTCATGCGACAGATAGTTCTCCACCGGCTCGCGCCAGACTTGATCGCCGAGGTCGGTGGTCTGCTTGTCGATGTGATCCAGAACCCGCTGCACCACCATTTGATCGTCCAACAGAGTAATCATGAAGGTGCCTCTCTTTGCCGCGTTGTCTAGACTCGCATTCGCTTTTCTGACGACGGCAGCGCACGGTCTTGAATTCGATCAGTCCTCTTCGCTCGAGGGCGTGAAAAGTTGCTTCACAAATTCCGCGGGTCGCAACTCAGTCCGAAAAAACTATATTGAGCCTGTTGGCACAGTAACTGCTTACATTGGCGAAGATTCTCGGCGTAGGAGTGGCAGACTTCTTCGAGACCCGCACACAGAAGAAGGGAGATTACTAAAACCCATTAAGTTACTTGACGCTCTGAGAGCGCGAAGCGCTTTGGGGCCTCGTGAGCCGCATCGCCACAATCGCGTGGCCTTGCAAGTGGCAGTCACAGGAACAGTTGCCTTTGCAGCGCTCGTGCTCGCCCATGGAGCAGACAACGGTGCTCGAGCCTGGGTACGGCCAGCTCGTGCTCATCCTGGTGCCTCCGAGTGAAACGATGGGAATTCTCTCAAACCAAACCGGGCGCATTGCGAGGAAGTTCCCGCGTGTACAACTCCCAGACTTTTCTAGAAATAATGCGCGCGCGGGCAGCCGCCCGTTTCCACACTTTCGAAACGGGACATTGCCCCCCCACCCTTCATCAGGCGACCGCAGCCGCGCCGCCTCGATGACGGCCGGGGACTTTGAGCCGAGCCAGGACGCGAACCGAGACCGCGGCGACAACGGACGCCGGACGAGGGTCACGAGGCGGCAAAGCGACCCCGAAACGCGCAACAAATCGTGTCGATTTGCCACCTACTTGCCACCTATTCACTTTTCAGGGAGAGAGAATGGCGCGCCGTGAGGGATTTGAACCCCCGACCCTCAGATCCGTAGTCTGATGCTCTAATCCGCTGAGCTAACGGCGCGCGCCGGGACAGAAAAATTTCTCACATCGAACTCAGCGCCGCAAGACGGCGCGCACGGCGCCCGGATCCATCGGCGCGCGCTGCGGCTACTGCGCAGGCGCCGCTGGCAGCCACACCGTGACCGTGGTGCCTTCGCGCAGACGGCTCTCGATGCGCAGCTGTCCAAGATGGAGCTGCACGATATGCTTGACGATCGCCAGCCCCAATCCCGTACCGCCCAGCTCGCGCGAGCGCGCCCGGTCGACCCGGTAGAACCGCTCGGTGAGCCGCGGGATGTCGGCCGCCGGGATGCCTTCGCCGCTGTCGGCGACCGCCAGCTCGACGCCCTCTCGCGGCTCCTTGCCCGATGAATCAGCGTGGCGGGCGGGGCGGGCCTCGACCGTCACGCGGCCGTCGCGGGGCGTGTATTTGATCGCGTTGTCGATCAGATTGATCATCACCTGGTTCAAGCGGTCGCGATCGCCCTCTACCTGCGCCACCCCATCGGCGCATCGCGTCTCTAATGTAACGCCCAGGCGCTCAGCCCTCTCGCGCATCAACTCCACCGCCTCGTCGATCACGCGCCGGGCCTCGAGCGGCTCGAGCCGCAACGGCGAAAGCCCGCGTTCGAGGTCGGAGAGCGTTATCAGGTCGTCGATGAGACGGGCGAGGCGGCGCGACTGGCGCTCGATGATGCCGAGGAAGCGGCGCTGCGTGTCGCTATCTTCGACCCCGGCGACCAGGGTTTCAGCGTACCCGCACAGCGCGCTCAGCGGCGTGCGAATTTCGTGGGTCAGGTTGGCAATGAAATCCGCGCGCACGGTCTCGTAGGACTTGAGCTGGGTGATGTCGTGGAAGACCAGCACCCAGGCCGCGGCGGCGCCGGCGTTAGTTCGCACGGGCGCGGCGTTGGCGGCGAGATAGTGCGGCGCGGGGCTCTGAATCTGCAACTCGGCGCTGGCCATCCCGTTGTCCGGCGCCGCGCTCGAGCGCGCGACGAATTCCTGCAGGCGCGGGTCGCGGCACAGCTCGACGAAAGCGCGGCCCCGATAGTCGCTGTCGGCGTCGAGCGCGAACATGCGCCGCGCCGCGCCATTGACCAGCACCACGTCACCGCGCCGCCCCGTCACCACTACTGCTTCGGTCATGCTGCGCAGGATGGCCTCGAACTCGTCGCGCTGCTCACCCAGCACCTCGATCTCGCGCGCCACCGAATCGGCAACTTCGAGCAGGCGATGCTCCGCGAGGCCCATCACGTCGGCGCCCTCGTGATGCAGATGGGAGGGCGGGCGCCGCTCTTCGAGCGCCTCGGCGGCCTCCTCCACCCGTTCGGCGCTGCGCTCCCATGCCGCGGCGATCGCGGACGTGGCAAGCGCACCGATGATGATCCCCGCCGCCAGCGTGCCGATCGCCCACGGCCACGCGAGCCGGCCCGCGGCGGACAACGCGACCAGCACGATGGCAGGTGGCAGGAGAGTGAGCAGCATTGCCGCTGCCAGGCGGAACTTTATCGATTTACCCAAGCGTTTCCGGATTGAAGCGGTAACCGACGCTGCGGACGGTCAAGATCAGCTCGGGGTTGGCGTCGTCGCGCTCTATATGGCGCCGCAGGCGGCGCACGTGGACGTCGACCGTGCGCGGCTCGACAAAGGTATCGCGCCCCCAAACCAGGTCGAGCAACTGCTCGCGGGTGTAGACACGCAGCGGATGCTGCACGAAAAAGCGCAGCAGCTCGAACTCGCGCAGCGTCATCTCCAGGCGCGCCCCATCGATGAACGCCTCATACGTTCCGAAATCCATCTTGAGCCGCCCGCGCTCGAAGCCGCCGGCCTCGCCCGGCTCGGTGAGCAGCCGCGCCCGGCGCAGCAGCGCCCGGATGCGCGCGAGCACCTCGCGCGGGCTAAACGGCTTGACCACGTAGTCGTCGGCCCCCATCTCCAGGCCGAGCACCCGGTCGACCTCGGCGCCCTTGGCAGTGAGCATCAGGATCGGCATCGCGGCGGTAGGCGGCTGCGCGCGCATCCGCTGGCACAGCTCGAGTCCGGACATCCCGGGCAGCATCACGTCGAGCACCATCAGATCGGGCGCGCGGCGGCCGATGCGTTCCAGGGCGGTGTCGGCGTCGGAGGCTTCATCGACGATGAAACCCTCCTGCTCGAGGCTGTAGCGCACCAGTTCTCGGATGTCGCGCTCGTCCTCCACCAGCAGTATGCGATGGCGCGAAGCGGGACGTGTCTGGGCGGCGGCTGGCTCATTCATGCTTCTTTTTGTCCATGTGGCGGATGGTCCGGCCCTTGACCATGAAGACGACCATCTCGGCAATATTGGTTGCGTGATCGGCAATACGCTCTAGATACTTGGAGATGAACAGCAAGCGGGTGGCGCGCCCGATGGTGTGCGGGTCCTCGGCCATATAAGACAGCAGTTCGCGGTACATCTGGTAGTTGAGCTGATCGACCTCGTCGTCGCGCGCGATCACTTCCTCGGCCAGCACGGCGTCGTCGCGCAGGAACGCGTCGAGGCTGTCCTTGAGCATCGATTGCGCCGCCGCGGCCATCCGCGGCAGATCCAGGTAGGGTTTGAGCTGGGGCTCCGCGCTGAGTTCAAGCACGCGCTCGCAGATGTTGACGGCGTTATCCCCGATGCGCTCGAGGTCAGTAGTGATCTTGAGCCCGGTGGTGATGAAGCGCAGGTCGCTGGCGGCCGGCTGATGCAGCGCGAGCAGCCGAATGCATCGCTCATCGGTCTCGACGTCCAGCCGGTTAACCTCGGTGTCGCGCGCGATGATCTCGCGCGCCTTGACCGTATCGCGATTGACCAGCGCTTCCATCGCCTCGGCGATCTGGCGCTCGACCAGCCCGCCCATCTTGAGCAGGTCGCCGCGCACGGCGCGCAACTCCACCTCGTATTGACGGTTGGTATGCTGCGGCTGCAAATTGTCCATCTGCGCCTCCTCCCAGGCGGCCGGCCTTAACCGAAGCGCCCCGTGATGTAGTCCTCCGTCTCGCGGCGGGCCGGGTTGGTGAAGACCTGCCGGGTTTCACCGAACTCGATGAGCTCGCCGGTATAAAGGAAAGCGGTCAGGTCCGCGGTGCGAGCCGCCTGCTGCATGTTATGTGTCACCAGCACGATTGTGTAACTGGACTTGAGCTCCAACAGCAGTTCTTCGATGCGCGCAGTGGAGATCGGATCGAGCGACGAGCACGGCTCGTCCATCAGCAGCACCTCGGGCTCGACCGCCAGCGCTCGCGCCACACACAAGCGCTGCTGCTGGCCGCCGGACAGACTGGCGCCGGGACGGCGCAGGCGATCTTTGACCTCTTCCCACAGGGCCGCCTGGCGCAGGCTGCGCTCCACGATCCGGTTGCGCTCCGGACGCTTGAGCGCGACCCCGTTGAGTCTTAGGCCAGCGGCTACGTTGTCCTCGATTGACATGGTTGGAAACGGCGTCGGCTTCTGGAAGACCATCCCGATCCGCCGCCGCACCTGCACCGCGTCGACTCCCGGCGCGTAGATATCGTCCCCATCGAGCAGCACCTCGCCCTCGGCTCGCGCACCGGGCACGACCTCGTGCATCCGGTTGAGGCAGCGCACCAGCGTCGATTTGCCGCATCCAGAAGGCCCGATGATCGCCGTCACCACATTGGGCGGAAAGGCGGCGTTGACGTTGTGTACGGCGCGGGTCTGCCCGTAGTAGGCGCTCAAATGTTGTGCGACGAGCTTTTCGGCCATGGCGACTAGCGCGCAACGTGCGCACTTCCCCGCGTCAGCCATCTTACGCCTAACTCCAGCGCCAGCACGATTGTCGTGAGTACCAATGCTCCAGCCCACGCCTGGCGCTGCCAGTCCGGAAAGGGCGAAATCGCGTAGGTGTAAACCTGCACGGTGAGCGAGGCGATAGGGCTGGTCAGCGAGGTCGACCAGAAACGGTTGCCGAAGGCCGTGAACAGCAGCGGCGCGGTCTCGCCAGCGATCCGCGCTACGGCCAGGATCACGCCGGTGGCGATTCCACCCGCCGCCGTGCGAGCTACCACCCACAGCGTCGTGCGCCAATCCGGCACGCCCAGTGCCAGCGCTGCCTCGCGCAACTCTTGCGGCACCAGCAGCAGCATTTCTTCGGTGGTGCGAGTCACCAGCGGCATCATGATCACGGCCAGCGCCACGGCGCCCGCCAGGGTCGAAAATCCGCCCATCGGCCGCACCACGACCGCATAGGCAAAGATACCCACCACGATCGACGGCACTCCCATCATCACGTCGGCTCCAAAGCGCGCCGCATCGGCAAAGCGGCTGCCCCGATGCGCCGCAAGGTACAGCCCCGCGCCGATTCCCAGCGGCACACCCATCAGGCTCGCCAGTCCGATCAGCTCCAGCGTGCCGACGATTGCATTGGCCATCCCGCCGCCCTTCTCGCCCACCGGCGCCGGCATATGGGTAAAGAACGCCAGATTGAGGCTCGAGGCTCCCTTGGTGACCAGGTAGGCCAGGATTATGAACAGCGGCAGCAGCGCGATGACCGTCGCGAGCACGGTCACGCCCATCATCAGGTCGCTCTTGGTCTTGCGCCACCTGATGCGGCGCGCTTGCGCGGCGGGCTTGGCCGTCATCCCTCACTCCCGAAGCGCCCCTGTGTGGCACGCAGCACCAAAGTACGCGCCACGATATTGAGCAAGAGCCCGACCGCCAGCAGCACCAAGCCTAGTTCTACCAGCGATGAAAGGTACAGCGACGAGGTCGCCTCGGCGAACTCGTTGGCGATTACGCTGGCCAGCGTGGCCGAGGGCTCGAAGAGCGAGGCCGAAATCCGTGGCGAATTGCCGATCACCATCGCGACCGCTATGGTCTCGCCGAGCGCGCGGCCCAGTCCCAGCATGATCGCGCCGATCACGCCCGAAAGCCCATATGGCAGTACGGCTATCCGCACCATCTCCCAGCGCGTCGCGCCCAACGCCAGCGCCGCCTCGCGCTGGGCCTGGGGCACCGCACGGAAGACGTCGGTGCAGACCGCGGCGACATACGGCACGACCATGATCGCCAGCAAAACGCCGGCGCACAGCATACTCACCGAGACCTGCGGGCCCTGGAACAGCGGCAGGAAGCCCAGCGTAGCGCCCAGGACCGGCTCGACGCGATCGCGCAGCCATG
>Ga0209526_10002891_pt1 | contig 11639 bp, 13 predicted proteins | sample JacPinW_OM2H0_M1_FD_188566 | JGI IMG/M metagenome (GOLD analysis project Ga0209526, IMG submission 188566) | Forest soil microbial communities from Algoma, Ontario, Canada - Jack Pine, Ontario site 1_JW_OM2H0_M1 (SPAdes) (version 2) | ecosystem: Environmental > Terrestrial > Soil > Boreal...
GCGGACCCAAATGTTGCCTCGGTGACATGGTGTGTTGAGGAAATCGGGACCTCGCGAATCACTCTCGCAAACACTGCCAACGGGCAGACCATCAGGCAGTACACGATCCGTTTCGACGACAAGTTCTGGATGGTGTTAGTCGGCGGCAGGTATCTGATAACCGACGCCGAAGTTCAGTCGGAGACTATTTCATGAAAGCGGGGCGACTGATCCGCTCCGCCATGGCAGCTCTAGTCGCCGTACTGGTCCTGCCAGCCTCAGCATTGGCCGAGGCTCCCGGCAACGAAGGTGGAACCGTCAACGTTGGCCCGGTCAGCAAGGGCCCGGTTGTGAGCCAGGGATCTGCCGGCTACGACCCGAACGGCATCAGTGCCACAGCATCTACGCAGCCGACCGGGTCAGGCACGACTTCCACTGCTCCGAGCTACACCTATCGACCAGTTCCCGGCAACTCCGTTCCAGGTGCGTGTCCGACCCAGAACAACGGTGTGATCAGCAACCCCTGCGCGGGCCTCCCTACATCGGTGTGTCCTCCCGCTCAGACGGGCTACTACGTATATGACTCGAACGGCAATGCGCTCGGTCTGGTCTGTGTTCCTAACCCGACGGACAGTCTCCTGCCACCGTCCACGCCAGAGATCGCGCTGGCTGATCAGGCCAGCTCGAGGCAGCCATGGCCGGCTCTCAAGTTTGGTATCAACCCGACCGCTGGGCTGACCGGCTTGCCTTCGTGGTTCTGGCTAAGCGGAAGCGCAGCGATGCCTGACGCAGTTGCATCGTCGGGTCCCCTTACGGTACGAGTCCAGGCACGCCTCGCCGGTGTCAGTTGGGAGTTCGGCGACGGCCTTGGTTTCGACTCAGTCGACCTCGGTCAGTCATATCCGGTTCAGAGCGACATACAGCACCTGTATCAGACCGACACCTATCGGCTGAGCAACGGCTACACGGTGGTCGCAATCCTTCGCTATCTCGTGACCTATTCGGTCAATGGCGGCCCGTGGAACACGCTTGGCGTGAAGACACGTCCCTTCAGCCAGCAATACCTCGTCTATCAGTTGCAACCGGAGGCGGTGGCAGGGCAATGAGCGCGACAGCGGAATCACGACCTCTTCGTCTGGTGGCCGGCACGGTGCAGCGCCGATGGCGCCTTGGAGCATTGCTCGGGCTCCTCGTGGGCCTCGCCCTAGCGGCCTACTCTCTCATCGTCCTCGGCCCAGGCGCCGAACTGAGCCAGATGGTCCCGGTTCTCCGGGCAGCCAGGGCCATTCAGGCCGGCAATACCATCACGGCCGACGAGCTAACAACTTCCCTCATCCGGACTCAGGACCCAAGTGTTCTGGCGACGCTCCTGCGCGACTCCGATCGGTCGCGGATCGTCGGCCAGGTCGCCGCGATGGACGTGCCGGCGGGTGACCTTATCCCCGCTGGAGTGGTGGCACCACAAACGACTGGCGGGATGGTGAAGGCGGAGCTGCCAATTCGCATCATGCCCGCAGACCTCGCGCCCGGCAACCACGTGCTCCTGCTGGTCAGCGCTACGGCACCCAACGGCGCGGCCGTCGATATCGTCTATATGCAGGACGTTCGTGTCCTTCAGGTGGGACAGGGGTCGGCCGAGCTCTGGATTCCGACCAAGCTGTTCCCGCAGGTCGTCTGGTACGCGGACCATGGCGGGATTGTTCTGGCGACCATGCAGCCTGGCGACATCCAGCAACCGATCCCCGCGGGCGGAGCAGCGGGATGACAACGATTGGCGTCTTCTCGGCGCGTGCCGACGGTGCGACCGCTGTCGCCATCGGGCTCGCTGCGGTGCTGGCTGCGAGGGCGCGAACGCTGCTTATCGACCTCAATCTCGATAACCCCGAAGTCGCGACCATTCTCGACCTCGATCCTGAGATCGGAATCTTCGACCTTTCATACAAGGCGCAATTGGCGCCTGTCGACCGCGACGAACTGGAGCAGCACTGTGGGTTTAGAGATCGCATCGCAGTGGTTCCGGGGATCACGCGCCGCGACGATGTCCACCGCATCTCGGCTCACTTCATCTCCGGACTTCTGGACGCGGCCTCGCGGCGCTTCGAACATGTTGTGATCGACCTCGGCCGGCTGCCTTCGTCCCTTGCGGAGGCGACGGGCTCTGGCCGCTTGCTCTGGGTGGTCACACCGACGCCACGCGGCACGGCAGCGTTGGAACGGCGCTACTGGGAGGGCGAGCGACAAGGGGAGGATTGGCTCAAAAAGGCGAGCATCGTCGTCAACCGCAACAACGAGCGCGCCTTCGCAGGCTTCGAGCGCTACGCCGTCGAGGAGTACGGGCTATCAACCGCAGGCAGCGTTCCGGAGGCTCCCGACTATTGGACTCGTGTCGACCTGCAGCATTCGGTCCAGGCACTGAACGTCGCAGAGATCCACACGGCTGATCCCCGCTACGAGAAGCATCACGGACCGGAGGCGCTTGCAAGCCGCCGAGCATTCGAGGCATTGGCGGATTCATTCTCGCCGCTGGAATTAACAGCGGCTGAGAGGGCGTGACATGCAGACTCTGGAAGCCACTGCAGATGAGCTGAGCCAGGCCGAAGCTCACATCCTCCCGGCCTTCCAGAAGAGCCTGGACGACCTGCTCCGCGAGCGTAAGGACCCAAGGCCGCAGGTCTCCGACGACCGGGCCATCTTCGGACTCGCTGACAAGGCGGTCCGCGACTACCATGCCGCGACGGCTCGGTCCTCGTCGCTGCCGCAGCTCTCGCAAGTCCAGCTCTGGGAAATCCGGCAGCGGCTCTACATCCAGCACGGCGCCCTTGGACCGCTCGGCGAGCTTCTGGCCAAGGAAGGCGTTGAGGACATCCACATGAATGGCCTCGACCATGGCTACCTCGAGTACGGCGACCACCGCGAGCCATTGCCGGCGTCCTTCGAGTCCGAGGACGACCTCATCAGCATCGTCCGGTTCTACGCCGAACAGTCAGGACGCAGGTTCGACGTCTCGAGCCCGATTGTCACGGTCACGATGCGCGACGGTAGTCGGCTCAACGCAGTGCTCCCGCCGATCGCCAAGCCCCTCGTGATCACCATTCGTAAGCAGCAGCTGCGGCGGTTCCTGAGCCTCAGCGACCTGGTCAGGTCGGGAACGATTCCGGCCCGTGCCGTCCCGCTCCTCGAAGCTGCGGTGAGGGCCCGGCTGAACATCATTCTCAGCGGGCCAACTGGCACCGGCAAGACGACGCTGGCGCGAGTTCTGGCGCTGATGATCCCCGAGGGCGAGCGCACCTGCGTCCTCGAGACAGAGACCGAGCTCTGGCTGCACGAGCTGCGTCCTCAGTTCTTCAGCCTCGAAGAGCGCGACGCGAACGTTGAGGGCGTCGGCCGAATCACCATGCAGGATCTATTTCAGCGCGCCGCTTTGCGTCAGCGTCCCAAGCGGATCATCGTCGGCGAGGTCCGAGGGACAGAGGCGCTGGACATGATCCATGCCATGTCCAGCGGACACGACGGCAGCCTGACCACGCTTCACGCGAGCAATCCTCAGACGGCGCTCGACCGCCTTGAGGTGCTCGCGATGTCAGCCGATAGGAACCTTGCGCCTCACGTCGTGCGCCGGATGATCGGAGCTGGCGTCGACCTCATCGTGCATTTGAGTACTTACCATCGCGGCGACCAGGAGCTTCGCCGTCTCGCCTCACTCGCGTTCGTGGCCGAGAACCGAGAGAACGATCTCGGCTCGCCTGTGGTCTCAGGCCTCGCCAGCTATCGCATCCTCGATGACTCCTGGGACTGGCGTCGAGAGGCGCTCGTGCACATGCCGGACAAGGTCTGGAAAAAGCTGCTTGCAGCCGGGGTCAATCCCGAGGACGTGGTCCGCGAGGTGCTCGGGAATGGCGAATCTTAGGACCCTTCTGATTGTCGCTGGCCTGACGATCGCCTTCGCCTGTCTGGCCGCCATGGCGGCGGATGATCTGAGTGCCGCTTCCCGACGGGTGCGTCGTCGCGTAGGACGGCTGGTACGGCCGGAATCGGTCCGCGTCGCGCTTGCCCAGGCAGGTCTCACATCGATACCCGTGCCTGCGTGGATTCTGTCTCGGATCGGGCTCGCGGTCGCCGCAGCGGCGATCGCCTGGGCGTGGTTCGGGCTTCCAGTCCTCGGCCTGATCGCATTTCTTGTCGTGTACCACCTGATCGGAACCGCGCTGGAGTTCAGACGCCGCGGCTTCGAGGCTCGACACCAGGAGGCGCTCCTCGAGGCCGTGCGCCACGGGATTGCGGTCATGTCGCGTGCAGGCAACGCGACCTCGATGCTTGAAGCGCTCGCCGACGGCGGTCCGTTCGAGGTTCGGCCGCTCTTCAAAGAAATCGTCCTGGTTGGTGGCAGCGGTCCAGCCGGCGAGACGTTCGTCCGCGCGCTGGAGAAGATCCGTGACCGCGTCGCGGACCCACTCTTTGACGATGTCGTGCTCGCGCTGACTCTGCACTGGCGACAGGGCGGCAAGCTGGTCCCGGCGCTCGAGGCGGTTGTTAACGATTGGTCAGAGACACTGCGCCTTCAGCGCGAGGCCAAGGCGCTGCGGTCGGGCGTCGAGGCGTCGGTGGTGCTGCTCGCCCTGCTCCCATTCGTGTTCTTGGTCACGCTGCAAGTGCTGGCGCCCACACTGCTCGCGCCATTCCGGTCGCCCGGCGGTGAGGTGGTCTTCGCACTCGCAATTGGCTGGATGGCGCTCGGCTACGGGATTCTCCAGCGGATGTCCCAGCCTCCACGCGAGAGCCGGTTGCGGCTGCGTGAGGCGTTGCCATGACGGCTCCGCTCGCAGGAGCGCTCGTGCTGTCAGTGCTGACCGGTGTGACCGTCTCGTGGTTCTTCATAGCCTGGCCGCGCCGGATCTCGGCCGAAGAATGGATCGTCCACCGGCGGTCCTTCCAGCGCGCGCATGACACGACGAAGCAGTTTGGAGGGCTCTCAATCCTTCGAACCGGGTCGGTGGCGGGCGTGCGGATCCTGCCGGAGGCGGACGTCGCGTTGCTAAGCCTTGCGAGCCCAGACGCGCCCGCCACTCAAGGGGACGCTATCCGCCGCCTTGCGCTGCTCGCTGGAGGCTCGGCCGTCGGAGTGATCATCGTCGCAAGCATCGGCGGATTGGCAACCGGAGCGACATGGCTTGCAGTCTTCTCGCCCCTGATCGCGCTGCTCGCGGCAGCTGCGGTCGTGACCGGCCAGTGGGTGAGGTGGAGGTTCGAGGTGGCAAGCGTCCGAGCCTCGATCCGTAAGGACCTGCCTCGCCTGCTTACTGGTGCGCGCGTCCTTCTGGATAGCGGTACGGCCAACGCAGAGCAGGCCCTGGCGGCCGCGGTTGGCACGTATGCCGACCCCGCTGCAGAGCTGCTGCGTGAGGCGCTCCGCCGCAAGGAAGTCCAACGGGTGGAGTTCGAAGCAGCCGTTGATGAGGTGGCGGACCACTACGCGGTCGGGGAATTCCATCGGCTTGCCGACAACCTTCGCGTTGGTCATCGCTATGGGACCGGTATGTCCACCCTGCTGGTCGACTTCGCCCAGCGGGCTCGCAGCTCCTGGCATGCCAGCTACCGCGAGCGCATCACTCGAGCTCCGGTCCTGATGACTGTGCCCGCGCTGATGTTCTTTGTGCTGCCACTTCTCGTCCTCGTGATGTTTCTCGTCTTCACGCCGCTCATGGGGACGCTGGGCCGGCTATGAGCGAACGAGGTCAGGCACTGATCGAGTTCTCGTTCACAGTCGGCCTGCTAATGCTGCTCGTGGTCGCCACCGCACAGGTCGCGATCTTCCTCAACTACCGCTCCAGTCTTGACTTGGCGACGCGCGAGGGCGCCTACCAGGCGAGTCTGGTCGGGCACCAGCCTCGCGATGGCCAGCTCGAGACGCAGGAGCTCTGGGCGAAGCTCGAGCCAGGAGCCCAGCCGGTGGAGGTGTCCGTTACCCGCGAGGGGAACCTGATTGTGGTCACGGCGAGCAGTTATGCACCCGCAATCCTTCCGATACCGTTTCCACCGTTCGACCGTCTGCCGGTGCAAGCCCGCTCCGTCCACACCATTGAGCAGTTCGAGCCGGGATCGTCATGAGGAGGCAATCGGGACAAGCGCTTGTGGAGTGGGGGTTGAGCGCTTTCGTGCTGATGCTCTTCGCCTTCGGGCTCTTGGCGGTCGGGCAGATCGTCGGCGAGGACATGGCTGTTCGCTCAGCCGCTACCCAAGCCGCGTTCGCGGCCGCACGGGCGCCCAGCGCAACCGCGGCCCAACAGTACGGACAAGCTGCCGCGGCCGAGGCGGTGCTCGGATCGCAAATTGAGAACCTCCAAGTGACCATCGACACAGGCTCTTTCCAGCGCGGATCGACTCTGACGGTGACCGCACGAGGCTACGTAAACGTGGCGGCGTTTCCGATCATCTCGCAGGTGCTCGGCCGAAGGGTCGAGGTGACCTGGCAGGCGCACGCACTGATCGAGCCGTATCGGAGCAGGACACCGTGACACGGCTGGACACGCAGAAGGGCCAGGTGCTGGTCATGTCCGCGCTGGTCATGGCGTTTCTCTTCCTGCCGCTCTCGGTCTTCGTCATCGACACGGCGCTGGTCGATTCGAGCTATGCCCAGCTCGGAGAGACTCTGCAAGCGTCGGCCGAGGACGGCGCGTCATCGATCGACGTGGCGGCCTACCGAAGCAGCAATGGCCAGATTGTTCGACTCGATCCGATTCAGGCGAAGGCGGTCGCCGATGGTTCGATTAAGGCAGCTGCGGTGCGGGGCCTCCAATCGTGGACCGTGTCAGTCAGTGGTTCGCGTGTGACCGTGACCGGGACCCTATCCGTTCAGCTCATGGTTCTTGGCAACGCGGCGTTGAGCGAGTCGAGGAGCGCCATCTTTGCTTACGGGCAATAGGACAATCCGTCTCGCTGCTGCGCTGACGATAGGCATCGCTCTTGCGATCGCTGCCGCGGTTTCGTCAGACAGGATTCCCGTGCTGGACGATCTGTTGGCTTCGTCTTGGGTTCCAGCTGTGATCCTCTCGGTGCTGCTCGTTGGCGCGGCCGTCGGAATTGCACTTGTGCTCCCACGGTCGAGGCCCACTTCCGGAGAGTCGACGGGGCCAGAGCCAGTGATTGCCAGGCCGACGATCCCCGAGGTTCGACGGAAGCCTGCGATCATTTCGATCCACGGTCTCGAAGCACAGGCGGGCTGCACCTCGTTGGCGTTCAACCTGGCCGTGGAACTGGCCGCGGCGGGGCTCGTCGATGGTCGCCGACCTCGCCCGATCTGCGTTGTTCGTGCGGGCCCGTTGAGCAGCACTGTCGGACTTGATCCGAAACCCTTCACCGACTATTGCCGCAGCCACATGGCGGCGGTCGGCGACGAGGTGATCGAGCTAGCGGAGCGACACCCCTCGGGCTGCGAGGTCCTCTGCGTTGCGGACGGTGTGCTGGACGGTCACCGTTTGCGCCTGCTGTCTTCAGTGCTCAGAAGGTTTTATGACGTGGTCGTCCTCGACTGCCCACCTGGGGACCGCTGGCTGACTGACTCCGCATTCGACGCGAGCGAGGTCTCGCTCCTGGTCGGACTGCCGAGTGACGAGTCCGCTAAAGCGGTACTCCCATGGTCCGATTCGTCGTGGCGATACGGTCTCGACGCCCGATTCGGCCTGATTGTCAATCGGGTCAGCGCAAGAACCTCGATTCCCGAACTACTGCCGGCTGCGTTCGCTAACCTGGCGCTGATTCCGGAGGACGCGGTCGCGGGCAACGCATTGGAGCTGCCTTGGGTTCTGCGCCCCGAGTCGCGAGCGGGCCGAGCCATCACCGAGCTCGCGGCCAGGCTGGTGCCGGACGTAGCCGCGAAGGATTCGAGCCATGCTGCATGAGCTGATCGCCGGCCTCGAGGCGAGTGCGGTGGTTCTCCTCGTCCTTCTATTGGTGCCGAAGCGGGGCGTAGATCACCTGCGCGCAAGGTTCTCGGATTTGCATTCAGGCCGGCGCCGCTGGCTCTTCGAGCCGCTGCTCCCGCGAGGTGACAAGCGCGCCTGGAACGTAGCCCTCGATGCAGCTGACGTGTTCGAGCAGGGGGTTCCACTGTATGTGGCCGGCCGGCTGGCCGAGCAGAGGTCTGCCCAGCTGTATCTCGAGCGGCAGGGCCGCTGGGTGAACAGTCCGAAGGCGCTACTCGCTGCACACCTGAAGGGCGCAATAAACGAAGCCGAACTTCACGGTCAACTGAAGAGCCGCGAGCTGCCGCTGCCAGCCACTAAAGCGGTTGCCGCGAAGGTCGAGGCCAGGCCACTGATCAGCGTCAAGTGGTGGCTGGAGCGGCAGGCCATGGCCCACGCAATGGCGAAGCCGAATGGCGATGGCTTAGGAAAAGGGGCCCGAGGCGGACCCCCGGGCGAGGGGACGAAGGATGAGAACGAAGCTGAGGACACCGAGGAGGCGGAGTCAGCTACGGCTCCCCGCGCCGACCCGAGCTATCTGAGGATCCGGACGTTCGGACGAATCGAGCTCCTACAAGCGGGCCAGGACTACGCCCCAGAACTGTTGCGCAAGAAGGTGCTCGCGTTCATCTGGCTGTACTTGTTCGTACGCGGCTTACTCGAGCCGGAGGGCCGGGTTGATCGCGGTGCGTTCTGTGAGGAGTTCGCGCCGGGACTATCGCCAGAGAGGCAGCGCAAGCGTGTTCGGGACCGACTCGACGATATGTTCAATCGTGATCTGCCCACTGCGCTGACGTCGCGGCTCATCACTGACCGCACACAGCTGCGCCTGGATTTGGCCAAGTGCAGCATCGACATCGTCCGCCTTCAGGAGATTGCGAAGCACTGCGGAGCAAAGCAAGGGATGTTATCCAGCGACTTGGCGGCCGAAGCAAATCGAGTCCTCGACGAGACCGAGGGCGAGTTCCTCCCCGGATGGGAGGAGATCGAGACCGAGACCAATGGTGGCCGTGGCGGGGCTGCCGAGTATGTGCGCACACTCCGCCAGGTGGCGGACACCGCGAGGGTGGACATCATGGGCGCCTTGGCTGCCAACCACCTAGCCCGCCAAGAACCTCGTAAAGCGATTCCATTGCTGGAGCGGGCATTGGAGCGGGCAGTCGCAGCGTGAGGACCTAGCCCGAAAGCTCCGCGCCGCTTACCTCGAGACCGGCCAGCATCTCAGAGCAAGCGAAATTCAAAGAACTACGCGCTAGACGCCTGACCTCAAGGCGACCCGTTTCGGCTGTCGACGCGGCACATTTACAACCGAACATGACTGGCCCAGCCACCTTGCTCATGAGCGTTTGACCGCCAGCGGATCGCTCGGCGCCAGAGTGTGGACCAGTGCATGGATCGCCAAGGCCAACATGGCGAGTCCATCTTTTCCGGCTATGACCCCCAGCGCATCCGCGCCGGACCTGCCGTGGCATGGCCGGCGGGTGATACAGGCGGTGAAGCTCTTGCAGAGGTCATTCAACTTCAAGTACAGGTCGCGCACGTGGCGTATGGGGCCGTCGCTACGGATAATGCCTTGTGCGTAACCTGAGATGTCGTCAACTGGATCTGTCAAAGGCGATCGTCGCGCACCTCGCCCGTGGGGAATATGTCCTGATTCTCGCTGTCATGAGCGAATCGCGAATCCTTGACGTTACTCATGGTCTCCGGTAACGGGTGGACCACCGCCAACGGTTCGGAACGGCGCAGCGGAATGTCGCCCAGGCGTTCGGCCACGAGCCGGAGCAGAGTGATGGTGTGGTTGCATCTTCCTCGGCCACTTCAAGCTCCGGTCTTGGGCACATGACTCTCTCGAGCTCGGCGTTAACTCTCACCCAAAGTGGACCAAATGTTGGGTCACTTAGTCGGGCTGGTGGCCCAACCGTTCGTTATCGCGGTAGTGTTGCCAGACGGCCACGGCCTCACTCTTGTTTCGCAGTCCGTTCTCTCGGTAGAACCGCTCGAGATGAGTCCTGATCGTGCTAGCGGCAACGCCAAGTTCAGCAGCGATCTCCTTGTCCGTCAATCCACGCACGGCAAGATCAAGGATCTCCCGTTGCCTTGGCGTGACGTGGAGTTCACGGTCTGGCCATCGGCCACGCGACATGGAACCTCACCCAACATTGGATAACGGCTTGGAACTGCGACAATTGCCATTCCGCATAAGTAGGGACTGATTTGTTACGCCCCGGTTGAAATCGGTTGATAAGCTCGATCGTTATCCATGACCCAGCCGTTGCTGTGATTGCTCAGTTGGTCGTACGTTTGACCGGCGACCGGTAAAGGGCAGCGGGGTTTAGAGCTACGGTTTGTTAGACACGACCCGCGCCTCGAAGCGGGGCAATGTCATCCGCAAAGCAGATCAACTCAACACCGATTGCAAGCGAGCACAAAGCTAAGTCTCGCGGGTAAACAGTCTCGTTAGTACGCGCGTGCGAAACGGACTCTGAGCCGGGGTAGAGTTAGGTCAATGTCGGCAGACTCACTGCAGACGCCCGGCGTACGGGGCAATGTCATCTTGCGAAACGCACCTTTTCGGCGCCTTTGGTTAGCGCGGAGCGCCTCCCATCTTGGAGACGGAGCCTCACTGATCGCGCTGCTGCTTTACGTGAAGCAAATCGAGCATGCCGGTATCAGCGTGGCCATTCTGCTTCTGGCCCAGTCAATTCCACACTTGATGGGCCCACTGTTTGGAGCTGCTGTCGACCGTTTCGATTTGAAGTGGCTCATGATTGGATGCGAGTTCACCCAAGCAGTGATCTTCGCTGGTCTTGCGTGGTGGCTGCCCGGCTTCCCAATTCTCATCACAACAGTAGTGGTCGCATCTGTTCTCGACACCATGTTTGGCCCAGCTTCGAATAGCCTAATTCCCGCTCTCGTCGAGGGGCCCGACCTAATGCAAGCCAACGCCTGGGTGGGAAGTTCACTGAATCTCCAAGTGGCCATAGGTCCGCTCTTGGGGGGTCTCCTTGTCACGACGCTTGGCGTTCGGGCAGGACTTGCTGCTAACGCACTCAGCTTCGCAATCTCCGCCGCATGTTTGGTGGGAATTCCTCGGATTTTGCGCGGCGTGTCCGCTAGCCCGCCAAACCTCCGGAGGGCCTCTATTGAGGGGTTGGTCTTTGCCTGGAAGACTCCCGTGGTCAGGGCAGTGGTCCTGGGCGCGTTCCTTGTGGTGGCCTTTGCGGCCGTAGACAATATCGCACTGGTGTTCCTGACGCGAGATTTGCTGCACTCGAGCGCCCTCGGCTTCGGCGTCGTCGCAGCAGCTTTCGGCATTGGCATGCTCATCGCCTCCACCGGACTCTCTTGGCGGCGCTCAATGCCGCACCCAGCAGCGCTCGTATTGGTTGGGTGGTTACTTACCGGTGCGGGTACACTGGCCACCGGGCTGGCGGGCAATCTAGTTACCGCTGGCGGCATGCAGATTCTTGCAGGCGTTGGCAACGGGATCGATAACGTCGCTGTAGCCACCGTCATCCAGCGTGCAGTTCCTCCGCCAATGCTGGGCCGAGTCTTCGGCCTTTTTGGATCTGCGGCCTTCGCTGGAAGCACGGCGGCCTACATCCTGGCTGGCCTCCTACTGGATGCCACTTCGCCAAGGGTTGCATTTGTTGTCGGAGGCGTCGGAGTTATCGGATCAGTTCTGCTGATTGGCCCTTTGTT
>Ga0209526_10002892_pt1 | contig 11636 bp, 8 predicted proteins | sample JacPinW_OM2H0_M1_FD_188566 | JGI IMG/M metagenome (GOLD analysis project Ga0209526, IMG submission 188566) | Forest soil microbial communities from Algoma, Ontario, Canada - Jack Pine, Ontario site 1_JW_OM2H0_M1 (SPAdes) (version 2) | ecosystem: Environmental > Terrestrial > Soil > Boreal...
AGCCGGTTCAGGGTGCCGGCCGGCGCGATTCCCTTCACCCCCGACGAAACCGAGAGCAACTCGACCGCGCTGCCCGAGGCCCCGGGCCGGGACACCGCGCAGATCCTCGCCGCGACCTCGGCTGACATCGACGCCCTGGTCGTGGCCGGCCTGGACCCCGGCGACCTGGCCGACCCGCGGGCCGCCCTGGCGGCGCTGGAGGCCGCGCCGTTCGTGGTCAGCCTGGAACTGCGGCCGAGCGCGGTCACCGACCGGGCCGACGTCGTGCTGCCGGTGGCCGCGGTCGCGGAGAAGGCGGGCACCTTCGTGAACTGGGAGGGCAGGCCGGGCTCGTTCGGCCCGGCGCTCGAAGTCCCTGGCATCCGGTCTGACCTGGACGTCCTCGGCCGGCTCGCCGACGAGATGGACATCCACCTGGGGCTGCCCGATGCCGCGGCGGCCCGCCGGGAACTCGCCGCGCTTGGCACCTGGCCGGGTGCTCGGCCGGCCGGGCCGGTAGAGCCGGGACCATCCGGGTCGGCGGGGACCGGGCGCACCGCGTCCGGGCCGGGGCGGCGAGGGCGGTCGGCGCCCGGTCGCGGCCAGGCGGTGCTCGGCACCTGGCACCAGCTTCTCGACACGGGGCGGCTGCAGGACGGCGAGCCATTCCTGGCCGGAACGGCCCGGATCCCGGTCGCTTGGATGTCTGCCGAGACCGCGGCGGAGGCGGGCACGGCCGACGGCGGTAAGGTCACTGTGGCCACGGATCGCGGCTCGGTGACTGTTCCCGTGCAGACCACGGCAATGCCGGACCGGGTGGTGTGGCTGCCGACCCATTCCCTCGGGTGCGAGGTGCGGAGCGAACTCGGCGCCGGCCACGGCACCCTGGTGACACTGAGGAGCGCGGAATGATGGCCCTGGCCGCAGCGGATCCGACGCTGGCCAGCTTCTACCATCAGCCGTGGTGGCTGGTGGTCATCAAGGTGCTGTTCGTCTTCCTCTTCCTGATGATCACGACTTTGTTCATGATCTGGGCCGAGCGCCGCGTCATCGGGCGCATGCAGCAACGGCCCGGACCGAACCGGGCCGGGCCGTTCGGCCTGCTCCAGTCGCTGATGGACGGTCTCAAGCTGCCGCTCAAGGAAGACATCGTGCCGCGGAATGTGGACAAGCTGCTTTTCGTGATCGCCCCGGCGATCGCCGTCATCCCGGCCTTCGTGAGTTTCGCCATCATTCCGTTCGGGCCTGAGGTCTCGATTTTCCACCATCACACGCCGCTCCAGGTCGCGGACCTGCCGGTGGCGGTGCTGCTGGTGCTGGCGATGAGTTCGATGGGCGTGTACGGGATCGTCCTGGCCGGGTGGTCGTCCGGGTCGCCCTACCCGCTGCTCGGGGCGCTGCGCTCGTCGGCCCAGGTGATCAGCTACGAGATCGCGATGGGCCTGTCGTTCGTCGCGGTGTTCCTCTACGCGGGCTCGCTGTCCACCACCGCGATCGTCTCGGCCCAGGCGCACGGCGCGGTGTTCCACGTGGCCGGGGTCACCCTGCACTACCCGTCCTGGTTCGCGGTGCTGCTGTTCCCGTCGTTCGTGATCTACCTGATCACGATGGTCGGCGAGACCAACCGGCTGCCCTTCGACCTGCCCGAGGGCGAGGGCGAACTGGTGGCCGGCTACCACACCGAGTACTCCTCGCTCAAGTTCGCGCTGTTCTACCTCGGTGAGTACATCAACATGACCACGGTCGCCGGGCTCGCCACGACGCTGTTCCTCGGCGGCTGGCGCGCACCCTGGCCGATCACCGCGATCTGGTCCGGGGCGAACAGCGGCTGGTGGCCGATGCTCTGGTTCCTGACCAAGGTGGGCATCCTGCTGTTCGTGTTCATCTGGCTGCGCGGCACCCTGCCGCGGATCCGCTACGACCAGCTCATGGCGTTCGGCTGGAAGGTGCTCATCCCGATCTCGCTGGGCTGGATCCTGATGATCGCTACCATCCGGGTCTTCCGCCAGCATGGCGGCAGCACGCCCGTCTACATCGTGGCCGGCGCCATCATCGCGGTCCTCGCCGCGCTCGCCTGGACGGGCGACGTGGCGGCTGAGCGGAAGCGAGTGGCCGCGGAGGCTGACGCCGAAGCGGGCGCAGGGACGGCGGGCGCCGGGGGTGTGGCCGGCCCGACGGGCGCGGCGGCGGAGGGCACCGGGGGCACGATAGTTCCCGCGGCCTCGGCGCCCAGGAGTTTCCCCATCCCGCCCATGGACCTGCCGCACTACCACGGAGTCGGCGTCACGGTCCCGGCCGGGGAGCGGCCCCCGCCTTCCGGCGCCCCCGGCGACCAGGGGTCCACCGTCAACGGCACCTCCAAGGAGGTCTCCGGTGTTTGACTTCCTCAACCCCGTCAAGGGATTCGGCGTCACCTTCCGGCAGATGTTCCGGAAGGTGGATACCGTCCAGTATCCCGAGGAGGTAAAGCCCACCGCGCCCCGCTTCCACGGCCGCCACCAGCTCAATCGCTGGCCGGACGGGCTGGAGAAGTGCATCGGCTGTGAACTGTGCGCCTGGGCCTGCCCGGCCGACGCCATCTACGTGGAGGGCGCCGACAACACCGAGGAGGAGCGGTACTCCCCGGGTGAACGGTACGGGAGCGTCTACCAGATCAACTACCTGCGCTGCATCCTGTGCGGGCTGTGCGTCGAAGCGTGCCCGACCCGGGCGCTGACCATGACCAACGAGTACGAGCTCGCCGATGACAACCGGGAGAGCCTCATCTGGACCAAGGAGCAGTTGGTTGCTCCGTTGTTGCCCGGCATGGAGACGCCGCCGCACCCCATGCGCCTCGGCCAGACCGAGCAGGACTACTACCTGCTCGGCTCGGCTGGCGTCGCCGCGACGGCCGGGTCGGGGACGCCAGGCTGGTCGGGTCCGGTCGATGACGAGCAGACCGAGGTGGAGCCGTGATCCATGGCGGGGTGCTGGCCGCCGCGAGCCATGCGGCGTCGGCGGCCGAGTCCACGGCGTTCTGGGTGCTGGCTGTCGTGGCGGTGGCGGCGGCCCTCGGCATGATCCTGACCCCCCGGGCCGTGCACTGCGCCGTCCTGCTCGCGATCGTGATGCTCTCGCTCGCCGTCCTCTACGCACTGCAAGGAGCGCCGTTCCTGGCCTTCGTCCAGGTGATCGTGTACACCGGCGCGGTGCTGATGCTCTTCCTCTTCGTACTGATGATCGTCGGGGTGAGCGCGGCTGACTCCCTGGTGGAGACCATCAAGGGCCAGCGGATGGCCGCCGGCGTCGCAGGTATCGGCATGCTGGTACTGCTCAGCCTGGTCATCGGGCACGCGGCCCTGGGCCCGGCCGCAGCCGGGGGCGCCAAGTACGGGGCGACCAACATAAACGGGATCGCCGCCCTGATCTTCACGCGGTACGTGTTCCCATTCGAGGTAACCGCCGCCCTCCTGATCACCGCGGCACTCGGCGCCATGGTGCTCGCGCACCGGGAACGGACCTCACCCAAGCCGACGCAGCGCAGCCTGTCCAGGCTCCGGATGGTCAGCGGCCGCCCGGCGCCGCTGCCCGGGCCCGGGACGTACGCGCGGCACAACGCCGTGGACATGCCCGCGCTGCTGCCGGATGGCAGCCCGGCCCGGCTCTCAGTCAGCCCGGTCATCGCGGCCAGGCGCACCGAGCTTGGCCGCGGCGGCATCCAGATCGAAAGCGCGAGTCAGGGCGCGGGCCAGGGCACGAGCCAGCAAATCAGCGAGGGCGCGAGCCAGGGCCCCGGCCAGGCGGTGCGCCAGGGCGCCAGCCAGGGCAAAGGCCCGGACGCCGGGCAGGAGGATACGCGGTCATGAGTCCGGGACATTACGTGGCACTGGCCGTGATCCTCTTCGTGATCGGCGCGGTCGGCGTGCTGGTGCGCCGCAACGCGATGGTCGTGTTCATGTGCGTCGAGCTCATGCTGAACGCGGTCAACCTCGCGTTCGTCGCCTTCGCGAGGATGCACGGATCACTGGACGGCCAGGTCATCGCGTTCTTCGTGATGGTGGTCGCGGCCGCCGAGGTCGTGGTGGGCCTGGCCATCCTGATGGCGATCTTCCGCACACGCCAGTCCGCGTCGGTGGATGACCCGAACCTGCTGAAATATTGACTCGCGGTGCCCCCGGGCTAGCACCTCGGCCGGGGGGGTTCCGGGGGGTCTGCTCCCGGGGCCAGCACAACGGGGGGTCATCCCCCCGGGCCAGCACAGCGGGGGGTCATCCCCCGGGCCAGCACAGGAGGTAGCGCAGTGACAGGCTCACTCGCGGCTGCGGCGTCAGCCACGGCCGTGCACGCGGCCGCGGCCCCGGCCACGACGACGATGGCCGCGACCGGAGTGCAGCGCGCGGCGTGGCTGCTGCTCGCGTTCCCGATAGCGGGCGCCGTCGTACTGCTGCTCGGCGGTCGGCGCACCGACCGCTGGGGGCACCTGGTGGGCGTCGCCATGCCGGTGGCCGCGTTCGTCTACGGCGTGATCGCCTTCTTCGCGATGCTTGGCTACCCGGCCGCCCAGCGCAGCCGGGACCTGCAGGTGTACTCGTGGATCGCGGTCGGCGCGTTCAAGGCGAACGTCGGTCTCCAGCTTGACCAGTTGTCGATCAGCTTTGTGCTGCTGATCACGGGAGTAGGCTCGCTGATCCTCATCTTCGCGGTCGGCTACATGGCCAGCGACCCGGATCGGCGCCGGTTCTTCGGCTACATGAACCTGTTCCTGGCGGCGATGCTGCTGCTCGTGCTGGCCGACAACTACCTGCTGCTGTACGCCGGGTGGGAGGGCGTGGGCCTGGCCTCCTACCTCCTGATCGGCTTCTGGCAGTTCAAGCCGGCGGCCGCGGTCGCGGCCAAGAAGGCGTTCATCGCGAACCGGGTCGGCGACGCCGGGCTGTCGCTGGGGATCATGCTCATGTTCGCGACGTTCGGCACGGTGACCTTCAGCGGGGTCTTTTACCGGCCCGGCTCGGCCGGCAGCGGCGTCCTCACCGCGATCGGGCTGCTGCTGCTGCTCGGCGCCTGCGGCAAGTCGGCCCAGTTGCCGCTGCAGTCCTGGCTGCTGGACGCGATGGAAGGCCCCACTCCCGTATCCGCGCTGATCCACGCCGCGACGATGGTGACCGCCGGCGTCTACCTGATCGTCCGGTCCGCCCCCATCTTCAACCTTTCACCTAACGCCCGCCTGGCCGTCACCGTCGTCGGCGCCGCCACGCTGTTGTTCGGCGCGATCATCGGCTGTGCCAAGGACGACATCAAGAAGGCTCTGGCCGGGTCGACGATGAGCCAGATCGGGTACATGACCCTGGCCGCGGGGCTCGGGCCGGCGGGCTATGTGTTCGCTATCGCGCACCTGATCGCGCACGGGTTCTTCAAGGCCGGGCTGTTCCTCGGCGCCGGGTCCGTCAAGCACGAGATGAACGACGAGGTGGACATGCGCCGCTTCGGCGGGCTGCGCTCAGTGATGCCCATCACGTTCACGACGTTCACGATCGGCTACCTAGCCATCATCGGCGTGCCGCCGTTCTCCGGCTTCTTCACCAAGGACCCGATCATCGAGGCGGCCTTCGACAAAGGCGGTACGTCGGGGGCCATCCTCGGCGGCGCCGCGCTGCTCGGGGCGGGAATCACCGCCTTCTACATGACCCGCGTCATGTTCATGACCTTCGCCGGCGAGCGGCGGTGGGATGACTCGGTGCACCCGCACGAGGCGCCGCCGGTGATGACCTCGCCGATGGTGGTCCTCGCCGTCGGCTCGCTGGGCGCGGGCGGGTTCCTGATCCTGGGTAACCGGTTCGTGAACTTCCTGGGTCCCGTCGTCGGCTACCCGCCGGTCAGCCACGGGCTGTTCACGCCGGTCAGCATCGGAGCGCTGGCGCTCGTGGTGGTGGGGGCGGGCATCGCGTGGGCCATGTACGGCCGGCGCCCGGTGCCCGTCGTCGCGCCCGCGGCCGGGTTCCCGGTCGTCGCGGCGCGCAAGGACCTGTACGGGGACGCATTCAACGAGTCGGTGCTGATGCGGCCCGGCCAGTGGCTGACCAGGCTGTCGGTGTACTTCGACAACCGGGGCGTGGACGGCCTGGTGAACACCCTGGCCGCCACCGTGGGCGGTACCTCGGGGAGGCTGCGCCGGGTGCAGACCGGCTTCGTCCGTTCCTATGCCCTGTCCATGTTCGTCGGCGCGGCGCTCCTCGTCGGGGTGCTCCTCCTGGCGCGGATCTAGTGAGGCGGCAGACCCCATGAGCACGTTTCCCTGGCTGACGGTCATCGGCGCGATCCCGCTGGTCGGTGCGCTGGTCATCTCGGTCACGCCCGGCGCCTCGGCCCCGGGTGCCGAGGGGGACCGGCAGGCCCGCCAGTTCCTGGTCAAGCAGCTGGCCCTGGGGTTCACGCTGCTCACGCTGGTGCTGACGATCGTGATGATGGTCAGGTTCTCGCCGAGCGGCCCGAACTTCCAGTTCACCCAGACCTACCAGTGGATCCCGCAGTTCGGCGTGCACTACGCGGTCGGCGTGGATGGCATCGCGCTGGTGCTGATCGGCCTGACTGCCGTGCTGATGCCGGTGGTCGTCCTCGCGTCCTGGAACGACGCCGATGGGAGCCCGCGTCCCGGCCCGGGCTCGTCTGCCGACCAGGCCAGCGGCGCACCGGCCGGCGGCGAACCGTCCAGCGCCGAGCAGGCCGGGGCCGGCAGCCGCCCACGCCGAAGCGTTAAGACGTATTTCGCACTTTTGCTTGTGCTTGAGACGATGATCATCGGCGTCTTCGCGGCGACCGACGTGTTCCTGTTCTACGTGTTCTTCGAGGCCATGCTGATCCCGATGTACTTCCTCATCGGGAGTTTCGGCGTCGGGCAGCGCCAGTACGCGGCGGTCAAGTTCCTGCTGTACAGCCTGTTCGGCGGGCTGCTCATGCTGGTCGCGGTGATCGCGGTGTACGTCTACTCGGCCCGCGGCGGGCACCCGGGCACCTTCCTGTTCAGCCAGCTCATTCACGTAACGCTCAGCCCGGGGACGGCCAAGTGGCTGTTCCTCGGCTTCTTCATCGCGTTCGCGATCAAGGCGCCGCTGTGGCCGTTCCACACCTGGCTGCCGGACGCCGCCACAGCCGCCCAGCCCGGTTCCGCGGTGCTGCTCGTAGGCGTGCTCGACAAGGTGGGCACGTTCGGGATGATCCGTTACTGCCTGGAGCTCTTCCCGTCGGCCGCCCGGTACTTCACGCCGCTGATTCTCACGCTGGCCGTCATCGGGATCCTGTACGGGGCGATCGTGGCCATAGGCCAGGCCGACATGAAGCGGCTCATCGCCTACACGTCGATATCGCACTTCGGCTTCATCGTGCTCGGCATCTTCGTGCTGACCAGCCAGGGCCAGTCGGGCGCGACCCTGTACATGGTGAACCACGGGCTGGCCACCGGGGCTCTGTTCCTGATCGCGGGCTTCATGATCGTCCGCCGCCGTTCGCAGCGGATCGCGGACTACGGCGGGGTGCAGAAGGTCGCGCCCATGCTGGCCGGGCTGTTCCTGGTATCCGGGCTCGCCAGCCTGGCCCTGCCGGGCCTGTCCACGTTCGTCAGCGAGTTCCTCGTGCTGGTCGGCACGTTCACCCGGTACAAGGCGGCCGCCGCGTTCGCCACGGCCGGCATCATCCTGGCCGCTATCTACATCCTGTGGATGTACCAGCGCACCATGACCGGCCCCGTCCGCGAGCAGGTCGCCCGGATGCCCGACCTGAAGGCCCGCGAACTCTGGGCGGTGGGACCGCTGATCGCGCTGATCATCGCGTTCGGCGTCTACCCCAAGCCGCTGCTTGACATCATCAATCCGGCGGTGCACCAGACGCTGGTCCAGATGCACGCCACCGACCCGGTTGCTCCGCACCCGGTCCCGGTGACCTACCGCGTGATCTACCAGAGCGGCGGCGGCAGCTTCCTGGTCGGCGGCGCGCAGAGCCTGAAGGGAACCACCCCGTGACCGGGATCTCTGGCACCGTGGCAGCGGGGACGCCGATCGCGCCGCCGCACATCGAGTACGGCCAGCTCTCGCCGATGCTGCTGGTCTTCGGCCTGGCCATCGCCGGGGTGCTGGTCGAGGCGTTCGTGCCGCGCCCGCGGCGGCGTGTTGTCCACCTCGTGCTCACGCTCGGCGGGCTGACCGCGGCCTTCGTGCTGACCGTGGTGATCGCCGCCACCTCGTCGCTGTTCGCCAACGGCAGCCCCGGGCATATCGCGGCGATGGGCGCGGTAGCGGTGGACGGGCCGACTCTGTTCATCCAGGGCACGATCCTCGTGCTCGCGTTCGTCAGCGTGCTGCTCATCGCGGAGTCCTCGCACGAGGTGAGCCCCTTCGCGGCCCAGGCGGCCGCGATCCCCGGCAGCGCCGAGGAACGTGAGGGGTTGCTGGCCGGCATCACGCACACGGAGGTCTACCCGCTGACCTTGTTCGCGGTCGGCGGCATGCTGCTGTTCCCGGCGTCCAATGACCTCCTCACCATGTTCATCGCGCTGGAAGTGCTCTCGCTCCCGCTCTACCTGCTCTGCGGCCTGGCCCGGCGGCGCCGGCTGCTCTCGCAGGAGGCGGCGATGAAGTACTTCCTGCTCGGCGCCTTTTCCTCGGCGTTCTTCCTGTTCGGCGTGGCCATGCTGTACGGCTACTCGGGCTCGGTGTCCCTGGCGGCCATCGCCACTGCGGCGTCCTCGAATGTCGGCAGCTCGACGCTGCTCTACGCGGGGATCGCGCTGCTCGGCGTCGGGCTGCTGTTCAAGATCGGCGCGGTGCCGTTCCAGAGCTGGAAGCCGGACGTCTACCAGGGCGCTCCCACGCCGGTGACCGCGCTGATGGCATCCTGCACCCTGGTTGCGGCGTTCGGTGCGCTGCTTCGCGTGTTCTACGTCGCATTCGGCCAGCTGACCTGGGACTGGCGGCCGTTCATGTGGGTGATAGCCATCCTCACCATGGTGGTCGGCGCGATCATCGCGATCACCCAGACGGACGTCAAGCGCCTGCTCGCCTATTCCTCGATCGCGCATGGCGGGTTCGTGCTGACCGGGGTGATCGCGGCGAGTGTGGCGGGCCTGTCCGGGAGCCTGTTCTACCTGGCCGTCTACGGCTTCACGACCATCGGCGCGTTCGCGGTGGTGACCCTGGTCCGCGACCCGACCGGGGAGGCAGCGCACCTGTCCAGCTGGGCAGGCCTGGGCAAGCGCTCACCGCTGGTGGCGGGTATTTTCGCGTTCTTCCTCCTCGCGTTCGCCGGGATCCCGCTGACCAGCGGCTTCACCGGGAAGTTCGCGGTCTTCCAGGCGGCGATCGCGGGCGGGGCGTTGCCGCTGGTCGTCGTCGGGGTGCTCAGCAGCGCCATCGCCGCGTTCTTCTACGTGCGGGTGATCGTGCTGATGTTCTTCAGCGACCCGGCCCCCGGCGGGCCCGCGGTGGTCACGCCCGGCCTGTTCACCGGCGTGGCGGTGGCGTTCGGCGTGGTCACCACCCTGGTCTTCGGCATCGTGCCGCAGCCCCTGCTCAGCCTGGCGAATCATGCGGCGCTCCACCTGTTCGTGCGCTGACGCGGCTCCCGGCGCGGGCCGGGGTGTCCACCCGCGCAGCGGCGGGCATATCTGGGGTTACGGTGACTTGGGCCTGGCGTGGGCGTGACTTGGCCAGCCTGGGTCACGCCTGGCAGAGGGCAACTCGCTGCCGTGGTCCTGACCGATGACTGGGAGCCCGCGTGATCATTGCCGTCCCATTGGAACTGTCCGATGCTGCGCTCGCGGCCGACATCGTTGACGGCCTGGCCCTGGTGGAGAAGTCGCTCGGCCAAGCGGCCCAGGCCGAGGAGGCGCTGCTCGCCGAGGCGTCCCGGCATCTCATCGAGGCCGGGGGCAAGCGGTTCCGAGCAACGCTTGTGCTGCTCGCCGCCCAGTTCGGCGACCCTCACGACGAGCGGGTCGTGCCTGCGGCGGTGGCGATCGAACTGACCCACCTGGCCACCCTGTACCACGACGATGTGATGGACGAGGCGGCGATCCGCCGCGGTCACCCGAGCGCCAACTCCCGGTGGACAAACACGATCGCCATCCTCACCGGCGATTTCCTGTTCGCCCGTGCGTCACAGATTCTCGCTGACCTCGGTGACCAGGCGATCAGGATCCAGGCGGAGACCTTCAGCCGGCTGGTGAGCGGGCAGATCGCCGAGACTCTGGGTCCCGCGCCGGGCCAGGATCCCCTCGCCCACTACCTCCGGGTGGTGGAACTGAAGACGGCGTCGCTGATCGCGACGGCGGGCCGGTTCGGTGCGATGTTCTCCGGAGCCCCGGCCGACATCGCCGCGCGGATGGAGCCGGCCTGCGCCGCGATCGGCACCGCGTGGCAGTTGTCCGACGACATCCTGGATGTGGCCAGCGAGTCCGCGCAGTCCGGCAAGACGCCCGGAACCGACCTGCGCGAGGGCGTCAGGAGCCTTCCCGTGCTGCACGCCCTGCGGGGCCCCGACGGCGGTGATGAGCGGCTCCGTGACCTGCTGCTCACCGCCGACCTGACCGACGAGCCGCTGCATGCAGAAGCGCTCCGGTTGCTGCGTGCTCACCCCGCGATGGAAGCGGCGCGCGCAGACCTCCGGTACTGGGTCGCGGTGGCGCGAGACGAGATCTCGGCGCTGCCGGACGTTCCCGCGCGGGCCGCGTTCGAGGCGCTCTGCGACTATGTGGTCGAGCGCACGAGCTGAGCAACCACGGTTGATGCGTTTTGCCGTCGTTCTAACCACGGCTGATGCGTTTTGCCGTCGTTGCGAGGCCCTGGGGGACATCCATGCCGCCCTTCACGGTGTCTCCCGCTCGCCTCCCCATTCCCCCTTCACCGTCTCCTTCACTCCCCCTTCATTGCGCCGCTGCGGCCCGCGGCGCCCGTGGTCCGCAGCCAGTACCCGACCGGGAACAGCCGGACGTTCAGGTGCTCGTCCACCAGCCCCCACAGCCCACGGCGGGCAAACAGGGCCACGAGCATCGCGACCAGTCCCAGGATGATCAGGTACCACGCGTTGTACGAGGCCAGCGTCTGCTGCAGCACCAGGTACACCGCGGTGCCGATGATCGGCCCCTCGATCGTGCCCAGCCCGCCGATGATGGTCGCGAACGCCATCTCGGCGGTCCACTGCACGCTGAACACCGCGCCCGGCTGCACCTGGAGCTGGCTGATCGCCAGCAGCGCGCCCGCGGCGCCGCAGCCGGCGCCCGCCACCACGAACACCAGCAGCCTGGCCAGGCCGACCCGCGCCCCGGAGCTGCGCGCGGCCACCTCGTCGTCGCGGATGGCCGTGAGCACCAAGCCGAGCCTGCCGCGCAGCAGCAAGTAGATGGCGGCCAGGGCCACCACCGTGACGGCCAGCCCAGCCCAGTAGGTATACGCGGTGAGCAGCGCCGGGCTGAGCCCGGACAGCCCGGGCAGCGGCATGCCGGTCCCGCCGCCGATCGAGGAGAACTTCTCGATGATGAGCATGATGGTCGCGGCGAGGACCCAGGTGGCGATCGCGAAATACCCGCTGCGCAGCCGGGAGAGCAGCCACCACAGTGGCAGCGCCACGACGCCGCAGCCGATCGCGGCGATGGGCAGCGCGGCGAACGGTGAGGTGCCGTGGATGGCGAGGAT
>Ga0209526_10002893_pt1 | contig 11636 bp, 5 predicted proteins | sample JacPinW_OM2H0_M1_FD_188566 | JGI IMG/M metagenome (GOLD analysis project Ga0209526, IMG submission 188566) | Forest soil microbial communities from Algoma, Ontario, Canada - Jack Pine, Ontario site 1_JW_OM2H0_M1 (SPAdes) (version 2) | ecosystem: Environmental > Terrestrial > Soil > Boreal...
CAACGCGACGAAACGAAAATCGCGCTCGACCATGGCGAGCAGCGCGCCGATCCATCCGCCGTAGCTCGTGCCGAGCACGCCGAAGTCGCGGCAGCCGCGCGCGCGCAACGCGGCGATCAATTGCCGGACTTCGATCACGCCCTGCCGCAGACCTTCGGCGTTGCGAATCAGATCGGCCGTGATGGCGAGTTCGCCGTTCCAGTAGCCGCGTGGGACACGCGAATAATGATACGGCAAATGCACAAAGCAGGCGTTCCAACCGAGCTCGTTGAAACGTCTCGCCCAGCGACGGTAACCGATGTGGCTGGCAGACATGAGGGCATGCAGCATCAGCACCGTGGGCGCGCTCCAGCCGCGCGCGCATAAAAAAAAGTCCGCGCGCGCAGTATTGTTTGCGAAAAATTTGGTTTCGATCGGACTGCGCCACGTGACACTCGCGCCGTTTCCGATTGCCCCGGCAAGATCGACATCCTGCGGCGCGGCATAATATTCGTGCGCCGTCAGTTTCTCGCACTGGGCGACGTACACTTCCATCTCATCGCGGCTGCGCGTGTGCAGTCGATGCCGCGATTGCAGGAGATTCATCGCCGCGCACATGAGCGCATCAACCCCGACCGCGGAAAGGCGGCGCGGCGTGAACCGTTTGATTCGGTCAAGCAACGCACCGTTGCTCTCTCGCATTCGTTCTTGTGGCGAATGCGGTAGATCGTCGGATGCAAGATGAAATTTTTCGCGCAACTCGGCGTAAAGATTTTTGAACGCAGCGGCCAGTTCACGCTCGATGCGCTGACGCGCCGCTGATTTCTCCAGGTCGGAAGAAGGCAAAATTAGATCGCCGAATGCGATCCAGATCGGCGTGCGTCGCAGTGGCAGCCACTTCTTCGCCGAATAAAGACGATCGCTCCCAACTATCACGCACGGAAGAATCGGAACGTCTGCCATGTGCGCGAGAGTGGTTGCGCCCGGTCGAAGCGGCGCGCCTTCGAGAAGCGAACGCTCGCCGTCGCGAATACCGCCCTCGGGAAAAACGCCGACGATGCGCCCGTCTTTTAGCCGCTCGATCGCCGTACGGATCGTTTTGCGATCGGCCCGATATCGATCAGCCGGAAACGCATCAACCGCGCGTAAGAAATGTCCGAGCACCGGAATCGGAAAAAACTCCGCCATCGCCATCCAATCGATCTTGCGCCGCCCGAGCGAAGAAATGATGAATGGATCGAAGTGACTAATGTGATTTGAGACCAGCAGAAATGCGCCGTTTCGATTCGCATTTTCGCGCCGCAACGCTTGGATTCGTGCCGAATAGCCAAACAACAGCTTCATCGACAGCGAGGCAATGCGGTTGGCAAAGGCGTGAAACAGTGAGTTCATTGACGAGACAGCGGGAGCGTTCTAACGCCAGGATTTCAGAGGCGCAAGATCGACAATTTCAAACGTAATTGACAAAGAGAGCGCTGTCGGGCGGAATCCATTTGCGAAATGTGGGCGCGTATTGTGCGAAGGGATCTCCAGAGTTTAATCGCGACAGTTTTGGTTTTCGGCTGGCCAACGTCGGATGTTGCATCTGCTGCGACATCGAAGGCTTCGTCTTCGCCGAAGCCTCGGGAAAACATTGGCGAGGCGGCAGCGGTTGCGGCGGCGAATATGCTTTTATTGCCTGATCATCTTTTTATGAAATCTGCGACGGTGGTGAGCCCGGATTACTTGGAGCAAGTAGCCGATGCGCGGAGCCGTTTTTACGCCGATTATCTGAAGTATAAACAAAAACAGATTAGCCGCGCCGAGTTGGTAGCACGTCTGCCGCACGTCGGGATGATCGGCGACAGCCTTTCGAAGGATGCTTACGTTTCATCGATTCCAAGCACGTTTTGGCGGGCGCGCACCCGGCGGGGCAAAGATTGGTTTCTCGATACCGACCCTTCGCCAGACAGCGTTTTCAGCGTCTTTGAGCGACTGCAAAAAATCACACCGTTGGTCGCGACTGAATACAGCGGCGTCGGCGCGCTGGTGGATCCCGGAAACGCGAAGGCAAGCTTTGTTCGGCAGCTTGTCCGCACGCGCAACTTTTCGGGTCAAGTTGATCAACTGCTGAAGAGCCACAGGTATCCTGATTTAATTCTTCTCTGGATTGGGCATAACAACTTGGATTGGGCGGCGGGAATCTCGACCAGCGAACGCGAGCATCCCGAGAAGCATTTTGAAAAATTGGCGAAAGCATTTCGCGAGAATTACGAACGACAAGCGTGGCGTCTGATCAGTCGCGCCGCGAGCGAGAACCACAAAGTGTCGATCGTGGTTTACGGACTGGTGAATTTTGAAGCGTTTTTCAAAGCGCGAGAGCAAACAGAAGCGCTCAGAGCCAAAAATCCAAAGTTGTATCCGTATCTCGAAGTGGATTATCAGCATTTTGTTTCCATGAGACCCGCGTATCGAAAAGGCATGATTAAGCTCGCGTTAATTATGAATCAGGAATTGCGAATGATGGTCGCCGACTTGAATCGCACGCACCCTTCAAACGTCCAGCTGCGGTATTCCGACGCGCTGGCGAATGTGGACATCGGCCGGGCGGAATTGATTCACGCCATGGACGCATGGCATCCCTCCGTGAAAGGACACAGCGTCCTGGCGCAGGCGGCATTCAGCGCGCTTCCGCCGAGCCTTCAGTTTCTCGGAATTCTTCCCAAGGGACTGTCGCAGTGACCGCGAGTTGCGCCGTTAGGTTCATTTTCTTCGTAGGCTTTTGTCGGCTTTTCGTTCCAGAATCATTTGCGCAATCTGCGCTGCAGCAGCAGAAGGAACCTTCAAAACCAGCTCTACCGGTAGAAATCGCCGAAGACGTAGGCGTCGGTCTGGTCGAGACCCTCTTTCTGTTTGATCGACTCTTTACGAAGTCGCGAACGGCAATCAGTCCGGGTTACTTGGAACGCGTTTCGGAGCCTTCCTCGAAATTCTATCCTGACTATTTGAAATACAAACAGGGCCGAATCAATCGCGCCGAAATTGTTCGGCGATTGCCGCACATTGCGATGCTCGGCGACAGCCTGTGTCAGAATTTCTACATCTCCGCCGTCCCAAGCATGTTTTGGCGGGCCAGAACCGAACACCGCAAGAACTGGTTCTTGAACACCGACTCCTCTCCTCAGAGCATCTACAGCGTCTATGAGCGGCTGTTGAAATTCACGCCTCTTGTGGCAACGGAATACAGTTGCGACGGCGCTAAAGTCGGGCCCGGTCAAACCCCCGAAGATTTCTCCAGAAAACTTGCGGGAGTTCGAAACCTCTCAGGCCAAGTACGTCAGGTCCTGCGAAAGAAAAGATTTCCAGATTTGGTAATGATTTGGATCGGACACAACAATACCGACTGGGTTAAGGAACTTTCAGCCGCTGAGCGGGAGCATCCGCGAAGGCGACTGCAGGAAATGGCGCGGCAGTTTGGAGAGAACTATATCCAATCAATGCGGCCTTTGATTGATCGCGCCAAAACGGAGGATCACAGGGTGGCGCTTGTGGTTTTTGGTCTGGCGGACTATAAAACATTCTTCAAATGTAGACAAAGAGCCGAAGTGCTTCGCGCAAGCAACCCGGCACTTTATCCGAATTTCGCAATCAGCTATCAACGCTTCCAGTCTTTCAAACCAGTTTACCAAAAAGATACAACGCGACTCAATTTAATGATGGATGGCGAGCTGCGGGCGGCGGTCGCCAATCTAAATCGAGAACTGAAAGATTGTCCGAATGTGCGGCTGCAGTATTCGGATGCATTTTCAAATTACAAAATCCGATTAGAAATGCTTCGTTCCGAGGATGCCTGGCATCTCTCGCGGATAGGTCACAATGTTGTGGCTGGGGCTGCTCTCACCGCGCTTCCTCCGAGCCTTCAGTTTCTCGGAATTGTTCCTAAATAAATCAGATCGTCGCCTTAACTGTGACCTGTTCGACTAGATTCGTTTTTTTTGTAGGGATTTGGTCGATTTTCGTGCCGGAATCATTTGCGCAATGGACGCCGCCGCAGCCTCTACCGGTAGAAATCGCTGAGGACGTAGCCGTCGACCTTGTCGAGACCCTCTTTCTCTTTGACCGGCTGTTCACAAAGTCCGCGACCGCCACGAGCCCGGATTACTTAGAGCGCGTTTCTGAGCCTTCCTCGAAATTCTATCCTGATTATCTGGAGTACCAACAAGGCCGTATCAGCCGCGCAGAACTAGTTCGACGATTGCCACACATTGCAATGCTCGGGGACAGTCAAAGTAAGAATATGTACATCTCCTCCATTCCCAGCCTGGTTTGGCGAGCCAGAACCGAACGGCGCAAGAACTGGTTCTTGGACACCGACCCCGCTCCTCAGAGCGTATATAGTGTGTATGAGAGGTTCGAGAAGTTTACACCTCTCGTTGCTACGGAATACGGCGGCAACGGCGCTCTGGTCGCTCCCAGTCAAACAACGCCAACTTTCCTCAGGAGACTCCTGCGATCGCGGGATCTCTCAGGGCAAGTGAATCAAGTGCTGCGGAACAAAAGATTTCCGGACCTGGTCATGATTTTGATCGGGAACAACAATGGCAATTATTGGACCGAGGGACTTTCTTCCAGTGAACTCAAGCACCCCGAAAAGCGATTGCGCAAGATTGCCGGAGAGTTTGGAGAGAACTACACCCAACAACTAAGAGTTCTTATCGATCGGGCAAAAACACAGGACCACAAAGTAGCGATTGTAGTCTTTGGGTTGGTGGACTTTAAAAAATATTTCAAAGCGAGACAGAAGGCCGAAGCGCTTCACGCAAGCAACCGGAAACTCTATCCCTATATCGAAGTATTTGGGTTTGCGAAGCCCCTTGAGCCAGCCAACCAAAAAAATACGACTCGACTTGCCTTGATGATGAATAGCGAGATGCGAACGATGGTGAGCAATCTCAACAAAGAACTAACAAATTACCCGAATGTACAGCTGGAGTATTCGGATGCATTTTCAAATCTAGATGGCAGCCGACTAGAACTGGTCCATCCGATGGATGCTATACATCTCTCACGCACCGGTCACAATGTTTTCGCACAGGCTGCTTTCACTGCGCTCGCTCCAAGTTTGCATTTTTTTGGAATTGAGCCGTACGGCGACCGCTCACGTCGATCCCAAGCGGGTCATTAACGCATCGGCCGTATGAAAAGATCGGATACGGGAAACTCATGAATCTGTTTTGGTCGAAGCGGCGTGTCAGGAATCACAAAGTTGTGCTCGCATCGCGCACAACGCTTCTTATTTCGGTAATTGTCCCGCTTTCTTTCGCACGGCTCGCGGACGGATCGCCGGTCCCGAAAAAACCGTCCGAATCACGATTCATCGTTGAGCAGGGCTTGGCCAATCTGGTCGACCTAGTTTTCCTGTTCGACCGGCTGTTCACAAAGTCCACGACTGCCACGAGCCCGGATTACTTAGAGCGCGTTTCCGAGCCTTCCTCGAAATTCTATCCTGATTATCTGGAGTACAAACAAGGCCGTATCAGCCGCGCAGAACTAGTTCGACGATTGCCACATGTGGCGCTGATTAGTACTAGCGGCAGTAAGAATTTTTACATCTCCTCTGTTCCAAGCATGTATTGGCGAGCGAGAACCGAACAGCGCAAGAACTGGTTCTTGGACACCGATTTTGCGCCAGACAGTGTCTATAGTTTGTACGAAAGAATTGATAAGCTCACGCCGCTCGTCGCCACTGAATCTGCGGGCACCGGTGCGTTTGTGACAGCGCAACCCCGAGATGAAACGTTTGATCAGATCCTTTTCCATACACGAAACTTTTGGGGGCAAGTGGATGAGGTATTAAAAGCCAAAAGATTTCCGGATTTGTTGTTGCTTTGGATGGGACACAATAATCTCGATTGGGTGACCCAGGTTCCTCCTAACGAGCGCCAGCGCCCCGAGAAACAATTCGCGGAAATAGCCAAGCGCTTCCGCCAAGACTACACTCGCCAAATGCGGCGGTTGATTTCTCGCGCCGAACGCCAGGATTATAAAGTCGCCATCGTGGTGTTTGGGCTGCCCTTTGAGACGGGCTTCAAAGCACGGGAAACTGCCGAGGCGCTCAAGGCAAGAAATCCAAAATTATATCCGTACCTGGAAACCGGTTACCGTTATTTCGAGTCGTCTAAACCCGAGAATCGACAAGACACGATTCGCCTTGAGCGGATGTTTGATCGTGAATTGAAAGACATGGTTCGCGATTTACGCGATGAATTGGGGCTTTATCCGAATGTGCGGCTGCAATACTCCGATGCACTGGCAAAACCGCTTAGTGATGTCGCGGTGCTAGAAGCCCACGATGCTTGGCATCTTTCGCCTAAAGGTCATAACCGGGAAGCGCAAGCTGCTTTCACTGCGCTCGGGCCAAGTTTGCATTTCTTGGGAATCGAGTTGCCGGACGAAGGCTCACGTCGGTCCCAGCTTCACCAGTAACGCACGCGCGATTGACTCCTCGCGCTCGAGCTGGCATTCACGCGAAAGTGTTATCGCCTTTTCAAGTGCCACCGCGGCACCTGAACGATCATCGCAGGCCAAACGTGCCCGTGCTTCCGCCAGCGTTGTGCGCGCGAGGTCATATCTGGCTCCGATGGCCTCGAGTATTTCTGACGCCTTTGTTAGGTGCCCCTGAGCTTCTCCCCGACGCGCGGGGGTCGCCGCCAGGCAGCGACCGATAGCGCATTCAGCAAGAGCTTCACCAATGACACTCCCCGTGGTTTGGCCGAGGGTTAAAGCTTCTTCAGCTCTATGCAATCCTGCCATCCAGTCGCCAGATTCCAGCAACGCCTCGGCTTCGATCGCGCCAAACCACTCTGCAAAAAGCACTCGACCACCCATGAGTTTAGCGATTTCACGGGCCGCGCCCCAGTAAGGCAACGACTCGTTAGGCTTTCCGAGGCGGAGAGTCCCCCAAGCGAGGAAAGAGTTACTTGAGTATCGGAACATCGCATCGCCAGTCTTTTCCGCCACGTTCAGCGCCTTACTCGCGCTTGCGACCCCTTCTGTATATTCACCTGCTATAAGTTGGATGAAGCAGAGACCTGTGTAAGCCATGGCTTCCGCGTTTTGATCGCGGCTCGAGCGAGCCATTTCGAGCGCCCCATTCAAATCCGACATGCCAGCAGCATACCGACCAAGGCAAGCGCGCGCGCCGCCTCGAAAAATGTGGGCAAAAAGCGCTTCGTGCCGATTCTTTATTGCTTCAAGAAGTGGTATCGCTTCGTCGAAAAGTTGCACCGATTTCTTGAAATGACCCTGGATAAAAAGGACCCGGCCCACGACAGCTCCGGGTAAAGCCATCAGTTCGGGGTCGCCAAGACTCGCTGCTGCCGCGAAAACCTTCTGGAAATAGCCGATCGCCTCCCGCAGCTTGCCCCCGGCATAGTTCGCTCGTCCGATCCAAAGCTGCACGCGGGTCAGCCGGAGTGGATCCCCAAGTGATTGAGCGATGGTTTCGGCTTCGGCGAGCTTGGCAAGATTCTTTTCCGGCGCCTCCGCCTGAAGCGAAACAGAAATGAGTTGGACGGTGAGATCGACCTTCTGTTCAAGATGTTCACGCGTTTCCTCGAGGTGACGAAGACACTCTAACGCACGAGAGTAATGTCCGCGCGCCTCAGCGTAAGCACAGACGCGGAACTCGGCGCTGGCGGATTGAACGGAGTATCGCAGCGCCTTCTCCCACGATTCTGCTGAAAAATAATGGTAAGCGAGTACACCGGCGAACTCTTCGAGGCGATCTCGAAAAATCGATTCCAAAGCGTCGCCGACTTTTTGATGTAATGCTTTACGGGCCGGCGCGAGAAGCGTTTGGTAAGCAACTTCCTGTGTAAGTGCGTGCTTAAAGATGTATTCAATCTCGGGTAGGCGAGACCGTTCGTGCAGCAGATCCGACGCTTCCAAGCTTGCTAGAAGATTGTCAAGTGAACCGTTCGAACCCGCAATTTGTTGCAATACGCGGTAGAGAAACACACGGCCAATCACAGCGGCTTTCTGGACCAACTGCTTAAGCTCCTCGGAAAGTCTATCCAGCCGAGAAAGCAAAACCCCTTGGAGTGTGTCGGGCACGTGCGATTTGCCAGTGAACGATGCTACCGTCCATTTGTTTCCCTCCAAGACGAGTCCGCCCCCTTCGATCAGAGAACGAAGGACTTCTTCAAGAAAGAACGGATTGCCTTCCGATTTATCAAGGATTTCGGCGGCCAGGGACTCCGGCAATTCGGCGCCGCCCAAAAGTTCCTTCACCAAGGTTCGACTGGCATCGGTCGAAAGAGATTGCAGTGGCACTTCCACAAGGTGCTCCCGAGAACCCTCCAGAACTGGGTTCAGTTTGTTCCAAAGATCAACCGGTTCGTGACGGGAACGGCTGGCACCGATGAATGTCAGTCGTGTCCGTTGTACCAGCGGCAGAACGTAAGCCAATAAATCGATCGTGCTTTGGTCCGCCCAATGCAGATCTTCGATCAGCAGAACGACTGGCTGCTTCTCGGCGAGAGCCAAGAGCCGTTGCTCGATGATTGAAAAAAAGCGTGTTCGAAACTCTTCTCCCTTGAGTGCCTTTATTAACTCGGTGTCAGCGTCGCTTAGCGGGAGAGCAAGCAATTGCGCCAGGACTGCATAAACTTCGGGTTCGGTCGGGAAATCGGTCGAAACATGGCGACGAAGCGCGGATTGCTGTTCCTGTATATCCTGTTCATTAGTAATCCCGCTCCGTCGTCTAATGAGATCAAGAATTGGGGCATAGCTCAGAGTTTGGCTCGATGCGAAGCAACGCCCCTCAAGCCAGCTGACTCCCTCGGATTCGGACGCTTGCACTTCGGCTAGCAAACGGCTCTTCCCGACGCCGGCGTCGCCGTAAACGACAACAACTGCGCTTTGCCCCAGTTTTGTCGCGGCAACAGCCTTCCTGATCACCTTACATTCCCAATCGCGACCCACCAGCGGTGAGGTAAGTCCCTCGACACCGCGGATCTTATCGGGGTGAATCTTTGCATCAATCAATTCATAAACCGTGAGGAGCTCTCTTTTTCCTTTGACGCTAATGGGTTCTAATGTTCGAAATTGAAACGCGCCCGAGGTCAGACGATAAGTGCTTTGGCTAACAAAGATTTGTCCATGGGTAGCGGCACTTTCCAACCGCGAAGCGACATTCACAGTGTCGCCCATGACCGTGTAACTCATACGCAGGTCATTGCCGACATTACCTGCAATCACGGTGCCCGAGTTGATGCCGATATGCAGGCTCAACGGCTCTTTCAGTTTATCAATCCATCGGCGGTTAAATGCTTCGAGCCGTTCTCTCATCGCCAGGCTGGCGCGCAGCGCCCGCTCCGCGTCGTCTTCTAGCGCAATAGGCGCCCCGAAAACCGCCATGATGCAATCGCCAATAAACTTATCGACCATACCCTCGTACTGGTAAACCGCGGTGGTCAGTTCCTTCATGCAATCGTTTACAAATGAAGCGACCTCTTCTGGGTCGAGGCGTTCAGACAAGCCGGTGAACCCGGAAATGTCCGCAAAAACCACCGTGACTTGCCGGCGTTCCCCTTGGATGTGGCCACCGCGACGAATCTTATCGGCAAGTTGTTTGGGGATATAACTTTGCAATTGCGCGAGCAGTTGATCGCGCGATTCTGCGTTTCCGTCCACCAAGTCAGATTGCTGAACCAGAAGTGACTCGAGTAAGCTGCGGAGAGGTTTAAGGCTAAGCTCGACGGTAGCGTCCCCGAGTGCAGAACGCATCGCTTCTTGGGCCGCGATTGCCACGCGCAATTCAGCGATCTGCTCTTCGCGAGAGTTCATCAGAACAAGCCTTTATTACAGTTCGCCGATATCTCAACCTGACGTTTCAGCTAATTGTTTACAGCGAGACAGATCGAGTTTGCCGGAGGCGAGAACGGGGATCGATTCGACGCGCTGGACGCGCTTGGGAATCCATAAGTTGGGAACACCGGCATCGCGAAGTTTATCGCGTAATTGCGCAAGATCGACATCTACGGCTGAAAGCAGCACCAACGCTTCGCCTTTCGCTTCGTCGGTCACGCCGACGATCGCAAGCGTGCGCTCGTCTTTCCCGGACAAGCCGAGTAGTTCGACAATTTTTTGCTCGATCGATTCGTGCGGAACCATTTCGCCGCCAATTTTCGAAAAGCGAGAAAGCCGTCCTTCAATGTAAAGAAAGCCGTCTTCGTCGAAGCGGCCGATGTCGCCTGTCTTCAACCAGCCATCGCGCAATACTTCCGACGTTCGTTCCGGATCGTGCAGATAACCTTCGAAGATGTTTACGCCGCGCAGCCAAAGCATTCCCGTTTCGTGCAACGAAAGTTTGCGATCCGTTTCCGGCTCGCGAATTTCGGCGGCGATTCCGGGCGCCATTTTTCCAGTTGAGCCGGGCCGACTCGATGGTTGCACTTGCTCGCCGGGCCGGACTGGCTCCGGCTCGGGTAAATTTGTGCTTACGACCGGCGAAGTTTCTGTCAGGCCGTAGCCTTCGAAAACCTTTTGCTTGAAGCGTTCCTCGAAACTTTTGGCCAGATCGAGAGGCAACTTTTCCGCGCCGGTGATAACGAGCCGCAAGCTGCGGAGTTGATGCGGCTCAGCTTTACGCAAGTAGCCGCGCAAAAATGTAGGCGTCGCCAGCAAGAGCGTAAGTTTATGCTGCTCGATCAACGCGGCGTTCTTTGCCACTTCGAGCGGACTCGGATAAGTGACAATACGCACGCCTTCGATGAGCGGATACCAAAGTGTGACGGTCGATCCAAAACTGTGAAAAAACGGCAGGGACGCGAGAATGGCATCGTCCGTCTTGGCATCGAGAAGTTCGCGGAATTGGGAAACATTTCCGACGACATTGCGATGACTTAGGACGACACCTTTCGGTTCCCCCGTACTTCCGCTTGTAAAAAGCAAGGTTGCTTCAGCGTGACCGCCTTTTTTTGGAACTTGCAGCAAGTGCAATAGCAAACGCGCCGGAGCTAAGATCGACATCGTCCACCAGAAAAGAATTTGCGGCTTCAAGCGCGGCATTAGTTCGTCCAGTTTCAAGACGCGCTCCGGCCACGGAAAATCTTTTAGTCGCGGCATGAATGCAGTCGCCGAAATGGCGACGCGCAGATTCGCGCGTTTGCAGCAAGATTCATTGGCGGCGCGTCCCATCGTGAAATTAAGATCGACAGGAACTCTTCCAGCGAGAGTGACAGCGAGGTTTGCTACTACGGATCCTTTGCTTGCCGGCAAAACGATGGCGATCCGCTCATCGGGACATGCTTGGCGGAGATATCGGCTGAGCGCGGCGGCCGCCCCGAGCAATTTTGCGCGCCCTAGTTTGCTTTGATCAACCCCATCAACGACGGCGGTTGAAAACCGTCGCTTCTTCAAGCCGCGCACGCAGGATTCGGCAAGATGTCGATCTAACTCGCGCCGCCGACTGAAACAAAGCTCACCGAGTTTGAGCATTTCCTCGCGCACCGTCGCGATGTCGGCAACGTCGGCGTATGCCGTTGATTTGCTGGCCGAACGGCGGGCCTTGTCGGCTGCGGCCTGATCGCGTCGCAGCTCGGCGTCCTTATCGGGATTACCGGCAATCTGCAACAGCCGCTGGAATGAGCGCAAGCTTAGGAACTCACTTCGAC
>Ga0209526_10002894_pt1 | contig 11636 bp, 11 predicted proteins | sample JacPinW_OM2H0_M1_FD_188566 | JGI IMG/M metagenome (GOLD analysis project Ga0209526, IMG submission 188566) | Forest soil microbial communities from Algoma, Ontario, Canada - Jack Pine, Ontario site 1_JW_OM2H0_M1 (SPAdes) (version 2) | ecosystem: Environmental > Terrestrial > Soil > Boreal...
CCTGCAACGACATGACCAGCCGGTCTTCGCCGATGGCAAACCCGATCCCCGGCGCTGCCGGGCCACCCAGAGCCTCGGATAATCCGTCGTAGCGTCCCCCGCCCAGAATCGCATTTTGTGCGCCCAGCGCTCCATGGGTAAATTCGAATGCCGTGCGCGTGTAGTAATCCAGTCCTCGCACCAAGCGGTCGTTCAAAGCGAAGGGCACGCCTACGGTTCGGAGAATCGCCTGCACCGCTTCAAAATGCGCGCGGCAGGGTTCATCCAAGAACCGGCTTATGCGCGGAAGTTTGTCGATGATCGGCTGATCCTCGGGCACCTTGCAGTCGAATACGCGGAGTGGGTTGCTGACGGCGCGGCGCTGGCAATCCGCGCACATGTTCCCCACGACCGGTTCGAGCGCTTTGCGCAGGGCCTCGTTAAACTTCGCGCGATCGTTAGGACAGCCAACCGAATTCAGTTCTAGATTCCATCCCGAAATGCCCAGACGGTCGAGCAGGGTCGCCAGCATCTCCAGCAGTTCCGCGTCGCGTGCTGGAGACTCGCTGCCCGCTGACGCCGGCCCCAGCACCTCTGCGCCGATCTGATAAAACTGCCGGTAGCGGCCTTTTTGTGGGCGCTCGCGTCGAAACTGCGGACCGATGTAGTAGAGCTTGTTCAGTCCGCGATCCCAAAGTTTGTGTTCGATGTAAGCGCGGACAACGCCCGCGGTGTTCTCGGGCCGTAACGTCAGCGACTGGCCTTTGTCGCTCTCAGCCCGTCCACGATCTTGCCATGTGTACATCTCTTTTCCGACGATGTCCGTCTCTTCTCCCACGCTGCGGGAGAATAAGGCGGTCTCCTCGAAAATGGGCGTGCGAATCTCCTGGAAGTTGTAGGCGCGAAACACGTCGCGTACTGCCGACTCCACAAAATTCCACAGCGCCGTTTCGGGCGGCAGCAGGTCGCGGGTTCCTCGGACAGCTTTGATCATGTCGGTTGTTGGACCCAGAGCATTCAGCAGTCAGCACTCAGCATTCAGCCCCAGCAACGAAGGTCCCGGAGGACCTGTGAAAATGGCCCGCCCCTTCAGGGGCGGGTAGGCGGCGCATTTCGAACTCGTGCCGTTCATTGCGCCCACCCCGGCGTGTAAACGGAGGCGTTTGTCAGGCGTCCCTCCGGGACGCTGTTTTGTCATTGCCTGAACACCGGCAGCCATACTTCGGATCTCGCTCGGCACTAGGTGCTCTGCACTTTTCTCTCCGCCAAATACTCCTGTTTGTAACCCAGATAGTTTCGCGCATACCGCAGGATCGTTTCCTGATCCTGGTCATCCAGTTTGCGCCGAAACTTTCCTGGAGAGCCCATCCACAATGATCCGGGCTCGACCACTGTCTTCTCTGGGATGAGCGTTCCGGCGGCGACGATTGATCCCGCCCCAATCTTCGCGCCATTAAGAACAATCGATCCCATCCCAATCAGGCACCGATCTTCAATCACGCACCCATGCAGCGTGACCGCATGGCCCACGGTGACATATTCACCGAGAAACACGCCATACTGTTCTTTCATCCCATGCAGCACGCTGCAATCTTGCACATTCGAGTGCGCCCCGATGCGGACCGAATGCACATCGCCGCGCAGCACTGCGCACATCCATACTGAAGCGTGCTCTCCCAGCACCACGTCGCCAATAATTTGCGCCGAATCGTCCACGTAACAGGACGCCGGGATCGTGGGCCTCACGCCTTTATAGGAGCGGATCATGATTGTCCATGAGAATCATTGAACATAGCACGACGCCCCACGAGGTCGTAAACTCGCTTTCCCACTCGGGGACCAAATTCAAAAAGAAACCGTCCGTAACCCAGACTTCCTCCTTCACTACCCACTACCCGCGGCGCAAAATGTCCGCAAACCGAATGCCGGTGTCGGAATGGTGCGCTCGTTATTCGCCTTGGGCGGCATCCTAAAATTATTGCCCTTCACTAACTCTTTCAAAACAAACCGCCTATCGCGTCCTCTCTCATCCCACAACAGAACCTCATCTGCAAAATAATTTTCACTTCCCCCTTGACTTGTTTTCGGAACCTTGTAATAACTAACGGGTCCCACCCGGACTAGTTTGGGGGTGTACCGCTTTTGGCCGAAGTAAGACTGCAAGAGGGTGAGTCCCTCGAAAACGCTCTGCGCCGTTTCAAGCGCAAGGTGCAACAGGAAGACATTATTAAGGAAGTCAAGCGTCACTCCTTTTACCTGAAGCCGGGCGAAAAAAAGCGCGTGAAGGCCGCATTGGCTCGCAAGCGTGCCCGTAAGAAGACTCGTAAGGAGCAGGATTGACGGAGCAAGACTAATTAAGCTCGAAGGGTCGCCTCCATCCCGGGGCGGCCCTGCTCTGTTTGGCCCCCACCAAAGCAGAGTTGTAGCAGGGAGTGTTTTCATAACCATCATTCATCCGGCATCAGGCAAGGGTTGACCCACGCGCCGTCCTGGTTGCGTGGCGGGCCGAGTCCAGGGGCTGTTTGAGAGGGGATGTAGACAACCTGTTTCAGGTTCACTGCGCTTCCCCGCGCGTGAAGCCCAGAAACGGGCCGAAGGGAGAACCATCCTCAATGGAATTTCAGGACAAGATGTTGAAATGCATCGATTGCGGTGCTGACTTTGTCTTCACTGCCGGTGAACAACTTTTTTTCCACGACAAGCAATTCAAAAACGAGCCCAAGCGCTGCAAGGCTTGCAAGTCCAAGCGAGTGGCGGTGCTCGGTTCCAGTCCGTCTCCGTCACGCAACTACCACTACAGCAAGGTCGAGACTCGGGCCACATGCTCGCAGTGCGGCAAGGATACGACTGTGCCTTTCCGCCCCACGCAAGGCCGACCCGTCCTCTGCCGCGAATGCTTCACCCAAAGAAGGACCGCCGCATCAGCCTGAACCTGGCCTGTTGAACCGGTTCTAGCTAGAGGCCTCCATCGACCCTCCTCCCCATGGGAACAGAGGGTTGCTTGGTGGTGTTCGGATTCTGGGGTGGCCTTCCTGCGCAAAATCGAGGCATTGCGCTACCATATTTCCGTGGCGACTTTTTACGTGGAGAATTTCGGTTGCCGTGCCAACCAAGCTGACGGCGCGGCTCTTGAACATCAATTCGAACAGCGGGGCCTCGCACGCGCCTCCACCGCCACCGAGGCCGACCTGGTTCTGTTCAATTCTTGCGACGTCACGGCGGCGGCGAATCAGGATGCGAGGGCCGCCATCCGCCGCATGCGCCGGCAGAATCCCGAAGCGAAAATTGTTGTCACCGGATGCTATGCGCAGCGCGCCTCTGGGGAAATTGCCGCGCTTCCGGGGGTTAGCGCGGTCATCGGAAATTCGCATAAGCACCAACTCGCCGATCTGGTGCTCGCAGAGGTGTCGCTTCCGGTAGGGGTTCTGCCGCAGTTGTCGGCTTCCACCGCCGAATCTACAAGCTCGGGATACAGCTCGACCTTCGTCCCGGTCGCGACTCTCACCGAGAACCAAGCTCGCAGAATTGAGAGTCGCATTTTTGTTTCCGACATCTTTGCCCACACTGAACTGCTCGCGGCGCCTGTCTTTGAGGGTACGGGGGCGGCCAACGAGCGCACCCGTCCTAACCTCAAAGTCCAGGATGGATGCGACAATCGCTGCTCATTCTGCGTTATTCCCTTCGTCCGTGGTCGAAGCCGATCATTACCGTCAACCGACATTTTCCGTGAAGTGAACGCGCTGGTGGCGGCCGGCTATCGCGAGGTTGTCATCTCCGGCATCAACTTGGGCCGCTGGGGCCGGGATTTGGCAGTCAGGCGTGAGCCGTCCGCTTGCAGCACGACGACCGAACTGGGTTTCGAGGACCTCATCCGCGCCATTCTCGAAGAAACGTGTCTGGAGAAACTTCGCATTTCCTCGGTCGAGCCTATGGACTGGACCGACGACCTTATCACCCTGGTTGCCCGCTCGCCGCGCATCGCCAAGCACGCGCACGTCCCTTTGCAGTCGGGCAGCGATGCCGTACTTCGCCGCATGCACCGAAAGTATCGTCCCTGGCATTATCGCGAGAAGATTGCAAAGATTCGCGCCGCCATGCCCATGGCCGCCATCGGAGCCGACGTCATGGTGGGATTCCCCGGCGAAACCGCTGCCGAGTTTGAAGAAACGCGTCGCATGATTGAAGAGCTGCCTTTCACTTACCTGCACGTCTTCACCTATTCCGCACGTCCCGGCACTCCCGCCGCCACACTGGCGAATCAAGTTCCCGCTCAGATCGCTCGCGAACGAAACCGTATCCTGCGCGACATTGCCGCTGAGAAAAAGCTAGCCTTCATGCACTCGTTCATCGGCAACACGGTCGAAGCGATCACTCTGGGAACCTGTGGGACGGGCACTGGTCACCCCGATCTTTCCCAGGCGAAGTTCACCAAAGCTCTCACCGATAATTACCAGAAGCTCCATCTGAGGGGGCGCTACCAGCCCAACGTATGGCTTCGCGCAAAGATAAAATATGTGGAGAACGGCACTCTGGTGGGAACCGTGAACGGGACCCCCGTCTGAGGACAGCCGACGTGCTGTCCTTCGAGCCTACCGAAAGGGTCACCTGCCTATTTCAACTGTTTCCTATCGGCGTAGGCCTCCTGCAGCATAAATAGTAACGCCCCTGGGGTGAACTAGGCCGCCTTGTCGTCTGGTTCGTTGGCTGTAGCCGGATCAGCCTTTTTCGCCAGGAGCGCTGCCAACCGTTCCAATTGCCTGCTTTCGGACTTGCGTTCTCTAGAGAGCTCTTGCACCCTGGTTTCGTGAGGCCGCGGTTCCAATCTTTCGTGAAGTCGCATGATTTCTGCTCGCACCGAGTCTAGCACTCGTTTTGTTGCCGGATTCGATCGTTATGATCGGCCATTTGAACTTTCGGTCGTATTCCGGGCTCCACCTTGGGGATTGGCCGCTGGCTGCGGGTGTAGTTGCCGTACCAGTTTTTCTTCGCGGGCTGGCTGCTGGCGCGCGAGTTTCCGCTCCACTCCTTCACCGAGCGCGGCCTTGGCGGCGAACATGCCAGGGGCGGTGGTCGGGGGGTTGATGGAAAATCTGTCTCCGTCATAGAGCTCAAAGCATTGTTGTTGATGCGGCTTTGTTTTATCTGGTTGCAGGAATCGGGCTGCGGAACGTATCCCCTTCGGAATCCACAGTCTACCATTCTACAGGAGAGCGTGAACCAGACTCAGTTCCGGATTCTGCCTGACTGGAGACGGATGCGAGGAACGATGAGCGCTTGAGTTTCAACTTCGAGGCATGAAGGCAAATACGGACTGGGGCGGACCTATTCTTCTTCATTCGAGATTTCTTTCGGAACTGCGGATTCGCCAGGGTTCGCCGACGTCATCAGATAACTGATCAAATCATTCAATTCATTCGGGCTAAGAGCTGAGCGGAAGTCTGATGGCATCAAGGATTGCGGACTGAAGTCCAGGCGTTCGATATCAGGCTTGGCGAGGAAGTGAAAGGTGCCATCCAAAGCCTGCAACTGGAGAGAAAAATTATCCTCGTTGCGAATCCTTCCCACATATTTTTTCCCGTCGCGAGTGGTTGCGGTTACGGTTCGTGACCGCCGGTCTCCGCTGGGATTGGGATTCGTGATGGTGCTGCGAGTCTCTTCCACCGAATGCGTGCGCGCGTAATCCGACAGGTCGGAGGCGATGAAACCGCCTTTGCCCGCAACCATGTGGCAGCTGGAGCATTTTGCCTTGCCAAAGAAAATTGCTTTTCCGCGGTCGGGATCGCCGGGCAGTTCGGCCGCTTTCTTTGTCCCTTGAAGAGTGCGGAGGTACGCTACGACTGACTTGATATCAGAACTTTCGAGGGTATGGAAGGCGGGCATCCCGGTTCCAGGAATGCCATTCTCAATAACGCCGAAAATCTGATCATCGGAGAGCCGCTGCACTCTTGGGTTTTCCGCGATGTTGGGGGCGCGCTCGCCACCTCGCCCGTCGAGACCGTGACACTCGGCGCAGCTACCCGCAAATATCTTCTCGCCGTTGCCGGAGAAGGAATGGACGGGATCATTTTGCCGCTGCGGCTGCCCAAGTTGCGCTGGCATGCGGAGGAAAGAACTTCGCGCCCCCAAATTCCCCCCGAACGGCGCTGCGTTCACCCTTTTCCCTTGGCCGTTCCCGGACGGCTTCCCCGGATTCAATCCGCCTGAAGGCGGACGGTCGGAAGTGCCGGGAGCCTGCTTCCCATACGCGGCCAGAACGACACAGAGAAACGCGAGTATCGCGACAAGAGCGCGCTGCTGGTTACACATATCCGATATCCTGCCGGAAAGGCCTCTGCAAGATTGAACACCGTCCCATCCTGCATTTTCATGCCGTGAGAAGCTCTCCCCGGTTTTGAAAGCCCAACGCAGGCTGGAACGAGGGTTTATCGCAATCGCGGTCGGCGTGTCAACTCGTTACTTCCGTTTGCTTCCGTTCTTTGCTTCCGTTCGACGAAGAATTGCATCCTCGCCTCCGGGGTCGAAACTGTTTCCGCGAATGCGCAAATTGGGCCAGCCTGACCAGCGGCGATGACTTCCTACTTCTGCTTCACCGCAATGGCCGAGATTTCTACCCGCGCATTGTTGACTAGCGCCGCGGCCTGGATAGTGGCGCGAGCTGGCTTCGGATCGGGCATCACGTTTTTGTAGACCTTATTCATGTCTCCAAACTCATGAATATCGGCGAGAAAAACGGTCACGTTGACAACGTCTTTCAGCTCGAAACCCGCGGCCTTGAGGACTTTCTGGATGTTTTCGAGGGCAGCAGTCGTCTCCGGACCAATGCCACCTGAGGCTAACTTGCCGGAGTCATCGGTGCCCTCCTGGCCGGCGAGGTACAGGGTGTTTCCAGCCACGATGCCGTCACTAAACGGAAGGCCCCTCGCGGTGGACAAATTTATCGCCTTGTGTTCCTGTGCATAACCTGGCTGCGAGATGGTTGCCACCGTTAATGCAAGGGCAACAGCCAAAAGAAACTGCCTGAAAATTCCGATCTCAATTGCTATTTTCATATCCGGCTCTCCTCGCAACAAATCGATTGGCTCTTCCACGCCATGAAAAACAGTGTTAGAGTCCGCGCACATGTATACATCGGGGAGGACGAAATGGACAAATTTCGTGGCTACGTGAAATCGCACACCATTACCGCATTTCTGCTTTCTGTCGGCATTTTATGTGCCGGGCTGGGCGGGGCCAGGATGCTTCGCGCGCAATCTGCTTCCCCTTCGCCGGCAGCGCAATTGGAAAGCGCGATGCTGGCTGATTTTCGCCGTGTGGAAGTGGCTTCTGTGTCGGATGCGCTCGAGGAACTGACGGGCAAGCGGATGTACATGACACACCGCATGCATCCAATTTTCACCACGAAGTTTGCCGGCTTCGCACGGACAGTTCAGCTCAAGAAAGATGAAGGCAACACGGACTCCGCCGCATTGAGCGGAATGTTGACGGCGATTGATCAGGGCACCACGGATTCGGTTTACGTAATGGTGGTGGAGAACGGTGAAGACATCGCCGGAATGGGCGGACTGATGGGCACAGCGATGGCAGCCCGCGGGTACGTCGGCGCGGTGATTGATGGAGGCGTTCGCGACGTCGCCTATCTGCGAAAGATCGGATTCCCTGTGTACGCGACCGGGATCGTGCCCTCCACGTCGGTGCATCACTATCGCTTCGGAGGTGGGCAGATTCCCGTTACCTGCGACGGAGTTACTGTGAATCCAGGTGACATCGTCACCGCGGACAGCGATGGCGTAGTCGTAGTTCCCAGAGTCCGGGCGCAAGAAGTGTTAACCCGTGCCCAGCAAATGGATTTCAAGGAGCACTCGATGTATGCCGTAATCGAACAACTGAAGTCGATAGTGGATGCGGTCAAGAAGTTCGGCCGGCTGTGAGGCAAGAGATTTGTTGCAGAAAGATGACTTTCATCAGATAATTCGCACTTTCATTTTGTACCGACAAATTTTGGGATGCGTATGGCGGATACTGCGAAACGAAGTTACAACATCACGGCGCTGCAGCGGGGGTTGCGTCTGCTTCAGCTCTTCAGTGAATCGGCACGCGGACTCACTGCGAAGCAGGTTGCAGTGTCTTCGCGGCTGCCGGTGAGCACGGTCCACCGTTTTCTGGTGAACCTGGAAGGCGCCGGCTTTCTGAACTGCAGCGGCGACGGGGTTTACCACCTGGGGATTGCCTGTTTCTCTATTGGTCAGGCAGCTCTCGGCCAACTCGACATACGGCGTCTGAGCTTGCCTTATCTTCAGGAATTGAATCAGCAGACGCGCGAAACCATTCATCTGACGGTGCGGCACGGCTTGTCGGCAGTTTATGTCGAAAAGCTGGATTCGCCGGAGCCATTGCGCATTCATTCGCGCATCGGCGCGGCCGTTCCGTTATATTGCACTGCCGTGGGCAAAGTCATGCTGGCTTACATGCCTGACGAAGAACGGAAACAGATTCTTCCCCAGTTGGGGCTGAAGCGTTTGACCCCGAACACGGTGGGAAACCGGCGGGAGTTGGAAGGCGAATTGTATCGGGTTCGAAAGAACGGCTATGCGTGCGATCTGGAAGAGCATGAGCTGCACATACGCTGCATCGCAGCTCCCATTTGGGACCACGCTGGCGGAGTACATGCCAGTCTCAGCATTACTGCTCCCATGGTACGCATGACCGTTACCCGTTTGCGGCAGCTGGCACCGATGATTCAAGCGGCAGGCTTGCAGATCTCACGAGAACTGGGATATCAAGCCGCGGGGCGTGGCGGATACCGGGCGCCCCTGCAACCCAAAAATGGTGCCGCGGAGGCGGGGCTTGCCAAGGCTCTATAGGCTGCCCAAGGCGCGCTGCTTCGGAAGCGATTTACGAACGTCGTGTTTGCGAATCGGAGTCCTGGCCTTGGCAGGCACCTGCTTTACATTCTCCAGCCCAAGTTGGGCATCGTCGGCGTCCCATGCGCCTTGTCGTGCGCAGTCTGCAACCTTCGAAGGGTGGAAAGGCGAAGAGCTGATTAATGACTGGGTACGGCTTACGGTGGTGCCGCAACTTGGCGGCAGGCTCATGCAGGTTGAATTCGGCGGACATCGCTACTTGTTCGTGAATCCGAAGTACAAGGGCAAGTATTTTCCTCCAACACAGAGCGGCCCAAAACGCGAATGGTTCAACTACGGCGGCGACAAGCTTTGGCCGCTTCCAGAAGGCCATGGCGAGGGACAATGGCCGGGACCATTTGCGGATCAGCTCGATGACGGCGAATACAAGCTCAGCGTGGTGTCGCAGAACAACAGCTGCACACTTCATCTGGAGGGCCCTAGCGATCCGGAGACCGGCCTGCAATATTCACGCGACATCAGCATCGGAGGCGATTCTCCGCAGATTTCGTTTCATGCCGTGATGAGCAACACGAGCGATCATCCCATTCGCTGGTCGATGCAATCGGTGACGCAATATGACACGGCCGATCCCCGCAATGCGGCCAATTACAACCGCGACTTCTGGGCGTTCGCCCCAATCAATCCGCACAGTACCTATACGGACGGGTATCGAGTTCGCAATGGCCTGGCCGACGATCCATCATTTGCGGTGAGCGAGGCCTGGTTCACGCTGCACTGGTTGTATTTGGAGAATGAAGTGTGGCTTGACTCTGATGCGGGCTGGCTGGCAGTGGTCGATGACTCGGCGAAGTACGGGATGATCGAGCGGTTTAAGTATTTTTCCACTGAAGAATATCCCGGAAAAGCTTCTCTGATCTTTTACAAGAATGGCGCGGTGTTGGAGTTGGATGACGCAGGGATGCCCGTGTTGCGATCGAATAATCCTGAGCAAGCTCCGTACTATATGGAAGCCGAGATCAACAGCCCGATGATCCGATTGGATCCGGGCAGTTCCTATGCTCTGGATACGTGGTGGTTTCCGGTTCGTGCCGGAAAACGGCTTATCTCGGTCGCGCCTGCGGGAGTCATTGAGCGTGGTCTGGTCGCGTCTTTGAAGCCGGACGGCATTCACCTCTCCGGTTCGTTGGGAGTGTTTTTCCCCGGCAACCTCCATGCGCACGTGTTTGACCAGCATGGAGTGGAGCGTAGCGTTGTTGAATTGCAATCCGTCGATCCGCTCAAGACAGTAGAGTTGAATCGAACGATCAAGGTATCCTCGGAAGCAACGCGCATCGTCATTCACTTGCATGACGAACGAGGCGTGGACCTCGGCAGTTTGGGTGAGGCTACAGTTGCAGAACCGGAGAAGGACTCGTAGGCGTGCGGAGTGCGATCCATATCGCGGTCATCCTCAGCTGTCTGCTGGCCTGGGGGGATGATCCGCCTGCGGGCATATCCAGCGCTATCAATATACATTCAGATGACCTGCTGGCTCAGCCGCTGGCGGGAAACTGGCTCTCGTACAACGGCGACTACTCCGGCCGCAGATACAGTAGTCTTTCTGAGATCAACAAGAATAACCTCGCGCAACTCCGTGCGGCATGGGTCTTTCATGCGCATAACTCGAGTCGGCTCGAGGTCACTCCAGTCGTGGCGTATGGAATGATGTTCGTGACCGCGTCCAATGACGCTTTCGCTCTGGACGCACGCAGTGGTCGAGTGGTGTGGCATCACTCGCGGCCGAATGCGGAAGGATTGATCGATGATGCCTCGCGGCATATCACACGTGGGGTCGGATTGTGGCGCAACCGTCTCTACATGGAAACGGACAATGCGCATCTCCTGTGCCTGGATGCGCGCTCTGGCAATCTTATCTGGGATGTGGCCTATGCGGATTGGAACAAAAATTACGGCGCAACCAGCGCTCCGTTGGTCGTTAAGGACAAAGTTCTGGTGGGGACCTCGGGTGGCGATGACGGCGTACGCGGATTCCTCGCCGCCTACGACGCATTGAGTGGCAAGCTGGTGTGGCGATTGTGGACAATACCGGCGCCGGGCGAATTCGGTTCCGAAAGCTGGCCGGGTAAGTTGTATCTCCACGGCGGAGGGACTACATGGATGCCCGGAACCTATGATCCGAAGTTGGATACGATTTATTGGGGCACGAGTAATCCTGCGCCGGACTTTGAGGGCGGGGTGCGTCCCGGAGACGACCTTTACACCGATTGCGTGCTGGCTCTCGATCCGGATACCGGGAAACTGAAGTGGTATTTCCAGTTCACTCCGCATGATCTTTTCGACTTTGATGCGGTGGAAACGCCAATCCTGATTGACGCCGTCTATCAAGGTACAGCTCGGAAGTTGCTGGTGCAGGCAAACCGGAATGGTTACATTTACGTGCTCGATCGTAGCAACGGAAAATTTCTTTCGGCGACGCCGTTCGTGGAAAAGCTGAACTGGGCGAAAGGTATCGACGCAGCCGGCAGACCTGTACTTACAGAGGTCAAGCCGACGGCCGAAGGAACGCGGGTTTGCCCGGGGTATGCGGGAGCAACGAACTGGTTCGCGCCCTCGTATAGCGAGTCCACTCATGCAGTTTATTTCATGGCGTTGGAACAATGTGAGACCTACTTTTTTAAGCCACAGCCGTTCCAGGAGGGTCAGGCATATTACTCAACCGGAGTGAAAAGCATCCCTGGCGAAGGTTCTCAGAAACTTCTGGTCGCGTTTAACCTCGATACGCCTTCGATTGCG
>Ga0209526_10002895_pt1 | contig 11634 bp, 13 predicted proteins | sample JacPinW_OM2H0_M1_FD_188566 | JGI IMG/M metagenome (GOLD analysis project Ga0209526, IMG submission 188566) | Forest soil microbial communities from Algoma, Ontario, Canada - Jack Pine, Ontario site 1_JW_OM2H0_M1 (SPAdes) (version 2) | ecosystem: Environmental > Terrestrial > Soil > Boreal...
AGATCTCCGTTTTGTGTGTGCCCGAACTATCACCGGTCCCCCACCGATACATTCGTCAAGGAGCCAATTAGCCAATGTGCGGCATTGTGGGATATGTGGGTAAGAAGCAAGTGGTCCCCGTCATCATTGAGGGTCTAAGAAAGCTGGAGTATCGCGGCTACGACTCGGCGGGAATCGCGGTGGCAGGAAATGGCGAAGGCTTGCAGATCCGCCGCGCTGAAGGCAAGCTGCGCAATCTGGAAGAAGTGATCCGCCTCAAGCCGCTCGATGGCACCTACGGCATCGGACACACCCGCTGGGCCACACACGGCCGCCCCACCGAAGAAAACGCCCATCCGCATCGCGACTGCACCGGCAGAATCGTGGTGGTGCACAACGGCATTGTCGAGAACTATCTCTCGCTCAAGAAGAAGTTGATCGCCGAAGGACACAAGTTCACCACCGAAACGGATACGGAAATCATCGCGCACCTGGTCGAGAAGTACTATCTGCCAACCGGAAATGGCCACCGGCCTTCGCTCGAAGAAGCAGTGCGCAAGGCGGTCAAGGAACTTACCGGCGTGTTTGCGTTGGTGGTGATCGCGATTGACGAACCGAATAAGATCGTGGCGGCCCGCAATGGACCGCCCGTCGTCATCGGCCTCGGCAAGGACGAATACTTCGTCGCCTCCGACGTGCCTGCACTCCTCGATCACACCCGCGATCTTTTCTTTCTGGGTGATGGCGATCTTGCCGTGATTACCCAGGAAGGCGTGCGGGTGAGCGATTTCGACGGCAATCCGGTAGAGCGAAAGGCGCAGCGCATCACCTGGGATCCGATCATGGCGGAGAAGGGTGGCTTCAAGCACTTCATGCTCAAAGAAATATACGAGCAGCCGCGCACTGTCCGCGACACCACGCTCGGCCGCGTCTCGCAGGATACCGGTGCCATCTTCCTCAACGAGATGCAGGTCGACGAAGCCGAGTTCAAGGCGCTGAAAAAAATCAATATCGCCGCCTGCGGCACCAGTTGGCATGCCGGACTGGCGGGCAAGTTCATGATTGAGAACCTCGCCCGCGTTCCAGTCGAAGTCGACTACGCCAGCGAATGGCGCTATCGCGATCCGATCCTGGGGCCGGACACGATGACGCTGCTGATTTCGCAGTCTGGTGAAACAGCGGATACCATTGCGGCCCAGCGTGAAGCCAAAGCCAAGGGCTCGAAGACGCTGGCTATCTGCAACGTGGTCGGCTCCATGATTACGCGCGAAGCCGCCGGAACCGTTTATACCCACGCGGGACCGGAAATTGGTGTTGCTTCGACCAAGGCCTTCACCGGACAACTTACTGCTCTTTATTTATTCGCCTTGTATCTGGCGCAGGTGCGCGGCACCATGACGCCCGAACAGGCCAAGGCCGCCGTGCAACAGCTTACGCACATCCCCGGCAAGCTGGAACAAATTCTCACGCACGACGAGGCTTGCGACGAACTGGCGAAAACTTATGTCCGTGCGCAGGACTTCCTCTTCCTAGGACGCGGCATTCACTATCCCATCGCGCTCGAAGGCGCGCTCAAACTCAAGGAAATTTCCTATATTCACGCCGAAGGTTATCCGGCGGGAGAGATGAAGCACGGCCCGAATGCGCTGATTGACGAGAATCTTCCGGTGGTCATCATTGCGACGCGCGATGTGAGCAGTCCGCAGTCGATGATCCGTTACGAGAAGACGATGTCGAACCTGAAAGAAGTAAAGGCTCGTTCCGGAATCGTCATCGCGCTCGCCACCGAAGGCGACAAAGAGATCGCCGAAGAGGCGGACCACGTTCTCTTCGTTCCGCCGGCGCCGGAAGAATTGTCGGCGATTCTGGAGATCGTCCCGCTGCAACTGCTCGCCTATCACATCGCCGTCCGCCGCGGCTGCGACGTTGATCAGCCGAGGAATCTGGCGAAGTCGGTTACGGTGGAGTAAGAGCTCACCAGATTGTTCGAACCGCCTGCGCCTTGCGGATCTCGCGGTCCGCAGTGAGCGGAGACATCCCCGACCAGTGCGGTCGCTCCACATAATACGATCTCCCGGATCCTTCGGATAGTCCGCCGGAAGTCCTAGAAGTCCTAGTGCGCGCGCGCACGCTCGACCGCGGGTTGGAAGCACGACGAACCGGGCCTCGACTTCGTCGAGAAATGATTCAAGGCTGATTTCAAGTCGGATGCGACCCTTCCGGAAAAGTGCGGCCAACTCCAGGAGCGTGATGTCAGAAATGGCGAGGCCATCTCCATTCTGGCGCGCATCGTCGATCGCCGCTCGCGCCTTTTTCGAGAGCCGATCCTGGTCGAATGCCAGCCACACCACAACATGCGTATCCACGAGAATCACTTCAGCTCGCCCCATTCTCCGCTGGAAATCGCGGGCGAGACGGCATCGCCAATAACCGCACCCTTGCCCGCAAGAAAGCCGTAGATATCGCCTGCGTCTTTGTCTGCGGGAACCAACTTCACCACCGGCTTGCCGTGTTTCGTGATAACAATCGCTTCTCGCTTCGCCTGAACCTCGTCCATCACAGCAAGGCAATGTCCCTTAAAATGAGCCCGCTGCCATCGTTTTCGTAGGAGCTTTCTTTATGAGCATAGTCCTTATACCGTGGTCGTAGCGCAGTTTCCTCCACTACACTCGCTACACTGGCCACTTTCCGTTGGGAACCTCAGCGTCGCGCTACGGCTTGCCGTCATCTAAACAGAGCGATGGCCCAGTTCAAAACCTTCGACGCCCGGGTGCTTCGATCGGTCACGCTCTCCGACTTCACCAAGCACCTCGAACTTGAAGTCAACCGAGTAACCCGTTTCGGCTTCGTCCCCGGACAATGGCTCTCAGTAAAGGCCAACACTCCCGATGGCGAGGAGATGACGCGCGCATATTCGATCGCGTCGCCGCCCTCCGAGAACGGACACGTCGCTTTCTGCCTGAATCGCGTGCAGGATGGATTCATGTCGAACTATCTCTGCACCCTCGATAAAGGCGCGACAATCGCGTTTCAGGGACCTTTTGGCGATTTCATTCTGCGCCCGCCCCTGCGTGACACCGTATTCATTGCCACTGGAACCGGGATCGCGCCGTTTCGCTCCATCCTGCACTGGCTGCTGGCGGAGCGCGACCGTCATCAGGGACGCCAGTTCTGGCTGCTCTTCGGCGCGCGCGGCGAGCGGGACATTTACTATCGCGAGGAGTTTGAACGCCTCGCAGCAGAGCACGCCAACTTTCATTTTCTGCCCACGCTGAGCCGTGGCGCTCCCGAGTGGAAAGGGATGCGAGGATACGTGCAGGAACATCTGGCCGAAATCGTTGGAACCCGCACCGACATGCACGCCTACATCTGCGGCCTCGACAAGATGATCAAGGCGAACCGGGAATTGCTGAAGAGTCTGGGTTGGGATCGAACCTCGATCCGTTACGAGAAATACGACTGACCCCGTAGAATAGTTGCCGATCCATTTCCGTCGAGGAGAGCCATCGTGTACGTCGCAGATGACAAGCGTTATGACTCCATGCAATATCGCCGCTCGGGGCGCAGTGGCATCCAACTTCCCGCCGTCTCGCTCGGACTGTGGCACAACTTCGGCGGCGTGGACAACTTCGAAAACTCGCGCGCCATGCTGCGCCGCGCCTTCGATCTCGGCATCACGCATTTCGATCTCGCCAACAATTACGGCCCTCCCTATGGATCGGCGGAAGAAACTTTCGGGCAGATCCTGAAGAAGGATTTTCTTCCCTACCGCGACGAGCTGATGATCTCGACCAAGGCGGGCTGGGATATGTGGCCCGGGCCCTATGGCGATCTGGGCTCGCGCAAGTACTTGCTCGCCAGCCTGGATCAGAGCCTGAAGCGCATGGGGCTTGAGTATGTCGACATTTTCTACCATCACCGGCCCGATCCTGACACGCCGATGGAAGAATCGATGGGGGCGCTCGACACCGCCGTACGCTCGGGACGAGCGCTCTACGCGGGTATTTCCGCTTACAACGCCAAGCAAACTTCCGAGGCGGTAAAGATACTGCGCGACCTGGGAACGCACTGCCTGATTCATCAGCCGAAGTATTCGATGTTCGTGCGCGATCCTGAGCAAGGATTGTTCGATGTGCTGGAGAAAGAAGGCGTGGGATCGATCGTCTTCAGCCCGTTGGCACAGGGACTGCTGTCGGATCGCTACCTGAAGGGAATTCCCAGCGACTCGCGGGCCGCACGCGATTTCTTTCTGAAGAAGAAGGACATCGGGGAAGCGGCTCTAGCCAAGGTTCGCGCGCTGAATGAAATCGCCGCGCAGCGAGGGCAGACGCTGGCGGAGATGGCGGTAGCGTGGGTACTGCGCCATCCGCGCGTCACCAGCGCCCTGGTTGGCACCAGCAAAGTGTCGCAGGTGGACGACAACGTAGCCGCACTAAAGAACCTGAAATTCTCGGCCGAGGAGTTGCGCAAGATTGACGGCATTCTCGCCGGCAAGCAATCGGCGTGAAAATGAAAGCACCTAAGAAAAAAGACGTTGTTCGCTGCACGTGGGCGAGCAACGAGCTCTCGATTCTCTATCACGACCGCGAATGGGGCGTGCCCCAGCACGATGACCGCGTTCTGTTCGAGTTTCTAATTCTGGAAGGCGCACAGGCCGGGCTCAGCTGGGACACGATTCTGCGGAAGCGCGAAAACTATCGTGCGGCTTTTGATGGGTTCGACCCGAATATAGTCGCCCGCTACGACCGGCGAAAAGCGCAGCGGCTGCTGCGCGACGAGGGGATCATCCGCAACCGGCTGAAGGTGGCTTCGGCAATACAGAACGCCAAGGCATTTCTCGAGGTGCAACGGGAGTTCGGCTCGTTCGACCGCTACATCTGGCAGTTTGTCGGTGGCAAACCTCGAGTGAACGCCCGGCGGCTGGGGAAGGGAATTCCGGCGAGCACTCCTGAATCGGACGCGATGAGCAAGGATCTGAAGAAACGCGGCTTCAACTTCGTCGGCTCGACTATCTGTTACGCCTTCATGCAGGCTACGGGGTTGGTGAACGACCACGCGGTCGAGTGCTTCCGATATCGCTGGTGATGGACTTGGCCGAGCTTCGAACGCCGAGGGCGCCGGTCCCTACGTGAATATGTAACTCCTGCCTGAAACCGGGCGATTTTACGCGGTTTCCCGCGTTTTGGAGTGATTCCTCAGGGCTTGCAAATCATTGCCTCCCAGCTACTTACAACAAAGCGTCCTCGCCGGCAGCAGCTGGAACGCAGGCTGCATCTTAAATCTTTCGAATGTGCGACTTTAGGTTGTCCCCAATAATTTGGCGTTCAGATAGACGTTCGGATCAAACCCAGCTTTTGGAGGCTCGCGTGAAAAAACCCATCGTTTCATTTTTGCTAGCAGTTTTGCTCTCGGCCGTGTGTATGGCCCAGAGTTCCGCCGATGTGCAGGCAGGAGGTTCGGCGTCCCAAAACACCTCTGCGTCTGCGGACAAGTCAGGAGCGCAGGCGAATTCAAGCACCTCAGCCGAAGCAACCTCGCAAGCGGCCGCCTCCGGTAACCACGGCAATGCGCAGGCGGCAAGCGCAAGCCGGTTGCAGTCCGGCAGCACAGTGCAGGCCGAATTGAGCAAGCCAGTGGACGTCCGCAAGAACAAGCCTGGCGACGAAGTCATCGCGAAGACCACTCAGGACGTGAAATCGGACGGCAAAGTCGTGCTGCCCAAGGGTTCGAAGATTGTAGGCAAGGTGACGCAAGCTCAGGCGCGGGCCAAAGGGCAGGACGAGTCGCAACTCGGCATCGCCTTTGACCACGCCATCCTGAAGGACGGCACGCAAATGCCGGTGTCATTCGCAATCCAGGCAGTCGGCAATTCAGAGTCTGCGGCTTCTGCTGCCGCGGCGGATGATTCGGCCATGATGGCGGGCAACGCCGGCGGCATGGCAGGAGGTTCCGGTTCTGGCGCCGCTGGCTCTCGTGGCGGGCTGGTGGGCGGAGTCGGTTCGACAGCCGGTGGCGTTGCGAACACGACCGGCAGCGTCGCCGGGTCGACTTTGCATACCGGCAACGTGGCGGGCGCAAACACTGGCACAAACGTAGCCGGCGGGCTGACCTCCACTAGCCAGGGAGTGGTCGGCATGCCTGGCATGACGTTGTCGTCTGCGGCTTCCAGTTCGACAACTGCCGGTTCGATGATAAGTTCCAGCAGCAGCAACGTCCGGCTGGATAGCGGAACTCGCATGCTTCTGCGGGCGAACGGTCAGTAGATTTGTAGATTATTAGGAGATAGGCAAGAGGGCAGTGCGTGTTTCTGCGCTGCCTTTTTTGCTTATCTACCTTCTTTGCCTATCTAAGCGAGATGGTCCCTCTCGTCGGATCCGCTGCGCTAGCAGCCCCACTCGGCCTCCCCCGGCTTTGCAAAATAGCGCCTCAGGTCTTCTGGTTCGCTTGTTGTTGAAGCCACTTCCAATATCGCGAGGCGTGCAGCTGCCACCATGCGATTTTTTTCGGGCTGTGATACCTGCTCCCATGACTCGGGTGTCGAGTTGGTCGTACCGCCAAAATCCGGCCCAAGTGCGTGGTGATAGTAGTGGTGATAGTAATGGAAGAGTCTCGCCAATTGTTCCGCTGATACTTCTTGGATCGACATCAGAAATACCCTTTCTCCGATCGGTTAGTGTTGCCGAGCGTGCCAGAGAACGGTTCCACGTCCGATCCGTTCCCAGGCCGCTCGAGCAACTGGATTATTGCGTTCCCGCGGTTGCGGGATTACCTCTTGGTTTGAGCCGATACGCAGGTGCGGCCAGTAGCGAAGTTGAGCGAGTCTTGCACTCCTTGTCCAGAGCCACCAGGAATCGAACACAAAACGCGACACCCGCCAGGCACAGCATCGTCATGAATGCCGTTACAGCCATTCGAACCTCCTGGCGGGGCTTCCCATTTGAAAACCTGAACCGCTCAACCCCTATTCGATATGACGAGCCGTAAGTTTCGAATAAGACGTTCATAAAAAGTCCGTAAAGTACGTCCGGGGCCTGCTTGGCGAATTCCGTGATTGAAGTCAGGACGCTTCCAACGGATCCCCGCCCCATTGCGGAAACCGCTAAGCTCCGGCATAATAATGGTTTGTCTTTACCTCGCCGGACTCTTCCGGGCAAAGGATACTGAAGTCTGTGTTAATGATCCGACTGGCGCGCTTTGGTGCGCGCAAACAACCGTATTACCGAGTGGTGGTGATTGAGAAGGAGCGGGCTCGCAATGGCCGCCCGGTGGAAGTGGTGGGCACGTACAATCCGCGCACCAATCCGGCCACTTTCGACCTGAAACGGGAGCGCATCGAGCACTGGGTTTCAAAGGGCGCCCAACTCTCCGACCGCGTCAGGAAACTGCTTTCTCTGCCTGCGCCGGCTGCGGCCGCTTCGGTCGCCTAGCCGTCCTTACACTCGCCGCCAATTCAGGAGCACCGAATGATCGAGCCTGCCGCCAGCCCGCGCGCCATGATTGAGCACATCGCGAAGGCCATCGTCGAGGCCAAGGGCGAGGTTTTTATCGACGAGTACGAAGATGGAGACGAAACCGTCATCGAGCTCGAAGTGGCCGAGGCTGACTTGGGCAGAATCATTGGACGCTCTGGCCGCGTCGCTCGCGCTTTGCGCAACGTGCTCAGCGCGGCGGGCTCGAAGCTGAATAAGCGCTACGCGCTGGAGATTATTGAATAGAGCGGCGAATGGCGGCGGCACCGGACGCAAGCGGCGAATGGATTAGCCTGGCGGTCGTCGTCAAGACGCAGGGACGCCGCGGAGAAGTAGCGGTCGAATTGCACACCGATGTTCCGGGCCGCTTCCGGCAAGAAATGCGGCTGTGGGCGCTCGCAAAAGACGGCCAACGCCGCGAAGTAACGGTCGAGGATCTCTGGCCGCATAAGAGTTTTCTGGTGTTGAAGTTTCAGGGCGTCGAGACGATTTCCGATGCCGAGCCGCTGGTGGGCGCCGAGCTTCAGCTTCCGCGCAGCGAGCGCGCTGAGTTGGAACCGGGGTGGACGTACCTGAGCGACCTGATCGGTTGCACAGTGTTCGACGGCCAGCGTCAGGTCGGCGAGATTGAAGATGTGCAGTTCGGGGCCGGAGAAGCGCCGCTGCTGGTGGTTCGGAGTGGATCGAAGTTGCCATACGAAATCCCCTTCGCCGAAGCATTCTTGGAAAAGCTCGATTTGGAGCGCAGGCAGGTCCGGATGAATTTGCCGGAAGGCTTGCTGGAAGTAAACGCGCCAGTAAAGAAGGAAAGAAGTCGCTAGTCGGTGGTCGATAGTCGTTTGTGAAGCGTTCCCGGCTTCGATCGAATGCTTGGTTTGGCCGTGAAACGGTTATTGAACGTATTTAGGGTTTGACAAGCGACCAACGACAAACGACCAGCGACTGGGTGCCGCGATGAAGATCGACATTCTCACGATCTTTCCCGACTTCTTTCGCGGACCGCTGGATTACGGAATTGTCCGCCGGGCGCGGGAAACGGGCCTGGTGGAAATCAGCATTCACGATCTGCGGGCGTTTACGAAAGACAAACACCGCACCGTGGACGACCGCCCGTTCGGCGGCGGCGAGGGCATGGTCCTGAAGCCGGAACCGATCTTTGGATGTTTGGAGTCGTTCGGCAACGTGGCGTCGCGTGAAGTCCGCTTGAGCCGAGATGCGAAACAGTCGGTGGTTTTGCTTTCCGCACAGGGACGCAGGTTCGATCAGTCGCTGGCGGCGGAACTTTCCGCGCTCGACCGGATCGTCCTCATCTGCGGACGCTACGAAGGCGTGGACGAACGTATCAGCGAGCACTTGGCCGATCGTGAAGTCTCGATTGGCGACTATGTGCTGAGCGGTGGAGAATTGGGCGCAGCGGTAATTGTGGATGCGGTGGCGCGGCTGATCCCCGGCGCGGTGGGCAACCAGAATTCGACGCGGCAGGAGTCCTTCACGGAGAATGCGGAGTTGGCTGGCGACGGCCCGAGTTCCACGTGCGTTTCCGGCGGATTGCTCGATTATCCGCATTACACGCGTCCCGCGGATTTTCGCGGCATGGCAGTGCCGGAAGTACTGATGAACGGCAACCACGACCAGATTCGCAGCTGGCGCCGCAAAACGGCTTTAGAAAAAACGGTGCGCAACCGACCCGATTTACTGGAGCGGGTTCGGCTGACGGCGGAAGACAAGGAATTGCTGGCCCAGATTAAGCGGGCCCAGGGTTTAGTGGCGGAGACGGGGCAAGCCCCGTCTCTCCGAGAGAGTACCCGCAAGAATTAGGAAGGAAACGTTATGCGCAATCCGATTATCGAAAAACTGCTGGCGAAATCGCGCCGCACCGACATTCCCAAGTTTGGCCCCGGCGATACGATCAAGGTTCTGGTCAAGATCAGAGAAGGCGAAAAAGAGCGCCTGCAGGCGTTCGAAGGCGTCGTCATTGCCCGAAAGCGGGGCGCGCAACCGAGCTTTACGGTCCGCAAAATCAGTTTCGGCCAGGGCGTGGAGCGCATCTTCCCCATCGACTCCAAGGTCATCGACAAGATTGACGTGGTGCGCTCCGCCAAAGTCCGGCGCGCGAAACTTTACTACCTGCGCGGACTCAAGGGCAAGGCCGCACGTCTGAAAGAAGTCGAACAACAATAAGCGGCGGTTCCTCGTTGTGTGGTGACGGGGCTCTGCCCCGTCCATGCGGGGCGGAAGCCCCGCTTCCACACACTCATCGAACATCTGCTCTTGCTTCGCACCGCTTCTTCGGCGAAGATGCTGATCAGCATCCGTGTCCAAGCCTGCCTCAAAGTCCGTGCGCACAGCGAAGACCTCCAACGCAGAAGGGATCTCTGCCTCGGCGGCCAAGATGCGCTTGCTGAAAAAACTGCGGTGTACCCTTAAATTTGAAAAACGGGCTTGGGCTGCGGGCGCGCAGCTCGTTGCCGGAGTCGATGAAGTCGGCCGTGGATCGCTGTTCGGCCCCGTCGTGGCGGCCGCCGTTATCCTCTATGAGAACGACGATCCGGCCTTCCGCATTCGCGGCCTGCGCGATTCCAAGCTGCTTCCTGCCGAACGCCGCGAAGAACTTGCGCTCCTGATTCGCCACCATTCCATCGCCTGGGCCGTCGCCGCCGTGGATTCCGCCCGCATCGATCAAATCAATATCTACCAGGCTTCGCGCCTCGCCATGCTGCGTGCGGTTCAGCAACTGGCGCCGGCGGCAAGCTATCTTCTGATCGATGCAGTCAGGCTCGATTGCGAGCTCCCCCAACAACCGATCATTCACGGCGACGCACTCTCTGCGTCGATCGCCGCCGCTTCCATCATCGCGAAGGTCGAACGGGACCGCATGATCTCCGCCTGGGACCCGGTCTTTCCGCTGTATGGCCTGGCCTCGAACAAGGGATACTGCACGCCACACCACCTCGCCGCCCTGCGCGAGCACGGCCCATCGCCGCTGCATCGCCAGTCGTTTTCGCCGGTGTGGAGCGCCCCGATTCCGCAGGAAGTACTGGGATTTATGCTTGACGAGCCTGCACTCGAAGTTATTTCGAGGGATGCGTAGGGACAGCTGCCTCGGCTGTCCGGCGGGGCGAAGCTCCGCGGCTTGTGAGCAGGGGCGGGGACAAATCAAAAACGAGGCGAGCTGCGCTCGCCAGACAGCCGAGGGCGGCTGTCCCTACGTTCATTTCGCCCGATAAATCTCCGTCAGCAGATCCGACTTCGACTCGTCCCGCACCAGGTGTGGGTACTTCTCGCCACCGTGATAATCCAATTTCACTACCCGGAAATAATCTGTGTTTTCTACGATCAGCTCAATCGGCGACGGACTGGTCTTGGCTGCTCGGATGGCGTCGCGCCAGACTTCGCCTGAAATTCTACGACCGTTCACAGCCACAATCTTCATACCCGGCCCGATCCCGGCCTTGGCGGCAAGCATGCCCTCGACCGTATCCCGAATCACGCCATCGCTCCCGACCAACAGTCCCACCGAATAATGCGCATTGATGCTCTTTCCATCGCGATCTCCAGCGCGATCCAGTTCCGAAGGATACTCGTCGTACACCAGTTTCCATCCACTTCCTTCGATTCCGGCGAGTGGGGCATGCGGGCCATGGTTGGACAGCCGCTCCGTCCAGAAGCTGCGCCAGTCGTAGGGAGCGACCTGGTTTAGCGCATTCACGACGTCGTCGAATGTGTAGGTCTTGAGCATAGGGGGACCGCTCGGTGCTCCATAAAACAGTTTGCAGAAATCGTCCAAAGATTTCGCGCCCTTCGTTTGCTGACGGATGATCACATCCGCCCACAGCCAGGTGAGCACGTCTTCGTCGTAATAATCGAGGCCGCGGCGATAATCTTCCCAGGCGCGGGGAGCGTTCTGCATCGTGGGAACGCCATCGGCCGTATCCTGCAAATTGCGCCAGGTCCGGCCCGACCTGTGATCCAGATCCGCCGCTATCTGTGCCAGCGCATCACGAGCCAACGACGGCGTGCGCTCGCCGCTGCGCGCTGCGAGCATGTCTCCCAGGTATGACGTCAGGCCCTCGTACACCCACAGCAAGTCGGTCTGCATCGGCTGTTCGAAATCAGGCGTCGCCAGATCTGCCGGACGCCGGTACTTCCCGTTCCACGAATGCACATACTCGTGCGGCAGAAGTCC
>Ga0209526_10002896_pt1 | contig 11632 bp, 8 predicted proteins | sample JacPinW_OM2H0_M1_FD_188566 | JGI IMG/M metagenome (GOLD analysis project Ga0209526, IMG submission 188566) | Forest soil microbial communities from Algoma, Ontario, Canada - Jack Pine, Ontario site 1_JW_OM2H0_M1 (SPAdes) (version 2) | ecosystem: Environmental > Terrestrial > Soil > Boreal...
CGAGTGGTACGCGAAGGCATGCAGGATGCCAATAACGGCGGTGTACGCAGCGAGAATACCGCCGAGCACCACCGTGATGACGGTAAAAGAGATGACCAAAGCAACCAGCAACATGCCCAAGTTCGGCCTACTTTCCTGTTAGTTCCGCACAAAATGCTCCGGAACCATATTGCGCCAATATCGTGCAATCCCACACTCTACCCCGCGTTGACGCTAGTTGCAGTTAGCAACTAAGATACAGGGGTAAAGTCGCGCTAACCCACTTTCCAACATTTCTGGTGACCCGTCCACATTACGGAAGGACAGTTGTTGCTTTCGCGAATTCATGCCTATTACCAAGATTTCGGTGCGCGGGGCGCGCCAGCATAACCTCAAGAATATAAACGTCGAAATCCCCCGCAATACCCTGACCGTGATTACCGGTCTGAGTGGGTCGGGCAAGTCTTCCCTGGCTTTTGACACCATCTATGCCGAGGGGCAAAGGCGTTATGTGGAAACCCTTTCTGCCTACGCCCGCCAGTTTCTGGATCAAATGGAGAGGCCAGACGTAGACGCCATCGATGGCCTCAGCCCCGCCATCTCGATCGAACAGAAGACCACCAGCCGGAGCCCCCGCTCCACGGTGGGAACGATTACGGAAATTTACGATTATCTTCGTCTTTTGTTCGCATCCATCGGGGTTCCGCATTGTCCCAAATGTGGGAGAGCGATCGCGCGCCAGTCGGCGGAGCAGATCGTGCAACGGGTCATGAACCTGACTCCCGAAGATCGGGTGATGGTGCTGGCGCCAGTCGTGCGCGGACGCAAAGGTGAGTTCAAGAAAGAGATGGAAAAGCTGCTGCAGCATGGCTTCACCCGGGCGCGCGTGGATGGAGAATTACTCAACCTCGAAGATGACATCCGTCTCGACAAGCGAAGAAATCACACCATTGAGGTGGTGATTGATCGGCTATTAGTGAAGCCCGGGATCGAGCATCGGTTGGAACTGTCGGTGGGACTGGCCATGAAGCTGGCGGGCGGACTGGTGCAGGTAGTCGTTGTGGGCGGCGAAGAGCAGCTCTATTCGGCGAAGCTGGCGTGCCCGGATTGCGGTATCAGCGTGCCTCAACTTGAGCCGCGGTCGTTTTCCTTCAACAGCGCCTACGGGGCCTGCCCGGAGTGCCATGGGCTTGGCAGTTGCTATGAATTTGATCCCGCGAGAGTGATCGTGGATTGGTCCAAGCCCTTGCTCGAAGGCGGCCTGGGACCGGGTTCAGCATCGCAGAACCTGATCCATCAGCTGCAAATCACGGCGGCTGCGCACGGATTCGATCTGGCCACGGCGTTTGAAAAATTTCCAGAGAAGATCCAGACCCTGCTGCTGTATGGAGAAGCGGGAAAGAGCGGAAAAACCGGGTTCGGCGGGATTCTGGGGTATCTCAAACAGGCGATTGAAGAATCCACATCCGATGCCTACCGCGAATTTCTGCTGGACTACATGTCGGCTACAGAATGCCCGGCCTGTCACGGCCAGCGCTTGCGTCAGGAAAGCCTGGCGGTGAAGGTGAATGGCATGTCCATCGCCGACTTCACGGCATTGCCACTGACCCGGGCGCTGGAGACGGCCAAGAAGATCAAGCTGAGCGGGCGCGAGGCGATGATTGCCGGTCGGATCATGCACGAGATCGTGGAACGGCTCCAATTCCTTAATGCGGTAGGGCTGGGTTACATCTCGCTGGAGCGCTCGGCTGCGACGCTTTCTGGAGGAGAAGGCCAGCGGATCCGCCTGGCGACCCAGATCGGATCGAAATTGCGAGGCGTGCTCTACGTGCTGGATGAGCCTTCCATAGGATTGCACCATCGCGACAACGGCCGGCTACTGAAAGCGTTGGAGGAATTGCGAGATCTGGGAAATACGGTGTTGGTGGTGGAGCACGACGAAGAAACCATTCGCCGGGCGGACTACGTGATTGACCTGGGTCCGGGCGCGGGGCGGCACGGCGGCGGCTTGGTGGCGCACGGAACTCCGGAGGAGATCGTCGAAGTGCCGGAATCGCTCACCGGCGCATACATTTCGGGTAGGGCACGGATCGAGATGCGGCTGGAGCGCCGTCAGCCGGGCGGGGCGGCGATCACGGTTCTGGGGGCGCGGGAAAATAATCTCAAGAATCTCGACGTCGTTTTTCCGTTGGGCGTAATGACGGTCGTGACCGGTGTTTCGGGATCGGGCAAATCGACCCTGGTGAATGACATTCTTTACCGCTCTTTGGCCCAGAAGCTTTATCGCTCGCGAGAAGAACCCGGGGCGCACAAAGCCATCTCCGGCACGGAAAATATTGACAAGGTGATCCGCATTGACCAGTCTCCGATCGGCCGCACGCCGCGCTCGAATCCGGCGACCTACACCGGAGTGTTTGCCCAGATCCGCGATCTTTACGCGATGTTGCCGGAAGCGCGCGAACGGGGCTATAAGCCGGGACGATTCTCCTTCAACGTCACCGGCGGGCGCTGCGAGGCCTGCCAAGGGGAGGGACAGCGGCGGATCGAGATGAATTTTCTGCCGGATGTTTATGTCTGGTGTGAAGTCTGCGCCGGCAAACGCTATAATCGCGAAACTCTGGCCGTAAAATACAAAGGGCAGTCGATTGCCGATCTGCTGGAAATGCCGGTTTCCGACGCGCTGCCGATTTTAGAAAACATCCCGCAGGTCCGGCAGAAGTTGCAGACGCTGGGGGATGTAGGCCTGGGATACATTCATCTGGGGCAGTCGGCGGTGACGCTCTCCGGGGGGGAGGCGCAGCGCATCAAACTGGCGCGCGAGTTGAGCAAGCGGCAAACCGGGAAGACCATATATCTGCTGGACGAGCCCACCACGGGTCTGCACTTTGAGGATGTGAAGAAACTGCTTGAGGTGCTGCACCGCCTGACCGACCTGGGCAATACAGTTATGATCATCGAACACAATCTGGACGTGATCCGCAACGCGGACTGGATCATCGACCTGGGCCCGGAAGGCGGAGAGGAAGGCGGCCGCATCGTTGCCCAGGGCACACCCGAGCAGGTGGCACGGAACAAAAAGTCTTACACCGGGCAGGCCCTGGCTCGATATTTTGCGAACGGACCGGGGAGCGCAGGCCAGGAAAAAGAGCTCGAGCGCCTGGCAGATTGCGGAAAAACCTGGAACGTGTCAGAAGCGGCGAAGGGTCCCAGTTGTGCCGTAAGCGTCGCGGAGACGATCACTCGGCAGGATTGACCGCCGCCTGCTTGTGGCCGAGGCTGAATTTAAACAGGTACACAAACCCATCGTGTCTTCACCAGATCATCTTCTTCCCGAAGTGCAAATAGAACCGCCGACTGAGCCGCTGGTTCGACCGGCTGCGGCTGCGATCAATCCAGGCTCCGAAAATCCGCCCTGGAGCGGGGTTGATCTGTTGCTCATTGGGATGGTGTTGCTGGCGGCGCTGTTCTTTTTCAGCGGGATATTTTTCATATTCGCTTTGCATGGCTCGCAGTCCCTAGGGATTTCCGCCACGGAGTTAACTAGAAATCCTGGACCGCTGGTCATTGTTCCGAGCATGACGCTGGCGTATTTTGCCATGCTGGGAGCCATGTATGTCTTGGTGACGCGCCGCCGGCATCATCCTTTCTGGCAGGCCGTGGGTTGGCGCTGGCCGAGCGGTTGGTGGTTCGGGTACCTGGTCGCCGGCAGCGTGCTGGCTGTGGGATTGGGAGAGCTCTCGCGGCTCTTACCTATTCCGAAATCGTTGCCCATGGACCGGTTTTTCCAAAACCGGTCGGGCGCGTATCTCATGCTGTTCTTCGGTGTGGCCGTGGCTCCGTTGGCCGAGGAAATGCTTTTCCGTGGTTTCCTGTACCCGGTGTTGGACCGATGGCTGGAGACGCTGTTTATGACCCCGCAGCTGATTCGCCGGGGCTGTGTGTGGATCCTGATCATGGCAGGATGGGGATACGCCGAACACAGACTTGCACTGCCGTGGTCACTCCTGCTTGCCGTAGGCGCTTTTGTGGCCACCGGCGCGCTGTTTGTGGCGCGAAGCTTGAGATTCCGGGAGCAAGCACATTTTGTGTTGTTGCCGGGCACCGCGCTGCTCGGCTGGGGGCTGGCATCGAGCTCGATTTCGGATGCGGCTTTGGCATCGGCGACGATTGCGCTCTTGGTGGGGGCGTGCCTGCTCGGGCTGCTCAGTGTTCGAGCCCCGATGGAAGTTGCGGTGGCCGGGCGATGGGGCAGGTTCTGGGCGGTGCTGTTAACCAGCATTGGCTTTGCCTTGGTTCACGCTGAGCAGCTCGGACAAGCCTGGGGGCCGCTGCTGGTGCTGTTCATGGTTGGTCTGGTCCTGACCCTCACGCGAGTTGTGACCAGATCTCTGGCGCCCGGTTTCTTGATTCACATAGGCTACAACCTCACGCTTTTCAGTTTGCTCTACGTGGGCACGGATCATTTCCGCCATTTGGAGCGCATGACGCAGTAGCCGGGGAGTGTCCGGGGAAGCATGATATCGTAGGCTTTCCATGACTTCCCTGCGTCAGGATTTACTCCGTCTGCTGGCCGCAAAGTCCTTCCGGCTGGGAGCGGTAAGGCTCGCCTCCGGGGCTTCGAGCGACTACTACGTGGACTGCCGCACCACCACTCTTGCGGCCCAGGGAGCGCGCTTGACCGGGCAGGTCATTCTGGACGAGATTCGTGCTCGGGGATGGAAGCCAAAGGCGATCGGGGGCCTGACCATGGGGGCCGACCCCATCGTGGTAGCCGTGGCTGTGGCCAGCGGCAACATAGATGGATTTCTGGTCCGCAAGTCCCAGAAGGAACACGGCACCCAACAGCGCATTGAAGGATTCCGGGAAAAGGGCGCGCGGGTGGTGATTGTGGATGACGTTTGCACCACGGGAAGCTCGACGATTCAGGCGATCGAGGCGGCTCGCGAATTCGGCTTTGAAATTGTTGGCGTGATATGCCTGGTGGAACGCCAGGAAGCCGGAGGGCGCCCCCAGGTGACGAAGGCGGCTGCGCCGGCTCCATTTCTTTCTATATTCACCGCAAGCGATGTCCGGCAAGAGCACCTGCTGCAGAACGACGAGACCGCGCCCGGGCTGCTCGCGGCTGGCGCCGGCTGCGAGATCTGCCAACGGCCGGCGACGGTTCATAGCCCGCGAATCCGCTGCGAAGCACACAAAGTTTGACCAACGACTGACGACCAACGACTGTCACATGATTCACACCCTCGAGTGGACCGATTCCGGCGTGCGCTTCATCGACCAGACCAAGCTACCTACGGAGGAGAGCTACGTCACCTGCAAGACCTACGTACAGGTGGCCGAAGTCATTCGCAACATGGTGGTGCGAGGTGCGCCGGCCATTGGTGTAGCGGCGGCCATGGGTATCGCGCTGGGCGTGAAAAATTCGAAAGCCGAAAGTGTTGCCGGGCTCAAACAGGAGTTTGACCAGATCAGCGATGTCATCGGCAAGACTCGGCCCACAGCGGTGAATCTTTTCTGGGCGATCCGGCGCATGCGTGAGAAGTTCGAATTGTTGCGCGTGCGGCCTCTGCCCCAAATCAAGCAGGCGCTGATCGAAGAAGCTCAGCGCATGCACGCTGAGGACATCGCCGCCAATCAAGCCATGGGCAGGCACGGTGCGACTTTGATGCCAGCCAGCGGAGGCGTGCTCACCCACTGCAATGCCGGTGCTTTGGCCACCTGCGGATATGGCACGGCTTTGGGAGTGATCCGCGCCGCGGTCGAGCAAGGCAAGAAAATTCACGTCTATGCCGATGAGACGCGTCCGTTCTTGCAGGGGTCACGCTTGACCGCGTGGGAGTTGATGAAAGACGGCATTCCGACCACCGTCATCTCCGACAACATGGCTGGGGCCATGATGAAGCAAGGCAAGATTAACGCGATTGTAGTGGGCGCAGACCGTATCGCCGCGAATGGCGACGTGGCTAACAAGATCGGAACTTACACCCTGGCAGTGTTGGCGAAAGCGCATGGCATCCCGTTTTATGTGGCAGCACCGTTTTCGACCGTAGATCTCGAAACTGCTGACGGCGGCGGGATCCCCATCGAACAGCGTGACAGCAAAGAAATCACGCATATCGGGGGCCGGCAGATGGTGCCCACAGGCGTGGAGGTAGAGAATCCTGGGTTCGATGTTACGCCCGCAAACTATATTACCGCCATCGTGACCGAGCGAGGGATTGCGCGGGCACCGTACGGAGAGTCATTGCGGAGGCTGGCGCCGGAGACGGCGGTCGTCGGCTAACTGGGCAGCGGTTGTGAATTTCGCAAGAAGCCCCGATCTCATGTCGCGACTGCGGAACTTTTCTAGGCCCACTCTCGTAAAATTGACCCAGGAACCAATTAAACGGAGGCGCCGCCATGTTCGCGTTTCTTCTCTGGTGCATTCTTTTTGTGGTTTGTTGGCCGCTGGCCCTGCTAGCGCTGGTGCTTTACCCATTTGTATGGGTCATGCTCTTGCCGTTTCGGCTGGTCGGGATTGCTGTCCACGGCGCCCTGGCGCTGGTTTGGGCCGTGGTCATGCTTCCCGCACGGCTGCTGAGTGCGCCCTTCCGAATCTGAGCCGTGGGTGTCTTAGTAACCTCACTCCGCTCCGGGCCCTTGGCTCCCAGCTTTCACGGCTCTTAGGTCCAGATTGCGGATCAGTCGCAGCAGGGAATTCGGGTGCATCCCCAGCGCCTTTGCGGCTTCTATGTAATTGCCATTGGCCTGTTGAAGGGCTTCGAGAATCAGTTGCTTTCTGGCGTCCTTGATTGCGCCGTGGTATTTGTCGCTCGAGGCCGGGGCCGTGGATGCGGATTCGAGGACGGCTTCGGGCAGATCGTCCGGCAAGATCGAGTCCGTTGAGCCCAGGACCAAGGCTCGCTCCAGAGCATTCTCCAGTTCACGAACGTTGCCCGGCCAGTCGTAATTCATCAGGCACGCCAGCGTCTCCGGTGACAGCGACTTGACCCGCATTTTGCATTTGCGGCTTGCCTTGGCAACAAAATGATTCGCCAACAACGATATGTCTTCACGCCGCTCGCGCAACGCAGGCATGGTGAGGGTGACCACGTTCAGGCGGTAGTACAAGTCATTGCGGAAAGTGCCGGCCTTGACCGCTTCGGGCAGGCTTCTGTTGCTGGCCGCGATCAGGCGGATGTCCAGCTTAATGGGGCGTGTACCGCCCAGGCGCTCGAACTCTCGCTCCTGCAAGACGCGTAACAACTTGGCCTGCAAGGCGGGCGCAAGTTCGCCGACTTCGTCCAGAAACAGCGTGCCGCCTTCGGCGACTTCCACCTTGCCTCTCTTCCGGGAGGCAGCGCCGGTGAAGGCACCCTTCTCGTGGCCAAACAGCTCACTTTCCAAGAGAGTTTCGGCGATGGCGGCGCAGTTGATCGCCACGAAAGGCCGATCACCACGCGAGCTGTTGCGGTGGATGGCGTGCGCTACCAACTCCTTTCCGGTTCCACTCTCTCCCTGGATGAGGACCGTGGAATCCGTAGGCGCGACCCGACGAATGAACTCGAATACTTTGCGCATGCCGGGACTTCCGCCGATCATATTGTGTTCGAGATCGATTTCAGCGCGCAGTTCCTGGTTCTCCTGCCGCAACTGCTGCCAGCGGCGCACGTTGTCGAAAGCCAGGCTGGCAATGCCCGCAACTGCCGCCATTACCTGCAAATGATTTTCGTCGAACTCTACTGTCGGACTGTTGCTGTCAAGATAGATAGCGCCGATCGCGCTGCCCGCAACTACTAGCGGAACACAAAGCAGGGAGCTTACCTTCAATTCAGACAGGGTTTTGAACTGGCCGAGCGCTTCACTCCCCGAGACATCGCTGGCCACCAATCCTACGCGGTCCCGTAAGACACGCTCGACCACCGAGCGGCTTACCCGAACCGGATGGCCCGGCCCGCGCACCCTGTCCCAGGCGGCGGTCGACGTGAACTCTTCCGGGTGATCGCAAAGCAGCACAGCGCCGCGCTCGGCCGGGACCACGTCGAAAATGAAACCCAGGAGCTGCCATTGCAGCGACTCCTGGTCACGAATCCCGCCAATTCCGGTGGCGATCTTCAGCAATGAGTTCAAGTCACGGGCCCAACGGGCGTTTGGAGGCAAGCTGGCAACCATTTTGTCGGGCTGCAGGTAAAGGGAATCTTCGGCGCGAAGCAGAACTGGAGGGCGGTCGAATTCCCTGGTTTCCGAGAACTCAACCGGATTGCGGTCGAAATGGGATCCGCCTTCCTCGAGCAGGAAGACGAGCACGGAATCGCCGATATAGATCTGGTCACCATGCCGTATCTGCTGTTGCTCCACCGGAACGCCATTTACCAGCGTGCCATTGCGACTTCCCAGATCACGGATGGAGAAGCGCTCGCCGTCCCCAACCACCAGGCAGTGATGGCGTGACAATGCGGGATCAGCGATCCAGAGCTGGTTCGATGAGTCTCGCCCAATCGACACTTCGCCAACAGGCAGCGGGAAAGCGGTGCCCTTCAACGGACCACCAATGCCCAGCAGTCTGGGGCTCATCTGCGACCTCCTGGTTTGCTGTTTAGCACAACTGGGGCTGCCGTGTACACGCGGCTTTAGAAACCGGTCGTGGGGCAGTTTGCCTTCCGGGGACTAGGGCATGGATCGATCGAGTGCTTAGCGCTCCCGGCGAATTCCTTTGCCAGCTTCGATGCGGTTAGAGCCGCTCGCGAAGTCACCCCAAGGCAGGACCGTGTTGGTCCAAGCGAACGCGAACTGCACTACTTAAGAAATTAACCCAACGGTGGTTGCCCCGAACAGGTGGGTTAGTGAGCACGGTGGCAGCCCCAAATCAGAATCCGGGGTCTATTCCAGCACCGTGGCTGCAACGCCAAAGTAATCAGCCAGTTGGGGGCAGCCCTGGACCAGGTCTCGAGTTCAGGAGCTGTGGCACGCCACCTGCATTCAACATCCGCGGCAACGGTTTTCAACACCATTGCGAAAGTTAGTGACGGCCGTAGCGAAACTGAAGCAGTACGGCGTTGGCGAGAGGCTGACTCTGCGTGGTTTCTCCAACAGGAGGAGGTTTTATGAAAAACCAAGCGTTAGCTATTATCGGCCTGGGCCTGCTGCTGGCCAGCGCATCTGCCTACGCTCAGACCGGAGTGGTGAAGGCAAACGTTCCGTTCACCTTCATCGTCGATCAAATCACGCTTCCCGCTGGCGAATACATCGTTCAGAGCCTCAACCCCAGTGGCACGGCCATGGCGATCCAGAGCTCGGATCGGAAGCTGGCCGAGATAGTCCTGGCGAATGCCTGCCAATCGGTCAATGCCTCGGAAAAGACCAAACTGGTTTTTCACCGCTACCGGGGCCAGTACTTCCTGGCCCAGATCTGGGCGGCGGGAGACAACCGAGGGCATGAACTGCCAAAGACCAGGCGCGAGAGTGAAGTGGCGATGGACCCGAGCCGGAATGTCGTCGTGCTCGCGACGCTGCGTTAGGTACGTCCTCGGGGGAAGGCCGTACTTCTGGCGTAGCGAAGGAAAAGGGGCACAAACTGAGGGCGGCCTAACCGGCCGCCCTCGGTGTTTTGGTCTGCTCGCCACCACAGCGCGTTACGAAGGTGTATGCCCGTGGCGTTCTTCGTAGAACGACATCATGGTTTTCGCTAGAGTGAACTCAGAGTGGGAAGAAGGGCATCAGGGACGACGGCGCGTAGCTCCGAAGGCTCTCCCTGCGAGCCCTCCCGTCCGAGCTAGAACAAAATGGCAGCACCAGGCGCAGCACCCCTTCAGGTCACGCTCGATGCGGCATCGAATTCCGGTGCCGCGGCCACCCATGTGCTACTGACTGCCATTTTGCGCGCGACGGACAAGGTCAGCGACTTAATTTTTTCGCCCGGTCGCCCGCCCCAAGTGGAAGTTTGCGGGCAACTGATTCCAGTCGAGGGTTCGGGACTGCGCCAGCTCAGCGCGGACGATACTCGCCGCATCGCATCCGATCTAATCGGCAATAATAAACAGGCCATCACCACGCTCCGGGAGCAGGGGTCGTGCGATATTTCCTTTGGCTTGCCAGGACTGGCGCGCTTCCGGGTCAATGTCTTCATCCAGCGCGGTAGCTGCGCTGTGGTCATGCGGGTCATTTCAACCACGGTTCCCGATTTCGCCACCCTGGGCCTGCCGCCGCAATTGGAGGAAATAGCGAATCTTCGAGATGGAATCGTTCTGGTCACGGGGGGGCGTGGGTCGGGCAAATCCTCCACCTTGGCTGCCCTTCTGGACCGCATCAACGAAAAGCAAACCTGCCACATTATCACCATCGAAGACCCTATCGAGTTTCTGCACAACCACAAGCGAGCCACTATCCATCAGCGAGAACTCCACAGCGATACGCCGAACTTCGCACTGGCGTTACGAGCCGCGCTGCGGCAAGCGCCGAAGGTAATCCTGGTGGGCGAGCTGCGCGATCGGGAAACCATGGAAATGGTTCTGGAGGCCGCCGAAACCGGCCACCTGGTCCTTTCCGGCTTGAACGCTCCTGATACCAGCAAAACTTTGGAGCGTATTGTAGGCGCATTTCCCGTGGCCGCACAGTCATCGCTACGCTGCCGGCTGGCCAAAGCCTTGCGCTACGTCATTTCGCAGCGCCTCATTCCCCGGAGAGACGGGGGCCGCGTGGCGATCCTGGAAATTTTCAAGAACACTTCACGTACTGTGCACCATCTGGAGTGCGCGGATTCTTCGGGCGATGCCTTGCTCGAGGTGGTGAAGAATGGCGCCTCGGAAGGCATGCAGCACTTCGACGGCGAGATTGAGAAATTGGTGCGGGCGGAAATCGTGGAACTGGAAGTGGCACTGAGCTACGCGACCGATCCTCAGCAACTACAACGCGCCCTGCGTCAGTAAATGGCTGCGGTCCATTTTTCGGCGCGCCCGGTTTTCCACAAGCGAAACCTTCCCATGCGCCGAGCCATCAACTGCTTCAAATTCTTGGGTTTGGGGCAAGCAAACAGATTCGCCGCTGAATCTCCAGGCGCGATACCATCATCTCAGACTCGTATAGAGGAGGAAACATGGCTTTTGAACTACCCCCGTTACCCTATGACTATTCCGCTCTTGAACCCACCATCGATGCCGCGACGATGAAGCTGCATCACGACATGCATCATGGTGCGTATGTGAAGAATCTCAACGCTGCTCTCGAAAAGCATCCCAACCTCCAGTCCAAGAGTGCCGAAGATTTGATTCGCGACCTCAATGCCGTGCCGGAGGACATCCGTAGCGCCGTGCGTAACAACGGTGGCGGTCATGTCAACCACACGATGTTCTGGAAAATCATGAAGCCCAAAGGGGGCGGTGACCCCGGTGGCCCCATCGCCGACGCGATCAAGAAGGCTTTCGGCAGCCTCAAGGATTTTCAGGCCAAATTCAACGATGCCGGCGTAAAGCAATTCGGCAGCGGCTGGGTGTGGCTGGCGGGCAAGCGCGGCGGCGATGTGCAGATTCTCAGCACGCCCAACCAGGACAATCCCATATCCCAGGGCCTGTTCCCCATTTTTGGCAATGACGTATGGGAGCACGCCTACTACCTCAAATACAACAATCGCCGTCCTGAATATCTGGCGGCGTGGTGGAACGTGGTGAACTGGGAAGAA
>Ga0209526_10002897_pt1 | contig 11630 bp, 10 predicted proteins | sample JacPinW_OM2H0_M1_FD_188566 | JGI IMG/M metagenome (GOLD analysis project Ga0209526, IMG submission 188566) | Forest soil microbial communities from Algoma, Ontario, Canada - Jack Pine, Ontario site 1_JW_OM2H0_M1 (SPAdes) (version 2) | ecosystem: Environmental > Terrestrial > Soil > Boreal...
GTGAAACTGGAGGACTTCGAGCACGCCGACGGCATTTTTATTATCGGCCAAAATCCGGGGACGAATCATCCGCGGATGATGACGACGCTGGAGCGGGCGAAAAAGAACGGCGCGACCATCGTCGCGATCAATCCGATTCGCGAGACGGGATTGATCTCGGTGGTGAATCCGAATCCGCAGGAGTATCGCAACCCGCTGAAGTTCGCGGCGAAAATGCTGTTCAATCAGGGAACGCCGTTGGCCGACCTTTGGCTGCCGGTTCGCATCAACGGCGATATGGCGGCGATGCGCGGCATCATCAAGGAAATGCTCGAGGAAGAAGAACGCCGCCCGGGTGCGGTGTTAGATCGACAATTCATAGCGCAATTTGCGATTGGTTTCGAAGAATTCGCCGGGCACGTTCGGGCGACGCCGTGGGAACAGATAATCGAAGCGAGCGGGCTGACGCGCGAACAGATCCGCGACGCCGCTGACATCGCGATGCGTTGCAAGCGAATCATCTGCTGCTGGGCGATGGGTTTGACCCAGCACAAGAACGCCGTCGCCACCATCCAGGAAGTCATGAATTTTCTTCTGCTCGGCGGCAACATCGGCCGGCCCGGCGCCGGACCATGTCCGGTGCGCGGTCATTCCAATGTCCAGGGCGACCGGACGATGGGGATTTGGGAACGGATGAGCGATACGTTTCTTGATAAGCTCGGCCGCGAGTTTCAATTCGCTCCGCCACGCGAGCGCGGCACCGACACGGTTGAGACGATCAAGCAGATGCGCGAAGGGCGGATTCAATTCTTCCTCGGCATGGGCGGCAACTTTCTCTCCGCCACACCGGATACGGAATACACCGCGAAGGCGTTGCAGAAGTGTCGCGTCACCGCGCACGTCTCGACCAAATTAAATCGCGCGCATCTGATCACCGGCGAAATCGCGTTGATCCTGCCTTGTCTCGGCCGATCTGAGATCGATCGGCAAAAATCCGGCGATCAGTTCGTAACGGTGGAAGATTCGATGAGCATCATCAATCCATCACGCGGTCATGCCAATCCGGCGAGTGAACAACTGCGGAGCGAGCCGGCGATCGTTGCCTGTTTGGCAAAAGCGACTCTCGGATCGCGAACAACGGTGGATTGGGAAAACCTGATCGCGGACTACGACCGGATTCGAGATCGCATTGAGCGTGTCATCGCCGGATTCGATGACTTCAATGCCCGCATACGAAAAGATATTTTCTACTTGCCGAACGATGCGCGCGACCGCCGAAAATTCAACAACGCGGAAGGCAAGGCAAAATTCATTGTCTCTGAGCTGACGCCCTATCGACTCGAGCCCGGCCAGTTTCTGATGACGACAGTCCGCAGCCACGACCAGTTCAACACCACGATTTACGGACTGCATGACCGCTACCGCGGCGTCTACAACGGGCGTCGCGTTATCTTCATGAATGTTGAAGACATGAAGGATGCCGGTCTCCAGCAAGGCCAACTTGTCGATCTAACCAGCTATTACAAAGATGAAACGCGAGTGGCGCGGCACTTCATGATCGCGCCCATCGATATCGCGCGGCGTTGCACGGCCACCTATTTTCCGGAAGCAAATGTTCTGGTCTCGATCAACAACACGGCGGAACGAAGCAACACGCCGGTGAGCAAAAGCATTATCATTAGCATCACGCCATCGAAGGACACGGTGGCGGCGGTCGATCAACTTCGCCGCGAGGCGACGAGCGCCTAGTCAAGGATCACTCGCTCGACGTGCGAATAAATGTTGAACGTCGGCGGCCGGAGAAAACCGATTAACGTCTGGTTGCTTTCGCGGGCGAATTCCATCGCGAGCGTCGATGGGGCCGAGACCGAAGCAACGACTGGAATCCCGGCTGCGAGCGCTTTTTGCAGGATCTCAAATGAAGCGCGACCGCTGACCATTAATACATGTCGCTCCAACGGAAGTTTTCGGTCGAGAAACGCGTGTCCAATCGCTTTGTCGACCGCGTTGTGCCGGCCAATGTCTTCGCGAACGGTCAGTGCTTTGCCTCCGAAATCGAAAATTCCGGCGGCATGGATCCCGCCCGTCCGCGCGAATTCGGATTGGTTTGCGCGTAACTCGGTTGGCAAACGCAGAAGGGTGTCGATGTCGATCCGGATCGCTGTCGATTTTATCGGCGAAAAATTTTGCCGGATCGCGTCGATGCTTTCCTTGCCACACAAGCCGCAGCTGGTCGAAATCGTGCCGAAGCGCTGCGCTGAGTTCAGTTCTACTTTCACGCCCGGTGCTAGATGAACGTTGATGATGTTCTCGCGGTTACGTGCCGATGTTGGCCGTGAGAATTTTTCTATTTCGTCGCGGCTTTGAATAATCGCTTCGGAGAGAAGAAATCCCGCCGCAAGCTCTTTATCGTGACCAGGCGTGCGCATGGTCGTTGCCACCGTTTTGTCGCCGATCCGGATTTCGAGCGGTTCCTCCATGGTGAGCTCGTCGCGCTCGTACTCAAGCGCGCCGTCGCCCCTTCGCCGGATGACTTGACCGGGTCCGATTCCGTTTTCTTTCATCGACTCGATGCCAATGATATCATTTGGGGCGGTGGAAATCTGTCATCTTTACATCTCGCCGGGACATAACTTTGTCGGACACCATGGACAGGAGCCGGACGAATTTCCGATGATCGAAGTGCCGATCGTCGAGTGCGTGGCCGGCCGCGGGCTGCGAGGCGATCGTTATTTCGACTTCAAGACGGATTACAAAGGACAGGTGACCTTTTTCTCGCTCGGAGTTTTCGGCGAGCTTTGCGCCGCATTGCATGTGCAGGGAATTCCGTCGAGCGCGGTGCGGCGAAACATTTACACGCGCGATGTCGATCTTAACAGCTTGATTGGACAAGATTTTGAAGTGCAGGGCGTTCGTTTTCATGGAACGGAGGAGAGCCGGCCATGTGATTGGATGAATCGCGCGATTGGACCGGGCGCGAAAGAATTTCTTAACGGGCGGGGCGGTTTACGGGCGCGAATCCTCACCGACGGCATCCTGCGGTCGACCGCGTCCGTCCCGGCCGCAACCGAATGAAGATCAGCGCGGTGCTCCTTGCCGGCGGCAAATCGCGTCGCATGGGGCAGGACAAATCGACAATTCTGTTTCGGAACGCACCACTCTGGCAAATTCAGCTCGATCTCTTGCGGAAACTCCAGCTCCAGGAACTTTTCATTTCCGCGCAGACTGATCCACCATGGCGACCGGCAGACATCGAGTTTGTGCCCGACGATCAACCATCGCGCGGCCCCCTGAGCGGGATTGCCGCCGCTTTGTCGCGCATCAGTTGCGGCCATTTACTCGTTCTCGCGATCGACATGCCGTTTATGACGGAAAGTTATTTGCGCAGTCGCTGCGAAAAAGTTGAGCGCGGTCTTGGCGTTGTTCCGTTAATTGAAAATCGGGCCGAACCGCTGGCCGCGATTTATCCTCGCGATGCACACGCCGAAATTGTCGACGCCCTTTCCGGCAGTGATTTCTCGCTCCAGTCGCTCGTGAGAAGACTAATCGCCGCCGGAAAATTGCAGCCGATTCAGGTTTCCGAGAAAGAGAAGGCGTTCTTTCGTAATCTGAACCAACCTGGTGATCTCCGGCCTCTGACTTCCGACCGCTGATCTGGCACCGCGACTGCTGAGCTACAGCGCACGCGGCAATGAAATCAAATCCCCAACCGGACGAAATAGAGCCTCTGATTCCCACTCTCGAGCTGAAAGCGATTTTGGTGGTGGACGACGACCAGCAACTCGCTTCGGCGTTGCAGTGGATCCTGGCGGACGAAAATTATCTGGTCGACGTGGCTTTCGACGGCGAGCAAGCCCTTCTCAAAGTGAAAGTGCACGAGTACGACGCGGTGATCTGCGATCTGAAAATGCCGAAGCTGCGCGGTGACGAGTTTTATCTCAAGGCGAAGGAAATGCGGCCGTCCTTGGCTGATCGGTTTATTTTCATTACCGGTTTCGCGACCGATCCCAATATCGGTCTGTTTCTCAACAAACATGGCGTGAAGTATTTGGTGAAACCTTTTGCGGTCCAAGGGCTGATTAGCTGCGTGAAACAATTGCTCTGCTGAGTCCGAGCCGGACTGGCAGTTGATAGTGTAGTGGCGGGGGTGTCGCCCACGGAGTTGTAACCTTGTGCGGCCGGCACGGCCGCCTCTACAACTTGGAGATCACTGATGTTCCGGTAAGATCTTCGCGAGCTGCCACTTCTCGCGAGCTATTTGAAGAAGAAATGGGCGACGTCGGATTCGAAATTCCAGTAGATCATCGCCAGCGCGGCCACGTCGAACGCGGCGTGCGCAACCATTGGCAGGAAGATGCTTCCGGTGATGGCGAAGATCGTACCGAAAGTGAGCCCGGTAATCATTGCCTGTTCGCTGCCGGGGAGTCCTTGGACTCCATAGTGGGCTGATGCAAACAACGCTGACGTGATCAGGACCGTAATTGGTTTAGTCCACGCGCGCGGTCCGAAAAGTTTGCCGAGGCGTTCGAACATCCATCCGCGGTAAACGGTTTCTTCTCCGAAGCCCGCGCCGACAATTACAGCGTACAACATCCACGGGAGCGCAGCCGCGTTTCCGGCCAGAAAATGGTAAGCCTCGTTGATCGGAGGGGCGCCGAGAAGCGGCATCACGATCGCCTTCATTACAAATTTGAACGCGATGCCGAAAACGATGCCGATGACGACCGCCCACGTCCAACTCTTCGGTCGCACGTAACCAATCTCGCGCCATGGTGTGCGCGAAAGCTTCGCCCACACCAAAACAAGAATCGCGTTGATCGGGGCGATCAAGAAGTTGCTCGCAAGGATGAGAAGGATCGAAAGAATTCCGAGCGGCCCGAATCCTCGCAAACGACGCGCGACGCGATCATCGGAGGCAGGTGGATCGGCCGCTCCGCCGGGCGATGCTATTTCACTTGGCTCCGCCGACATTTTTTAACAACGCGCAAGGGACTGCGCGTTCCACCTCGTTTTGTGCAGCGACTTCATTGATGCTCGCCCAGAATCTTGGCGAACCGCCACACTTCATGAAAAGAATTATAAAGAGGAGTGGGCGCGGCGCGGATCACGTTCGGTTCGCGAAAATCGCACTGCACGCCGGCGGCTTGGAGTTTCTTGAAAAGCTCTTTCGGATGCTCGTGTACTAAGATCGACACCTGACAGCCGCGCGAGTCCGTTTCGCGCGGCGTAATCACTGCGAGGCGCTTCGAGCCCGCTTGCTCTAACAGGAACTGAAGATAGCCCGTCAGTTTGATCGACTTCGCGCGCAACGCTTTCATCCCGCCGGCTTCATCGAAGATCGACATCGACGCGCGCAGCGGCGCCATCGAAAGAATCGGCGGATTGCTGATTTGCCAGCCGTCGGCGGACGCAACCGGAATAAACTCCGGCTCGAGGTGCAAACGGAACCGCGTGTTCGGATCGTTGCCAAACCAACCGGCCAATCGCGGCAGTTTCGTATTGGTCGCGTGCCGCTCGTGCACGAACGCGCCCGCCGCCGCGCCGGGGCCGGCGTTGAGATATTTGTATGAGCACCAGACGGCGAAATCGACGTTCCAGTCGTGCAATGCGAGCGGTACGTTGCCGACGGCATGCCCAAGATCGACACCGACGGTGATGCCGCGCTTCTGCGCCGCCGCGGTGATTTTCGGAATGTCGAACAACTGGCCGGTGAAAAAGTTCACGCCGCCGATCATCACGACTGCAAGTTGATCGGCGTGTTTCTCGATAAGATCGACAATCTCTTCTGTTCGAACGGTGAATTCGCCTTTGCGCGGGCGCGCGAGCACGAGCGCGTCCTTGGGATCAAGTCCGTGATGAACGATCTGCGTTTTGATCGCGTAGGTGTCGGAAGGGAAGGCTGGTTCCTCCATCAGGATCTTGTTTTTTCTCGATTTCGTCGGCCGATAAAACGTCGCCATCATCATGTGAAGGTTCACCGTGAGGCTGTTCATGCAGATCACTTCGATTGGTCTCGCGCCAACGAGTCGAGCGATCGGCTCGCGCAGCGTCTCATGATACGAATACCACGGTGTCTTCGCATCGAGGTGCGCGTCGACACCGAGCTTCGCCCAGTCGTCCAGCTCTTGTTCCACAATCTGTCGCGCCGCTTTCGGCATCAGGCCTAACGAATTCCCGGCAAAATAAATCAATGGCTTGCCGTCCTTGCCGATCGGCAGATGAAATTTTTCGCGGAACGAACGCAACGGATCTTCGGCATCGAGTTGACGCGCAAAATCTTCGTCAGCAGAAAAAGTCATCGTCATGATTCTAGACAGGATTAGCCCGATTCTGACGAGACCCTAACTGCTAGTCCGGCTCGGACAAATCCTGTGAATTCCGTCTGTTTTGTGAGGCGCAGATTCAAAGCGGAGAATGATGTCTCGGTCCGAGGTCGCCGAAGGACGAGTCCGTCCGATTGGCGGACCGGACTTGCATATCGCTCGACATGATAATTAGGTGGCAAGGCGTGGAGGCGATCCGGCTTTTCAAATCGCTTAGTCCTGTTCAGCGAAAAACTTTTCTAGCCTGCTTTCTCGGTTGGGCGCTGGATGCACTCGATTTCTTTCTGCTCACCTTCGTGCTCGTTCCGGTCGCGCATGATTTCGGCCGCAGTATTCCGCAAGTTGCTTTCGCCATCACGCTGACACTAATGATGCGCCCGCTCGGTGCGTTCATCTTCGGTTTGCTCGGCGACAAGTTCGGCCGGCGCATTCCGCTTATGGCCGACATCATTTTTTATTCGGTGATGGAATTGCTGACCGCGTTTGCTCCCAATTTCACGGTCTTCCTCATTTTGCGTGCCCTTTTTGGGATCGGGATGGGCGGCGAATGGGGTTTGGGCGCTTCGCTCGCGATGGAGTCGCTGCCGACACAGGCTCGCGGTTTGTTTTCCGGAATCTTGCAACAGGGATATGCGTTCGGTTACCTGCTCGCCGCGCTGGTCTATTGGATAGTCTTTCCAATTTTCGGATGGCGCGGTCTTTTTGTGGCGGGCGCGCTTCCGGCGGCGCTTGTCCTTTACATTCGAGCGCATGTTCCGGAATCGCCGGTTTGGGAACGTCACCGCAATCAGCGCCCGGGAACGCCATTCAATGCCGCCAAGTTCATCAGGCAACACGGGACACTGTTTATCTACGCAGTGCTTTTGATGACAGCGTTCAACTACATGTCGCACGGCACACAGGATCTTTATGCGACATTCCTGGAAAAGCAGCGCGGCTTCGGCGTCAGCCAGAAATCGATGATCACCATCGTGTACGCGATCGGCGCGATCTGTGGAGGAACGGTCATTGGTTTCATGTCACAGCGCTGGGGGCGGCGACGTTCGATCATTTTGTCTGCGGTTTGCGGCATGCTGTTGATTCCCATTTGGATTTTCGCGCCCGCCACCGGCCTTCTCATTGTCGGCGGGTTTTTAATGCAATTTATGGTGCAAGGCGCGTGGGGCGTTGTGCCGGTGCATCTGAACGAGTTGTCGCCGCCGGATTTTCGCGGAACGTTTCCGGGCCTCGCTTATCAACTTGGAAATTGCGCCGCCGCCTTTGCCGCGCAACAGCAGGCATGGTTGGCTGAACATTTTCGCACCGCCAATGGCACTCCGAATTACGCGCTGACCATGGCTGTGGTCGAAAGCGTTGTTTTTCTCGCGATAATTATCCTGGCCGCGATCGGACGCGAAGAGCGTGGCAAGGAATTCTAATTGCGTCGGAGAGAAGAAGGGGCAAGGCCTGCCCCTTCGCTGGCAGCCGGTCCTTCGCCTGACGGTTTCACGGCGTTGCCGGCCGCAGTGTGGTAAACCCCGGGCCCATAGCGTTGCTCGACAATCGCCTCTGCGATTCTGTCCGCGAGCATCTCGCGATACTCCGAGTCGCGCGCTTCGCCGCCTTCCAGGCGGTTGCTCAAGAAACCGCATTCGACCAGGACCGCCGGATAAGCCGCGAGCCGCAGCACGCGAAAATTTGCCGTGTGCACACGGCGGTTTGCTGAATGGGGGATCGTCATCAGCTTCGATTGAATGCGCTGCGCGAGCTCGGCCGAGTCGGCCGAGTGATAATAAGTCTCGAACCCGTGAATGCCGCGCCGGCGCGAGTCGTTGAAATGAATGCTGACGAAAATGGAATTTCTCTGCGCGTTCTCGATCGCGACGCGCTGCTCCAGCGGAATGAAAACGTCGGTCGAGCGGGTCATGACCGTTTTTAATTGCGACTCGCGCAGTTTTCGCTCGAGACGCTTTGCCACATCGAGCGTGGCGATTTTCTCGGCGCCTCCGAAACGGCGATAGGCTCCGTTATCTTTTCCGCCGTGTCCGGCATCGACAACCACGGTCGTAAAACTCTTGCTGGTATTTTTCGTGACTCCGCCGGTCGGAGCGGTCGCGCAAGCGGCCAATAAACCGGGAAGAGCAAATACGGAGACGCGCCAAATCAATCGTGCCATTCTGATTTTTTAACTTAAAACAGTGGATTTCACAAGGCGCAGTGCAAAAAGCGCTTGTTTTTTGTGCGACCAGAATTAAAGGCGTTTACTTCAATTATGCGCACTCGATCCCTTGTTCTTTCACTGCTCGTCGCCTTTAGCTGGCCAATTTGCAATTCAATGTCGGCAGCTCCAGCCGCCAGTCCAAGCCCGATCGCGAGCCCGGCCGCTGCCGCTCCGGCGTCGAAAGTTACCAAGGGGGTTGTCGATCAAACGGCGCAGACGATCATTTTTTGCTATCACCGCCTGGTCGACAAGATTCGCTATCCCGGGACCGAGATCACGCCGGCTGCTTTCGAGGCGCAGATGAAGGAGCTCAAGGATCGCGGCATTACCGTCATCAGCATGCAAGACCTTCTGGCCTGGAAGCGTGGCGAAAAAAGTATCCCGCCGCGCTGCGCCGTTATTAGCTTCGACGACGGGTGGAAATCGCAGTACGACGTCGCCTGGCCGATCATGAAGAAATTCGGCTACACCTTTACGATGTTCATTTACACCGAAGGCGTGAGCGGCGGCACTCTGGGCGGCGGACAAGCGATCACGTGGGAACAGCTCGCCGATATGCGCGACAACGGCATCGATATTGAGGCGCACACCGCGACCCACCAGGATTTGCGGGAAGGGCACTCGATCATGGTAGCGGAACCCGGCGCAAAGAGGACCAAGAAGAAACTGACCGGACCGGAATACGAGCAATGGCTCCAAAATGAAGTCGTTGGCTGCAAGCAACTGCTCGAGCAAAGACTGGGAATCAAAGTGAATTGCTTCGCTGTCCCGTTTGGTACTTACAACGAGCATGTCAAAGAAGTGGCGCGAAACGCCGGCTACGAAGCCATGTTTACTGTTTACGGTCAGCCGATCACGTACACTTCGCCGCTCGATTCGCTTGGCCGTTACGCGATCGAAGCCAACAAGCCGAAGGTTTTTGCCGATGCCGTGAAGATGATCAGCACTTCATCTGGTGGCGGACCCGCGGTCGCCGAAGTTGGCAACGCCAATTTGTCCACCCAACCCGCGGACGGAGAAACCGTGCGCAGTGCATTGCCATTGATCAAGGCGAACCTTAGCACGGTGGGTGCAATTGATCCCGGCAGCGTCCAAATGCGCGTGAGCGGATTGGGTATCGTTCCGGCGAGTTACGATCCTAAGACGGGGACAGTTTCTTACCAGGTCACACAAAAATTGCGCGAGAAGACGTGCACTGTCATTTTGAGCGCGAAATCCGAAGGCAAAAAGGTCGAAGCACACTGGACATTTGGTATCGATGAGACCGGCGCAGCTCCGGCCGCTCCATCAGCGACGCCAAAGAAAAAGTAAGCGGGTGGATCGAGCAGTCCCTATCGCCAGTCCGGCTCGGACCTCGATGTTATAAGTGGCGGCGAGGCCGCGTAATATTTAGCATCGCCCGCGGAGCGGCCGATCCACCATTTTATGTTTTCGCAACTCAGCGACAAGCTGCAGGACATCTTCAAGGATCTTCGCGGTCGCGGGAAGATCAGCGAATCGAACATCGACGACGCGCTGCGGCAAGTGCGACTCGCGTTGCTTGAGGCTGATGTCGATTTTCAAGTCGCGAAGAGCTTCATCGCCCGCGTCAAAGAGAAAGCGCTCGGCGAATCCGTCCTGCGCAGCATTACGCCCGGACAGCAGATCGTTAAAATTTTTCATGACGAATTGTCGACCTTGCTCGGCGGTGATGCTGCGCCGCTGAATCTCGGCGAGCCCCACAGGATTTTGATCGTCGGTCTGAACGGTTCCGGCAAAACGACTTCAGCCGCCAAGTTGGCGCGGTTGCTTAAAAAAGAAGGACGTTCCCCAGCGCTGATCGCCTGCGATTTACAAAGACCTGCCGCGGTTGAGCAGCTCGCCACGCTCGGAAAACAAATCGACGTTCCAGTTTTCACTCCCGATGCGAACGAGAAAAATGTTCAACGTGCGGCTGCCACCGCGCTCGAACGGCAAGATCGACAATCAGCTAACATCGACATCTTTGACACTGCCGGCCGTCAGGAAATCGATGAGGCCTTGATCCGGGAACTCAAAGAGCTGAAAGAATTTTTGCGGCCGCCGGAAACTTTGCTTGTGGTCGATGCGGCCACTGGTCAACAAGCCGTTAGCGTGGCGACGCATTTCAACGACGCGCTCCAAATTACCGGAATCATTTTGACGAAACTCGACGGAGACGCGCGCGGCGGTGCCGCGCTGTCGATGCGCGAAGTGACGCATTGCCCGATCAAATTCGCCGGAACCGGCGAGAAACTGGATCAATTCGAGCCGTTTGTGCCGGAGCGTCTGGCCGGTCGAATTCTAGGAATGGGTGATGTTGTCGGCTTGGTTGAAAAAGCGGCGGAAGCAGTCGAGGCGGAGGATGCCGCCCAACTCGAGCGCAAATTGCGCACCGCGTCCTTCGATTTTAATGACTTCCTGGCCCAATTCAAAATGATGCGAAAGATGGGGCCGTTGGAGAATATTCTTGGCATGTTGCCCGGGATGAGTAACGTGCAGGGCCTCTCGGTTGACGAGAAGCAGCTCAAGCGCACGGAAGCCATCGTGCTTTCGATGACCAGCGAAGAGCGGACGCGCCCCGACATTTTAAATGCGAGGCGTCGTCAGCGCATCGCTCGCGGCAGCGGCAGCACCGTCACGGAGGTAAACGATTTGCTTCGGCGTTTCGATCAAATGCGAAAGATGATGAAGAGCACGGGCAAAATGAAAAAGATGATGGCGCAAATGGCGCGAATGAAAAAATAACATGCCAGTTTCAATTAGATTACGAAGAGAAGGGGCGTTGAATCGCCCTTATTACAAAGTGGTCGTGGCCGATAGCCGCAGCCCGCGCGACGGAAAATTTATCGAGATTATCGGGACCTACGATCCCAAAAAGCCGGGGCACAACAGCACGTTAAAGCTCGATCGGGCCGAATATTGGATCAGCAAAGGCGCGCAGCCGTCCGACACGGTGCGCAGTTTGATCAAGAAAAACAAAAACCCAGAGGCCGCGGCGAAAAAGGCAGCTGCAACGGCAGCAAAAAAAGCTGCAGCCGCGGAAAAAAAAGCTGCAGCCGCGCCGAAGGCAGCGCCGGCGGCGGTTGCGACTGAGCCAGCGGCAGCCCCTGAGCCGGCTACGGTTGCAA
>Ga0209526_10002898_pt1 | contig 11630 bp, 10 predicted proteins | sample JacPinW_OM2H0_M1_FD_188566 | JGI IMG/M metagenome (GOLD analysis project Ga0209526, IMG submission 188566) | Forest soil microbial communities from Algoma, Ontario, Canada - Jack Pine, Ontario site 1_JW_OM2H0_M1 (SPAdes) (version 2) | ecosystem: Environmental > Terrestrial > Soil > Boreal...
CAAGCCATGAAGCATGAGGTCGGCGAATACGTAGGAGACGCGGCCGCAAATTTGGCTGCGTTTCGAGGCCTCCTGCACCTCCATTGCCCGGGCCAGGATCGCATTGCATCGCGTCACCCACTCCGGGTTGGAGACGATATCTACACTGGCCTCAACAAAGAACTGCTTCTCATAGGGCAAGACCACGTGGCTCTCGCCCTTCCGTTCCAGAATGGCCTCATGAAAGAGGATGTCTGAACCGCACGCAGCAGATGCGTAACCAAAGCCTGCGTTCAGCTTCTCCAGGCGTTGGCGGATCGCACCCTTCACTGCGTATTCGACCTGGGGCGGGAATCGTGGAATTTCACGGTCGGAGCGGTCAACCATATGTCCGGTAAAGACGACGACACTCGGAAAGCGGAAGACACGATCGACGAGATCTCCGTCTCCATGCAGGTGTTTCAATAAAAAAAGAGCATTGTGCCGCGTGGATTGCAGGTTCCCCCAATTCCCGCGTCCCAGCTCTACGGCCTGGCCATACCACTCTTCGGCTTCCGACCACCGGCCTAGCAAAAGCGCGGCCTCTCCCAGAGTGGAAAGGAGCCAGTATCGATCTCCTGTGGGCTCTTCGACTCGAGCCAGCTTGACGCGGCACTGGGCAGAGACTTCGCGGGCCAGGGCAACAGCCTGTTCCCGTTCGCTCAAGAAGAGCGCTAGCGTAGCTGCGTTTATTCCACTCCAATAACCACCAGTAGCCCGATATGCCTGCGAGTAGAATTTGTATGCTTGCCTAAAGTGTTCAGTAGCCTCGCAAGGGTCAATTGTTTCGCGCGCTAGGTCTTTATGCGTGCGAGCCAGTAGACCGAGAGTTTCCTCATCCCGATGACCCTCTTTGTAGAGTCCCAAGAGAACCGAATTGGCCGACTCGGCCGCACCGCTGCGTGCAAGGGCCAGTGCGAGAAGCTGACGCAAACGCGCATCGTGCGGCGAATATCTAATAGCTTCAGCAACAACATCGTATGCGAACAGTGGCTCGCCAAGTTTCAAGATTCTTTCGGCGATAAGCTTGTAGGCTTCGGCGTTGCCTCCCCAGGTTTCGGGATCATGCCCGCGCCAGAATTTCCGTAACGAAGCGTGGTCTTGCTGTGCCGGATCCGTAGGTAGGTGCACCACGTTGCCGGGTTCTTTATCGAAAGCAATAGAAGACCGTTCCGAGAAGATAGGGCTGCCAGCGGCCGGCGATTGAATGGTGTAGCCCAGCGCCAATAGGGTCTTTATAGTTTCGAGAGCGGTTTGGCGATCGTATTCCTTTTCCGATTCCAGGAGTCGCTCAAAAGGGATCAGGCCTGGATGTTCCTTGCGAACGTCGTTCCGCTCTGGTCCGTAGCGCCATCCGTCTGCCATGCGAAGTCTTGCCCAGTTCTCGTGGGCGTTTCGTGCCAACAACTCACGCAATTCGAAGATTTCCCGGCTGAGGGTAATGCGAGAAGCGTCGAATGGCACCGGTTTGTAATCCAAGGGACGAGCCTCCCAAGCGAGCCGTGCTCGTGTACTTCGGACAGATGCGGATAGGCGGCACAGTACTGCGAAAGCGGGTTGTCTGCAAGGTTGGGTCGCAAATCGCCTTGGCGGGCTGTTTTTGATGCGTGGAGTTAGTTGCTATCGCCCGAAACGTCTGACTTTAGCGTGGCTCGAGCCTGAATGCGGTATCGTAGCACATGGACTCGACGACTCACGACGTATCCCGTATCTTGATTGAGCTGGGCCTTGTCGTCGTCGGCCTTGCTGTGCTGGCGCGCATCGCCAATCGTTGGAGCTTCTCTGCCATCCCTTTCTACCTGCTCGCTGGTCTGGCCTTCGGAAACGGCGGACTGGCGCCACTGAACGTCAGCGCAGGCTTTATCCACATCGGCGCCGAGATCGGCGTGCTGTTGCTCCTGTTTATGTTGGGGCTTGAGTACACGGGCGAAGAGTTGACGGAAAGCCTTCGAGGTGGATTTCCCGCAGGAGTCGCGGATCTGGCGCTGAACTTCCCGCCCGGCCTTATCGCCGGACTGCTCCTAGGGTGGAAACCCCTGGCCGCGGTCCTATTGGGCGGGGTGACCTACATCTCTTCGTCCGGTGTGATTGCCAGGGTGTTGGCTGAACTTCGACGGCTTCAATACCCTGAGACTCCAGCTGTGCTGTCTATATTGGTGCTCGAGGATCTAGCCATGGCTGTCTATCTGCCCCTCATCGCGGTGCTTCTAGCGGGCGGAGGGCTAGCAAAAATGGCTTTGTCGGTTTCCGTGGCCGTAGCCACAGTCTTTCTGGCGCTCCTAACGGCGGTCCGGTTTGGGAAACGGCTGAGTGGTTTTGTTACTCACGAATCAGATGAGATCATCCTCCTGACCACGTTCGGAACTGTCCTTCTTGTTGCAGGTATTTCGCAGCGGTTTCAAGTATCGGCCGCGATTGGTGCATTTCTCGTCGGCATCGCGGTGTCGGGCCAAATGGCCGAGCAAACACATCGGCTTCTAACCCCTCTTCGCGATCTTTTTGCCGCAACGTTCTTTTTCTTCTTCGGGCTTCAGATCGACCCGGCAACGCTGTCGCCGGCGCTGATGTCCGCCGTCTTGTTGGCTGGCGTCACCGCGCTGACGAAAGCACTGACGGGTTACTGGGCAGCACGACGAGTTGGGGTGGACCGGCAAGGCCGCTTGCGAGCAGGGATGGCATTGGTGGCGCGCGGTGAGTTCTCTATTGTGATCGCAGGGTTGGGTGCTGGTCTTGAGCCACGACTTGGGCCGCTTTCAGCCGCCTATGTTCTCATTCTTGCGGTGCTCGGTCCCATTCTCACTCGCGCCGCCAAATGAGAGGACTCCAACCATCGGAGAATCAGCTTGTAAATGTTCTGATCGGAAGTCGAATGCGGAAGTGACAACGGACATCGCCACGGCCGTCACTAGAAGGCGGGGACCATCGCCGTCCGTCGTAGTCGCAGTTTCGCTTTATTTCTCATGCCAAGGGTGCTCCGCTGGATCCACAGCGCGATCCAGACGGCGGTCCCTCACGAGCATTCCGGCCATCCTAGAGCGTGCATGAAACGCCACCCCTTTGGCACACCGAATAAACTTTCACCGTAATTCCCGACAGGATGAAGCCAGCGTGATCCTGACATGCCGTCGATTTGACGTGCCTACATCCGCTTTTTGTAGCCGAGCAATTCCGCGAGGAAGTGATACTCTTCGCGGTCTTCTAACGAGCTTCCCTTCAACCTCTGACCGTCAGTAAGCACCTCGTGATGGGCAAGGCCGAGTTTCTGGCACAATTCCCGAAAGCGAATCTCGCGCTGATCTCGTGTCATTTCAATAGACCGTTGTTCGATCTCTTCCACAAGCGATTTCATGCGAATGGCCCTCCGCCTTGCAGTGTGCCCTGCGGAAGAGATTCATGGAAGGATACGGTCGTACTCTCCGTGAGCAAAGCATTACATGGCCAAACGAACAGGTCCGTCGTGCCGATCGAAGCACCGAACGTGTCACGCAACTAGTACAGCGAAAAGGCCATGGGGAAAAAATGCAGACGGCAAATGCGAACGCCTGCCTGGAAAACAAAAGTTATCGGCGAATGCGGCGGTTACGGGGATACTCTGATCGTTAGGGCCGGAGAGACTGCCCGCGACGTGTGCCACGGCTGCGCGGTAAAGCTCGGGATGAAGCGGTAGAGAGTCCGAAGATTGTTCTGCTTCATTCGGATGGCCACCGTTCTTGCTGGGAACTAGTGGCCTTGTTTCGCCTTTTCCTTCACACCACTGGGTTGCTTGCGGAAGATTTTGAAGGGCTCGGTCATGCCGAAGATCACGGCCCGGACCAGAGCGGAGATGCCCAGCCACGCGACGAGCGCGAGACGCGGGATACGCGAGAAGACGATCAGAATGGCCATAGCCCCGCTTCGGCACAGAACAGGGATAAGAGCCCGATCACTGCGAGCGTTACGATCGTGAGCAGCCAGCGCTCGCTGCGAGTATACGGTCTTCCGAGGAGACTCATGACAGCCTCCTGGGAGCCCGGTCCTCACGCGCGTTGCTTGTCAACGTTGGTTCCGCAATAAAGCGCGTGAGAAGGGCAGGTTCAATGTGCTCCCCAATTGACACAATCGCGGAACGGCATCAGCTTCCCGTCTGAATATCTTTGAATGCGAAAACGAAAGCACGGCGAGGGACCAGCAATGGCCACACACATCTTCAACGAAGACGAAAGACCGCCGTTTGCAGCCCGGGCAATTTCCCGGTGGGCATTCGAAACGGGGCACGACGCTGACTCCAGCGATCCGCGCCATGCAGTGAATGGCTCGCATTGCACCCTGGGCGCGAATTTGGTTTTGCCTATCGTCGTCACTTGCAGTTCGCATCGATTCCTCCGCTAATCCCTAGGCTGCGTGCCGTAAGTTCTGGCGGCAACTTGAGCAGTGAGGAAGCCCGTCGCGCCAAGCCAGTTCTAGCGGTTCGCCGCAAAAGGGACAAATGGTTGACCATGGACTGCCGCACTCGGGACATTCATCGACGATAATCTCCGTAGCAGGCAGAACCTGCCCGTTTTCCCGAAGATCGAGGATCATGTGGCATCTTGGATTTTCGCAGATCAGAAATTGTTCCATTATGATTCCAGGCATACGAGATACTCTGAGCTACTATCCATGTAAACGTAAATAATTGCGTATGTATAAATACTGACGTATACGTATGGTGGATCCTCGGCAGGGATCTGGCAGTCATCGAGCCTGCTCGCGCAATCGTGTTTCTATGATGAATTGGGCAACGCTTGAGAATTGCGGTCCACAAGGCGCAAGTTGAAGTATCGACTGTGGCGCCGCCAGTGTTTCTAGAAACCTAAGGCAAAGCCAAAGGTGGAATCCTGCCCGGGCTGTGTCGTGTAGGGTGTCCCCCGCATCGGCTTGATTGTGTAGTTGCCCAACGCGGGCTGGCTGCACGTGCGGGAGTGACGATGGGCGCAATACGCGTCACGTTCTGGGGTGAGCGGGCCATGGCCCTGACCGCAGGCGTGGGGTTGCTGTTTGGAACAGTTGGGTGAGCGGGGGCCGACCGAAGGCAGCGGTCTCAAATCACAGCTTGTTGGTGAGGAAAACCCTATGAATGGGGACCTCGAAGGGTTCTGTTGCGCTTGTCTCCACGTTGACCTGGACTACCTTCCATCGTTCCCCTTTGCGCTCGATAAAGGAGCCTTGCTCGGGAACGGACTTGTCACCGTCCATGTCAAGGTCGATCTCTTCATTAGTTGGATCGCCGTTGTACCGAAACACGATTTGCTTGCCGGCTCTCATACTTTCACTCCTGGACCAGTGCCCCCGAGGGTTCTGCTCGACCGAACCTATCCCTGCACGCGCAATACTCACTCCCTTCTGGCGTCAACCCAGAAACTTGCTGGGCGGGCAGCAATGACATGGTCCGTGCGTTGGTCAAACACAACGTACTCGCCCGGAGATAGGGCAACCAGCTCTTTAATGCGAATATTAGCGGACTCAAGATCATTCACCGCCTCGAACCGGCAGAAACTTCCCTCCGGTTTTTTCTTCAGGATGTCAAACGTAGAATGCATAGATACCTCCTGTGCATGGCGTGGTAAGGCAAACTGAAGGAGGAAAAAAGGGGCCCGCGGGAGATCGGCAACTAGTCCTTGTGGCTCTGACAATTTGCTGACTGGAGTATGGGCGCTAATTTCGTGAAAGTACAGAGTCGATTCAGAGTTCAGCGCAGCTCGGGGCCGAGATATCCGGGCCTGATCGATCACGATTACGCCACCTGAAACTTCAAAAGTTCTCGCCAAGCGCGTCCAGATCGTCGATGCCGAGAAGCGTCGGGCAGAGAGGGCTCTGAGCGGGTCACACGCGTTCACCATTTGCTCCGTATGCTACACTCCCGGCGAGGTTCCCGCCACCGCGAGTCGATCACAAGGCCCGGCGCACGGCTCCGGCTCCCGAAGCTCGTCGTCTCGCGGATGAGGGGGGAGAACGCGTACGTTCAGCTGGAGCAGGCTGGTGCGCTCGCCGAAACTCGGCCCGTGTATGGTCATTCACTCAGAAGGAATTCCCCGCCTCGACCGAGTCCGAACTGCCAACACTCTCCGGCGTTACGCTGGCGTACGGTCCACGATTTCTGCCGCGCCTAAGCCGAAGCGTCTCGCAGGCAGGGTGCAGTAGCCGACATTGTGGTTATCTGTTATGAGAATGCGGAGTTTCTTCGCGAGGCTCGCTTCGGAGAGGTAGGGTTATGTGGATGGTTGTGCCCTGAATTCAGGTGTTGTTCCGACTTGTATTCGAGTTCGGTGCAGCTAAAGAGAAATTAATATTATTTTCAGATACTTGATTTTGGTCGTGACATATCGTCAATCCGCGCAGTTTGGTCTGCTTCGCCAGGCAACCGTCGAGCAGAACTAACACTGTAGCAAAACGCCCACAGGGGGACGAATAAATGGGACATGACCGAGAGAGGGACGCGCCGACCAAGAGGGCTGATGCAATTCTAACTCGGCGTAGCCTGTTCGAGTTTGCCGGCCTAGCCATTGCAACGGCAGCACTTCCGCCGGTACTGGCGCCCGCCAAACCGTCCGCCGGCCAGGACCGCGCGGCGCAAGGCGTGAGCCCGGTCATGGAAAAGCTCAGCACGTACATGAGCGGAGCCGCTGGCCACGCACTTCCCAGCGATGTGACGGAGATTGCCAAACAACATATCCTTGACACGCTGGCCGCGATGATTTCGGGTGCCGAGCTACCGCCGGGACGCGCGGCAGTCCAGTTTGCTCGCTCCTATGGCGGTAAGGAGATCGCAACGGTAGTCGCCTCGAATATCGTGTGCGGTCCTATCGAGGCGGCGCTGGCGAATGGCGTGCTGGCTCATTCCGACGAGACCGACGATTCGCACGGTCCGTCACGCTCACATCCCGGCGTCTCCGTCGTTCCCGCTGCGTTGGCAGCGGGCGAGCAGTTTGGGATTAGCGGAACACAATTTCTGCGCGCCGTCACTCTCGGCTATGATGTCGGGACGCGCGTAACCATGAGCATGGGCGGTCCGGCCTACCAGGCGGCGACCCATAGGAGCACGCACGGTACCGTCGCCGTCTTCGGAGCCGGCGCGGCCGCCGGTTGTGCCGCGAGCCTCAATGCACAGCAGATCCGTTTTCTACTGGATTACACCGCGCAGCAAACATCGGGGATCGGCGCGTGGGCGCGTGATGCCGAGCACATGGAGAAAGGGTTCCTCTTCGGCGGCAAACCCGCGGCCGGTGCAGTCACTTCCGCGATGCTGATCCGCTCGGGCTGGACGGGCGTGGACGACATTTTCTCCGGCCCCGACAATTTTTTTGAGGCCTATGCCCCTAGGGAAACCGGAGTGATCAAAGCCGATCCGGCGCAGCTGGTCGACAAGCTAGGAGAGCGCTACGAGATAACTCGAACGAACATCAAGAAATGGACGGTAGGGTCGCCAATCCAGGCTCCGCTCGACGCGCTCGTTGGTTTCTTCAAACAGCGCTCGTTTACCCCTGACGATGTGCAGAAGGTGATCGTGCGGATTGCCAGCGACGAGGCTAACACGGTGAGCGACCGCGAGATGCCGGACATCTGCATGCAGCACATGATCGCGATCATGCTCCTGGACAAGACCGTCACCTTCGCCTCAGCGCATGACAAAGCGCGCATGCAGGACCCCGCCGTGCTGCGCCAGCGCGTTAAGGTAGAGGTTGTCGCCGATCCGCGGATCGATGCCCGCCGCCCGCGGCGTGAGGCCATCGTCGAGATGAGACTTGCCGATGGCACCCAATTGAGCGAGTGGGTCCGGGACGTCCGTGGTACGGCCGAGAATCCCATGACCCGCGACGAAGTCGTCGCGAAAGCGCGTGACCTCATAACACCGGTCCTCGGCGCTGCAAACTCCTCGACCCTTATTGAGAAAGTGTTCGCCCTGGAGAGCGTGAAGGATGTTCGCGAGCTTCGACCCGCGCTTCAAAGGAGCTGAGCGGGCGAAAGTTCTTCCGTTCAATCTTTCTTTGTTGCAAGCATACGCTTTCGGAGTTTATCGAGTGCTCGGTAGTAGTGATGCCTCACGTTCCCTAACGGCTGGTTCAGCTTGGCGCTGATCTCGTCCAGGGTAAGTCCCTCAAAGAAATACAACCGCAAAGTCTCGCGCTGGGGTTCCGTCAGAGTTGGAAGTACGTTCGCCACAACCGCCCTGTCGAAAATTGCCTCACCGGAGTGTTGATGATTTCTCGGCATCGGAGCAGACGCATGCCCGGCATTCTCTCTTCGGTCCGTCCGTGCGTAGAACTGCCGCGAGATCAGATGGCGACGGCGGGAGAAAGCCTGGTAGTAGATGACTTGGACGATCCAGGAACGCGCTGACCCTCTCGAACTGTCAAACAGCCCTGCTTTGCCATGGAGGAAAAGAAAGACTTCCTGTACCAGGTCTTCGGCCTCGCCGTCATCTCGCAGAATGCGACGGCCGATTCCGCGAACTAAAGTGGCGTAACGTCGAAATAGGTAGGTGAGGGCGTCGGCGTCGCCAGAACAGATTCGGGCCAGCAGGACTTCATCGGAGACTTCTGCAACAGGTGGGCTTTGCCCTGCACCTGTCGAGGTGGCTGCCATCTTGCCTTGGGAGAGCAAGGTAGGAAAACGAGCGGCGGAAAAGGAGCTCGACATAAATCAACCTGCCAGAATTGCTTTGACTGCAAATGAAAGCGCCACGGATTTGACCTCAATATCTACCGGTAATCTCATTCGGTGGTCATGGCAACACCGATACACAAGACTCGGCCACGAGGAACATGGTTAAGTGCCGAGCCGGCGAGACAAATTTGGCCAACGGATCAGGGCCATTCGCCTGGAAATAAAAATGAGCCAGGAACAATTCGCAGCATTGCTGGATATCTCTGTCGACTTTCTGAGTCTCATTGAACGCGGAGTCAATGCCCCTTCTTTTGAAGATCTGGACGTTTTCTCTAAAAAACTTGGGTCGCCGCTCTCAGAATTGTTCACTTTCGGTGGCAAAGACTCCTCTCAAGAATGATTAACGCTGCCCTCTCGGGCGTATGCGTTTCCGGGAAGCGGGACCCGTAATCCCGTTCGGTGGTACCCGGAATGAGATTACGCCAAACTCTCCGCTGGTGCAACTCAAGAATTGGCGACATTACGAAAGCAATTCGGACAGAGAGTCCGGCAGATACGCGGGGACCTAGGCAAAACTCAAGAAGAGTTTGCCGAAATGATGGGGATGTCTGTCGACTTCCTAAGCCTCATCGAGCGAGGGCGAAATTCCCCTTCATTTCATACGCTTGAGCAGATGGCTCATAATCTGGGTAAGCCTGTGACTTTCCTGTTCAGTTTCGATGATCGTTCCGGGCCAAAAAACAGGAAGCGACGAAAACCAAGTCGAAACAACTGATATTCAGTCCGGGTCGTGGGCGGCTCGAACCTCGAAGTCATCAGCGATTTTCGTTGCCGGCATCCGAAGATAGGCATTTGCGGTTAACCTCAGTTGGCGCGGATGAGTAGGTCAAGGTTTACAATATCGTGGAAGCCGGGTTTGACGGAATTGCGAGAAGATCACCGAAGTCTCGCAGCTCGCGACCTCCGGCCGCGTCGCCAATCCGTCTACGATCAGATCGCGCAGATGGCCGACATCCCTCACAGCCACATGAAGCAGTAGGTCGTCCACACCGCTGACTTGAAAGACCTGCAGGACTTCCGGCAGGCGGTGAGCGTAGGCGTACAGAGAGTGGAAGCGGTCGCGGGAATGCTTCACAAGCCGTACGGAGATGATGGCTTGAAGACCGATGCCTAGAGCAACTAAATCGACGTCGGCGTAAAATCCTCGGATCATCTTGGCCTTCACAAGTTTCCGGAAACGAACGAGGCAGCTCGATGGAGCGAGGCCAACCTTTGCTGCGAGTTCTTTGTTGGACAGACGTGCATTATTCTGTAAGGCGTCCAAAATTGCGAAGTCCGTTTGGTCCAGGTCGGCGGGGAGAGCAGTTTTCCGAACAGAATTCGATGGAATATGTTTCATACGACCTATAATATCTCGGCACGGTGGATTTTACTAACAATACACAACCGCCCCTTACCGGCTCCCGCTTCGCAAGGGCCAGTCAAATGCTCGTCGACGCCGCGCGCGGCTTAGAGAGACGCCTCGATGAAGACCGCGTCACCAAACCGGTAGAACCAGGCGCCATACGGGCGCAACTCGCGCAACGTTACGACTTCCAGCGGGAACGCCCTCTTGCCGAAATAGTTTCTGATATCTTCGAAATCCTCTACGACGGGATGGTCCACCCCAACCATCGGCGTCATTTTGGGCTCTTCGTACCGGGTGTGCGTCCTAGTAGTGTTGTCGCCGATGCGCTCGCCGCCCTCCTGAACCCGCAGGTCGGTTCCTGGTGGTACGCCCCCGGAGCATCTGAGCTGGAATCATTCGTCTTAGACGCCTTCGCAGCGAAAATCGGATTTGATGAAGGTGAACAATTCTCACATTTCACCACTGGTGGCGCAGAGGCGAATATGACCGCGGTCGTGCTGGCTTTGACCAGAGCGTTCCCGGAGTGTCGCGTTGCCGGGCTCGCAGCCTCGAAGCGACGACCCGTGTTATATGCTTCCCGGCGCGGTCACGACTCATTCACAAAAATAGCTCACATGGTCGGCATCGGCCGTGACGCAGTTCGCCACATACGAACGGACTGCTCGGATCGCCTCGATCTCGATGACCTCAGAAGGCAGTATACGAGCGACGTGCGGAACGGCGCGCAGCCTTTTTTTGTCGTTGGCACGGCCGGTACGACCGCTTCGGGAGCTTTCGATCCATTGTCTGGTCTGGCCGCATTCAAGCGGGAGACAGGCCTCTGGTTTCACGTCGATGCCGCGTGGGGCGGTCTCGCACTCCTCGTGGAAGAACTGCGGCCGCTTGTGTCCGGCATCGAAAATGCTGACTCCGTAACTTGGGACGCCCACAAGATTCTTCCTGTGCCCATGGGTGCGGGTATGTTCTTCGCGCGCACCGGCGTCGGTTTGAGCAAAGCATTTGGCGTCGAACCCGCCTATGTGCCTTCAGCAAGACCAGGCACTCTCGATCTCTATCAGCACTCGATGCAATGGTCGCGCCGCTTCATCGGTCTCAAAGTCTTCCTAACTCTCGCCGAACTGGGTTGGCAAGGAATTGAATCGATCCTGCGTCACCAACAACAAATGGGACAGTTGCTGCGCGATGAATTGATTCGCGAGGGATTCTCGCTCGCGAATAGCTCGCCTCTCCCCCTTGTATGCTTCTCGCATCCGGCCGTTCTATCCGGCAGGCGCACCGCCGACGATGTGGTAATGACTCTGCTCGCACGCGGGCGCGTTTGGGTCTCGTCTGTCCGCCTGTCGCCCGACCAACCCAAGGCAATCCGCGCGTGTATCACGAATCATCGTACCTCCGCCGATGACGTGAAATGCCTGGTCTCAGAACTGGCTAATGCTCTGTCACCTGAAACCATTGACTCAGCCGCCCAGACTCGGAATGAGCCCGCGGGCCCGTCCACGACTGGCGTGCGGCCGGCCGCGCAGGAGCGGCAGTCATGATGGCGAACCGCGCTTCCCGTCACGAAGAGTCCTGGCTGCTGTTG
>Ga0209526_10002899_pt1 | contig 11629 bp, 13 predicted proteins | sample JacPinW_OM2H0_M1_FD_188566 | JGI IMG/M metagenome (GOLD analysis project Ga0209526, IMG submission 188566) | Forest soil microbial communities from Algoma, Ontario, Canada - Jack Pine, Ontario site 1_JW_OM2H0_M1 (SPAdes) (version 2) | ecosystem: Environmental > Terrestrial > Soil > Boreal...
TGCGCGACGAGGCGACGCCGAGCCAGATCGCCGGGTTCATCGTCGCCCTTCGGCTCAAGGGCGAGACCGTGGACGAGATCGCCGGGCTGGCTCGAACGATGCGGTCTATGGCCACGCCCATCGACGTGGATGATGCAGGGTCGCTGCTGGACACCTGCGGCACGGGCGGCGACGGCTCCGGCAGCTTCAACATCTCGACGCTCTCGGCGATCGTGGCGGCCGCCTGCGGCGCCAGGGTTGCCAAGCACGGCAACCGGGCCGCCTCCTCGACCTGTGGCAGTGCCGACGTGCTGGAGGCGCTCGGCGTCCGCATCGACCTGCCCCCCGCGGGGGTGGCCGCGTGCATCCGGGAGGCCGGCATCGGCTTCCTCTTCGCTCCCGTCTTCCACCCCTCCTTCCGGTTCGCCGCGGTGCCGAGACGTGAGCTCGGGATCAGAACCGTGTTCAACGTGCTGGGTCCCCTCTGCAACCCGGCCGGGGCCGGTCGCCAGGCGCTGGGCGTGCCGGATCAGAAGCTGGCGGAGAAGATGGCCGACGTGCTGGCTCGGCTGGGCGTGGAGCGGGCGCTCGTCCTCCACGCAGAGGGCCTTGACGAGCTGAGCACCACGGGGCCCTCGCTGGTCATCGAGATGCTCGGGGGGCAGCGCCGCTCCTACCAACTCGACCCGCTCGAGCTGGGCCTGCGGCGGGCCTCGCGTGACGAGCTTCGCGGAGGTGGGCCGGCCGAGAACGCGACAATCGCCCGAGAGGTGCTGGAGGGGGCCGCGGGACCTCGGCGGGACATCGTCCTCCTGAACGCCAGCGCCGCCCTGAGGGCCGCCGGACTGGCCCGGGACTGGCGGGAGGGGATCGCTCTTGCCGCCGAAGCGATCGACCGGGGTGGCGCCGCCGGCGTGCTCGACCGTTGGGCCAGCCTCTCCCAGACCAGGGCGTCGTGAGCGGGGCCCAAGGCGGGCTCCTGGAGCGTCTCCTGACCGAGGCCCGTGCCGAGGTCGAGGCGAGGAAGGAGGCTCTGCCGCTGCACCGGCTGGAGCGGCTGGCGAGCGCCCTCCCCGCCTGCCGCGACCTGGCTGGCGCGCTGCGCCGCGACCGGCTGACCGTGATCGCGGAGATGAAGGCGAGAACGCCGGTGATGGGCTCTTTGAGCTCGGAGTATGTCCCCGCCCGGCTGGCGGCCGTCTACTCGGCGGCGGGCGCGGCGGCGCTCTCCGTCCTCTGCCAGGCGACCAGCTTCGGGGGCCGCCCCGAGCACCTCTCGGAGGCCCGCGGAGTCACCGACCTGCCCATCCTGCGCAAGGACTTCGTGGTGGACGAGTACCAGATCTTCGAAGCCAGGGCCTACGGCGCCGACGCGATCCTCCTGATCGTTGCCGCCGCCTCCCCGGAGCGGCTCCGCGAGCTGCTGGGAGTTGTCAGGCGCACCGGGATGGAGGCGCTGGTGGAGGTCAGGGACGAGGAGGAGATGGAGGTCGCCGTCGGGGCGGGTGCCGGCGTGGTCGGCGTCAACCACCGCGACCTGCGGACGTTCGAGGTGGACCTCGGTCTCAGCGGACGCCTGCGGCCCCTCCTCGGCGCGGACGCCGTCTTCGTCGCCGAGAGCGGCGTTCACAGCGCGGAGGATGCCCGCCGGCTCCGCGCCGTGGGCGTCGACGCCATCCTGGTCGGCGAGGCGCTGATGCGGGCGCCGGACCCCGCCGCCAAGCTGCGCGAGCTCGCGGTGTGACCCAGATCAAGATCTGCGGGATCTGCGACGTCGCGGGGGCGGAGATCGCCGCCGAAGCCGGGGCCGACCTGATCGGATTCCACTTCTGCTCCAGCCCGAGGCAAATCACGCCGCAGCAGGCGCGGGAGATCGTCGATGCCCTCGGCGGCCGCCGGCCCCGGCTGGTGGGGGTCTTCATCGACCAGACGGAGGCGGAGGTCGATGAGACTGCGGCTTTCGTGGAACTCGACATGGTCCAGCTCCACGGCTCGGAGGCGCCGGGTTTCCGCTCCAGCCGTCCCGTGATGAAGGTGCTCAAGGTGCGCGACGGGCAGGTGCCGCCGAGCGAGGAGTGGCCCGAGCCGATCCTCCTCGACTCCTGGTCCGCGGACCAGCGGGGCGGCACCGGCCGCTCCTGGGACTGGGAGATGGCGCGGGAACTGGCCGGACGCCGCCAGGTCTTCTTCGCCGGCGGCCTCAACGCCGGCAACGTGACGGCCCTGGTCCGGAGCATCCGCCCCTACGGTGTCGACGTCTCCAGCGGTGTCGAGAGGGCGACCCGAGTCAAGGATGCGGCCCTCGTCAGCGCTTTCGTGCAAGCTGTTAAGGAGGCGGATGAAGGGTAGGTTTGGCGCTTACGGCGGGCAGTACGTTCCCGAGACGCTCATGTCGGCTCTCGAGGAGCTGGACGGCGCCTGGCGGGAGGCCTGGCACGACCCCGGCTTCCAGCTGGAGCTGAAGGCGCAGCTGCACGCATTCGTCGGCCGGCCGACCCCGCTCTACGCGGCCGAGCGGCTGACCGAGCACTTCGGGGGCGCCGTCATCCACCTCAAACGCGAAGACCTCTGCCACACGGGCGCACACAAGCTGAACAACGCCCTCGGCCAGGCCCTCCTGGCCCGGCGCATGGGCAAGCGCCGCATCATCGCGGAGACGGGCGCCGGCCAGCACGGCGTCGCCACGGCAGCCGTCTGTGCGCGCTTCGGCCTCGACTGCACTGTCTACATGGGCTCGGAGGACATGCGGAGGCAAGAGCTGAACGTCCGCCGGATGAGACTTCTCGGCGCCGAGATTCGAGAGGTGACCGCCGGCAGCGCCACGCTCAAGGAGGCGATCTCGGAAGCGATCCGCGACTGGGTGACGAACGTGGGGGAGACGCACTACATCATCGGCTCGGTGGTCGGACCGCATCCCTACCCGGAGATGGTCAGAGACCTGCAGCGAGTGATCGGGGACGAGGCGCGCGACCAGTACCTGATCGCCGAGGGCCGCCTTCCAGACGTGGTGGTCGCCTGCGTGGGGGGCGGCTCCAACGCGATCGGGATGTTCACAGCTTTCATCGAGGACCGTAAGGTGCGGCTGGTGGGAGTCGAGGCGGGCGGAAGCGGTCCGGGGAGGGGGCACAACGCGGCCAGCCTGGTGGGCGGCCGCCCCGGGGTCCTGCACGGCAGCTTCTCCTACCTGCTCCAGGACCCCGACGGCCAGGTCGAAACCACGGAGTCGGTCTCCGCCGGCCTCGACTATCCCGGCGTCGGCCCGGAGCACTCGCTGCTCCGGGACATCGGGCGTGCGGAATACGTGGCAGTCACCGACGCCGAGGCTGTCGCCGCGTTCAAGCTGTGCTCCCGGCTGGAGGGCATCATGCCCGCGCTGGAGCCTGCCCACGCCCTCCACTACGCAGGTCTGCTGGCGGGCCGGCTGGGCCCGGACGGTCGCGTGCTGGTCTGCCTCAGCGGTCGCGGCGACAAGGACATGGAATCGGTCGACGGGTTCCGGGAGCCGGCCGAGATCGAGGTGGGGAGGCGGGTATGAGCTTCACCCGCGCCACCAGCCGCCTGGAAGAGAGATTGCGTGCGAACGGCGACCTGAAGCTCATCCCCTACGTGATGGCCGGGTACCCGGATGCCGCGGCCTCGATAGAGCTGGGCAGGGCCTACGCCCGGGCGGGTGCCGCCGCGGTCGAGGTGGGCATTCCCTTCAGCGATCCGCTGGCTGACGGCCCGGCGGTCCAGCGAGCGGGCGAGGTCGCGCTGCGGAATGGCATGACGGTGGCGGGCGCCCTCGAGGTGGCCGGTCGGGTGGCCGAGCAGGGGGCGCCCGTCGTCCTCATGACGTACGTCAACCCCGTGCTCGCCCACGATCCGCGCCGGCTGGCGGCGGAGGCGGCCGAGGCAGGAGTGGCGGGGGTGATCATCCCCGATCTTCCCGCGGAGGAGGCGGAGCCGGTCACCGGCTGGCTGCGCTCCGCCGGTCTCGACACCATCTTCCTGGTGGCGCCCACCAGCCCGGACTCGCGCCTGATGTCGATCGCCGAGCGCTCGAGCGGGTTCGTCTACTGCGTGACCCTCACGGGGGTCACCGGAGCGCGGGCGGAGCTGGACCCAGGCCTGGACCGGCTCCTGGAGCGAGTCCGGCGGTCGACGCCGCTGCCGATCGCTGCGGGCTTCGGCATCTCGCGACCCGAGCACCTGGCGCGGCTGCGCGGCAAGGTCGACGCGGCGATCGTGGCCAGCGCCCTTCTCAACAGGTTGCACGAGGGCGGCGACCCGGTCGCCCTGGTTGAGGAGCTGCTGGCCGGGTGCCGGTAAGAGGAATCCGGGGCGCGACCACCGCCGCGCGGAACGATGCCGACGCCATCGTGGAGGCCACCGCCGAGCTGCTTGGCGAGCTGGTGGCACTCAACGACATCGATGCCGAGGAGATCGCCTTCGCCTACTTCACGACGACCAGGGATCTGGACGCGGAGTTTCCTGCGCTGGCGGCCCGCCAGCTTGGCTGGCTCGACGTCCCGCTGCTCTGCGGCCATGACATGGACGTCCAGCAGCCCAACCCTCGTGGGGTTCCTCACTGCATCCGCATCGCGCTCCTTTACAACACGGACCGCGCGCAGAGCGAGATGCGCCACGCCTACCTGCGCGGCGCCGAGGCGATCAAGCAGGATCTGGAGTCCATGCGCCGGCTTCCGAGCGGGGCAGCGCCATGATCATCGTCATGTCGCGGCGGGCGACCGAACCGCAGGTGCAGGCGGTGGTCGACCGGGTGCGCGAGATCGGACTGCGTCCCGAGGTCTCTCGTGGGGAGGACCGTTCCGTGGTGGGGGTGATCGGCGGCAACGCCTACGCCTACCGCGAGGCGTTTTCGCACCTGCCGGCGATCCAGGAGATCGTGCAGATCACCAAGCCTTTCAAGCTCGCCAGCCGCGAGTTCCAGCCCCACAACACGGTGGTCGACGTGGCCGGCGTGCCCATCGGCGGCGAGGAGCTGGTGGTCATGGCCGGTCCCTGCTCGGTCGAGGGCGAGGAGATGGTCCTGGAGACCGCCCGCTTCGTCGCCGCCCAGGGTGCCCGCATCCTTCGAGGCGGCGCCTTCAAGCCGCGCACCTCGCCGTACAGCTTTCAGGGCCTGGGCGAGGCGGGCCTGCGCATGCTCGCGACGGCGCGGGAGGAAACCGGCCTGCGGGTGGTCAGCGAGGTCATCGCTCCCGCCGACGTGGAGCTCCTGGTCGGCTACGTCGACATGCTTCAGGTGGGTACGCGGAACATGCAGAACTACGCCCTTCTCCAGGAGGTGGGGAGGGCCGGGAAGCCGGTTCTTCTCAAGCGCGGCATGTCCTCGACCATCGAGGAGTGGCTGCTGGCGGCCGAGTACGTGCTCAGCCAGGGCAACCGCGACGTGGTGCTCTGCGAGAGGGGCATCCGCACCTTTGAGCCGGCAACCCGGTTCACGCTGGACCTCAACGCAGTGCCGCTGGTCCGGGAGCTCTCCCACCTGCCGGTGGTGGTAGACCCATCCCAGGGCACGGGTCGGTGGTCCCTGGTGAAGCCGATGTCCCTCGCCGCGGTGATGGCGGGAGCCAACGGCCTCATCGTGGAGGTGCACCCCAAACCGGATGAGGCCCTCAGCGACGGCGCCCAGTCCCTCGACTTCGACACTTTCCGGCGGCTTATGCAGGACCTCGCGCGCTTGACGGAGGCAACCGCAGGTCAACCAGCCTGAGGGGGCCGACGCTCGCGCCATCGTCGTGAGCGGGGCCACCGGCCTCGTCGGACGGGCCCTCTGCGCCCACCTGGCCGCCGGCGGGGTGCCCTTCCGGGTGCTGTCACGCAATCCCGGCCGAGCGCGCCGGCTGGCGCCAGGAGGGCTTTCGTATCACCAGTGGCAGCCCATCGAGAGAGGGCGGCCCTGGGTCTCGGTGGTCGAGGGCTCCCGAGCCGTTGTCCATCTGGCCAGCCCGCTCGCGGCCGCCGCCCGCTGGACGCCTGAACACAAGCAGATGCTCTACGACAACTGCATAGTGGGAACGCAGGGCCTGGTCTCGGCCGTGGCTCAGGCGACTTCTCCCCCCGAGGTATTCGTCAGCGCCTCGACGGTGGGCTACTACCCGCCCCACGATCGGGACCCGGATCCGGCCGACGAGGCAGGTTCGCCCGGGCAGGATTTCCTGAGCAGCCTGGCCGCGGACTGGGAGGCGGCTGCCGCGCACGTAGCCGACTTCGGGGTTCGGCAGGTGAGCCTCCGGTCGGGGCTGGTCCTGAGCCGGCGAGGAGCGCTGAGGAGACTGCGCTGGGCGGCTCGGGCGGGCCTCGGCGGTCCCGTCCCTCCGGGCCCGCAGGCCCAGTCCTGGATCCACCTGGCGGACGAGCTCGGCCTTCTGCTTCTTGCTGTCGACGACCCGAGGGTGGGGGGGCCGCTCAACTGCGTGGCGCCGCAGCCGGTCAGCAGCGCCGAGTTCATGTCGGTCGTTCGCAAGCAGCTCAGGGTCCCGTTCGGACTCCCGTTGCCCAGCACGATTGTGCCCGGCGCCCTGGCGGCGACGTCAGGCAGAGCCGCCATCCCCGCCCGAGCGCTCGCGCTCGGATACGAATTCAAGCACCCCGACCTCGAGGACGCTCTGAGCCACTCTTAGCAGCCCTCCCCCCACTTTGGGGGGAGGTAGGTGGGGGGCCCCAACGGCCTGGCTTGCCGCCGCGCGCCGTGGTGAGATCTTGTCAAAGGCCCCCCACCGGGCCTCCCCCCAGGCGGGGGGAGGACATTTATAGCTGGGAGGGCTGAGGTGGAGGCTCCTGCGTTTCTGGGTCCTGCCGGGCTGCTGGTTCCTCGGTGGTGGGGGGCGGGTCCGGTTCCGGGGTCTCCAGGCGGAAGACCGGGTGTTCTGAGGGATAGGGCAGCTCCTCGAAGTCGCGCCGTGAGCCCGATGCCCACCTGTCCAGGTAGGCCGTGATGACGGGCTGCTTGGCGCCGTCGGGGACGGGGATGGCCTCCAGCCGGTCCGTGCGCCCCCCTTGCTTGAGCTCTGCCTCGGGGTGGGCCAGAAGGTTCCGCGCCCAGTGGGTGTTGCCCCGCGGCGCCACGAGGTACCGTCTCCCGTCCAGCTCCAGCACGTTGACCGGGACCCGGCGCCACTCGCCTGAGCTGCGACCTCGAGTGCCCAGGACGGGGACCGACCCGAGCGCCATCAGCAGGGGGTTGACGATCCGGCTCACGAAGAACGACGGTTTCCGGTACTTCCCCAAGCAACAGCTCCTTTCTTGATCGCACGCAGCCCTGCGCAGCCGGGCGGCGGCCCGCTTGCTCCAACATATCCTGGTGCGCGTCGGAATCGTCGGCCTGGGATTGATGGGAGGCTCGCTGGCCATGGCCCTCCGGGAGGCCCGGCCGGATTGGGAGCTGAGAGGTCTCGACTCCGATGCCGGGACCCGGCGCAGAGCACGAGAGATGGGCCTGATCAGCCCCGGCGACGTGACCGAGACAGAGGTCCTGGTCCTCGCGGCGCCGATCCCCGCCTTGCCCGAGCTGCTCGCCGGCCTGGCCGCCTACCCTGGCATCGTTACCGACCTGGCCAGCACCAAGGCTCGCGTCATGGGCTGGGCCGCGGCGGCGGGCGTGGACCTGGTGGGTGGGCATCCGATGTGCGGGAGGGAGCTTTCCGGACTGGCCGCCGCCGATCCCACCCTCTTCCAGGGCGCTCCCTGGATCCTGACTCGCGATGCTCCTCCTGTCACCGAGCTGGTGCAGGCCGTTGGCGCCCGGCCGATCTTCATGGAGGCGGAGCGCCATGACCGCCTGGTCGCGGCCGTGAGCCACGCCGCCTTCGTTCTCTCGACGGCGTATGTCCTGGCCGTCGCGGGCTCGCCCGACTGGGCCGACATGCAGGGCGTGGCAGGGTCGGGCTTCCGGGAGATGACCCGGCTCGCGGCCGGCGACCCCGAGCTCTACGCCGCCATCGTGAGCACCAACCGGGAGCCCGTGACCGAGGCTGTGAAAGCCGCGGAAGCTTCGCTGGCACGGGTGCGGAGGCATCTGGAAGCCGGCGACACGCGGCTCGTCGAGCTCTTCGAGGAGGCGAAAAGAGCGCGCGACAGGTGGGCGGACGGTGCAGGCGACCGTTAGGGGAGCCCGGAGGCTGGAGGGCGAGATCCACGTCCCAGGGGACAAGTCGATCTCGCACCGCGCCCTGATCCTGAACGCGGTCGCCGATGGCCCGGCCACAGTGAGCGGCCTCTCCGGAGCCGCCGACGTGGCCAGCACCGCCAGCTGCCTGCGGGCGCTGGGAGTGCAGATCGAGGAGGGCCGGGTGGAGGGACGCGGCCTGCATGGACTCCAGCCGGCCTCCGGCCCGCTCGATTGCGGGAACTCCGGAACCACGATGCGGCTGTTGGGCGGCCTGCTCGCGGGACAGCCGTTTGCCAGCACGCTGCTCGGGGACGCGTCGCTCTCCAAGCGTCCGATGGAACGGCTGGCCGCGCCTCTGCGCCTGATGGGGGCGCACGCCGAATGCGCGCCTCTCCGGGTCGGTGGGGCGGTGCCCCTCCGGGCTGTCGACTACCCGAGCCCGGTGGCGAGCGCGCAGGTGAAGTCCGCGGTGCTCCTGGCCGGGCTCTACGCCGAAGGAACCACCAGGGTGACCGAGCCGGCCGTCTCGCGCGACCACAGCGAGCGGATGCTGCGAGCGATGGGGGCGACCATCCGGATCGAGCCCGGCTCGGTGTCCCTGGAGGGGCCGGCCGCGCGGCTGCGCCCGCTCAGCCTGACCGTGCCCCGCGACATCTCCGCCACCTCCTTCTGGTTGGTTGCGGCCGGCCTCGCGGAGGGCGGCCGGATCCGCCTCCCGGCGGTCGGCGTCAATCCAACCAGGACGGCGATCATCGATGTGCTCGCCCGGGCGGGGGTGACGATCAACCTGTCGGCCACCAGGCCGGTGGGTGAGGAGCCGGTCGCCGACCTGGAAGTTGCCGCCGGCGGCGAGCTGCGACCGCTCGAGGTGGGTGCCGCCGAGGCGGCCGAACTCATCGACGAGCTTCCGGTGCTGGCGGTGGCTGCCGTCTTTCTTCCCGGCGTGTCGAGGATCACCGGAGCGTCGGAGCTGCGTGTCAAGGAGTCCGATCGAATCGCTGCCATGGCCGAGGGACTGGGCCGGATGGGCGGCCGGGTCACCGAGCTGCCGGACGGGTGGGAGATCCGTGGGGGCGGCGGGCTGGAGGGGGCCAGGGTACGCTCGGGAGGGGACCATCGGGTCGCCATGGCGCTGGCCGTGGCGGGCCTCCTGGCCCAGGGTGAGACGGAGATCGAGGAGGCCGAGTGCGTCGCCGTCTCGTACCCCGGATTCTGGGACGATCTGGAGCTGGTTTGCTCAGCGTAGAGACGGGTCTGGGCATCGAGGTGACGGTGCTCCACCTGCACGAGCTGGAGGTCACAGAACCGCGGTCCGACTTCGACGCGGAGATCGCGGCCGCCGAGGCCGCCGCCCGCGCCGGGCAGGTCGGCGACGTCGGACCGGCGCGGGCGCTGTACCGCCGCTTTGGCCTCGACCCCACCAGGCACCGGCCCTCCAACGAGGCGCTGCTTCGCCGAGTCCGCCGGGGCGAGACGCTGCCTCGGGTGAACTCGCTGGTTGACGTCGGCAACCTGGTCTCGCTGCGTCTCCAGGTTCCCGTCGGCCTCTACGACCTGGCCAGCGTGCAGGGCGAGCTGACGGTCAGGCTGGGGCGGCCCGGGGAGTCCTACTCGGGGATCCGAAAGGAGACCGTGAACGTCGCCGGCCGGCTGTGCGTCGCCGACGACCTCGGAGCCTGCGGCAACCCCTCCGGAGACTCCGCGCGCACGATGATCACCACCAGCACCGAGCAGGCGGCGTGGATATCCTTCCTGCCCGTGGCTGAGCGTGGTCTGAGGCTGATCTACGAGCTGGTGGCGCGGTACGGCCGGGGGCTGGTGCGGGTGGTCAGCCAATGATCGCCGTGCTCGGCGGCGGCGTCGCGGGCGCGGCCACAGCCTGGGCCCTGGCCCGCCGGGGTCGCAAGGACGTCGTTGTCTTCGATCCCCAGCCGATCGCGTCCGGTTCCACCGGCCGGGCCTTCGGCGGCTTCCGCACCCAGCAGGGCAGCGCCCTCAACATCGCCCTCTCACTCGCCTCGCGGCCCTTCTTCGAGGCCCGCGCCGACCGGATCGGCTTCAAGCCGGTCGGCTACCTCTACCTGGCGGAGACCCGGCAGGCCGCCGACGAGCTGCGCCGGAGGGCCGACCTCCAGTGCGGAGAGGGCCTGCCCATCGAGCACCCGGACCCGGCGGCGCTGGTTCCCGGGCTCAACACGGCGGACGTGCTCTCGACAAACTACTGCTCCCTGGACGGGGTCTACTCTCCGCCGCGGGTGCTGGAGTGCTTCGCGGCCGAGGCCAGCGATGCGGGCGCCGAGTTCCGCTACGGGGTCGAAGCCTCGCCGAAGGACCTGGAGGCGGAGACGGTGATCGTTTGCTCCGGTATCTGGTCGCGTGAGGTCGGTGCCCGTCTCGGCGTCCTGCTGGACGTCAGCCCGCTGGAGAGGGGCATCTTCCAGGTCGGTCCCTTCGACTGGCTCACCCCGGACCTGCCGGTCACGCTCGACGCGGGCACCGGCTACCACCTCCGGGAGAGGGACGGCCGGCTGCTGATCATCGGGCCCGGCGACCCGACGGCCTGGGACCACCACGGGGAGTGGTTGGCCCGGCGGCTGCCCAGGGCGGCCGCCGAACGGCCCGAGAGCCACTGGACCGGCTTCTACGAGATGACCTTCGACCACCATCCCCTGGTCGGGGCGACCGAGCGGCCAGGCGTATGGGCCTCCTGTGGCTTCAGCGGCCACGGCGTGATGCACTCCCCGGTGATCGCCGACTGCCTGGCGGCGATGGTGCTGGGGGACACTCCGCCGATCGAGATCGCGGCCCTCAGCCCCCTGCGCAAGGAGCCTCTGGTGGACTCCACACAGCTCTAGTGTCCTAGCGAAGATGGCGGGCCCCTTCGTCGAGCATGTGCTCTGCGTCAGGCGGGACGAGGTCTTCCCCGAGGCAGCCTCCAACGGCTTCCTCGCCGATGGCCTCGACCGGATACAGCGGGTCCTCCGCGAGGGATCCTTCTTCATGCCGCGCAGCGAGGTCGAGGAGGACCCCAGCTATCAGCAGGTGATCCCCTACGTCGTCTTCCGCCACGACGACCGGTATCTGCTCACACGGCGCCTCAAGGCATCCTCGGAGAAGCGGCTGCGCCAGCTCTACTCGCTTGGGGTCGGCGGGCACATCAACCCAGGTGACCTGGAGAACGGGGACCCGATCGCGGACGGGCTCAAGCGCGAGTGGGAGGAGGAGGTGGTCTATGACGGCAGCTTCGAGGCCCAGCTGCTGGGTTTGATCCACGACGACTCCTCGCCCGTCTCCAAAGTGCACCTCGGCGTCGTCTTCCTCATCGACGGCGACCGCCCGGAGATCGCGATACGGGAGACCGACAAGCTGGAGGGGGAGCTGCTAACCCTGGACGAGATGCGAATCTATTACCTCGCCATGGAGTCCTGGTCCCAGATCGTCTACGACCGCTTGAACGACGCGGGGGGAACCCAGGTTCCCCCCACGAACCCACCCTCCTGACACGCGGGGGGAACCCAGGTTCCCCCCACGAAC
>Ga0209526_10002900_pt1 | contig 11629 bp, 9 predicted proteins | sample JacPinW_OM2H0_M1_FD_188566 | JGI IMG/M metagenome (GOLD analysis project Ga0209526, IMG submission 188566) | Forest soil microbial communities from Algoma, Ontario, Canada - Jack Pine, Ontario site 1_JW_OM2H0_M1 (SPAdes) (version 2) | ecosystem: Environmental > Terrestrial > Soil > Boreal...
AAGGCTAGCGGCAAGATGTATTACAACTTCGAAGTCCAGGCTTTCCCGAGCGAGGAGGGTCCGGGAGTCAGCGTTTTCTACAAGGATAAGAAGGGGGATATCTTCCATACCTATTCCGCGTACGCACGGGGCACGGAGTCGACAGTCAATACATACAACTATCTTGATCTAGTGCCCAAAGGGCGGGACGAAGAGTCGTTGGCATTTACGATGGCTTGGGTTCGGCACCATGATCGCTACACTGACGGGCAACTGGCGGACAAAGACAAGCCGTATTGGCCAGCCAACGCTGCGTCAGCCTCGTAGTAATTCAAAGCCTAAACAAAAAACGGCGCGAGCCTCGTGGGAGGCTCGCGCCGGGGGGTCTGCCTGCGAGCATACGACTTCGGGGACTTACTTGATGTTCATGGCCACGAGGATCTGCTCGCGCGTTACCGGACCTTGAGCCAGCTCGACGTCCTTGGGGGCCTTCGGCACGGCGTAGTGGAGGCTGCGGCCGATGCTGGACAGGCGGAGCTCGCTAACAGTCGAGCGATTGCCGCGATTTTCGATGACCAGCATGCTCTGCTCGCCGGCCTTCTCGTCCGCGACCAAAGCGGTGATGAACTGATAGCCGTTGGGACCCTTGACCGTGATGCGCGCTGGGGCGCCGAGGGACTCCATCTGGAAGGTATAGTCGCCAGCGGGCAATGTGGCGTTCTGCCAGCGAACTTCATGGGTGAGAGTAAAGCTGCCCTTGCAAACGCCCTGAGCAGCGGCGGGGATCGCGCTTGCGCAAACGGCGGCCAACGCGAAGGTTGCGATTACCAGCATGCGATTCCGAAGCGATTTCATGGGGACCTCCTTGCGAAACTTTGAATTCGATTGCGGCCTTTTAGATTTGATCTTGGGCCGCACGCGAGTAGGGATTGCATTCGGCGGGCCACGGCGAAAAGAATCAATGGAGCCTTTGACGCTTGACCGCAAGAAGCTCAATAACAAGGAGATGAGGGGAGTTGGGCGGTTCGAGTGTGCGGGGTTTCATTGCGGCGTCACTGCAGAACTCTATCCGAGCGGATAGAGGCGCTATCCAGTCGGATAGCGGTTCGGCACATTCAGGAGCGCGTCGTCTTGCGTCGAAGCTAAAAGAGTCTAGGTGGAAAGACCGCAAAGCTTGCAGAGCAGCTGACGAGTGTGTCTGAGAACCACACAGCGGGCACCATGACTAAAGCCGATCTCTATTACTGATGAGTTCCTTCCGCGGCGCCTGAAGGGCACCGCTCTCCTGACTTGGAGTCAGGAGCTTCCACCTGAAGAGTTCGTTTGTTACGCAGTGGCGGAAGCGGCGCGGGCCTTGGAGGGAGCGACAAAGCCGACTCGCGCTTGGTCTTCACGGCGAGCCTGGACGATGGCCCAGAGCACGTCGGTGGGTTGGCAAGGCGAGGCGATTAAATCGAAGGCTCCGTGGTGAAGTGCGTCGAGGTACTCGTCCCAATCGGCGAGGCGGGAGATCACGATGACGCGTGCGTGCTGGCGAGATCCACGGGTCGCGGCTATCACATCGCGATAGTTGCCGTCGGAGATGCGGCGGTCGCAGAAGATCAAAGAAACATTTTGCGTTTGCAGAGCTTCCTGGCATTCACTGACGCGGGAGGCACAAATAGTTTCGTGGCCCTCTTGGCGGAGAATGGTGTTCAGAGCACGGCGATTCTCCAACTCCGATGACACGATAAGAATTTGCGGGGTGGCTTCCATGCTGCCTCCAGAATGTTCGGCGCCCGCGAGGACGCGGCAAAGCAAAAATGGGATCACGAGAACCCAAAGAGCGCAGGCTAAGCTCGTAAGAGGATAGTGCCCATCCATCAAGACCCCTAAACAGCGTAAGGGATTCCTGTATGCGGTCTTACGGGACTGCAACGGCGCCTGCGACAATGCATTCGGAACTGGTCTCACTTGTGTTTGAGGAGCTCGAGGATTGCGAGAGCGGCAAATTCGGGGCCTCGAATGAGATAGCGGCGCCAGAGGCGGCGCGGTTCTTGCGCGAGGCGAAACAGCCATTCGAGACCGTGGTCGCCCATCCATGCGGGAGCATTGCGCACTCTGCCAGTGTGAAAATCAAATGCGGCGCCAACGCCGATGAGCACCGGCGCGGCAAGACGATCCTGGTGGTCGCGCATCCAGTGCTCTTGCTTGGGCGTGCCGAGGCCGACCCAGACGACATCGGATTTTGAATCGTTGATGACGGAGCAGATTTCCTGGTCCTCATTGGGGGTTAGATTTCGATACGGCGGGCTGAAGGTGCCGGCGATCTGATGGTCGGGAAACTGACGCGCGAATTTGTGCGCGAGGGCGTCTGCGACTCCGGGGGCGCCGCCGTAGAAGAAATGGCGGTAGGCAGAACGTGTTTCCTGCCAAAAGCGGAGCATCAACTCTGGGCCGTAAACGCGGCGGGGCAGTGCAAAGCCGTGCTTGCGGCCGAGCCAGACCAGCGGCATGCCGTCGGGAACGACGAGACTTGCCGATGCGAGCGCGGCGCGGAGCTGCGGATCGTATTTCGCTTCGGTGACGCCGTGCATTCCGGTGACTGCGATGTAGCGGCAGGCGTCGCGGCGCGCGATCCAGTCTTGCATTTGCGCGATTACGCCGGGAATTTGCACGGCGTCAACGCGCGTCCCGAGGACAAAGTAATCGCTTGGGGAGGGCTTGGTTTGCGTGACGTTACTCATTTCAGAGGAGCTCATTTGGGGTTCATTTCGCGGACTCGTGAGTTCGCTGGGCTAGGATTTTGAAATTGAGAAATAGCCGGAGATGACGATTGGCGCTGCGTGCCAATGCGGTGCGCCCGACGGGGTAACGCTTGCGGTCAACCGTGAAACCGGCTTGGACCAACGCGTCTTCGATAGCTGCGTCGTCAATTCCGTGGTGGGCATGATACTCGGCCAAATCTCCTGCGCTAACTACGGCTCGGTTGTGAGCATTGTCGCGTGGGGCACCGAGTTTGCGGAATCGACGGGCGAGGCCGGGAAGAAAATCAGCGCGATCGTGAAGCAGCTTTGCGATGAGAGTGTCGATCGCGGTGAAACAATTGGCGGCAAACGTGGATGATGGCGGAACAGGATCGAAGATGGAGTAGAAGAAACCTTTCGGAGAGATTTTTTCGGAGGCCTTCTTTACGGCGTCGAGCGGGGAATGCAGGTGGTGCAGGACGGAGCTGAAGGATATGACGTCGAACGGTTCTTCGGATCGCGAAAAAAAGGATTCGACGGATTCGTTGAGGAACGTGGCGGAACCGCTGGCGGAGCGGACTTTGCGCTGTAGGATGGCGAGCATGTCGGCGGAGACGTCCACGACGGTGACGCGCCAGCCGCGGCGCAGCATTTTCAGTGTGACGTTGCCGGTGCCGCCCCCGCAGTCGAGGCAATGGACGGCACCACCCCCCTTTGGCAGCTTACGTTCGACAAGTTTCAGGTCGTCTTCGATCCAACGCTGGAAGAGGGCATCCGAGACACAAGCTTCGTAATTGTCGTATTTTTGCGCAATTTGTTTGTAGAACTCTTGGTTCGCGAGAATGACTTCGTTTCGCACGGTTTCAGCGGAATTCGCCGTGATGGGTACGGCCCGATCCTCTGTTTGCGTGCGCATCGAAGAGCGGGAGAACTGATGGCAGTTTCTGGATCTTGATTGGCTACTCATGCCGGACGGCTCCGATTACGAAGGCTCATGTTTCATCAACGTGCATGACGGGAGGGACGTCAGAACACGTTTGAAAGTCGGTTGAGAATCTGGGAACGGACAGCTAGCAGATTCTGACCGACAAAGGACTCATCTCGCTCAGGGTCATAATCAACTTTCACGAATGTCTTCGGAAAGATTTTGAATACCCTATAAGAATGGCTTTCGAGTAAGTCGAGAAAATCCTTCAGCAGGTGGCGTGCGAGCGCGTGAGCGGGACCATGCTCGAACTGGATTGCCTGGATTATGCCGGCCCGCAAACTGGAGGAGAGGCCTTGAAGGACATCCATTTCCATCCCCTCTACATCCAGTTTGAGAAACGCGATATCGCGCATGCGGCGCTGCGAAATGTATTCATCGCCGGTGATGACCGAGACTGTGATTTTTTCTTTCCGAAAGCCATCGTTCAAGCTGTAGCAACTCGAACGATCCGAGGAATCGGGGTAGAAAAAGAAATCAATGGAGCCGGCTTTCGATGCGAGACCAAAACGGTTTAGCGTGGCTTTGGTGTCTGGCCCGAGGCGTTGTTTCAGCTTGTCAAACGCTTGTGGAACGACCTCGAAACAGTGGAGACGACTGGCATCCACGACGTCCAAGGCTATTGAGGCCCACTGACCTTCATTTGCCCCCACGTCTAGAACCTCGCCGCTGACTGCGCTTGCGATGGTGTGCACGGCACGCGCTTCGCCGTTGTAGCGGGCATGCCAGTTCTGTTCGTTGTTGTAGGCCCTTAAGTATTTCTCAGCGCCATCAGCCATGTATTTTACGATTGGGCTATTGCGTCGAGCCGCAATCATGGATTTGAGGCGAGATTTGAGGGCGTAGGTTTCCATGTCTATTTCGCACTGCTCTTAGAGATGATGCTGGCCGTACGCGGATGTGTGCTTCCCTTCATACTTTGGAGAACTGCTCCATACATGCGCTGCATCGAGCGAAGGCGATCCAGGATGCGGCCAAATTTTATCTTGGCGGCGCTTTGGCCGTAGACGAACCCGAAAGATCTCCTAAACAGCCAGTCCGGCATCGCGATCGACATCTTCCAATAGCAGCGGGACATGGCCGACATGGCTTGATAGCGAGGACTGTTTATACCGAGGCGGTAGAGAGTCCTATGGGAGGGATCACGGGCAAAGCGCGCGTGTGCGTACTCCATCATCGATGGAGTACGCTGAGATGGAATCGAGTGCATTTTCGATGGTGTTTGAGTGGCGACGTAATTTTGCCAGACATTCCAAGCCTCGTTGTCCTGGAACATGATGCGTTGTACGTCATCGGTGCCGAACTGATTCCTCCCGATGTTATTCCCTCCATGGATCCTATACTCGCCGAGAATTCGGTTTACTGAAATGATGGGGGTCATCAGTGGCGCCAGGATCTGCACCGCAGTATCGGCACATGTTCTAAGAGTTGGCGGAATGGGGAAAACCAAGTCGGCAACTGTGCGATGGAGCGCTAGGCCAGAGCTCGGGGGCAAACCAGCTAAGACTCTAGGTCCCTTTAAGTTGAACGCGCCGCCCTGCCAACCGGAAGGGAGCTGCGAAAGCAGAGGAATCTCTCCCAACGGGTTCCTGAATTTGTCTACACGCACCATTCGATGTATAGCGAACCCTGCATCAGGATTGGACACGAACGCATCGACCAACGATTCGAGTTTCTCAGGGCGGAAAATGTCGTCCGCATCCATCAAACAGATCATCTCTCCTCGGCTGTTTTGGAATGCGGCATTCAATGCGCTGGATTGACCCTGGTTCGACTGGAAAATCACTGTAATTCTAGGATCCAGCGATTGAAGCGATTCTAAGAGTTTACGAGAACCGTCAGTAGACCCGTCGTCACAGGTAATAAGTTCGTACTTTTCGTAGGTCTGCTGTAACACGCTTCCGATTGCTTCTTGCAGGAATGATCCGTAGTTGTAGTTGGATAGCAAAACGGAAACCAGAGGGCGATCAGACAGGGGTCTCAACGGCACCGGTTTAAAGAACGCATCATCCTGGTGTATGGCTTTCACATGCTGTCCTGTTCGATGGCGCTCCACAGTTGCGATGCCTTTCGAGGTTTGCAATCACACGCCCTGCTGTAAATCTCGAGTAACGTTTCGTAGTTACTGTCGGCCTGATATTTGCGTTCATACTCGATGCGTGCTGCGGCGCCAAGTTCCGCCATCTGCTTGCGATTTTCCCAAGCCCACAAGACTTTAGCCGCTAAATCGTCCGGGTCACCGGGGTTAAAGAGGAGACCGGTTACACCATCTCGGACAATTTCCGCCATGACCCCGATTCGCGAGGCGATTACAGGTATCCCACAGGCAAATGCCTCTGCGGCAGCAAGTCCGAAGGTCTCGTAGTATCCGTCGGACGGCCAAACGAGAAACCGGGCGCCGTGAAACAGGGTGGTTAGCTCTTTTCGGGATAAGCGCGGTGTCAGTACCAGGTTTGAAGCCGGCTGCAGCCGTCGGACCTCAGTTTCCAAGGGACCGTCTCCGCGGATTTTGAGAGGAATGGAACTAAGTTGTGTCCATGCCTTCAGCAGGGTGGGCACACCTTTTTCGGGAGCTAAGCGGCCCACAAACAGTGCATATTCCTGAGCGGCCGACGTTGAGCCGGGGTCAGGTGTAATAAAATGCGGCTTAATTTTTATTTTCTCAGGTGGGAGGCCGGCCTGAACAAACAGTTGCCGGTAAAAGTCGGTGAAGACGATATAGGTGTCAACCATTTCATTCCATGTTCTCAGATGGCGGTGCACGGCGAGCATACCTGCAACGATGCCAGTTTGAACTTGCGAGTCGCGATAACAGCCGTGGAGCACTCCCGGCCAGGTGAAGGTCTTGTTCAGGCAATCCAAACAGGCATTTCCGCTTCGGTGCAGAGTGGCGGCCGGGCAAATGAGGCGCGGATTATGCAAAGACTGAACAACGGGTATACCGGCACGTTTACAGGCATAGTATGCGGCCGGAGAAATCAGGGGGAAGGTGTTGTGAAAATGGACGACGTCGGGCTGTTCAGACTCAATTATGCGCCGGATTTCCGTAGCACTGTCCCACGCCCAGAAAGTTCGAAGCGGAAGAGTGCTTTTTTTTAGCAGGCCGTACTTTTTGATCTCATCATTGTGGCGTTTGTATACGCAGACCCGATGTCCGCGGGTGGATAAAAGTTCACGTTCGGCATCAAAGACGGAGTCTTCACCGCCGGGCTGTTGATACGAATTGTGAACCATCAAAATCTTCATTTTAGTCGCTGCGCTAGCGCAATCCGGTTGATCCCAAAGTCGAAACGCAAAACCCTCGCGGTTAAGTAGCAGCGGAAGTGCTTGCGTGCGGGAAGTACATCTCGGGTATTCGGTACGTTTGTTGCATGGTGTGCTTCCCAGACAAAATGGGTGCCGCGAGCCAGCCTGCAATCAAGTAAAACGGGATCGCTCCATACGGCGTCTCGCCCAAGGGAAAAAACATTCCGAATACCATCATGGCGACCCAGTAAGGCACACCAAAAGAGTCACGGGTAAGGCGGTTTGCTCTCCAGAGTAGGCGGAGCAGTTCGCTTTGAAAAAGGAAAAAGAGAATGACTCCGGTCCAGCCTGTGTACCCCAGCGCATAGAAGAACTCATTGTGAGGAGTCCTGATGAAGTCGCCTGTCAGATAGGGGGCCAAATCGCCCAGGGGATAACCGTAACCGAAGCCCACGACCGTGGTGTGAAGGTTGGAATGGACGTTGCTCCAGATGAGCAGCCACCATACGGTGCGCCAAACAAAAGTCGCCTCCTGGCTTTCTGCGCCAACTCCCGCTGCGGTCAGCGTATTGCTGGTGTCTGCGCGGAACGGGGCGATCGCGCGATCCGTCAGCTTGCGTATAGAGATGTCTCCACCGCCGCGCCCTTCCGGACCGGGAACGCTGAAGTCTGTGACGTACATCAGGCAAAAGAGGACGCTTAAAATGGCAATCGCTTGCAGGAGGTGCTTACCGCGTCTCGTGACGATGAACAATGTGATCATTCCGATCGCAAATGCCAGCCATTCGGTGCGGATCTGCATGCCGAGCATGACGAACGCATTGAGGCCCAATAAATGCCAGCTTCGCCACAATTCCTTCTCGTAGGCAACGAGGCCGAGCAAGGCAACAAACGAATACATGGGTTGGCCAAAGATCGGAACAGGCGAGATTTCGTCACTGATGCCGGGAAGAAACCAGTCAGCACGGTTCAGCAGGAGCAAATATAGAACGCCGTAAATTCCATTAAACCAAGCGAAACCTCGTAAAAGCTTAGGTAAGAGATCGGGACGCTCGATGCCAGCCCACAAGCCGAGGAAGAAATATAAGGGATAGTAGTTGAAGGTAAGGTCGCGAATTGCGGTGAAAGGCGGATTTCCGCCTGCGATCCCATGCAGCACCTGGAGCGCGCCGTAAGTGAAAAAGATGCCATATACGATCGAGAACCGTCTGAGAGCGGGAGCCTGGACCATTTTGAAAAACCAAGAAGCATCGTTTACTTTCGGTCCCCGCAACAAGAACAGCGAAAGCACCACTTCGCTTACGAAAACCTTCCATGGAGGGATGCCGACATAGGCGAAGGTGCGACTGAGACACAGATAACCGAACATAAGCGTGCCAGCGATCGCGGGCCAAGCACCTGGACGATCTGCGGCGAGGTAAGAATACGGACCGGTCTTAGTGGCGGCTTCCATCACTTCCCATTCCGATTTTGTCGAGCATCTGACTGCTCTGGTGCAGTCAGTAAGGATGAGTCATTCAATTTTTCAGTCCGGCCGTTCCTGCATAGATAGAAGAGGCCGTCAGCTAGACCAGCCACTGAGTTAGCATAATGGAGGGAACGGCGGAGGGCTCCGTGGTGCGGATAGCCAATCCTCAATCGCCACTCGGAAACGTCAGAAAATCCTGCCTTCTCGATTACACGTGGCAGAGAGGTACGGTCGAAGTAATAAAAATGCGTTGGGTTTCGGTACTGCTCCCAGCGCTGGCGTTCAATTCGCGCCCGCAGGCACCGAATATTTATTGTTGAAATGAGCAGCGACCCATGGGGTTCAAGAAGGTGACGCAAACGTGCAAGGTCTTCCCAAGGCCGCCTCAGGTGCTCGATTACCGTCCAGAGCACGATCATGTCAAAACATTTGCCTGGCTCGGCTGCCGACAACTCCTGCAGATTTTGATACAGAGTGGAGCCGCCGACGCTTGCTACAGTCGATCGCGCCTGCGGGTCAGGTTCGATTCCAGTTGGACGCATGCCAAACTCTGTTGATACACGCAGCAGCGAACCGACGCCGCAACCGTAGTCCAAGAGCCGTAGGCCGGCTAGCCTCCCGAAGCGTTGCTCGAACTTGGAAAAGACCTGGCGGAGGACGCTCTCGGACGTATTTTCGAAGTGAACCCCATTTCCGTCTTGCCCACCGGGATAATAGAGGTTTTCATAAGCTTGGCTCAGTTTGCGCTCCTCAAGCTGCGGATCTGCAAACTGCAACGCGCATTTTGACTCCGAGCATTGCCACACAGAGGCATGGGGCAAAGAGAAATGATGTCTAGCTAAGGAACCGCATAATGGGCATTTCACATGCTTAGGAGGAGCAGACCACAGTGAACGCCCTCCGTGGCCATTCCGATTGGAATTGCTATTCACGCCGGAATCGAGCGGTACGGGGATTTCGATGGGCGATTTGAGGCGTGTCATTCGCCGTTCGTCGTCACAACGCGCCGCTGCCCGATAGACCCAGCAAGTTGTAATCGCGCAAGTTACGTAACTGAGCACCGAGCTGATGGCTGCCCCGGCAAGTCCCCACCAATGCATAAAAACGATCGCCGAAATTATCGAAACAGGGGCAGCAATCGCATTCGCCACCAGATCAAAATGCGGTCGTTGCGAAGCTCGCAAGGCCATCGAGTATCCCATCGAGGCACTCAACGTCACGGGCACCAAGGCCAATATCGGCATAAGCCATGCGTGCTCGGCGTATTTTCCGCCGAAAAGCAATTGTTCTGCGCGGCCCGCGGACAGTCGGAGCACGACAGCAAAACTCAGCGTGGCCCCCACGAGAAAAATGCTCACCAGGTGGGCTTTGTGGCGCATTCGAGCGATGGACCCGACGCCAAAGTCGTAAGAAAATGCAGGCAAGATCAAAAGGCCAGCGGCGGCGATGACTTGCACCATGATCAGTGCGGGGATTTGCATGGCGCGCAAAACTCCCGCTGCAGCCAATCCGACCGTGCTCGCGACCAAGAACATTTGTACCTGGGTGGAAACCGAATTGAGAACTGTGCTGCCTACGAGCCATCGTCCATAGATCCAGTTTTCTCGCAGCACCTGGCGCCAGAGCGAGTGTTGGCCCCGGGACTGTTGCGTTCCGCTACTGGCGAGCTTTCGCCATAACACGGCGGCGGAAAGCAAACTCCCTGCTCCAGTTAGTAGGAAAGCGGTCAGAGGGACGGCCATATCGAAATGCCTGAGCAGGAATAAACCTACAAGGACAAAAGACAGATAGAACCCGCTACCAAGGACCGCGATGGAAGGCCGCTGCAGCACGTAGCACATTCGCCGCACAAGCCAGAGCAGAAGCAGGGATGGCAACGCGAGTCCGCTGCCTATGAGTGCGCCTCCCAAAGGGTTCTGCGGGGCCATCAACGAAAACCCAGCTCCCGCGAGCAGAACCAGCATGGCGAGGGCTCCAACCAATAGCGCATGTATGAAGGTCTGCTCTCGAAAATAGGCCAGCAACCTATGCGCGTGCCGCGAAGGCCCTATGACGGTGAGCGGCTCGAGCAAAATTGCATTATAGAATCCCGAAATAAAAAGAAATCCGGCAAATGCGACAGCGAATGCGCCATAGGTGTCTGCGGGCAGCCAGCGGGCTAGCAACACGTTGACGCCGAACCCGACCGAAGCGGTCAATCCCTGGTCGATAACGGATAAGGCCGAACGGACGCCCCACACCCGGAGGATTCGGCGCGCAACTCTGACATGTGCTATCCGATGCGGTCCGGTTTGTGCGTCCGGTTCCAGAACCGGAGGTAGGGCGGTGGTGGTCATCGGGAAGTCAGTTTCCTTCCGCCCGCAGCACTGCGGCGACGGTGCGTAAGGCGATTCTTAAGTCGAGCCAAAGGCTCCAGTTCTCGATGTATTCGAGGTCGAGTGCCATGTTGGTGTCGAAAGACGGATCGCGGCGGGCGGTGACTTGCCACAAGCCGGTGAGGCCAGGCTTCACGTCGAGGCGGCGCAGGTGCTCGACATCGTAACGTTTGAAGTCGTCTACGGGATGGGGGCGCGGCCCAACGAGGCTCATTTCGCCGCGCAGGACGTTCCACAGTTGAGGGATTTCGTCGAGACTCAGCTTGCGCAGCCAACGGCCGAGCGGAGTAACGCGAGGATCGTTGGCGAGTTTGAAGAAGGGACCGCTTCTTTCGTTGCCATTGCGCAGCTCATCTTTTTGTTCGTCGGCGCCGACGACCATGGTACGCAATTTGTAGCAGCGGAATTTCACGCCTTTGCGACCAATGCGGTCTGCTACGTAGAGCACGGAACCCTCGGAATCCAAGCGAATGAGGACGGCGAGCAAAGCGAGAAGCGGGACGGCGGCTACCAGCAGCAGAGAGGCAACTATGACGTCAGTGACACGCTTGATGGCCAGACCCAGCGCGGGAATGGGCTGGCGGCATAACTCCATAAGCGGGAATCCGCCGAGAGTATGGAGAGGAGCCTGCCAGGCGAGGCCGTCATAGAGATCGGGAACAACTTTGAGGCTGAGGCGCAGGCGGCGCGCTTGCAGAACGAGGTGCTTGACCAGGGTACGATCGGCAGGGAGGGTGATGAATAGTTCGTCGACGAAATGCGCGATCATGACCGTGCGCAGATCCTTGATGGTGCCGAGGACGCGGGGATCGGTGGAGGGGCGGGAGTCCAAGTAACCACAGACGACATA
>Ga0209526_10002901_pt1 | contig 11628 bp, 10 predicted proteins | sample JacPinW_OM2H0_M1_FD_188566 | JGI IMG/M metagenome (GOLD analysis project Ga0209526, IMG submission 188566) | Forest soil microbial communities from Algoma, Ontario, Canada - Jack Pine, Ontario site 1_JW_OM2H0_M1 (SPAdes) (version 2) | ecosystem: Environmental > Terrestrial > Soil > Boreal...
AGCGGGTAAGCAAGTCGGTCAGCGCGTTGCTCGACCAGGCCGATCCGTTTCCCACCCGCTATGAGCTCGAGGTGTCTTCGCCGGGCGCCGAGCGTCCGTTGCGCAACCTCGACGAGTACCGACGCTTCGTCGGCCGGCGCGCGAATGTCCGTTACCGCCTGGGCGACAGCGAGCAGGTGGCCGAAGGCCGGCTCACCGCCGTGTCTGACGACATGATCGAGCTGCAACTGGGGGAGGGCAAGCATCTGAGAACGGTCGCAATCCCGCTGGTGGATATGGTCTCCGCCCGCTTGGCGATCGACCTGTCGCGGCGCTGATGCTGAAGTCAGACTTCCTCAAGGCGCTCGACCAGGTTCAGGAGGAGAAGGGGATCTCCAAGCAATCACTCCTGAGTCTGATGGAGACCGCGCTGGCCACTGCCTACCGGCGCGCCTTCAATCCGCCGGAGAACATCCGCGTGCATGTCGACCCCGATACGGCCCAGATCGCCATCTTCGGCCGGCGCCGAGTGGTCGAGACGGCGAACGATCCCGCTACGGAGATCAGCCTCGAGGACGCGATCAAGCTGGGCCCGGCGTCGCTCGGCGACCTGATCGACGTCCCGCTGCCGACCGAGGATTTCGCACGCCTGGCGGCGCAAATCAGCAAGCAGGTGGTCTTCCAGCGTCTCCGGGACGCGGAGAAGGACCAGGTGCTCAAGGATGTACTCGAGCACAAGGGCGAAATGGTGAGCGGCATCGTCGAGCGCGTCGTGGAGCGACCCGACGGGCGCACGATTTACATCGAGTTGGGGAAGGCCGAGGGCGTGCTGCCACCCGAGGAGCAGATTCCCGACGAAACGATTCGGGTCGGCCAGCACCTGAAGGTCCTGTTACTCGAGGAGCGCAAGCGAAGCCGCGGGGCGCAGGTCCTGGTGTCGCGGGCGCATAAGGCGTTGGTCCGGCGCCTGCTGGAGTTCGAGATTCCGGAGCTGACGTCGGGTGCGGTCGTCATCCGCGCTCTGGCGCGTGAGCCCGGCGTCCGAACCAAGGTCGCCGTCTCCGCCAACCAGGATGGCATCGATCCGGTGGGCGCCTGCGTCGGCCCGCGCGGCGTGCGCATCCGCAGCGTGGTTGGCGAGCTGGGGTCGGAGCGCGTCGACATCATCCCCTGGGCGGACGACCCAGGCCAGCTGGTGGCGAACGCGCTCAGTCCGGCCCAGGTCCTGAATGTGGACATCGACCGGGACTCACGGACCGCCACCGCCCACGTGCCTGAGAACCAGCTCTCGCTCGCGATTGGCAAGGATGGCCAAAACGCCCGGCTGGCGGCCAAGCTGACCGGGTGGCGGATCGACATCAAACCGACGGTGGAAGGGACGAGCCCCCACCCTGACCCTCCCCCGCAAGCGGGGGAGGGAAATGTCCCGGGCACGGCGGAGGCTAACGGCGGCGCGTCCTGAGCCGCTGCGCAGCTGCGTCGGCTGCCGCCAGGTCAAGCCCCGCTCGGCCCTGCATCGGCTGGCGATCGTGGATGGGACGCTCGTGGTCGATCCGCGTCGGATCGCCGGCCGGAGCGCCTACCTCTGCCGCGAGGGGACCTGTTGGGAGGTGGCGCAGAAGCGCCGCGCGCTCGACCGGGCACTCGGGTCCCCGGTCACGGCGCAAGATTGGGAGCGGCTCCGGCAGGGAATAATGACGTGAGTCCACCGCCTGGCAGGCGGACTCAGGCTATTATTGCCAGTTGAATTGCAAAGGATAGGTCACTCATAGCTACAACAACTCGCGGCATCAAGGTTCAGCAGCTCGCCCGCGACCTCGGCGTCGAGGCCCGGGATATCCTCGATTTCCTGCGCCCGACCCGCCACGCACCGCGCCACGCCATGGCGGTGCTGACGCCGGAACAGGAGTCGTCCGTGCGCACCCAGTTCGCGGCCGGCCAGGCCGCCGAGGCTAAGAAGGCGGTCGCCGAAGGCAAGGTGCAACTGCCGCCGACGCTCTCCGTCAAGGAGCTGGCGGAATACCTGGACGTCAAAACGGTCGACATCATCAAAGAGCTGATGAAGAACGGTGTGATGGCGAACATCAACCAGCAGATCGATTTCGACACGGCTGCCATCGTCGCCGACAGCTTCGGGGTCCAGGCCAGCCCGATGGCCATGGATTCGGCGATTGCCGAGGAAGTCGTCGGCGAAGGTGAGGCCACCCAGGTCAAGCTGACCACCCGTTCGGAGCTCTTCAGCACCGACGGCGAAGCGGCCGAGAACCTGAAGGTCCGGCCGCCAGTGGTCACCGTCATGGGTCATGTTGACCATGGCAAGACCTCGCTGCTCGACGCCGTACGCGAGACCAAGGTGGCGGCTGGCGAAGCCGGTGGGATCACCCAGAGCATCGGCGCCTACGTTGTCGAGGAGAAAGGGCGGCGCATCGTCTTCCTCGACACCCCCGGTCACGAAGCGTTCACCGCCATGCGCGCCCGCGGCGCGCAGGTCACGGACGTTGCCGTGCTCGTGGTTGCTGCCGATGACGGCGTCATGCCGCAGACGATCGAGGCGATCTCGCATATCAAGGCGGCCCAAGTGCCGATCGTGGTGGCGATCAACAAGATCGACAAGGAGGGCGCCAACCCCGACCGGGTCAAGCAAGCCCTCTCCGAGCAGGGTCTCGTGCCCGAAGAGTGGGGTGGGCAAACCGTCATGGTGCCCGTCTCCGCCAAGCAGAAGACCGGGCTCTCTGAGCTGCTCGAGATGATCCTTCTCGTTGCCGACCTTCAGGACCTAAAGGCCAACCCGGCCAAACTGGCCGCCGGCACCGTGATCGACGCCCACCTGGAGAAAGGCCGCGGCCCGGTCGCGACCGTGCTCGTGCAGAGCGGCACCCTTCGGATCGGCGACAACCTCGTGGTCGGACACATCTTCGGCAAGGTGCGCGCGCTGCTCGACGATCGAGGCAAGAAGATGAAGGAAGCCGGGCCGGCGACGCCGGCCGTTGTCACCGGCCTGCCCGACGTGCCCACCGCGGGCGATATCTTCCAGGTGGTCTCCAGCGAGAAGGTCGCGCGGACCATTGCGGGTCAGCGAGCGGAGCAGTACCGTGTCGCGACCCTGGCGCAGACGCGCCGGGTTACGCTGGCCGACCTGTCGGCGCAGATCGGGAAGGGCGCCGTCAAGGACCTGAACCTTGTCATCAAGGGCGACAGCAATGGTTCGGTCGAGGCGCTCAAGGGCTCGTTGCTCAAGATTCAGGACCCCCAGGTGCAGATCAAGATCGTCTTCGAGGGTGTCGGCACCGTGACCGAGTCGGACATCCTGCTGGCGGCGGTCTCCAACGCGCTCGTCATCGCCTTCAATGTCAAGGCCGACGCGCTCGCCCAGAAAGCGGCCGAGCGGGAGAAGGTCGACATTCGCAGTTACGACGTCGTCTACAACGTCACCAACGACATCGAACGCGCCATCAAGGGCCTGTACGAGCCCACCTTCATCCAGGTCTGGGAAGGCCGCGCTGAGGTGCTCACGCCGATCAAGATCCCGAAGCTGGGCATCATCGCCGGCTCGCGGGTGCTGGACGGCAAGATCACGAGCGGGTCTCTCGCCAAGATCCTGCGGGACAACAAGTCGATCCACGAAGGCCAGATCGCGGGCCTCAAGCGCTTCAAGGACGATGTCCATGAGGTGCTTTCCGGACTGGAGTGCGGCATCCGGGTCGACGGCTACCAGGAATTCCAGCAAGGCGACGTCATCGAGTCCTACCAGGTCAAACAGGCGTAATCCGCCCGCTCAAGGTCGGCTTCCAGCTGCCAGAGGTGGAGCGCGAAGTCCGCTGGCCGGAGATTGTCGCCATGACTCGCCTGGGCGAGCAGCTTGGTTTCGATTCGGTATGGGTGGGCGACCATCTCCTCTACCGTGACGCGGCCCGAGGAGCCCGAGGCCCCTGGGAGGCCTGGACGACGCTGGCGGGCATCGCCGCCGCGACCAGCCGGATCGCGATCGGGCCGTTGGTCGCCTGCACCAGCTTTCATAATCCGACGATGCTGGCCAAGCTGGCCGCGACCGTCGATGAGATCAGCGGCGGACGTCTCATCCTGGGGCTCGGTGCGGGGTGGAACGAGACGGAATATCGCGCGTTCGGCTTTCCCTTCGATCGACGTGTGGCGCGATTCGCCGAAGCCTTCACCATCATTCGCTCTCTCCTGCGCGATGGCCGCGTCGACTTTGACGGAGAGTTCTATTCGGCTCGAGACTGCGAACTCCTGCCGCGCCCGCGTCCGGGCGGACCACCGCTGATGGTCGGGTCCATTGGTGAGCGGATGCTGGACCTCACGGTGCCGTACGTCGACAGCTGGAATGCGTGGTACAGCTGGACCGGCAATCGACCCGCTGGCGTCGCGCAGCTGAGAGCGAAGGTCGACGCCGCCTGCGCAGGTGCCGGACGCAAGCCGACCGACGTCGAACGCACGGTCGCCGTCCTGGTTCGGTTGCCCGGCGCGGCCAACCAGCAGCGCGAGGCTGATGCCTCGGAGCACGTGACACCGCTCGAAGGGAGCGCCGACCATATTGCAGACGCCCTACGCGACTATGCCCGCGAGGGGATCAGGCACGTGCAGCTGGTCATCGATCCGATCACCCAAGCATCTCTCGAGGCCCTCGGGCCGGTCCTGCAGAACCTCGACCACCAAAGGTGATCGCAGGGGCTCAATACAATGGGGGCATGGGCACCCATCGAGTTGAACGCGTCGCGGCACAACTGCGCGAAGAAATCAGTCAGATCATCATCCGCGACCTCAAGGATCCCCGGATCGGAATGGCCACCATCAGCGAGGTGAAGCTGAGCCCTGACCTTCGGAATGCCACCGTCAAGGTGAGCGTCGTCGGCGAGGACGATGCGCGCAAAGCGGCGATTGATGGCCTGGATCATGCCAAGGGTTTCATCCGGCGCGAACTGGGTTCGCGTCTGTCGAACCTCCGGTTCGCGCCCGACCTCCATTTCCAGCTCGATGAGGGCGTGGCCTACAGCGTCCGAATGAGCCAGCTCTTGCGGGAAGTTCAGCAAGGGGAACCACACGCCGGCAGCTGAGCTCGCTCCACCGCGCCCCGAGGTGGCCGAGCTGGCGCCCCGGATCTGGCAGGTGATCGACGACGCTCCGGTCGTGACGGCTGTCACACACAAAGATGCGGATGGCGACACGCTTGGCTCGGCCCTGGCGCTCGCCCTCGCCCTCGAGCCGATTGGAAAGTCCGTACATGTACTCTCCTCACCGCCCGTGCCGGCTGCCTGGTGGTTCCTACCCGGCATCGAACGGGTCAACCGGCAAGCGCCGCCCGGCGAAACCCCGGTCTTCATCTTCGATGCCAGCGATGCGTCACGGGCCGGAGCCTACGAGCCGGTGGTCACGCATGCCACGGTCGTCGTCAACATCGATCACCACGTCTCGAACACGCGCTTCGGCACGATCAACCTCGTCTACACCGACGCCGCCTCGACCGGTGAGCTCGTCTACGACCTGCTCAAGGCCTGGAAGATCGACATTCCGCCGGAGGCGGCGTCCTGCCTGTACGCCACGATCCTGTCCGACACAGGTGGCTTCCGGCACGACAACACGTCGGCGCACGCGCTGCGCGCCGCCGCCGAGTTGGTGCAGCTGGGCGCCGACCCGGTCATGATCGCCCGCGGGCTCTTCAAGAGCCGACCGGCCTCCTCGCTGCGGATGCAAGGGCGGATCCTCCAGGGCCTGCATTACGAGTTCGGCGATCGCCTCGTCTGGGGATCGATCAGCCAGGTCGGGTTACGCGACAGTGGCGCGACGACGGACCAGGCGGACAGCGCCATCGACCAGCTCAACACCGTCCGCGGCCAGGAGCTCGCGATCCTTTTCAAAGAGGCAGGCCCGCGCCTGACAAAGGTGAGCATCCGGAGTCGCGACCAGGTCGATGCGGCCGAGCTCGCCGCCCGGTTCGGCGGCGGCGGCCACCGCCGGGCCGCGGGGATCGAGCTGGCATTGCCGCTCAAGGAAGCGGAGGCCAAGGTGCTCGCGGAAGTCCGAGCGCGCATGAACGACCTCGCGTGACATCGGGCATCCTGAACGTCAACAAGCCAGCGGGACCGTCGTCGTTCGCCGTCGTCCGAACGCTGCGCCGGCTGCCAGGCGTGCTGAAGGCCGGCCACGGGGGCACGCTCGATCCGGCGGCGGATGGGGTGCTGCCGATCCTGATCAATCACGCCACACGGTTGGCGGACTTCGTGCACGAGTGGCCCAAGACCTACATGGCAACCGTGACCTTCGGCTTCACCTCCGACACGGGCGATCGTGAGGGCACGATCACCCCGGTTGGCGACCCAGGGGCCATCAGCCGCGAACGGATCGAGGCGGCGTTGCCAGCGTTCACCGGCCGGATCGACCAGGTGCCACCGATGTATTCGGCGCTCAAGCAGGGCGGGGAGCCGCTCTATCGCAAAGCCCGGCGGGGCGAGGCGCCCGAGCGGCGCGCGCGGCCGGTGGAGATTTTTTCGATCCGTTTGCTTGACTACGACTCGGCGGCCGCGGTTGGCCGTCTGGAGGTCAACTCCGGCCGTGGGATGTACGTACGCAGCCTTGCCCAGGACCTGGGCCAGGTGTTGGGGTGCGGCGCCTACCTCTCCGGCCTCACGCGAACCGCGATCGGCCCTCTGTTGGTGACCGACGCGGTACCGATGGCAACGCTGGCTGCAGCAGGGGAGGGGTGGACCCAGTGGCTCCTTCCCCTGGACCTGCCGCTGCACGACTGGCCGGCGGTGGCATTGGATGCCGCCGGCGCCGCGGCGGTTCGCCGGGGGCAGTCGGTTCTCGGCCCGGACACGACGGCCGGTCGGTATCGGCTCCTCGGCCCTGACGGCGAGCTGCTCGCCTGGGGCGAGGCGGACGCTACCCGGCGGATCCAGCCGCGCGCAGTTTTTTTGGGATGACAACTGTCACCTTCGGCTTTCCCGCCCCCGGGGCGCTCGGGCCGAGCCATGCAACGATCGGCAGCTTCGACGGCATCCACCGCGGCCACCAGGCCCTGTTGAAGCCGCTCATCGCTGGCGCCCGCACCGCCGGTGCCGCCAGCGTGCTCGTCACCTTCGAGCCCCATCCGCGGTGCGTGATCGACCCCGACCATTGCCCACCACTTCTCACGACCCTCGAGGAGAAGACCTGGCTGCTCGATCAGCTCGGCCTCGACCACATAGTGGTGATTCCCTTCACGCCGCAGATCGCCGCCCTCAGCGCCACGGCGTTCATGCAGCGGCTCTTACGAGGAATGGAGATCCAGCACATGGTCGTTGGCGAGAACCACCGGTTCGGGCACGGCCAGCGGGGTGATTCGGCCTTCCTACGCCGTCTCGGCGCACGGCACGGGTTCACCATCGAGGTCGCCACCACGGTCCGCCGCGGCCGAGAGCCCATCAGCAGCTCGCGGATCCGCCGACTGGTGCTGCTCGGCCAGGTCCGGGCTGCTGCCCAATTGCTCGGTCGCGACTACAGCATCCGCTCCACGGTGGAGCACGGCGCCAAGCGCGGCCGGCAGCTCGGTTTTCCCACGGCGAATCTCCGAATCGCCCCGAACAAACTCCTGCCCGCCAATGGGATTTACGCGGCGCGAGTGGACCTGGACGATGCGACCCATGCCGGCGCCCTTAGCGTCGGCGTCCGGCCAACCTTCGGCGGCAACTCGGTGACCGTCGAGGTCTTCATGCTCGACTTCGACGCGGACATTTACGGCCAGCTCCTGATGGTGTGGTTCGTCCAGCGACTGCGCGGTGAAAAACGGTTTGCCTCGGTGCCCGCCCTTCAGCAGCAGATGGCGCGCGACGTCGAGAACGCCAGGCGAATCCTCGCTGACCCCTCTGGGAGACGCCGCACCTGACCGGGCAGAAGCCGCCGCTCGTGATCGTCAACCCCTCGGCGGGTGGCGGACGAGCCCGCGGCTTCTGGCGCCGCTGCGCGATCGCGTGCGCCGGGATGGCCTTCGAGGTTGTGGAGACCTCTCGGCGCGGCGATGCCGCCGACTACGCGGCCGCGGCCGGCGATCGACTGGTGGTCGCGGTGGGTGGCGATGGCACCGCTCATGAGGTGGTCAACGGCCTGCTGCGACGCCCGGCGGCCCAGCCACCGCGGGTCGGGTTCCTGCAGCGCGGCACGGGCGCCGACTTGCGCCGCAGTATCCCCAGCCCTCGCCGGCCCGAGGACGTTGCCGCCTGGATGACCGCGGATCGCTGGCGGCCGCTCGATGCCGGCCGCCTTTCCACCTCGACGGGGCGGCGTTACTTCATCAACGTCGCGGATGCGGGGATCGGCGCCGAGGTTGTGCGGCGGGCGGCTCGCGGGCCGGGTGCCCTTGGAGGGACGGTGAACTTCCTGGGAGCCGCGGTCATCAGCCTCGCGCGCCACCAGAACGCACCGGTGCGTCTCCGGCTGGACGAGGGGCCGGTGCTGCACCGTCGGGTGCGCACGATCGCCGTCGCGAACGGCGCCTACCTCGGCGGCGCCATGCGGATCGCCCCAAACGCCCAGCCCGACGACGGCTGGTTCGACGTCGTGACGATTGGCGATGTCGGGCGCTGGCTGGGGATCCGCAGCCTGCCGATGCTCTATCGGGGGACGCACGGCCAGCTGTCCCAGGTCGAATTCGGGCGGGCTCGGCGGGTCGAGATCGAGAGCGAGCAGCCGATCGGGGTGGAGGCGGATGGCGAGCTGGCCGGCACGACGCCGGCCGTGTTCGAGATCGTGCCGGCCGCGCTCCAGGTTATTGATTGGCGACCTTCGGGTATACTCTCGGGTGACTCAGCGCGAATGTCCGACTAGCCAACGGCACTCGGGCGAGCAAATTTAGGAGGTACACCGACTGGCAACGAGCATCAAAGCGGGCGTCATCGAGGCGAACCGCCTCAGTGAGAAGGACACCGGATCGTCCGAAGTCCAGATCGCCATCTTCAGCGAACGGATCAATCACCTCACCGACCATCTCAAGACGCACGCCCACGACCACAACTCACGGCGCGGGCTGCTCCAGCTGGTCGGCAAGCGCCGCCGGCTGCTGAACTACCTGCAGCGCACCGACATCGAGCGCTACCGGGCTATCGTCGCCAAGCTCGGGCTCCGGAGGTGATGGCCTAGCGCCTTAGACCCCTTGCCCGGGCGGGGCCACCTCGCAGAGGGTTAGAGATTGGTGTGCGGAGAAAGGGTTCCTTTTCTTCGAACCCCAACCCCTAACCCGCATTACAGGAACCGCCTGGGCCGATTGCCAATCATTTTTTCGTGCCGCGATTTCCGCGGCCCAGGAGGATTCGTGAATACAACACAACTCGAAATTGGTGGGCGCAAGCTGACGGTCGAGACCGGTCACGTTGCCCAGCAAGCATCCGGCGCGGTCACCGTGCGGATGGGCGACACCATGCTGCTCGTCACGGCCGTGATGGCCTCGACGCCGCGTGAAGGGATCGACTTCTTTCCGCTCACGTGCGACTACGAAGAGAAGCTCTACGCCGCCGGCAAGATCCCGGGCGGATTCATCCGCCGTGAGGGACGTCCCAGCGAGCAGGCCATCCTCAACAGCCGCTTGATCGACCGGCCGATCCGCCCGCTCTTCCCCAAGGACTTCCGAAACGACGTCCAGGTGGTGGCGACGGTGCTCTCGGTCGACCAGGACGCCGACCCGGCGACCATGGCCATCAACGGCGCCTCGCTGGCGCTGTCGATCTCGCCGATTCCATTCCAGGGACCAATCGGCGCCGTCCGTATCGGGATGCTCGACGACCAGCTAGTGGTCGGTCCGCCGATCAACCGTCTGGCGGAGAGCAAGCTCGACCTCGTTGTGGCCGGTACCCGGGAGGCCATCATCATGGTGGAAGCCGGGGCCAAGGAAGTGCCCGAGGAAACCATCGTCGAGGCGCTGCGCCTGGCGCATCGCGAGATCGTTCGGATCTGCGAGATGCAGGACGCCTTCGCCCGCGAAGTCGGCAAGCCAAAGGTCACCGTTCCGGAAAGCCCGAAGGACCCCGAGGTCGACGAGGCGGTCGACCGCTACCTCGCCGAGCGGCTCGACCAGGCGCTCTTCAATCCCAACAAGGCGCTGCGCGAGTCCGCGCTCGACGATCTGAAGAAGGAGACCATTACCGAACTTGGCCCGAAGTTCGCGGACCGGCTGCCCTACCTGTCGAAGAGCTTCGAAGCCAAGGTCAAGCAGCGTGTTCGCGGCAAGATCCTCGCGGAGGGCGTGCGACCGGACGGGCGCAAGACGACCGAGATCCGGCCAATCACGTGTGAGGTGGGCATTCTGCCCCGCACCCACGGCTCGGCGCTGTTCACGCGGGGTCAGACCCAGGCGCTCAGCATCGTCACCCTCGGCTCGATTGGTGACAAGCAGAAGCTCGATGGGCTCGGTTTGGAAGAGTTCAAGCGCTTCATGCATCACTACAACTTCCCGCCCTACAGCGTCGGCGAGGCACGGCCGCTCCGCTCGCCCGGGCGGCGTGAGATCGGTCACGGCGCGCTCGCCGAGCGGGCACTGCTGCCCGTCGTGCCGACCGAAGAGGAGTTCCCCTACACCATCCGGCTTGTCACCGAGATCCTCTCGTCCAACGGCTCGACGTCGATGGCGAGCGTGTGCGGCTCCAGCCTGGCGATGATGGACGCCGGGGTCCCGACCAAGGGACAGGTGGCCGGGATCGCGATGGGCTTGATCACCGGTGACGGGAAGGTCGCCGTTCTGAGCGACATCCAGGGGGTCGAGGATGCCCTGGGTGACATGGACTTCAAGGTGGCCGGCACCCGACAGGGTGTCACCGCCATGCAGATGGACATGAAGATCAAAGGCATCAGCATCGACACCATGGCCGGCGCGATCCAGCAGGCCAAGGAAGGCCGCTTCTTCATCATGGACAAGATGGATGCCGCTCTGAGCGCGCCGCGGCCCGCGATGTCGCAGTACGCGCCGCGGATGGTCACCGTCCAGATCCATCCCGACAAGATCCGCGAAGTGATCGGCCCCGGAGGCAAGATGATCCGCAAGATCATCGAAGACTCGGGCGTCACCAGCATCGACATCGAGGACGATGGCCGGGTCGTGATCGGCTCGGTCAACGGCGAGTCGGCCGCCAAAGCCGAGCAGCTGATCCGCGACCTGACCGGCGAGGTCGAGGTGGGGAAGAACTACCGCGGCAAGGTGGTCCGCATCATGCCCTTCGGCGCCTTCGTCCAGATCATGCCGAACCAGGACGGCCTCGTCCACATCAGCCAGTTGGCTGAGGAGCGCGTAGAGCGCGTCGAGGACGCGGTCAACGTCGGCGACGAGATCGACGTCAAGGTGACCGAGGTCGATCGCCAGGGTCGCGTGAACCTTTCGCGTAAGGCCGTGCTGCAAGAGGCCAAGGGCATCACGAACGGCGACTGGGTCGTGACCGATCGTGATCGGGGTGGCCCGCGCCGGGAAGGCGGCGGCGGCGGCGGCTATCGCCCGGGCGGCGGCGATCGTGGGCCGCGCCGCGACTTCGACCGCGCCGGTGGGCGACGCGACAATCGCAATTAGGCATTAGGCCTGTGGAAAAGCTGTATGCCGGGGCTTCCGTCCCGGCATACAATGGGCCCCGGTTTGGATTTCGTCGACCTGCCGAGCTTGAGCGCGGCGGTCCACAATTG